>Ga0163144_10000344_pt1 | contig 107202 bp, 82 predicted proteins | sample OliLak19BULKMAT1_FD_123175 | JGI IMG/M metagenome (GOLD analysis project Ga0163144, IMG submission 123175) | Freshwater microbial mat bacterial communities from Lake Vanda, McMurdo Dry Valleys, Antarctica - Oligotrophic Lake LV.19.BULKMAT1 | ecosystem: Environmental > Aquatic > Freshwater >...
ACGCCCCTCGCGGCGTCACACCTCCTCGGAATATTCCCGATATTCCTCCGTCGGCGTTCCTTGCGAGGGACGCCGATGAACGACAATCTGATTGACGCCCTCTCAACGGCGGTGCACTAGTCGTCGCGTCCGGGCTAGTCGTCGCCCCCGGGTGGCTCGTCGAGCAGCGCTTCCTCGGCCGCGACGCGGGCCGTGCCTTCCGGAGCCGGCGAATAGTGGAAGGTCAGCACGCCGTCTTCCACGTCGATCTCGACCCGGCCGCCGTCGCGCAGCTTACCGAAGAGGATTTCGTCGGCGAGCACGCGCTTGATCTCGGTCTGGATCAAGCGCGCCATCGGTCGGGCGCCGAACGCCGGATCGTAGCCCTTCTCGGCGAGATGCGTCCGGGCTTCCGGCGTGATCTGCACGAACACGCGCTTCTCGGTCAGCTGGACGTCGAGCTCCATCATGAACTTGTCGACGACCCGTTCGATCACCGGCATCGGCAGCGCGCCGAACTGAATGACGGCGTCGAGGCGGTTCCGGAACTCGGGCGTGAAGAGCCGCTCGATGGCCTTGCCGCCCTTGTCGGCATTGGTGCGGCCGCCGAAGCCGATCGCCGCCGCCGCCATCTCTTGCGCGCCGGCGTTGGTCGTCATGATGAGGATGATGTGGCGGAAGTCCGCCTGGCGCCCGTTGTTGTCGGTGAGCCCGGCGTGATCCATGACCTGCAACAGCAAGTTGAAGAGATTCGGGTGTGCCTTCTCGATCTCGTCGAGCAGCAGCACCGCGTGCGGCGTCTTCCGGACCGCGTCGGTCAGCAAGCCGCCCTGATCAAACCCGACGTAGCCGGGTGGTGCGCCGATCAAGCGCGAGACGGTGTGCGCTTCCATGTACTCGCTCATGTCGAAGCGGATGAACGCGATCCCGAGTGCCGAGGCGAGCTGCTTCGCGACCTCGGTTTTGCCGACGCCGGTCGGGCCGGCGAACAGGAACGAGCCGACGGGCTTCTCGGGTTGGCCGAGCCCGGCGCGGGCGAGCTTGATCGACGACACGAGCGAGGTGATCGCGGCGTCCTGCCCGAACACGCTGAGCTGCAGATCGCGTTCGAGCGTTTCGAGTCGGTCGCGATCGGACGTGGAGACGCTGCGCGGTGGAATGCGGGCGATCGTCGCGACGACGTGCTCGATGTCCTTCACGCGCACCGTCTTCTTTTTCGGGCCGGCGGGTTGCATCTGCAAGATGGCGCCGGCCTCGTCGATGACGTCGATCGCTTTGTCGGGCAGATGGCGATCGTTGATGTGCTTCGCCGAGAGCTCGGCGGCGGCCCGGAGCGCGGCGCGCGTGTAGGTGACGCCGTGGTGCTCCTCGTAGTGCTCCTTCAACCCCTTCAGGATCTCGTGGGCCTGCTCGGTGGTGGGCTCGGGAACCTCGATCTTCTGAAAACGACGCGCGAGCGCCCGATCGCGCTCGAAGTAGCTCTTGTAGTCCTGGTAAGTCGTGGCGCCGATGCAGCGCAGCTCGCCCGAGGCGAGCACGGGCTTCAGGATGTTGGACGCGTCGAGCGATCCGCCACTGGTCGCGCCGGCACCGACCAACGTGTGGATCTCGTCGATGAAGAGAATGGCGCCCGGGATCTTCTTGAGCGCGCCGATCACGGCCTTCAGACGTTGCTCGAAGTCGCCGCGAAAGCGTGTACCGGCGAGCAGCGCACCCATGTCGAGCGCGAAGATCTTCGCGGTCTTCAGGGCGTCGGGCACCTTACCCTCGTGGATTTGCAGCGCCAGGCCCTCGGCGAGCGCCGTCTTGCCGACGCCGGCTTCGCCGACGAAGACGGGATTGTTCTTGCGGCGCCGGCAGAGCACCCGGGCCGTGCGCGCGAGCTCGTCGTCGCGGCCAATCAGCGGATCGATCTTGCCCTCGGCGGCACGCGCGACCAGGTCGACGGCGAATTGCCCGAGCGGATCTTTCTTCCGGGGCTCGGACGGGCCGTCTTCGTCGTCCTCGTCTTCGTCGTCGTCATGGGCGGCGCTCTCGGCGAGGCCACCCTCCTCCGCGATCTTCGAGACGCCGTGGGAGATGTAGCTCACCACGTCCAAGCGGGTGATGCCCTGCTGCTCCAGCAAGAAGGCGGCGTGCGACTCGGGCTCGCGGAAGATCGCGACCAGCACGTTGCGACCGAGGATCTCGTCCTTCCCGGAGGACTGCACGTGCGCGGCGGCACGCTGGATCACGCGCTGGAAGCCGATCGTCTGCTCGGGCGCCGAATCGGGTGTCTCGGGCATACGTTGCAGCTTCTCGTCGAAGAAGCGCTCGAGATCGCGCTTCAGCTCGGCGACGTCGCCCCCGCACTGGCGGATGATCTCGGCGACGTCCTCGTCGTGCAGCAGCGCGTAGAGCACGTGCTCGATACAGAGGAACTCGTGGTGGCGCCTCCGGGCCTCGTTGACGGCCAGGGCGAGACTGATCTCCAGCTCTCGGCTGATCCGCATCAGGCTTCGTCCATACTGCAGCGGAGGGGATATTCGTGTTTCCGAGCCAGCGCTTCGACCTGAGCGATGCGCGTCTCCGCGATCTCCCTGGTGTAGACACCGGCGACTCCAAGCCCCTGTTTGTGCACATGCAACATGATCTGCATCGCCTCCGACTCCGAGTGGTGGAAAATCCCCTGCAGGACGAACACGACGAACTCCATCGTGGTGTAGTCGTCGTTGTGCAGGAGCACTTTGTACATGCGCGGCTTCTTCAGCCGCGTCTTGGTGCGGGTCTCGACGGCTGTTCCCGTCCCGTCCCCCCGCCGATCGTTACCTTCCCCCATGGCGTCGACCTTAGCACTGCCGCCGTCCCGAAAAAACGCGGTGTCCGCACGATTGACGCTGGCGTCCCTGGCCCGTCTCTGGTGTAAGCTGGCGGACCCATGCGCATCCGCGATCTGTTCGGTCGGGACCGTCCGGTTTTCTCCTTCGAGTTCTTTCCTCCGAAGTCCGACGACGGCGAGCGAAAGCTCCTCGACACCGTCCACCGTCTGAAAGAGCTCGGGTCGAGCTTCGTGTCGGTCACCAAGACCGGCGGCAAGCCCGCCGAGGCGACCGTCAATTTGACGGCGCGGCTGAAGCACGAAGTCGGCGTCGAGGCGATGTCGCACATGACCTGTGCCACGGCGGGCCGGACCGAGATGAACCGCATCTTCGAGCTGATCCGCGACAAAGGCATCGAGAACGTGCTGCCGCTGCGTGGCGATCCGCCCGCCGACCAGCTGGATTTCGTCAAGCCGCCCGACGGTTTCGGCTTCGCCAACGAGCTCGTGCAATTCATCCGTGAGCGTGAGTTCCCCTTCTGCCTGGCGGGTGCGGCCTACCCCGAGAAGCATCAGCAAGCGCCGTCGCTCGAGGTCGATCTCGCCAACCTGAAGGTGAAGGTGGGTGCCGGAGTCGATTTCCTGATCACGCAGATGTTCTACCGGAACGCGGACTACTTTGCTTTCGTCGATCGGGCCCGGGCGGCCGGGATCACGGTGCCGATCGTCGCGGGCATCATGCCGATCACGAACGTCGCCCAGATCGAGCGCATCGCCGCGCTCTCGGGTGCCACGATCCCGGCCGCGCTGCAGCGCGACCTCGACCGCACCCGGGGTGACGAGGCCGGCGCGCGCGAAGTCGGGATTCGCCACGCCACGGAGCAGTGCCGCGAGCTGCTGCAGCGGGGCGCGCCCGGGATTCATTTCTACACACTGAATCAGTCGCCCGCGACGTCGGCCATCCTCCGCGAGCTCCGCCGCGATTACGCTTGACACCCGGCGGGCGGCGTCCTTCTATGCCGCCGAAGGAGCTTCCTCATGACCCCCCTGCCTCGCTTCGTTGCTGCCCTGTCGTTTCTGATCGCGCTGCACGGCCCGGCCGCCGCCCAGTTGACCTGCCTTGGCGACCAGCAGTGCGCCGACGGTGATCTCTGCAACGGTATCGAGCATTGTGTGGTGGGGTCCTGCGTCGCGAGCCCCGCGCCGCTGGTGTGTGACGACGGCGATGCGTGCACGAACGACACGTGCAACCCGACGGCGGGCTGTGCCCACGCCGACGTCGCGTGCCCAGCGACGTGCGGGCCGGGCGACGACGGCCTCCGTTGCAGCGATGGGACCGCGTGCACGGTCGGCGACACGTGTAGTGGTGGAGCCTGCGTCGGGACCACCCTCGCCTGCGACGATGCCGACCCATGCACGGTCGACACGTGCGACGTCCAGCTCGGATGCACCTACGTGGAACAAGCGAACGGTCCGACCTGTCTCACCTCCGCGCAATGCGCGTCGTCGGCCGACCACACGCCCTGCGTCGCGGACGGCGACCCGTGCACCCAAGACGGCTGCCTCGAAGGCGCGTGCCGGCTCGGCTTGAATCAGATCCAACGCCAGTGCGCTGACGCCGACGCCTGCAACGGCGAGGAGTTCTGCAGCACCGTGAAGGGCTGTGAGCCCGGGCCGCCGCTCGCGTGCGACGACGGTGAAGCCTGCAATGGCCCCGAGTCCTGCTTGCCCGCGAGCGGTTGTAGCGCGGGAACCCCGCTCGCCGACGGCACGACGTGCGACGACGATCAGACCTGCACCGACGGCGATGCCTGTAGCGGCGGCGCCTGCGTGGGTGCGCCGCTCGACTGCGGCGACGGCGACGGCACGACGAGCGATCTGTGTCTCCAAGGCACGGGCTGCCTCAACTGCGTCGGCTTCACGTCCTCCCGCGTCAGCGTGCGCTTCCCGACGACGACCAAGGACGGGACGTTCACGGCGAGCAGCGGCTTCGTCCCGGCGACGAGCATCGGGCTGCCGGTCGACCTCGATCTCCTCCTCCATGACGGGCCGACAGTAGTGCAGCACTGGCACGTGCCGAGCGCGGGCCTGAGCACCAACGGCAACGGGACGATCGCGAAGTTCGTGGATCGGAGCGGGACCGCGGCCCAGGGGCTGGAGCGGCTGCGTCTCAAGACCGGTGCGCCCGGCACCAAGCATGCGGTGACCGCCCGCGGTCGGCTGGTGGCGCCCGACTTTCCGCATCAGTCCTTCTACGGTCTGACGCTGCGGGCCGGCAGCGCGTGCGCGACGGCGGTCCTCACCTGCAACGCCACGGCGGGCGGCAAACGCGATCGCTGCCAATAGCCGCGAGCCCCGGCGCAGACCGGTTTGACGCTTCCCGGCGCGGCCACTAGAACCCGCACGATGTCCGCCGCACGGGTCGTCATCACGGGGATGGGGGGCGTCACGCCGATCGGTACCGGCATCGACGCCATCTGGGAAAGCGCGCGCACGGGGCGTTCCGGCATCGGTCCGATCACGCTCTTCGACGCGTCGGCGCTGCCGTGTCGCATCGCGGGCCAGGTGCAAGGCTTCGAGGCCGGACGCTTCATGCCGGCGAAGCACTTGAAGCGCATGGACGATTTCGCGCGCTACGCCGTCGCGTCGGCAGTGATGGCGGTCGAGGATGCCAAGCTCGAGATCACGCTCGAGAACTCGCGGCGGATCGGTGTGCTGCTCGGCAACAACAACGGCGGCGCGCGTACGATCTTCAAGACCGTCACCGGCTACAACAAGGAAGGTCCGGGCTGGGTGTCGCCGTTCTACATCACGGCGATCACTACCAACATGGCGTCGGCCCAGGTCGCGATTCGGCTGCAGGTGCGGGGTCCCAACTTCACGATCGGGAACGCGTGCGCGTCCGGCCTGAACGGTCTCGGTGAAGCCTGGCGGTACATCCGCGAGGGGACATGCGACGCGATCCTCGCCGGCGGCTGCGACGCGCTGATCGATCCGACGGAGGTCGCGGGGTTCTCGAACTCGCGGGCCGTATCGATGCGGAACGACGAGCCCGAGCGCGCGAGCCGGCCGTTCGACCGCGCCCGTGACGGCTTCGTGCTCTCCGAAGGCGCGGCGGTCTGCGTGGTCGAGTCGCTCGAGCACGCGCAGGCCCGCGGCGCGCGCATCTACGCCGAGATCATCGGCTACTCGACCGGCAGCGAGGCGTTTCACATCGCCGCCCCGCTTCCGGACGGCATCGGCGTCGCCGCGTGCATGCACTCGGCGATCGAGTCGGCCGGGCTCACGCCCGACGCGATCGACTACGTGAATGCCCACGCCACCTCGACCCCGCTCGGCGACGTCAACGAGACGCAGGGCTTGAAGCTCGTCTTCGGTGAGCGCGCCGCGCGCATTCCGATCAGCGCCACGAAGTCGATGACGGGCCACTTGATCGGGGCGTCGGGTGCGCTCGAGGCCCTCATCACCGCGAAGACGCTCGAGACCGGCACGATCACGCCCACCATCAACCTGGACGACCCCGATCCGGAGTGTGACCTCGACTACGTGCCGCACACGGCACGGCAGGCCGACGTGCGCCACGGCCTCACCAACTCGTTCGGCTTCGGCGGCGCCAATGCGTCGTTGGTCCTGCGGCGATGGGACGGCTGACGCTCCTCACGCTCGTCGGGGTCGTCGTGCTCGCGCTCCCGGCGGCGAGCCGAGCCGCGGTGTTGCAGAACGGCCGTTTCACGGATGCCGGCGGCGGCCTCCCCACTGGATGGCGCCTCGAAGCATGGAACCGTGACTTCTCCGACGTCACGGTCGAGCCGGGGACCGACGGGGGGAGCGCCCTCCGCATCGTCAATCGCGACGCCAATGACGCGCGCGTCTGTCAGACCATCGCCGTCAGCCCCGGCTCGAGCTATCGGGTCTCCGCGCGCGTCAAGACCGCGGGCGTCGGTCTCACGACCGCCGGAGCGCTGATCGCGATCGAGCCCCGCATCGCCGACTCCGTCGACATCAAAGGCACGACCGACTGGCAGCCGATCGAGGTCACGGCGGCGAATGCCGACGCCAACACCTGGGACATCTGCGTGCGGCTCGGCAGCTACGCCAATCTCAATACCGGAACCGCATGGTTCACCGATGTGCAGGTCGAGCGCATCGGTGGCGGCACCGACGACGCCGGGGGCACGCGGTGGCCGAGCCTCGGCGTGGCACAACTGATGGCAGCGTTGCGGCAACGTCCGTGGGCGGAGACCGCCGTGCCCGTGGTGGGTGGCATCATCCTCGCGTTGGGTCTCGGCCTCTTCAGTCGTCGTCCGCGCTGACGGAGCTCGCCGTGTTGCCGCGCACCAGTCGAGCGATCGTCCAAGAAGGGCCGCGGCAGCTCGTCATGCGCGAGCTGCCGATCCCGGAGATTACCGACGAAAGCGCGATCCTGCGTATCGAGGCGTGCGGCATCTGCGGGAGCGACGTCGAGCAATACACCGGGACGATCGCCATCCCCCTGCCGGTGATCCCGGGCCACGAGCCCCTCGGCGTGATCGCCGCGATCGGCGATCGCGCCGCCAAGCGCTGGGGCGTCGATGTCGGTGATCGCGTCGCGGTCGAGGCACCGATTCCCTGCGGGCATTGCCGCGCGTGTCTCGCGGGACGCTATCAGGTCTGTCGCGGCCGCGGCGGGATGTTCGCGCACGGGTACGTGCGGCTCGACCGCGCTCCGGGCCTCTGGGGCGGGTATGCCGACTACATGTATCTCGACCCGTGCTCGATCGTGCACAAAATGCGGTCGGACATCCCGGCGAGCGTGGCGGTCATGTTCAATCCGCTCGGCGCCGGCTTCCGATGGGCCGTCGAGATCCCGAAGACGGGGCCGGGCGACACGGTCTTGGTCCTCGGACCCGGGCAGCGCGGGCTGACGTCGGTGATCGCCGCGCGCGCAGCTGGCGCCGACCGCATCATCGTGACCGGCCTCACCCGCGACGCCGCAAAACTCGCGCTCGCGAAAGAGTTCGGCGCCGACGACGTGATCGACGTCGAGCAGGAGGACGCGACGCGGCGGGTGAAGGAGCTCACCGACGGGCGGGGCGCCGATGTCGTGATCGAGGTGTCCTCGTACGCGACCGCGCCGGTGGCCGAGTCGCTGCACCACGTCGCGTCGGGCGGACGGATCGTGCTGGCCGGCATCAAGGGCTTCAAGGCGGTGCCCGACTTCATCAGCGATCTCGCCGTCGTCAAGGAAGCGACGATCTACGGCGCGTTCGGCGTGACGGCCCGATCGTACGACGCCGCGATCCGCCTGATCGAGTCGGGTCGCGTGCCGTTGGAGCGCATGCACGCGCACGACTTCGCGCTCCCCGACGCCGAGCGCGCCATTCAGACGCTGGCCGGCGAGATTCCGGGCGAGAGCAGCATCCATTCCTGCCTGCTCCCCGGTTGACTCGCCTTCGCCGTCTGCCTACTCGCGGTGGGTCGCGATCAATGCGGTCCATCACCCGAGAAGGAGTCGTCTGATGCCTACACTTTACGGAGCCGGTCTCTCGCCGTTCGTTCGCAAGGTTCGTGTCGTGCTCGCCGAGAAGGCGATCGCGTACGATCACGATCCCGTCGTCCCCTTCAACGTCAGCGCCGAGTTCAAGGCGATCAGCCCGCTCGGGAAGATTCCGGCGTACAAGGACGAGCACGGACCGCTCTCCGACTCGTCGGTCATCTGCGCGTATCTCGAAAAGCGCCACCCGACGCCCGCGCTCTATCCGACCGATCCCTACCAGTACGCCCGCGCGCTCTGGTTCGAGGAGTACGCCGACGGCGGCATCACTCCGGTGGGCGGCGCCAAGATCTTCTTTCCGCGCATCGTGGCCCCGCGGTTTTTCAACCAACCTGCCGACGAAACCGTGATTCAGAAGGCCATCGACGAGGATCTGCCGCCGCTCCTGACCTACCTCGAAAGCCAGCTCGCCGGTGATTGGCTCGTCGGCTCGCAGTTCTCGATCGCCGACATCGGCGTCGGCACGCAATTCGTCAACCTGCGGCTCGCCGGCGTTACCGTCGACACCCAGAAGTTTCCGAAGCTCTCCCGCTACATCGCTCGCGTGCACGAACGGCCGTCGTTCAAAGCGCTGATCGAAGAAGATCGCGCCGCGTTCGGCCTCTGAGCGTCTCGCAACCAACCGCGGCGCCGCGGCCGAGTCCCCACGGGCTCGGCCGCGCGTCCGCCGATTCGGCGACGGAGCTTCCGACGCTCTGGCACTTCCGCATTTCGCACTACAACGAGAAAGCCCGCTGGGCCCTCGATTGGAAGCAGCTACCGCACCGACGTCGCGCGCTCGTGCCCGGCCCGCACCTCCTGCGCATGCTCTGGGAGTCCGGCCAAAAGAAGGTGCCGGCGCTCCGCCTCGGCGGCGCGACGATCGTCGACTCGACGCGCATCATCGCGGCGCTCGAAGCCCGCCATCCCGACCCGCCGCTCTACCCGGCCGATCCCACCGCTCGGGCGCGCGCGCTGGCGCTCGAAGACTACTTCGACGAAGAGCTCGGGCCGCACATTCGCCTCTTCTTCTTTCACCATCTGTTGCTGGATTCGGCCGCGGCGGTCGCGACCCTCGCCGTCGACGAGCCGCCGCTCACGCGCCTGCTGTATCGGGCCGCGTTTCCGCTGGTGCGCACCGTGATGCGTTTCGACATGGGCATCGACGAAGCCGGGGCAGCCGCGAGCGCGCTGCGCGTCGCGGCAGCGCTCACGCGTCTCGAGGCCGAGATCCAACCGTCCGGCTATCTCGTCGGCGACGCGTTCTCCGTCGCCGATCTCACCGCCGCCGCCCTCTTCGGTCCACTGGTACGCGCCGACGAGTTTCCGTATCGCCTCCCGCCGCTGGTGCCCGTGCTCGCCGACTGGCGCGCGGCGATGATCGACCGGCCCGGATTGCAGTGGGCACACACGATGTACCGCCGTCATCGTGGCCGTTCCGCCGAGGTCGCGGCGTAACCCGTTCTTGACTCATGGCAGGATCACAGCCACGGTCGAGCCCGTGCGCTGCGTCGGCTGTCAGACCCAGTTGATCCCCGGCAAGGCCTTCTGCCACGCCTGCGGGACGCGCGCCCCGATCGCTTGCACCGGCTGTGGCAGCGCGATCGAGCCCGGGTTTCGTTTCTGTCCCGAGTGCGGGACGCCGGCACCCGCCGAGGCCGCCGCGAGCGTCTCACGACCCGTCGTCACCGTTCCGGAAACCGCCACACCGGCGATTCCCGCGACGCTCGCCGCCAAGATCCGCGCCAGTCAGGCCGTCGTCGCAGGGGAGCGCAAGCTCGTGACGGTAATGTTCTGCGATCTCGTCGGCTCGACGACGATCGCCGAGCGCATGGACCCCGAGGAGTACCGTGACCTCCTCGAGGACTACATGGCGCTCGTGTTCCGCGAGGTCTACCGCGTGGAGGGTATCATCACGCACCTCGCGGGCGACGGGGTGATGGCGCTCTTCGGTGCTCCGATCGCGCACGAGGACGCGCCCTATCGCGCCGTGTATTCGGCGCTCGCCATTCGCGAGGCGCTCGTCGTCATGAACGGCCGCGAGCGGCGCGCGCCGATCGATCTCCGCGTCCGGATCGGTGTGCATACCGGCCCGGTCGTCGTTGGCACGGTCGGCAGCGATCTCAAGATGGATTACACGGCGATCGGCGACACGACGAACCTCGCGCAGCGGCTCCAGTCGGTGTCCGAGCCGGGCATGATTCTCATCAGCGAGGCGACCCACCGGTTGGTGCGTGGGTTCTTCGACGTGCTGCCGGCGCGCCGCTTCGAGGTCAAAGGCAAGCGCGAGCCGGTTGCCGCGCACGTCGTGCGCGGGCTCTCCGAGACGACGACGGCGATCGCGGTCGCCGAGGCGCGCGGCCTCACCCCGCTCGTCGGCCGGAGCGAGGAGCTGCTGCAGCTGACCGCCTGCTTCGATCGGCTCGCCGGCGGCCTTGAGCAGGTCGTGACCGTCGTCGGTGACGCCGGCAGCGGCAAGTCGCGACTGATCTACGAGTTCAAGCAACGGCTCGCGGAGGTGCCCGTCGTGTTGTTCGAGGCCCGCTGCTCGGCGATGACCCAAGCCGCGCCCTATGCGCCGTGGGTCACGATGCTCCGGCAGTACTTCGGGATCACGAGCGACGACGGCGAAGCGGCGGCGGCGGTCAAGATGTCGGCCAAGCTCGGGGACCGCGCCGGCCAGGTCGCGTCGACCTACCCCGCGCTGTGCCAGGTGATGAATCTCCGATCGTCGTCCAACAGTCCGGACACGCCGGAAACGGACGCCATCAAGCGCGAGACGTTCGAGGCGGTGGCCGGCCTCGTCTACACGGTGAGCGAGCAGACGCCCGTCGTGATGATCATCGAGGACATCCACTGGATCGACGAGCCGTCGCGCGAGATGCTGGCGCTTGCCGTCTCGAAGACGGTGCGCTCGCGGCTGATGATGCTCATCAGTCACCGCCCGGACTACGTGCCGGCGTGGCGGGTGCGCTCCGCGTTCACGCAGCTGACCCTCGGGCCGCTTTCCGACGACGAAACGGTCGACGTCGTGCGCGGCGTCGCCGGGGGGCCCCTGCCCGGGGAGCTGGAGCGTCGCATCGTGCAGAAGGGCGAAGGCAACCCGTTCTTCACCGAGGAGATCACCCGCACGCTCATCGAGGAGGGCTATCTGCTCCGGAGCGACGGGCAGGTCCGCCTCACCCGCGCCGTCGACGAAATCCGCATGCCGGGCACGGTCGAAGAGCTGATCGGCGCCCGCCTCGATCGCCTCGGGCCGCAGGCGAAGCGGGTCGTGCAGGTCGCGGCCGTCCTCGGCCGGCAGTTCCATCGCCAGCAGCTCGTCGGCTTGCTCGCGAGCGAGAGCATCGACGTCGTGGCGGAGCTCGGCGCGCTCGAGGACCGCGGCATCATCCATCGCAAGAATCTGCTCGCCGGCGACGAGTTCCGCTTCGGCGAGAGCCTGACCCAGGAGGTTGCGTACGAGGGTCTGCTGCTGCGCCAGCGCCGCGAGCTGCACGACCGGATCGGGCAGCTGATCGAGGCGTTGCCGGGCGACATGACGGCCGAACGGTCCGCGCTCTTGGCCCATCACTACGCGCGGAGCGAGAATCGCGAGAAGGCGATCGCCGCCCTCCTCCGCGCGGCTCGGGATGCCGAGCGCATTCCGTCTTTCCGCACCGCGGCGCGTTTTTATCGCAGCGCGTACGACTTCGCCGAAGCCGCCATCGCGGCTGGGCAGACGGAGGCGGCACACAAGCGGGTCGTCGTCGAGAGCGCGGTCGGCGTGCTCCGCATGACCGTGATCTACGGGATTTTCGAGCACGGCGATCCGGAAGACGCCGCGCTCCGCGGACGGCAGTTGGCCGAGGAGCTCGGCGACGCCGAAAGCCTCGCGGAGCTGTGCTCGCTGCACGGCCTCGTCATCAGCGGTCGCGGCCCGGATGCGTTTCCCGCCGGCCTAGCGCTGATCGAGGAAGGCGTTGTAATCGCCGAGCGCGCGAACCTCCCGTTCGCCGTCATTCGCATCGCGCGTGCCCTGGCGTGGGACTACCTCTTCGACGGCCGCTTCGACGACGCCATGAATCGGATTCGCAATACGATCACCGAGTTCGAGCGCGGCGGCGGCGAGGGCAAGGAGCGCGACACCTATCTCGGCGCGCTCTTTATGCGCGATCGCATCCTCTTCCACACGGATGAGACCGAAGCGTCACTGACCGCGGCACAGCGTACCTACGAGGCCGCCGTCACCCATCCGAACCGTACGGTGCAGAGCGGCTCGTCGGTTACGCTCGCCTGTTTGTACCTGGCGCGCGGCGAATACGCGCGCGCGCGCGAGTGGGCCGAGCGCAGCCTGGACATCGCGCGCCAGATCGGCAGCGTCTCGCACCTGCGGACCGCGTCGGCGCTCAGCATCCTCGCCCGCGACGAGCTCGGTGAGCCGGCGAGCACCGACCGCCATCTCGAGCTGCTGGAAAATCCCCCGCTCACCGGGATCGAGACGCTCAATTGCCAGGTGATCTGCGAAGCGTTGCTCGCGATCGGCGACCTGAAGCGCGCCGAGCAATGCGCCGAGCGCTCGTATCAAAACGCCGGGGGCCGGCTGCGCGAGCTCGGCTGCGCGATCGCGCTCGGCGACGTCCTGATCCGGCTCGGCGCGGGACGCTGGGCGGAGGCCGGGCGCTGGCTCGACCGGGCCCACACGCTGGCGCAGGCCGTCGGATCACGGTCGGGCCTCGCGGCGATCAGCCTCGCGCGCGCCGAGCTCGCGAACGCCAGCGGCGACGGTGCCGCGGCCGTGCGCCACGCCGAAGTCGCGCGTGCCGCGTATCGCGCGCTTGGCTTCGGGCGCTACGAAGCGCGCGCGGAGCGGGTGCTCGGCGAGGTCGCGTCGGCCACGCAGCAGACCGCCTGACGACGCCCCGCGGGTCGGCGCTCAGTCGACGAGGTGGCGGGCGAAGAAGGCGAGCATGCGCTGCCAGGAATCCTCGGCGGCTGCGGGGTCGTAGGCGACCGCCATGAGCGGTCGCGTCAGCAACGCCAGCACGGGATGATCGGTGTCGCTCATGTACGAGTGGCCAGCGTCTTCATACATTTTCACGTCGTGCGGACGGCCGAGCGCGTCGAGGTCGCGGATGAGTTGGCGTCCTTGCGGTCCGAAGATTCGGTCGCGGCCGCCGTAGCCCCCCGTGATCGGGCACGCGCGCGCGAGCTCCTCGCGCGGACGCCCGTCGCCGTAGAACACGCTCGCCGCGCTCAGCCGCTCGCGGGTGCCGAGGAGGAGCGCGTACCCGCCGCCCATGCAGAATCCGGCGGCCCCGACCTTGCCGACGTCCGGGCGCGCCGCCAAGCTCGCGATCACGGCTTCGAGCACACCGACGGTCGGGCCACTGCCGGCACGCAGGTCGCGGGCGGCGCGCAGCACGCAGCCGACGTACCAACCGCCCGTCAGAAAGTCTGGAACGGCCGCGAGATATCCATGGTCGGCGAAGCGGCGGGCGATCCGCCGCATGTCGTCGTTCAGGCCGAAAATCTCGGGCAGGACGAGCACGGCGGGCCCGCGCCCGCTCGCCGCGGGTCGGAAGATCTCGAGCGGAATGGTGAGGCCGTCCGCGCTGACCGTGTGGCGCTCGTCGGCAGCCATGGTGGCCGCCCTCAGGGGGCGCCCGCACCCGTTTCAGGGGCGAAGCGCATCGTGAGGGGATGGGTCACGTAGCGGACGAAGAGATCGGTCGGATACTTCTCGGCCATCGCCGCGTGCACCCGGTCGATCATGGGCTTCGTCTCTTCGGCGCGGACGTGCTCGTACTCGCGCCCGCCGATCCGCACCGCGACGAAGGGCGCGGTCTTGTTCTCCTGCATGCGGCCTGCCGCGCGCGATCCGAGCCGCACGTAGACCTGGCCGTCGAGGACGACGAGCCACACGGTCGACCAGTGCGGACCCTCCTCCGGCCCGACGGTCAGGAACTCGAGCGTGTCGAGCTCGCGGAACGCCGCCGGATCCCAATTCGGCACCACCGCATGGGGGGCACAGCCGGTCGCCGCGAGGACCGCGAGTGTCACGAGCAGCCAGACGGATCGGATGTGCTGCCGTTGCCAATGCCTCATCGCTCACCTCCGCGGCGCGGGCGGCACGCCGATCGTGAGGCCTTGAACCACGGCGTCGCCGCCGCGGTCAACGCGACGACGGTCGTCAGGCGACGACCTCGTCCGGCGACGACCTTTCGTCAGGCCGCGGTCGCGTTGGCGATCGCGTCGGCTCGGACGGGCAGCGTCACCGTGAAGCACGTGCCGCGGCCGATCTCGCTCTCGACCTCGACGCATCCGCCGAGCAGCTCGCAATACCGGCTCACGATGTAGAGGCCGATCCCGCAGCCGTTGTGCGCCCCGCCGTTGTCCGCCTGCCGATAGAGCTCGAAGACGTGCGGCACGTCGGCCGGCGCGATGCCGCAGCCAGTGTCGGTGACGCGGATCGCGATCTGCTCCGTGCCGACGCGCATCGCCCGTACCTCGATCGTGCCCTCATGGGTGAACTTCCGGGCGTTGCCGACGAGATTGGTGAGGATCTGGCGGAGCTTCATACGGTCGGAGGGGATCATGGGTACCTCGGGCTCGACGATCCACTCCTCGCGCACCGCCGTCGGCTTCCGGAGGAGGCGCTCTGCGCCGCGCAGCTCCTCGAAGAGCGCTGGCAGCGGCAGGTCTTGCACGAGGACGCGCACGCCGGCGCTTTCGAGGCGGAGCACGCTCAGCGTATCCTCCACCAGACCGGTCAAGGTGCGGGCCGAGTCGAGCATGCGCCCGAGGACGTCGCGTTGCTCGTCGACCGGCATGCCGGCGCCCTCGTGGGCGGCGTCCAGCATCAGCTCGGTGTAGCCCATGAAAATGTTGAGCGGTGTGCGGAGCTCGTGGGACATCATGCCCATGAACTCGTTCTTCAGCCGGTCGGCTTCGGTGAGACGCTCCTGCGCTGCCCGCAGCTCGGTGTTCTGATTGGTCACCCGCGCGATGAAATCGTCGCGCTCCTGCAGGTACTCGTCCTCGTGCAACGCACGGGCGAGGCGGCCCGCGAAGGTCGAGAGCAGACGCATGTCCTGATCGCGCGGCCGACGGGCGCGCTCGTCCATCACCGCCACCTGGCCCGCGACCTCGCCATCGCGGCCGAGGACGGGGATGCCGACGTAGCTCGTCACGTGACGGCCGGCGAGAAAGGCGTCCGACGGGAACCGTCGGCTGGCATCTGCGACGACGCACGGCCGCCGTTCGTCACGGACCCGCTGCGCGGGCGTGCCCGTGACCGGGTAGCGCATCCCGCGGCTCACGGTGCCGCCTTCGTACACGGCGAGCATCACCTGGTCGTCGCCGTCGTAGAGGCCGACCGCGACGACGGGCACGTCGAGCAACGCGGGGAGTGTGACGGCGATGTGCTCCGCCACCTGCTCCACCGTGCCGCCGAGTGTCACCGCGAGGTGATAGAGCCCTTCGAGACGCTGCACCGATTGGCGGAGCTCGCCCTCGATGCGCTCGCGCTCGCTGACGTCGTGGAGGATGGCCTGCAACACCGTGTGATCGCCGACGGCGACCGTGCTGAGCGCGAGGTCGACGGGACATTCCGATCCGTCCGGACGCTGGACGCGCATGCCGGACCGCCACCGATAGCTGCCGGCCGGCAGCCGGCGCACGTTTTCGAGCGGGGTCTCGACGGTGAAGAGCGCTTCCAGGTCGCTCGCCTTCAGCGCGAGCTCGCCGAGCCCGGTGAGCTCGAGCGCGCGCCGGTTGGCTTCGAGGATGCGGCCGGTCGAGGGATCGACCAGCAGGATCGCGTCGCCGGCACCTTCGAAGAGCGCCGAGTAGCGCGCGGCCGAGATCTGCAACGAGCGATCGACGTCGCTCGCGGCGATGTTGAAGGCCCGCGCCATCTCCACGAGCTCGGCGTCGATGGTGCCCGTGATGAAGCGCGCGGCCTCGCTGCCGACCAGGTGCCGGGCCGCATCGCCGAGATCGGCGGCGGCCTCGCGAATCGCGATCGCGTGCAGCCACGCGAGGCCGACGCAGAGCGCGGTGCCGAGCACGACGATGATGCCGTGCGCGAGGCCGGCCGATGCGAGCCCGCGCGCCGTCACGAGCGGGGGCGCCACGACGAGCGCCAGCACCGTCGGGGTCGCGAGCGTCAGGATACGGACCGGCGTGGCGAGCGTCGGGCCGACGTACGGATCGAGCCCCAGGCCCGCCGCTGCGAGTCGCAGACGCTGACAGGGCCGGTGCAGCAGCATTTCGGTGACCGTGAAGCTCATCGCCGCGTAGAGAACCGTCGCGATGAGGCCGCCGATCAAGATCGGCTCGACGTTCCGCGTGCTCGCCGCGGCGTGCCATTCGAGCGCACCCATCACGAGGACGACGCTGCCGGCGAAGCTCGCGGCCCACACCGCATCGATGGCCGGGAATCCCGGCAGGCGAACGAGGGCACTGGTCAGGACGTCGGCCGGTAGCTGCTCGGGGGTGTCGGAGCCGAGCGCGCGATTCAGGGACCGCACCCACCCGACCGGCGATGGCCAGCGGTCGCCCCCTGCCCCGACGACGAGGAGGTGTCCCAGGGTGGCGAGCGCCAGGAGGATGCAGAACGGCCAGCTGAACAACCAGAGCGTGCCGGTAGCGGCGAAATCGGCCCGGGCCCAGATGTAGAGGGCGCCGTACAGGGCGGCGATCCAACCCGTGACGGCGGAGCGCAGCACGATCTCGACCAGCGAGGCGGGCAGACGCTTCGGCATCACGGACGAATCAGCAACTGCTATGCCAGCTCGCCGGGACTGCCGGGACGGCCCGATCGGGCGTCGCGGGCGTCACATTTTCGGCACCTCGTTCACTTGCGGCCGAGTGCCGGGCACCGCAGCCGGTCGGGGCTACGGTCCGGGCGACGAAGCGCCGCGGCGCTCCATCGCCCGTCCAGCGCGGGTCAGGGCGCCGGCTTGGCCGCCGCCAGCTCCTGGTCGATGATCTCCTTGAACTTCTCGAAGGGCTGCGCGCCGGAGAGCGCGCGGCCGTTGATGAAGAAGGCCGGGGTCCCGTTCACGCCCGCAGCGGCGCCGTCGGCGAGATCCTTGTCGATGGCGGCACTGCCCGGCTTCTTCGCGAAGCACTCGTCGAACTTCGCTTGGTCGAGCCCGATGTCCTTCGCGTACGTCTTCAAATTGTCATCGGTGAGCGCCTGCTGATTCGCGAAGAGCTTCTTGTGGTACTCCCAAAATTTCCCCTGCGCGTTCGCGCAGGATGCGGCCTCGGCTGCCGGCCGGGCCTGCGGATGGAACGGCAGCGGGTAGTCACGAAACACGACGCGGACTTTGTCGCCGTAGGCCTCGACCACCTTGTCGATCGCATCCTCGCCGCGCTTGCAGAACGGACACTGGTAGTCCGAAAACTCCACGATCGTGATGGGTGCCTTCGCGCTGCCACGCTCGGGACGTCCCGCCGTCGCGACCTGGACCGTCGGTGCGCGCAGCTTGTCGTCCGTCTTGTACTTGGCCTTCAGCTCCGTGATGAACGCTTCGTGACGGACCTGGGACTTCTCGGCCTTCAGATACTCGACGATCTGCGGTTTCACCTGCTCGAGGGCCTGGCCCTGTAGCTCTTCCTTGTTCTCGTCGTAGACCTTCTGGATGTCGGCGTCGGACGGGGTCGGCACCTTGGCCTCGATCTCGTCCTTCACGAGCTGCTCGGGCGTGATCTTCCGCGCCGTCGCCTCGAGCTTGAAGAGCTCTTCCGCGATCGCCTCGTCGAGCCCCTCGCGCATGACCTCGTATTTCTGCGCTTCGATCTCGATCAGCTTCGGCTTCACGCGGGCCTCGATCTCGGCACGGGTGAAGGTCTTGCTGCCGACGGTCGCGAGCGCGCCGTCATCGGCGCCGGCGGTCCACGCCGTCGTCACGATCATCATGGTTGCCAGGAGCACACTCCCGGCTTGCTGCAGTCCTCGCATGCCATCCTCCTTGGGACGTACCCGCGCGCCGGATGGCCGCGGGCGTTGGGGTCACATCTCCCGCCGGCCGTCCAAAGCGCGACCGAGTGTCACGACGTCGGCGTACTCGACGTCGCCCCCCATGGGAATGCCGTGCGCGATGCGGGTCACGCGCACACCGAGGGGTTTGATGAGACGGGCAAGATACATCGCGGTGGCCTCGCCTTCGACCGTGGGATTGGTGGCGAGGATGACCTCGCGCACGATGTCGCCGCGGAGGCGCTGCAGCAGGCCACCGATCTGGAGATCTTCCGGGCCGACGCCGTCGAGGGGCGACAGCGCGCCCTGCAGCACGTGGTAGCGGCCCCGAAAGCCGCGCGAGCGTTCGATCGCGATCAAGTCGGCGGGCTCCTCGACGACGCAGATGATGTCGACGGCACGCTCGCTGTTGGCGCAGATCGGGCACGGGTCGCTTTCGGTGAGCCCGTGACACGTGGCGCAGAGGCGCGTCTGATCCTTGAGGGCCTTCAGCGCGTCGGCGAGACCGTCGGCGAGCCCGCGGTCGGTGCGCAGGAGATGGAACGCCAACCGTGCGGCGGTCTTTTCGCCGATCCCCGGGAGCTTGGAGAGCTGCTGGATCACGCGATTCATCGAGGGGGTGTAGGACATGACGCCGAGCGGCTCAGCCGAGCCCGGGGATCTTGAGCCCGCCGGTGACCTTGGTCATCTCCTCGGCGACCATGCGTTGGGCGCTCCGCAAACCCTCGTTCACCGCGGCGAGCACGAGATCCTGGACCAGCTCGACGTCTTCCTTCAGCACGGCCGGGTCGATGGTGATCGTGAGCAGCTCGTGCTTGCCGTTCACCTTCACCTTCACCATGCCGCCACCGGCGGCGGCGTCGACGGTGCGACGCGCGACGTCGTCCTGCACTTGCGCGAGGCGCTCTTGCAGCTGCTGCGCCTGCTTCATGATGTTGCCGATGTCTCCGAGGCTCATCCTTTTCCTCCCCGACTCCGTGGCCGTACGTCGGTGACTTCACCACCCAAAATGTCGACCGCGGCGCGGACGCTCACGCTCTGCTGCGCGCGCTCCTTGACTTCGCGGCGCTGCGCTTCGTCGGCGGCCGCACGCATCGCGATCTCTTCCGCCGGCGGCTTCGCGACGCTCACCTGCACGCGACGCGCGCTGCCGTAGGAGCGTTGCGCCAGCTCCTGCAGCATGGCGACGCTGTCGGGATCGCGGAGCGCGCGCATGGCGAGCTCGGTCTCGACCCCGATGTGCAGCAGGTCGTCGCTCTCTTCGAGGAGACGGCTGCCGTTCAAATAGAGCTTGAGCGTGATCTTGCTCTGGGCGGCGGCGAGAAAGGCCGTCCATCCGGCCCCGGTCGGGACCGTGGCGGGATCGGCAGCGGGCGCCGTCGCGACGGCGGGCGTGCCCGCGCGCGCGATCGGGGCCGGCGCGGGCGTGGGGCGCGGGGCCGGCGGGATCGTCATGCGGGGAGCGGCGGGTGGCGTGCGCGGTGCGATCGCCGGGGCGGCCACGCTCGGCGCGGCCACCGCCGGGCTCGGTGCCGGACGGGCCGGTGCCGCCGGACGCTCGCCGCCACGGCTCGGCGGCTCACCGCCACTGCCGAGCCGGCGTTCCATCGCTTCGAGCCGGGCGAGCAGCTGATCCACCGGGACGCCGTCGGGCAGCGTCGCCATCTTGACCAGCGTCATCTCGAGCAGGACCGTCGGCAGGATCGAGCGGCGAATTTCTTCGACGCTGCCCTGCGCCAGGCGAAAGAGGCGCTGCAGATCGTCGGACGACCGCACGCTCGATTGGCGCATGGTTTCCTGCACCTCGGCGTCGGGCAGATCCGTCAGCAGCGCCGGATCCTTGAAGAGCGCGGCCACCGTCAGGTGCCGGAGCTGGCGCACCAGGTCGCGACAGAACTGTCCGACCTCGTAGCCGTAGCGATGCAGCTCGTCGACGGCTTGCAGGCAGCGCGCCGGATCACGCGCGAGGATCGCGGCGGTGACCTGGTAGAGCACGGTTCGGTCGGCGACCCCGAGCGCGCCTCGGACCTCGGCCTCGCCGATCGATGTGCCGGCGAACACGATCACCTGATCCAACAGTGATTGGGCGTCGCGCATGCTGCCGTCGGCCTCGCGGGCGAGGTCGAAGAGCGCGGCGTCGGTCGCCTCGATCTTCTCGTCGGTGATGATCTGGCGGAGCCGGGCCAGGAGCTCGGGCATCGGAATGCGCTTGAACTCGTAGCGCTGACAGCGCGACACGACCGTCGGCGGCAACTTCTGGACCTCGGTGGTCGCGAAGATGAACTTGACGTGCTCGGGCGGCTCTTCGAGGGTCTTCAGTAGCGCATTGAACGCCGCGGTCGACAGCATGTGCACTTCGTCGATGATGTAGATCTTGAAGCGTCCCGAGGCCGGTCGATACCGCACGGCCTCGTTCAGCTCGCGGATGTTGTCGACGCCGGTGTTGGACGCGCCGTCGATCTCCACCACGTCGAGGGCGCTACCGGCCGCGATGTCGGTGCAGCTGCCGCAGGTCCCGCACGGCTCCGCGGTCGGTCCGGTCTCGCAATTCAGCGCGCGGGCGAGCAGCCGGGCGATCGTCGTCTTGCCGACGCCGCGCGGCCCCGAGAAGAGAAACGCGTGCGCGAGGCGACCCGAGCCGATGGCATTGCGCAACGTGGTCGTGACGTGGTCCTGACCCACCACGTCCTCGAATCGCTGCGGCCGCCACTTTCGGGCCAGTACCAGATACGCCATTGCTCGCGGCTCTCCACCATCGGGGGTCGAATGCATCGACGGTCATCCGCTCGAGGTGGCAGCTAGGCGCCCCCGCGGCACAGAAAGGGAGTCGGTACCGCTGCTTCCTTTCGGACCTGACGGAGTTCGCGACGCTTTCTTGCGCGGGACCTAGCCACCACCTGGAGCGGACGACCGCCGATTGCGGAACGCCGACTGCCATAGCATGCTCGCTCGCGGACGCGCCAGCATGGTCGGGGCGCGCTCGCGCTCAACGATGCCGCCCGCCGCCGTCCCTCCCGAGCTCGCCGCGGTGATCCTGGTCGGAGGCCGCTCTCAGCGCATGGGCCGGCCGAAAGTCACGCTGGAGCTGGACGGACGACCGCTGCTGGCTCACGTGCTGGCCGCCATCCGCCCGCTGGTCCGGGAAGTGATTCTGGTGGCGGCCGCCGACCAGACGATTCCGCTCGCACTGGCGGCGAGCAGGCCGGACGGCGCGTGCCCCGTGCGCATCGTCCACGACCGCGTCGTCGCCGCCGGTCCCCTGCCGGCGTTGGCGCTCGGCCTGGCGGCGGTCACCACGGGCCTCGCGATCGCCCTCCCCTGCGACGCGCCCTTCGTGCGGCCCGCGCTCCTCACCGAGCTCGCCCGGCGCCTGGCTGGCGCCGACGCGCCCGTGCTGCAGGGGCTGATTCCGACGTGGGGTGGCCACCTCCAGCCGCTCGTCGCCGCCTATCGTCCGGGCGTCGCGTCCGACCTGGAGGCCCTCGTGGCGCGCGGCGAAACGCGCTTGCAGTCCGTCGGACAGCTGCGCGACGTCGCGATTCTCGCCGAGGACGACGTGCGCACGGTCGATCCCACCGGCGAGAGCTTCCGGGTGCTGAACACACCGGCGGATCTCGTCGCCGCGGAGCGCGAGCTCGCCGCCCGCGCCACCCGGCGCTCCTAGTCGACGGGGTGGAATCGTGTTGACTCGCGAAAGCGGCCGGCAGTAGGCGTCGAAGAGGCGGAGCATCGGCGCAATGAGTGCGTCGCTCGTCTCCAGTCCCGCAAGCGAGGCGTGATGCAGTGCCGTGTCATTGCGCCGATGGCCGTCATCCGTCGATGGCACGACGCGTGTGAGCGCGCTCGTGGCTGAGCGCATTCTGGTCGTCGAGCAGGAGCCCGAAGCCGGCCGGATCGCGCACGCGCTCGACGAGGCGGGCTTCGGCGTCGCCCGCGTCGCTATCCTGGACGACCTCGCCGCGCTCGCCATGCAGGGCGTCGCCGGCATCGTCGTCGGCCATCGCCCGCCCCACGACGACGGCTTCGCCGTCCTGCAGCAGCTGCGGACGCGCTGCATCGTGGCGCCGATCCTGCTGGTGTCCCCGCTCGAGTCGACCGAGCTCGCCGTCCGCGCCGTAAAGGCCGGCGCCCACGATTTCCTGGCGCAGGGCGAGTGCTACCTGCCCATGTTGGTCGCCAAGATGCGCGCGGCGGTCGCCGAGCAGGCGGCCCGTGCGGCGCTCGGTCGGGTCGTTCGGCCGGTCTTCGTCGGGCGCGGCACCGAGCTGCGCGTGCTCGGCGAGGAGCTGGGGCGCGCCGCGGCCGGCGAAGGCCGCGTCGTCCTGATCGACGGCGACGAGGGCATCGGCAAGACCAGTCTCGCGCTCGAGCTCTCGCGGCTCGCGCGTGGACGTGGGCTGCGGGTGCTCTGGGGGCGGTGTCCCGACAGCGGAACGGCCCCCGCGTATTGGCCGTGGACCCAGGTGCTGCGCCGCTACGCCGCGAGCGTCGATACCGCAACGCTGCGCGCCGACCTCGGCGAGCACGCCGCCGCGATCCGTTGTCTGGTTCCGTCGCTGCACGAGCGTCATCCCGCGCTGACGGCGCGCGAGCAGCACGAGCTCACCCATCTGCACGTGACCGACGGGGTCATTCAGGTGTTGAAGCGGGTGGCGGCGCGGCGTCCGCTCGTCGTGGTGTTCGACGACCTCCATCGCGCCGACGGCGACACCGTCCATCTCCTGCACGCGCTCGCGACCGAATGCGCCGACAGCACGATTCTCCTGCTCGGGATCTTTCGCGACGGCGGCGCCGGGCCCGCGCGTACGGAGGCCGATCTCGCCCGCGCCGGCGAGTTGGCCCGCGTCGCCAGCCTGCCGCTCACGACCGTCCTCCACCTCGAAGGCTTCGACGTCGGCGACGTCCAGCACTACGTCGAGCAAGCGACGACGGTGCCCGCCTCTGCGGCGGTCGCGCGCGCCATCCACGCCAAGACCGCCGGCCATCCGCTTTTCGTCGCGGAGGTGACGCGGCTGTTGGCGGCCGATGGTCGCCTCGCCGCGGAGCCGGGGAACGGCGAGCTCCGACTCGCCATCCCGTCGACCCGCCGGCACGCGATCGCGGCGCGCCTCGACCGGTTGTCGAGCGGCGCGCGTCGTGTCCTCACGGCGGCCGCCGTGCTCGGCTTCGACTTCTCGACGGGGCTGCTCGCGGCCGTCACCGGTGCAGAGCCCGGCTGCGTGCAGCGGGCGCTCGAGGAGGCGATGGCCGTGGCGCTCCTCGCCACGAGCGACGAGGACTCGGGCGCCTTTCGCTTCAGCCACGTGCTGGTCCGCGAGGTCCTCTACGAAGCGCTCGGCGCCGACGAGCGCACGCGCTGGCACGGGCGGGTGGTCGCGACGCTCGAGAGCAGTGCGAGCGCGAGCGGGCTCACCCGGGAAACCACGCTGACGGCGATCGCGCACCACGCGTTGCACGCCGCGTCCGACGAGGCCGGTCTGCCGCGCGCGCTCACGTGGGTCACGGCCGTCGCCGAACACGCCGCCGCGATGATGGCCCACGCCGAAGCCGCTCGGTACTACGAGATCGCGCTCGCCCTGGGTGAGCGGGCCCCGTTGCTCACGCCCGCCGACACGGGACGGCTGCTGTTGCAGCTCGCGGAGGCGCGCTGGCGGACTGGCGACATGGCGAGCGCCCGCGCCATCGGCCACCGCGCTTTGGTCCTCGCGAAGAAGGCGGAGGAGCCGGAAGCCGTCGCGGCCGCCGTCCTCGTGTTCGCTGGCCGACTGCCCGGCTTCGGCGCCATCGTGTCCGACGCCGAGGTCGTGGGTGAGCTCGAGCAGGCGCTCGCCATCCTGCCGAAGAGCGCGCCGACGCGACCCCTCGTGATGGCGCGGCTCGCCGCCGAGCTCGCCTACTCGCCGCGCCGCGGAGCGCATCAAACGCTCGCCTACGAGGCCATCGAGCTGGCCCGCGGGTCGGCGGATCCGACGACGCTCGCCGCCGTGCTCCGCACGACGCAATGGTCCGTGTGGACGCCGACCGACATCGAGCATCGCCCGCATCTCGCGACCGAGATCATCGCCTGCGCCGAGCGCATCGACGACCGCGTGCTCGCCCTCGACGGCCAGCTGCTCCGACTCTGGAGCGCGCTCGAGCAAGGGGACATCGCCGCGGCCTGGCGGCAGCTCACGCTCTGCGAACGGTCGGCGACGGCGCTGCATCTCCCGCACTACGTCTGGGTGACGGCGGCGGCGCGCGCCTGCCTGCACTTCGCGACCGGGCAGCTGACCGAGGCCGAGCGGCTCGCGGAGCGCGCGTCGGCCGTCGGGGTCGGCGCGCACGATCCGACCGTTGCCCTCCTGCTCGGCGCGCAGCGCGCCCAGGTCCACACCATGTACGGTCGCTTCGGCGAGGTGACCGAGTGGCTGCGCAGCGTCGTCACGAGCTTCCCGGTGCTGGCCTCGACGTTGGAGCTCTGGGCCCTCGTGTTCTACGCCCGTACGGGCCAGCACGATCGTGTGCGCGCGGAGCTGGCGGCGCTGGTGGCCGACGACTTCGTGCGGGTGCCGCGCGACGCGCTCTGGTTGATGAACATCACGTCGCTCGCGACCGCGTGCGTGCTGGCGGGGGCGACCGAAGCCGCGGGACCGCTGTACCGCATGCTCGCTCCGTTCACGCCCTACAACGTGGTCGTGCCGCCCGCCTTCGTGCTGGCGCCGGTCTCGTACTACACCGCGGGCCTCGCCGACCTGATCGGGAATCCCGCGATCGCACGTCGGCACTACGAGGATGCGCTCACGCTCGCGGCCGAGACCGGCTCGCGGCAGTGGACCGCGCGGATCCAGATCGCGTTCGCCCGGCTCCTCCTGGCGGATCGCCACGCCGGCGCGCGCGAGCGCGGCGCGCAGCTTCTCGCCGCCGGCCGAGCGATTGCGGTGGAGCTCGGCCTCGCGCCGGCGGTCCAAGAGGCGGATGACGTGCTCGCGCGCAGCGCGCCGGTTGCGACCGTGCGCGCGATGTTCCGCCCGGCGGGTGACACTTGGCAGCTCGAGTTTCGCGGCCGCGCGACGACCGTGCCCCATCGCGTCGGGTTGACCTATCTGCACTGTCTCCTCCAGCGGCCCGGCATCCCGATCGCCGCGCTCGAGCTCGCGAGCCTCGGCGGTGACGGGGTGCTGGTGGAACAGAGCGGGGGGCCGCTCGTCGATCGTCGGGCGCTCGGTGAGGTGCAGCGCCGGCTTGCCGAGATCGACGCCGACATCGCGGGCAGCGCACGCCGCGGCGCGACCGTCAGTGCGGCGCTGCTCCACGAGCGCGCGCAATGCGCGGCGTACGTGGGCGGGCGATCCACCGAGCTCGTGTCGACGACCGATCGTGCTCGCTCGGGCGTGACCAAAGCGATCGGACGCGCGCTGAAGGCGATTCGCGACGTCGACGACGGGCTCGGACACTACCTCGAACGCCACGTGGAGACCGGTCGCCTCTGTATGTACGTCCCGGATCCTGCCGCCGCACCCGCTTTCGAGCTCTGAGCCCGGCGTCACAGCGTGACGCCACGATGTCACCCTTTCGTGACGAGGCCGGTCCACCGGCTCGAAGGAGGGTGCCCCCATGCAGGCTCATCTGAGGATCGTTGCTCTCGCGTCCGTCATCGCCCTTCTCGGCGTGTTCCCTGCCGAGGCGTCGGCCAGGAACACGCCCGGCACCCGCTGCTTCGCCACGATCGCGAAGGCGGCGAACCGCTACCTCAAAGGGCGAGTCACACTCGAACGGACGTGTCGCGAAGCGAGCCTGCGCGGCAGCTGCGGGACGTGCAGCGGCGGCGGCAACGCCGGCCAAGCCTGCAGTCAGACTACCGATTGCCCGGATGTCGGGCCCGGGCGCGTGTGCGCGGGGGTTGCCTGCGCGGCACCCGACGCGGCCGCGATCGCCAAGCTCGAGAGCAATCTCGTGGAGGCAATCACGCGCCGCTGCGACCTCGGTCCGATCAACCTCGTGCGGCTCGGCTTTCCCGGTCAGTGCCGCGACGCTGATCCCGGCGACGGCTTCACGGTCGGCGATCTCGCGGCGTGCATGCGGGACTCCCACACCGATCTCCTGCACGGCGTGTGCTCGGGCGGCACGAATGCGGGAGAGGCGTGCTCGCAGGTCGTCCCGTGCCCGGACGTCAGTCCGGGCACCGCGTGCCTCGGCCTGCTCGGCATCGAGTACGATCGCAACGTCTGCGGTCTCGACGCGGACGCCCTCGCCTGCCAGCGCGAGATCGGGCGGAGCGGCCTGCGCTTTCTCCTCAAGGTGCTGCAGCGCGTGCAGCGCTGCCGGAACGACCTTCTGACCGGGAAGCTGATCGGCGTGGAGCCGGCACGCTGCGCGCTCGACCATGCCAAGACGCGCGACGCGATCGCCAAGGCGAAGACCCGGGCCGAGAAGACCATGGCCGGCACGTGCGATGCCGCCGGGGTGGCGGCGGTTGCCGCGTGCACACCCGACCAGACCACGGTGAGCGGTGCCGCGTGTGACCCGAGCGTCGCCGGCTGCAGCGCCTGCGTCGGCGCCGCGCCCTGCGAAACGTGCTGGCACCAGACGCTCGCCGACAACCCGCTCCGTGGTGACGTCGCCGATCTGATCGACTTCGAGTACGCGACGCCGGGCGCGTGTGGCGACGACCGCATCAATCAACGCGACGAGGAATGTGACGGACCGCAGGACGGCGACTGCCCCGGACAATGCGGCGCCCCGGATGGTTTCTTCCCGTGTCTTTGCCAGAACATCCCGCGCCAGCGCGTGATCGAGCACATGGACGCCGACCTCGATCTCGGCTTCAGCGGCTTCACGCACGACGCGCACGTCGTCGAGGGCGGCGGCTTCGTCGCGGACCTTTACGATTGCAACGGTCCCGGCGGTCCGGACACGCTCTGCACGGTCGGGCCGAGTTGCAGTGAGGGCGACCACGCGCCGTGCTCCCCGGGGGCGAACCAAGCCGTGACCGGTGACTCGATCTGCCAAACGCTCGGCGAAGGCACGTGCCGCCGCACGCGCACGGGTAGTCAGGGGCGGCACTGCGAGATCGACTTCGACCGACGCTGCGTCGACTTCCGCGATTGCGCCCCCGGCGAGGCCTGTGTCGAGAACTTCCACGGCGCGCCACTCCCGCTCTCGGCCGGCGGCACCTCCGTCTGCAGCGTGAACTACTTCACGGAGGACGTGACGGGCACCACGGATCTCGCGACCGGTGAGAGCGCGGTCCGTATCCGTCAGCGTTCGGTCACGTACGGACCCGGCGACCTCGCACAACCGTGTCCGGTGTGCGGCGGCTTCTGCGAGGGCCAATCGGGAACGATCGCGCCGGGCAAGCGCCGACGCTGCAGCGCCGACACCGATTGTCCGGAAGCGCCCCAGCGCTGTGTCACGGCCAACGTGTGCAGCTACGGTCCGAACCAGGACCAGCCGTGTCGGCCCAATCCACCGTTCGGCGGCACCACGGCGGTTTTCGGCAACCCCAGCGTCGATTGTCTCCCGGCGCCCGGCACCAACATCTCGGGCGCGGGGCTCGACATCGTCTTCGATCCGGCCACGACCGGGACGGTGAGCCACGTCGCCAACTCGCCTTGCGTGCTCTCGCCCGGCTTCGCGGGCAAGGCGTGCATCGGCGGGCCGGAAGACGGGCGCCCGTGTACGCTTCCCGCCGACTGTCCGCTCGGGGTCTGCAACGAGCAGTGCTTCTGCCCGTCGCCGGCGCGCGCGAGCAAGCCGAACGCGTGTCTCGCGGCGTGCAAGGGCGGCAGCAACGACGCGGCGCCGTGCGGCGACGACGGCGAATGTCCCGGCGGCTTCTGTCACGCCGGCGATTGTCGCGTCGATCCCTCGGACACCGACTCGTGTCAGGAAGGCATCTGTACGTCCGGCCCGATCCAAGGGTCCTGCGCGCAGACGACCTATCGGAGTTGCCAGAACAACGCCGGCTGCCAGGCTCCGACGTGTCCGGACTGCCAGCCTGGCGAGACCTGCACGCTCGTCAATCGCGCGTGCTTCGTGAATGGGATGATCGAGCGCTGCGGTAGTCCGGGTGTCCCGGACAGCACGACGGCGACGATCTTCTGCATCCCGGCGGTAACCGCGTCGGCCGTCAACGTCGTCTCTGGTCTTCCCGGCGCGGGCGCGCTCACCCAACCGATCACCACGATCGAGGTCGGCTTCTAGCGCGCAGGACTGTGACGGCCAGTCGCCCGCGCGGGTCTGTCGGCCGGCGCGGGTGATTGGTAGGGTCGCCCGGATGGCGGGTCCGAGGATCGTGCGCGAGACGGCGGGCGCGAGCGCGTTGCCGACCGAGGTCGTGCGCGTGACCGCGGGGGCCGCCGTCGCCGCCCACGAGACCGTCGCGGTCGAGGAGCCGCTCGAGATCCACCTGAACGGCTGGCGGTGGCTCGTCACGATGCGGACGCCCGGCGCCGACGTCGACCTGGTGCTCGGCATGCTCGCGAGCGAAGGCGTGATCAGCAGCGCCGCGGAGGTCGAGCACGTCCAGTTCGAGCGCCACCCGGAGGAGCCGGACCTGGCGAATGTAGTCTCCGTGCACCTCGCCCACCCCCTCGGCGCCCTGCAGGAGCGGCTGGCCCGACATCAAGCGCTCGCCGCGAGTAGCTGCGGGCTCTGCGGCGCGAGTAGCGTGAGCGCCATTCTGCAGCGCCGGCCGCCCTTGGCACCGGGGCCGATCGTGGACGCCCGGCTCCTGCCGCTCCTTCCGGCGCGCCTGCTCGCGGCGCAGGACGCCTTTGCGGCGACCGGGGGGCTGCACGGCGCCGGCCTCTTCGATGCCGCCGGCACGCTCGTGCTCGCGCGCGAGGACGTCGGCCGTCACAACGCCGTCGACAAGGCGATCGGGGCGTGTCTCCGCGCCGGAACGACCCTGCCGCCGATCCTGCTCGTGAGCGGCCGGGCGAGCTTCGAGATCGTGCAGAAGGCCCTCGTGGCTGCGATGCCGATCGTCGCGGCCGTCTCCGCCCCGTCGAGCCTCGCGGTCGCGCTGGCCACCGAGGGCGGCATGACGCTTGCCGGCTTCGTGCGTGACGGCGGCTACAACATCTACGCGGGCGCCGAGCGCTTGCGGACGGCGGCCGATCGCGAAGACCCCGATGCGGCGCCGAACGACCCGCTCGCCTTCATTCCGCGCACGATGCGGACCGTGCTCGACGAGGTGCGCTACAAGATCTCGCTCGCCGATTGGCGCGCGCTGACCCGCCCCGAGCGCTTGCGGCTGGTGACGCTCTCCGAGCACGCGGTCCCGGATGACTTTGCGACCTATCTCGTCGACCGCGTGACGGAACGGACCGGCACCGCGCCGCGCCGGTTGCCGAGCCCCGACGGCACGGCATGAGCCTGCCCTTCGGTCTCAACGTGGCGAAGCCGCGCCACTTCCGCGACATGCTGCGGATCGTGTGGCAGAACCGCGACGAGTTGCCGTACGCGTGGCGGATCCTGCGCGACGGCGTCTGTGACGGCTGCGCGCTCGGCCCCCGCGGCCTCCGCGACGACGTGATCGACGGCGTCCATCTCTGCATGACGCGGCTCGAGCTGCTGCGTCTGAACACGATGCCGGCCCTCGACCCGGCGGTGCTCGCCGACGTCGCCCGACTGCGCACCCTGAGCAGTGCCGAGCTCCGCGGGCTCGGTCGCCTCGCCTTTCCGATGCTGCTCGAGCGCGGCGCGCGCGCGTTCCGCCGGCTCGGGTGGGACGAGGCCGAAGCGCTCGCGGCCGAGCGCCTGCGAGCGACGACGCCAGAGCGGATGGCGTTCTTCACCACGTCGCGTGGCCTCACCAACGAGGTCTACTACGCGGCGCAGAAGGTGGCGCGTGCGCTCGGCACCAACAACGTCGACAACGACGCGCGGCTCTGTCACGCGGCCAGCACGACCGCGATGAAGCAGAGCCTCGGGGTCGCCGCCGCGACCTGCTCGCTCAAGGATTGGATCGGCACCGATCTGCTGGTGATCTGGGGCAGCGATCTCGCCAACAACCAACCCGTCAGCACGAAGTACATGCACTATGCCAAGCAGGCGGGCACGCGCATCGTGGTCGTGAACCCGTACCGCGAGCCCGGGCTCGAGCGCTATTGGGTGCCGTCGGTCGCGCGCAGCGCCGTCTTCGGCACGGCGCTCATGGACGAGTTCTTTCCGGTCACGATCGGCGGCGACCGGGCCTTCGCGAACGGGGTGCTGAAGGCCCTGCTTGCCCGCGGCGCCGTGGACGCGGCCTTCGTCGCGGCGCATACGACCGGCTTCGATGAGCTGCGCGCGGTGGTCGAAGCCCAGGACTGGGCGCTGCTCGAGCGCGAGTCGGGTCTGCCGCGCGCCGAGATGGAACGCTTCGCCGCTTTGTACGGGTCCGCGCGGAGCGCGGTGTTCGTCTGGAGCATGGGGGTCACGCAGCACCACTTCGGGGTGCAGAACGTCGCGGCGATCATCAACCTCGCTCTCGCGCGCGGGATGCTCGGGCGTCCGCACTGCGGCCTCATGCCGATCCGCGGTCACAGCGGCGTGCAGGGCGCCGCCGAGTGCGGCAGCGTGCCGAACGTGCTGCCGGGCGGCGAACCGCTCGACGACCCCGCGGCGCGGGCACGCTGCGAAGCCGCGTGGGGATTCCCCGTGCCGACCGCGCCCGGGATGATGACGGCCGCCATGCTCGACGCGGCGCACGCCGGCCGTCTCGACGTGTTCTATCTGCTCGGCGGCAATTTTCTGGAAACCATGCCCGATCCGGCTTGGTGTCGCGACGCCCTCGCGCGGGTGCCGCTCCGTATTCATCAAGACATCGTGCTCAACAGCTCGACGCTCGTGGAGAGCGAGGCCGTGCTCGTCCTGCCGGCGACCACGCGCTACGAACAGCCCGGCGGCGGAACGTCGACGACGACGGAACGGCGCGTCCGCTTCTCCCCCGAGATCCCGGGCCGCCGGATCGGCGAGGCCCGCGCCGAATGGGAGATCCTTTCGGCGATCGGCGGACGCGCGGTGGCGCCGCCCCGGAACGCGACGCTGCTCGCGCCGACCGCGCAGGGGATGCGCGCGGAGATGGATCGCGTCATGCCGCTCTATCGCGGCATCGGCGGGCTCCGGCACGCGGGCGAGTCGCTCCAGTACGGCGGTGCGCTCCTCTGCCCCGACGGCGTGTGTGACGCCCTGCCCGACCGCCGCGCGCGTTTCGTGCCGATCGCCGTGACGGCGACCACGCGCGCCGCCGACGAGTTCGTCGTCACGACCCGGCGCGGCAAGCAATTCAACTCGATGACCCAGAGCACGACCGACGCGCTCACCGGGACTACGACGCGCGACGCGGTGTTCATGGCCGCTTCCGACGCGGCTCGGCTCGGGCTCGTCGAGGGTGGGACGCTCGACCTGGTGTCTCCCCTCGGACGGATGCGCGCTCGGTGCCGAATTGCGCGGGTCGTGCCGGGCACGCTGCAAGTCTACTGGCCCGAAGGGAACGTGCTGATCAGCCGGCGGGTCGATCCGGCGAGCGGCGAACCCGACTACAACGCCGTCGTGCGGGTGGAAACACCGAAGTCGTCTTGACTCGGCCGCCCGGCTCCGGAACCCTCGAAGGCGTGCAGCGTTTCCACTCCTCGGCGTTGACGGCGATCGTCGCCACCATCGTCTTCACGCTCGTCGGCGCGACGAGCGCCGCGGCCTACCTGACCACGCTCGGCCCGGTAGAGTGCTGCCGTTCGACGTGTCATCGTGGCCAGGCGACGAGTCCCGCGGACGCCGACCGCTGCTGCACGAGCCATCTCGGTGTTTTGCCCTCCGCGCTCGGCCCGACCGCGCCTGACCTGGCGCACGTCGTGGCGACGCTGGTCACGCTGGTCCCGGTGGCCATAGCCGTCGTGCCGTCGACCGAGGTTGCCCGCCCTGCTCCTGTGGTGATGCTGCGCGGTTCGCCCCCCGGCTCGCTCGTCGCCGCGCATACGGCGCTCCTGATCTGACCTTCCGCGTCGACGGGTGACCCAACCGGTCATTCGTCCCGCGGGGAACGCCTTGTTCCTCGCGTCCTCGCGTGCGCTGCGCTCGTCAAGCGCGGTGCGTGCCATCGCGCCCGGGCTCCGTGCCCGTGGTGCTCGGAGGGAAGATCATGTCGCAAGGTTTCCGTATCGGGTTGCCCGCGGTCCTCATGCAACGCGCGACCGTCGCGTGGTGCATCCTATTCAGTGGGTGCGTGCTCGCGCCGCGCGCGGCGGAGGAGCAGCGGGTTGCCGTCGCACGTGCGGGGGCGGCCTATCGCGGGGTCTTCGAAGAGCGGAATCTGCCCGTACTGCCAGCCGCCCCGACCCGGCGCGACGTGGTCCAGCGCGCGCTCGCCGCGAATGGGGATGTTGAGGCCGCGTACTTCGATTGGGCTGCCGCCGTCCATCGCATCGATCGGGCCGGGGCCTATCCGAACACGGCCTTCTCGCTCGACGTGAGCCGGGCGCTGTCGGGTCGCGGCAGCGCCTTCGACCGGACGAGCCTGACGCTTGGGTTCGACCCGATGGAGAACCTCGCCTTTCCGACCAAGGTGTATCAAGCCGCGAAGGTCGCGACGGCCGACGCCGCGGCGGCCGAGCAACGCCTCGTGGCCGTGCGCTTCGACCTCCAGCGCCGGGTGCTCGCCGCGTGGACCGACTACGCCGCCGGGGCCGAGCGCCTCCGCATCGCCCACGAGGTACTCGGCGTGGCCGAGCTGGACCAAAGGACCGCGGCGGCCCGCGTCGCCAGCGGCGCTCCGACCACGGAGATCCTGCGCGCCGAAACGACGCGCCAGCGGACCGCAGACGAGGTCGCCACGCTCACGGCGACGCTGACCGGTGACCGGGCCCGCGTGAACGCGCTTCTCGCTCGGGCGCCGCAGGCGAAGCTCACGGCGCCGGCGTCGCTCGAGGCCCCCCGCATCATCCCAAGCGACGATGCGTGGCTCGTTTCGGTCGCGGCCGAGCACGATCCGACCCTCGCAGCCCTCGTCCACGAGGTGACAGGGCGCCGCAACGCGCTCGCCCTGGCGCGTCAGCAGTACATTCCGGACTTCAATCCGTTCGTCAGTACCGAGGGCGCGGCAGCGCAGCTGGCCGGTATGGTGATCTCGATCCCCACCCTGCTGCGTGAGGTCGGAGCGCAGATCCGTGAGAGTCGCGCCGCGTTGAGCGCGGCGATCGCGCGCCGCCGGCAGGTCGGCGCCGATCGCGCGGCAGCGCTGGTCGCAGCCCTGCTGATGGTCCGGGACAACGCGCGTCGGCTCGCGCTCATCGACGGCCCACTGCGGCAGCTCGCGACGGACATGGAAGCCCTGGCGACGCGCCAGTATGGCACGGACGCCGGCGACCTCGGCGGGATGCTCGCGGCACGGCGCGCGACTCTGAATCTGCGAGGGCTACGCGCCGAGGCTTGGGCGGCCCACGAGAACGCCGTTGCCGAGCTCGAGACCCTGATCGGCGTCGACGTCGAGGCCCTGGTCGCCGCGAACGCGATCCGGACGACGCTCGGCCGTGCCGAGGCCGCGCGATGAGGCGCTCGGTCCGCATCGTAGTGGGCGTTGCGCTGGCACTCGTCGTCGTAGCCGTGGTCGCGCGCGTCACGCGGCCGCCGACCCGGTCTGTGCGGGTGGCGGCCACTGCCCCGACGCTCTGGACCTGCGGCATGCATCCGGACGTCATTCGGGATCAGCCCGGCCTTTGCCCGATCTGCCACATGCAATTGACCCCGCTCGGCCTCGGCGCGGCTCACGGCGACGGGGGGGCTCACAACGACGGCGCGCTCACCATCGATCCCGTCGTCGTCCAGAACATGGGCGTCCGCGTCGTCGTGGCCCGGCGCGGACCGATCACCCGACAGATCCGCGCGGTGGGCTACCTCGCCGAAGCGGAGCCCAACGTCCACGACGTCAGCCTGCGGGTTTCGGGGTGGATCGAGAGGCTGCACGCCGACACGGTCGGCATGCACATCGCGGCCGGCGATCCGCTCTTCGACGTCTACAGTCCCGAGCTTCAGCTCGCCGTCGAGGAGTTGATCGCGAGCCGCCGGCGCGCCGGAGACGCCGAGAGCGCAGACCCGACGCTCGCCCAGGCCACGCGCCAGAAGCTCGAGCGCTACGGGCTCCGGCCGGCCGACGTCGATCGGCTGGCTCGGCTCGACCGGGCCCCGCGCACGATCACGTTCACGAGCCCGACGAGCGGTCATTTGACCGAAAAGCTCGTCGTGGCGGGTGCCGCGGTGAAGGCCGGCGAGCGCGTCCTCCGCATCGTCGATCACGCCACGCTCTGGCTCGACGCTCAGGTCCACCCGCAGGATCTCGTCGCCCTGACACTCGGAAGCCCGGTGCGCGCCGTGATCGACGGCGCGCCGGGTGCGGCCCTGGAGAGCACCGTGGTCTTCGTGCACCCGCATCTCGATCCCACCACCAGGACGGCGACGGTTCGGGCACCGATCGCGAACCCGGGCCTCACGCTTCGCCCCGGTATGTTCGCGACGGTGACGATCGCCGTGACGACCGCTCCCGACGCGCTCCTCGTCCCGCGCGAGGCCGTGATCGATACGGGTCGGCGCCGACTGCTCTTCGTCGCGGCCGGTGCCGGGAAGTTTCAGCCGCGCGAGGTCACCCTCGGCGCCACGAGCGACGACGGCCTCGTGGAGATCCTCGCGGGCGTCGCCGAGGGTGAGGGGGTCGTGACCAGCGGCCAGTTTCTCCTCGATGCGGAGAGCCGAACGCAGGAGGCGATTCAGAAGCATCTCGGCGATCGCTTGCTGCGGGAGCAGCCGTGATCGCCCACATCATCGCCTTTTCGATCCGGAACCGCCTGCTCGTGGTGCTGGTGACCGGCATGCTCGTCGCCGGCGGGCTGTGGGGCGCGGCTCATATCCGCCTCGACGCGCTCCCCGATCTGTCCGACGTGCAGGTGATCGTCGTCACCGACGTGCCGGGGCAGAACCCCCGCGTCGTCGACGACCAGGTCACGTATCCCCTCACGACCGCGATGCTCGCGGTCCCCGGCTCGACGGTCGTACGCGGCTACAGCATGGTCGAGCTCTCGTTCGTCTACGTGCTCTTCGACGAGGGCACCGATGTGTACTGGGCGCGGAGCCGCGTGCTCGAAGCCCTGAGTGTCGTCCGCGATCGCCTCCCGAAAGGGATCGAGCCAAAGCTCGGACCCGATGCGACCGGTCTCGGCTGGGTCTATCAATACGTGCTGTACCCGGGGTTCTACTCGCCGGACCATCCTCAGGGCCTCTGGCGCGATGCCGAGCAGGACGGCTGGTACGCACGCGTCGAGGATGCTCCGGCGGGGCGCCGCACGGCGCTCGTGAAGCTGCGCGCCTGGGAGCAGCCCGGCACCGACCCGCTCACCGGGACGGCCTTGTTGCCGGCCGACCAGGACCTCGCGCAGCTGCGCAGCCTGCAGGATTGGTATCTGCGCTATCCGCTGACGGCCGTCGACGGTGTATCCGAGGTCGCGCCGATCGGCGGCTTCGTTCGCCAGTATCAGGTCGTCCTCGATCCACAGCGGCTCGAGGCGTACGGCATCGCCTTGCGCGACGTCGTCGCGGCGATCGAGCGTTCGAACAACGACGTCGGCGGCGCGGTGCTCGAGATGGCCGAGCACGAGTACATGGTGCGGAGCCGCGGGTATCTCCGCGGGCTCGACGATCTCGGTCTGGTGGTCGTCGGTCCCGCGATGAAACCTGCGAGCCCGGACGTGACCGGCCGCGTGATCGACGCGGCGGGACGCGGTGTGCCGATCCTCCTGCGCGACGTCGCGACGCTGCAGATCGGCGGCGCGATGCGGCGCGGCGTCGGCGAGCTCGACGGGACGGGCGAGGCCGTCGGCGGCGTCGTGATCGCGCGCTTTGGCGAGAACGCGTTCAAGGTGATTGCCGACGCGAAGGCGAAGCTCGCGGAGCTGGAGGACGGCTTGCCGCCGGGCGTGTTCGTGAAGACGACGTACGACCGTTCGGCGCTCATCACGCGCGCCGTCGGCACGCTGCGGGAGGCCGTGCTCGAAGAGCTGCTCGTGACCGCGCTCGTGATTCTGGCGTTCCTCGGTCACGTCCGGAGCGCGCTCGTGGCCGTTGCCGTCCTGCCGATCGGCCTGCTCGTCTCGATCCTGGGGATGAACGCGCTCGGCATCAACGCCAACATCATGAGCCTCGGCGGCCTGGCGCTCGCGATCGGCGTCATGGTCGACGCCGCGAACGTTATGATCGAGAACGCGCACAAGCACCTCGAACGGGAGGAGCAACGCCAACGGCTCGGTGCGGAAGCGCGGTCGCGGACCGCCATCATCACCGCCGCCTGCGTCGAGGTCGGTCCGAGTCTCTTCTTTTCGCTGCTCGTGATCACCGTCGCGTTCCTGCCGATCTTCGCGCTCGGCGAGCAGTCGGGACGACTCTTCAAGCCCCTCGCCTTCACCAAGACGTTCGCGATCGCGGCCGGCGCGCTCCTCGGCATCACGCTCGTGCCGGTTCTGATGGTCTACCTGGTGCGCGGCCGCATCCCGCGGGAGGAGGCGAACCCGATCAATCGCTGGTCGATGGCGGCCTACGCGCCGTGCTTCCGTCTGGTGATGCGCCATCCCGTGGCGACCTTGGCGACGGTTCTTCTGCTCGGCCTGTCGACGCTCTATCCGTGGAGCCGTCTCGGCTCCGAGTTCATGCCGCCGCTCGAAGAGGGCGACCTGTTGTACATGCCGACCACCGACCCGGCGATCTCGATCACCAAGAGCGCCGAGCTGCTGCAGCAGACCGACAAGCTCATCAAATCGTTCCCGGAAGTCGCGAGTGTGCACGGCAAGATCGGGCGGGCCGACACGGCGACCGACCCGGCACCGCTATCGATGATCGAAACCGTCGTGCAGCTCCATACCGATCCCGCGCGCTGGCGGACGCGCCAGGTCGAGCACATCTTCAGCGACTGGCCGGCGTGGCTGAAGGCGCCACTCACCCACACGTTCTGGCCCGAGACTCGCCGCATCACGATGGAAGAGCTGAAGTACGGCTGGCAGGACGCCGACGGCACCAGCCACCAAGGGCTGCATCAAGCGGTGACGTTCCCCGGCGTCGCCAACGCGTGGCCGTACCCGATCGAGAACCGCCTGAACATGCTGTCGACCGGGATCAAGACGCCCGTCGGGATCAAGATCATGGGATCCGATCTGGACGTGCTGGCCGATCTGGCGGAACGGGCGGCGACCGCGGTCGCGCCGATCGCCGGGACGCTGAGCGCATTCCCGGAGCGCGCGACCGGCGGCTACTATCTCGACATCGACGTCGATCGCGCGACGGTGGCGCGCTACGGCCTCACCATCGGCGACGTCCAGGACGTGATCCGCACCGCGGTCGGCGGCATGAACGTCACGACCACCGTCGAGGGTCTCGAGCGCTATCCGTTGAACGTGCGCTATGCCCGCGAGCTCCGCGAGGACGTCCCGGCGCTTCGGCGCGTGCTCGTGACGGCGCCGGCGGGCGCACAGATCCCCCTCGGCGAACTGGCGACGATGACCATCACGTCGGGACCACCGATGATCCGGAGCGAGAACGGCCAGCGGACGGCGTGGATCTTCGTCGATATCGACGACAGCCAGCGCGACCTCGGCGGGTGGGTCGCGGAAGCGCAGCGAGTCGTGCGAGCGCAGGTACCCCTGCCCGCGGGCTACTCGATCGTGTGGTCGGGACGCTTCGAGTACTTGGAGCAGGCCAATCGGCGGCTGCGGGTGGTGATCCCGATCACGATCACACTCATCGTGTTGCTGCTCTTCGCGGCGACGCAGAGCTGGTTCCGGGTCGCCGTGATTCTCTTGGCGGTGCCGTTCAGCCTGATCGGTGCGGTGTGGTTTCTCTGGGCGCTCGGCTACCACCTGAGCCTGGCGGTGTGGGTCGGGGTGATCGCCCTCCTCGGGATCGACGCCGAAACCGGGCAAGTCATGCTCCTCTATCTCGACACGACCTACGACCGCTTCCGCGCCGAGGGCCGCTTGCGGAACGAGGACGATCTCTACGCTGCGATCTACGAAGGCGCCGTCCTGCGCATCCGCCCGAAGACGATGACGGTAGCGACCGACATGCTCGGGCTCCTCCCGTTGCTCTGGGCGAGCGGGACCGGCGCTGACGTCACGCGCCGTTTGGTCGCACCGCTGATCGGAGGCATCAGCGTGAGCTTCGCGATGGAGCTGCTCGTCTACCCGGTGGTGTTCTTCGTCGTGAAGCGCTGGCAGCTACGCCGCGAGTGGGCTGCGTAGTGATTCGACGCTGCAGCCGGGTGAGGTGCCGTCGCTTTGGTCCCCACCCGGCTCCCCACGCAGCGTTCCGCGAGGAGGCTCCCCCCCACGGGAATTACCCCGCGGATTCACTACACCGTTACAGTTGTAGCCCGATTCGAAGGAGTGATTGACGAGCTCGTCTGGAAGCGGTGCGCTCGGAATCGGTTCTGAGCTCGTCGGCCACGGTTCGGTAGATTGCAAACGCGATGCCATGCGTCATCGCGGAAAAGGCCACGCCAATTGGGGCTTTCGTCGTGTGACGACCCGCCGTTGGCTGCCCAGCGATGGGGCACTGGCGAGCAAACCGGCAGCGCTCTGCGTCATGATCACGTTCCGGTCGGTTGCAGTAGGCCAGACACGCCTTCGAGCGCGAGCAACGTGCGCTTCACTTTCGCACCGCCGACGTAGCCGCCGAGCCCGCCGCCGCCCGCCACGATGCGATGACAAGGAATGATGATGGGGATCGGATTGTGGCCGAGCGCCTGACCGACCGCGCGGCTCGCGCCCGGTTGGCCGATGCGGCGCGCGAGCTCGCCGTACGAAACGACGCGTCCCGCCGGAATGCGCCGCGCGGCCGCCAGCACGCGGCGTTGGAACGGTGACACACCCGCGAGATCGACGGCGAGCGTGAGCCGCCGGCGCTCGCCACCGAAGTACTCCCCGAGCTCACGCTCCACTTCGGCGAGTCGGGCGTCGGCCCGTACGATGCGCGCCCGATGACGGCGCGCGAGCGTGGCGCCGAAGGTGCGGGTCGAGCGCCCGAAGGAGACGCCGACGACGCCCTTGGGTCCGATGGCGGCGAGCACGCGTCCGACGGGCGTCGTGAGCGCGCCGACGTAGACGACGGGTTCGTCGTTCACCGCGCTCCGTGTGGTTTGGCGCCGCGCGGTGGGTGGGCGCTTCGTGACGGCGCCCCAGGCCTCGAGCCCGGCCAGCGCCCGGCGATGACCGGCAAGGCTCTTCTGCCCGGCGGCGGTTGCGAGCCACGCGCGGGTCGCCGCGGAGGGCGGCGCGTCGCCCAATAGATGTGCGATCAGCTCTCGTTCTCGTGGGCGCATCGTCACGCCTCCAATCGTTCCTTCAATTTGCGAATAGCTTGATAGACGTTGGCGCGCGCCGCCGTCGCGCTGCAGCCGAGCGTGACGGCGATCTCGTCGTACCCGAGACCGTGAAAGCGGCGGGCGACGAGCGCGGCGCGCTGCTTCGGGGGCAGCGCGGCGACCGCCCGCGCGACGGCGCGCAGGGTCGCGGCGCTCTCGAGGCCGCCGGGGCGGCCCGGCAGAGTGTCGAGCTCGACCTCCACCGTGGCGCGCGTGCGGCGGTGGCGGTGGCGGAGCGCCGTCAGCGCCCGATTGGTTGCGATGCGGTAGAGCCACGCCCGCGCGTTGGCGTCGGGGGGCAAGCGCCCATAGGCCCGGTGGGCTCGCAGCCACGTGTCCTGCCCGACGTCCTCGGCGTCGCTCTCGTTTCCCATGAGCCGGCGCAGGTAGGCGCCGATCTCGGGCCGATGGCGGCGCAGGAGCTGTTCGAATGACGTCACGGCCATGGTGCTGGTCACGGCCCTATAACCCTCGTCACGGGCCGGCGTGAAATCCGCAGGCGCTCGATGAACCTTCCGACGGGGACCTGCGTATCACCGAGCTAGGAGGGTTCCTGCATGGAAGCAACGCGACGCTGCCCCTATTGTGACGAGGAGATTCGCGCCGAGGCGGTCCGCTGTCGGCATTGCCGGAGCCGGCTCGCCGCGCTCGACCCCCCCTCGTGGTATCGCGACCGCCCGGAACGCCGAGTGGCCGGAGTCGCCACCGCGGTCGCCCAGGCCTTGGCGGTGCCCGTCGCCGCGGCACGCTTCGGGTTCGTCGTGCTCGCGGCGTTTCATCTCTTCGGGCTCGTCGCGTACCTGGCGCTCTGGCTGATCGTGCCGTTTCGGCCCGGCGACGAGCCGCCCTTCGCGCGCGGCATGCAGCTCGCACGGCGGATCGCGGACGAGATCCGGGATGCGGTGACGGCGCGCCGCAATCGGCCGCGTCCTGACGTCCGCGATCGCCCGCGTCCGAACGGCGGCGATGGCGACGTTCCGGCCACCGGCGTCCCGTGCTAAGCGTCCGCTGGGACGCCGATGGCGAGCGACGAGGAGCTCATCGCGGCGGTAGCCGCCGGCGCGGACGAAGCGCTCGCGGTGCTGTATGGGCGCTGGGAGCGTCCGCTGCATGCGTTCCTCACGCGCTATACGGGAGGCCGTGACGTCGATGATTTGGTCCAGGAAACGTGGCTCCGTATCGTCCGCGCCGCCGGTCGTTTCGATCCGGCGCGGCGATTCTCGACCTGGCTCTTCCAGATCGCGCTCAATCTCGCGCGCGACTGGCGGCGCCGGCCGCCTGCGGAGCCCGTCGATCCCGCGGACACGCACCTCATGGCGGCTCCCGACGCGAGCGGGCGCGTCGATGCCGGTCTCGACGCGGCACGCCTCCTCGCCGCGCTGCCCGAAGCGCAGCGGGCGGTCGTCATCCTGCGCCACTTCCATGATCTCGGCGAGGACGACGTGGCCGCCATCCTCGCCATTCCGCGAGGCACCGTGAAGAGCCGGCTCCATCACGCGATGGCGCGCCTGGTGACGCTCGCCACTGACGCCGATCCGGCGCGCAGGCGCGAGGCATCAGATCCGGCGCGCAGGCGCGAGGCATCAGATCCGGCGCGCAGGCGCGACCGATGACGCCGCCGGTCTGCGACGACGTCCGGATGCGGCGGCTGCTCGGGCATCCGGCCGCGGGTGACGACGCGCACGTCGCGACGTGCGACGCGTGCGCCGTCGCGACGGCCGCTCTCGGGCACTTGTGGGCCGCCTTCGCTGCGGATCGTCCGCCGATACCACCGCCCGCGCTCGCTCCGCGCGTGCTCGCCGCCGCGCGTCCACTGCTGGCGGCGCGGCGGCGTCATGCGGCTCGGCGAGCGCTCGCCGCCGCGGTCGCGGTCGCGCTGCTGCCGCTGCCGCTGATCGTGTTCGTCGACGTCTGGGTGCTGCAGATGATCTACGGCACGCTGACTCGGTTCTTCCCCGCGACGCTCAGCTTCTATCTGGTCGTGAACTACGCCGCCGTTCTGGCGCTCCTCGGCGCGCTCACTTATGGAGCGATCCCACTGCTCGCCGAGCGCCAGGCGCGCGGACGCTACGAGGCCCTCCATGGATGAAGTCGCGAGCAAGCGCTGTCCCTATTGCGCGGAGACGATCCGCGCCGAAGCTCTAAAGTGTCGCTACTGCGGCAGCATCGTGAGCGGCCCGACCGCGCTCACGCGCGCGTGGTACCGCGTGCCGGAGACGAAGATGATCGCCGGCGTCTGCGGCGGCCTGGCGGAACAGTTCGGCGTCTCGGTGACGATCATTCGCTTGGCCTTCGTGCTCGGGGTGATCGTCGGCTGGGGCATGGGGCTCGTGCTCTACCTGGCGCTCTGGGTGATCATGCCGACTCGGCCGACCGGTCCCATGCACGTCGACGCCGCGTACCGGCGGGTCGAGTGATGGGCTTCGGCGCGTGGTACGGCCGGGTCGTCTTTCCGCGTCTCATGGAGTGGGCGCTGAGCTCGGAGGTGTGCAGCGCCGAGCGCCGCCGCGTGCTCGCCGGCGCGCGCGGTGAGACCCTCGAGATCGGCTTCGGGACCGGACTCAACCTCGCGCACTATCCATCTGGGCCAACGGGGCCAACGGGGCCAGGGGGTGTGACGGCGCTCACGATCATCGACTCGGCCGCGCATCTGCCCGCTCGGGTTGCCGACCGCATCGCGGCGGCGCCCTTCCCCGTCACCCGCGCGCAACTCGACGCCGAGCGCCTCCCTTTTCCCGACGCTCGCTTCGATACCGTCGTCAGCACGTGGACCCTGTGCAGCATTCCGGATCCGGTGGCGGCGCTGCGGGAGATCCGCCGGGTGCTCCGCCCCGACGGCGCGTTCCTGTTTCTCGAGCACGGCCTCAGCGATCGTCCCGCGGTGGCGCGCTGGCAGCACCGCTGGAACCCGATTCAGCGCTGGGTGGCATGCGGCTGCAACGTCGACCGCCCGATCGACCGCATGATCGCCGACGGGGGCCTGGTCGTCCGCGACCTCACGCGCTTCGTGCTCCCCGGCGAGATCCGTCTGATGGCGGAGATGTACCGCGGCACCGCGGCGCAGGCCTAGGGAACCTCTCTCGGCGGCGCGTCAGAGCTGCTGGCCGAAGCGGTTTCGGCTCGCGACTTCTTCCACCGGCACGCGCTTCACCGGTCCGAACTTCGCGTTCGGCCAGCCGATCGGGATGAGCGCCATCGTCTCCGCGTTCTCCGGGAGACCGAGCAGCTCCGCGATGGGCTCCTCGTACATCAGGTGCAGCGTCGTGAGGCACGCCGCGAGCCCGACCCCGCGGCACGCCAGCAGCAGATTCTGCACGGCCGGGTAGATCGACGAGTAGAGCGACTTCCGCGCCATGTCCTGCATCGCGCCGTCGCCCGCGATCCGGCCCTGCTCGAAGGTGAGACACGGGATGATCAGCACCGGTGCCTCGTGCAGATGCTCCGAGAGATAGACGGCGGACTTCACGACGCGCGCCTGCGTCTCCTCGGTGACGCCGGTCCGCGGCGGCACGTGTGCCATCATGCTCGCGTACACGTCGAACGATTGCTTGTAGTAGCCCTGGATCGTCTTCTTGATCGCCGGGTCGGTGACGACCACGAAGTGCCACGACTGCCGATTCGAGCCACTCGGCGCCTGGATCGCGGCGTCGAGAACCTTTCGGATGACGTCGTTGGCCACCGGCTCGTCTTTGAAGTACCGAATCGCTCGGCACTGATACATCGTCTCGAAGAGTCCGGGCTCAGACATGATGCGCCTCCGTCAGCGGTTGATAAAGTGCAGCACGGACCACGTGACCGCCGCGATGAACGCCGAGCACGGGATCGTGAGGATCCACGCCCAGACGATGCGGCCGGCGACGCCCCAGCGGATCGCCGAGAGCTTGGTGATGGCACCAACCCCGATGATCGCACCGGTGATCGTGTGGGTCGTCGATACGGGAATGCCGAGCGCGGTCGCCCCGAAAAGCGTGATGGCGCCACCGGTCTCCGCGCAGAACCCGCCGACGGGCTTCAGCTTGGTGATCTTGAGTCCCATCGTGCGGACGATCCGCCAGCCGCCCGACAACGTCCCGAGCGCCATGGCGGCATGACACGACAGCACCACCCAGAGGGGAACGTAGAACTCCGTGCCGAGATGGCCCGTCGCGAACAGCAGGACGGTGATGATGCCCATCGTCTTCTGGGCGTCGTTGCCGCCGTGCCCGAGACTGTAGAGGGCGGCCGACAGCAGCTGGCCGCGCCGGAACCAGTTGTCGACTTTGGCGGGCGTCGAGCGGCGGAGGATCCAAAACACCGCCGTCATCAGGAGAAACGCCAGGAGGAGGCCGAGGAACGGCGACAGCACGATCGACACGGTCACCTTGGTGAGCCCCGCGGCATCGAGCGAGCCGGCCCCCGCCTTCGCGACGGCGGCGCCCGCGAGTCCGCCGATCAACGCGTGCGAGGAGCTCGACGGTATGCCGTAGAACCAGGTGATCAGGTCCCACGCGATCGCGCCGGTGAGTGCCGCAAAGATGACTGGCGGATCGACGACGGCCGGGTCGATGATGCCTTTGCCGATCGTGGTGGCGACGTGCAGGCCGAAGAAGAGAAACGCGATGAAGTTGAAGAAGGCTGCCCACATCACGGCATAGCGCGGCGACAGGACGCGGGTGGAAACGACGGTCGCGATCGAGTTCGCGGCGTCGTGGAAGCCGTTCACGAAATCGAACGCCAGCGCCAACAGAATGATGGCGCCGACGATCAGGGCGTCAGGCATGTTCGAGGACGACGCCCTCGATGATGTTGGCGACGTCTTCGCAGCGATCGGTGGCGCTCTCGAGCGCTTCGTAGACTTCCTTCCACTTCATCACGAGGAGTGGATCGGTCGCCTCCCGGAAGAGCTTCGCCACGGCGTTGCGGAGGATCTCGTCGCCCTCGTTCTCGAGGCGGTTCACCTCGATGCAGGCGTCGAGGATGATCTGCGTTTTCTTGAGGTCGCGGAGGCCGCCGACCGCGATCGCCACGGTCTCGGTGGCGCGCACCAGCACGTCGGCGAGCTCGCGAACCTCGGGGGTCATCTCGTGCAGATCGTAGAGCGCGATGCGCTCGGAGGCTGACTCGACGAAGTCCATGACGTCGTCCATGCGCGTGATCAGCCGGTGAATGTCGTCCCGGTCGATCGGGGTGATGAACGTCGTATGAAGGCGCTCGACGCAGGTATGCGTGATGACATCGGTCTCGTGCTCGATTTCCTTGATGCGGGCCGCCAACGCCTTGATGTTCTGGCCACCCGAGACGAGCTTGACGAACTGCTTGGCGCCGTCGACCGTCAACGCGGCATGGCGCTCGAACAGTGAGAAAAAGTCTTCCTCACGCGGAAGAAACCGTCGCAGCATCGCGCGCGGCTTGTAGCGGTCGATAGGGGCGAACGCAAGTCCGTTTGGGCGCACGCGGGGGCGGTCGTGGCGCGCCCCGACCCGGTCCGGGACGACCCTGCGGACGCCGGCGGCATCTTGCGTGAGTCAAACGGATGTTTTAATCGGGCGTTCATGGCTGCGATGCCCGCTCGCGCGACTTCCGCCCGTCTGATGGACGCCGCCGTCGAGCTGTTTGCGACGCGCGGGTTTCACGGCACGTCGATCCGCGACATCGCCGAGCGCGCCGGGGCGAACGTGGCCGCCGGGCACTACCACTACGGATCGAAGGAAGGCCTCTACCTGGAGGTGTTGCGGGCGCAGTTCACGCACGTCCGCGACGAGCTCGAGCGGCGCGGCGTCACGCGCTCCGCCCCGGCGCTCCGGCGGACGCCCCGGCGCGAGGTGGTCGCGCTGCTCGAGGCCCGCATCACGACGATGCTCGAGATGCTGCTCGGCCCGCCGCCGGCGCCGCACGGTGCGCTCATGCTGCGCGAGATGTGCGACCCGACCGACGCCATGCCCATCATCGTGGCCGAGTTCATCGAGCCGCAGACGCACGAGATGGAGGTGCTGGTGGCGCGGCTGCTGCCGAAGGTCGGTCCCGAGGTCGTGACGCAGATCGTCTTCAGCATCATCGGCCAGGTGCTGTTCTATCGCTTCACCATGCCGATGAACCTCTTGCTGCGCGGGCAAACCAAGTATCCCCGCGGCTTCGCGCGGACGACGGCGCGCCACATCGCGCGCTTCTCGCTGCACGCGATCGACGGCATCGCCGCCGAGCATCGGAGCCGCTCCCGTGCGCGCTGATCGCCGTCAGCACCGGGGGGCGGCCGCCGCGGTCTGTGCCCTGGCGTGGGCCGCCGGATGCGGTCCCGTCGCGATGCTGACGCGGCCGGAGGGGAACGGCGGGTGGAGTGCCGAACGGCGGACGCACGAGCTCGAGCGGCGAGCGTCGGCGGCGGCGGTCGATCTGCAGGCCGCACCGGCGCCCGCAGCCGATCATGCGCTCACGCTCGGTGCGGCGCTCGCGCGCGCGGCGAGCGGCAACCTTCGGCTCGCCGAAGCCCGTCAACAGCTCGCGATCGCCCGGGCGCGCGTGGCCGCGGCGCGCGGACGCCTCTTGCCGGGGACGATGGCGACCGGGCGCTACGCATTCACCACCGATCCGCAGCGCATCGTCGTCCAGCTCCCCGAAGAGCTCCTGATGGGCCGTCCGCAACCGGGCTTCGTCATCCGCGACCAGAACCTCGGGACGTTGAACGCCACCATGACGCTGCCGCTCGACATCACCGGCGAGATCCGTTGGGCGCTCGCGGCGGCGCAGGCCGGGTATCGCGGCGAGGCGGCCCGTGTCTGGGCCACCACGCTGGAGCAGCAGGTGCTGGTGATCGGCGCGTACTACACGCTGCTCGAGGCTCAGAAGCTCCGCGCGGTCACCACGCAGACGATCGCGCTCCAGCGCGAGCAGCTCGGCCACGCGAGCGAGCGCTTCGACAGCGGCCGTCTCACCAAGAACGAGCTGCTGGTGGTGCAGGTGGGCTTACAGGATGCGGAACAAGAGCTCCGCCGCCGCGATCTCGCGATCGACCAGGCGCGCTGGGCGCTGAACGAGGCGCTCGGTTTCCCGATCGATGCGCCGACCGTGATCGCCGACGTCCCCGAGCGCCCGACGCTTCCGATCGTGGCCGACGCGCTGCGCACCGCGTACGCCGAGAATCCCGTGCTGCTGGCGTTGGTCGAGGAGCAGCAGCGTCTCGAAGCGAGCGCCACGTCGCTCTCGCGCAGTCGGCTGCCGCGCTTCTCCGGGGGGGGCGCGATCGACCACTCCACGACCGACGTCTCGGAGCCGAACACGCTCGGCACCGGCTTCGTCGGCTTCGAGTGGCGGATCGACACCGACACGCGGATCGCGGCGAGCCTGGCGGAGGCCCGGGCCGGTATCGAGCAGAACCGGCTTCGGGTCCAGCGCGAGCTACGTGAGCTCGAGCACGCCGTCCGCACCACCTACGGCGCCGCGGCCGAGCGCCTGGCCGCGCTGACCAGCGCGGAGGCCGCCGTCGGCCAGGCGGAAGAGAACCTGCGCATTCGGCGCCAGCAGTTCGACGTCGGACGCGCCCAGAGCGACGACGTGCTCGACGCCGAGCGCTTGCTCGCCTACCAGCGCGCGACGCTCGCGACGGCGCGGTACCAGGCGCAGACCCGGCGCGCGGAGCTGCAAGCACTCATGGGGCAACCGGTCAGCGACCTGTTGGCCGAGGGGAGATGAAGCCGTGAACGCTCGTCGTGTTCTGATACCGCTCGTCATTGTCGCCGCCCTCGCGGTGGGCGCTGGCTTGTTGTGGCACCACCGCGGTGGTCCCGTGCACTACACGGGATTCGTCGAGGGCGAGGAGCGCATTCTCCGGAGCGAGGTCACGGGACGGGTGATGGAGGTCGCGTTCGGCGAAGGCGACACGGTGCCGGCGAACGCCGTCGTGGCGCGGCTGGCCGACGACGACATCAAGAGCCGGCTCGCCGCCAAGCGTCAGCAGATCGCCGTCCAGAATGCCGACGTCCGCCGCCAGGAGGAGCAGATCCGGTTGGTCGAAGCGACCTGGAAGACGCAGCTCGACGCCCAGCGGGCCGGGCTGCGGCAGACCGAGGCCGCGGCCGTGCTCGCGGCGCAGACGTTGGAGCGCGAGCGCGCTCTCGTGAAGACCGGTGCCAGCACCGCGCAGCTGCTCGACGAGGCTCGCGCGAGCCACGACCAGGCCACGAGCATGACCGACCGGGCGCGCGACATGGTGGCGTACCAGGCGGCCGAGGAAGGTCAGATCACGGTCGCGCGGCATCAGCTCGACGTGCTGCGCGCGCAACGCGAGCTGACCGGTGCCGAGCTCACGGAGCTCGAGGTGCTGGCCGCGAAGTACACGATCCACGCCCCCGCCGTCGCGACGACGGTGCAGACCAAGTTCATCTGGCCGGGAGAGCTCGCCCAACCGGGTAGCGCCGTCCTCGCCGTGCTCGATCCGGCGGACAAGTACGTGCAGGTGTACGTGCCCGTGGCCGACCTGGCTTCGTTGCACGTCGGCGACGCGGTCGAGATCGAGCTCGACAGCCAGCCCGGCCATCGCGTGCCCGGTGAGATCAGTTTCCTGGCCGACCAAGCCACCTTCACCCCCGAGAAGATCGAGAGCCGGAACGACCGCATGGGCCAGGTGTATCGGGCGAAGGTGCGGATCTTGGCGGACGTGGAGCGCTTCCAGCCGGGGACCGAAGGCAACGTGTACCTCGTCGGCAGCCGCCGCGAGCCCGACGGTGGGACCACGGTGGGATCGCGCGAATGACCGCGGCCGCGGGCGAGATCGCGATCCGCCTACGCGGGCTCGTGAAGCGGTTCGAGAAGCACCGCGCCCTCGCCGGGATCGACGTGGTGCTCGACGGTCCGCAGATCGTCGGCATCATCGGCCCCGACGGCGCCGGCAAGACCACGCTGTTGCGCGCGATGGTGGGCTTGCTCGACGTCGAGGCGACCTCCGCGACCGTGCTCGGCTACGATCTGATGGCGCCGGACCTGCGCGACATGAAGGCACGCGTCGGCTACGTACCGCAGGCCTTCAGCCTGCACCGCGATCTCTCGATCACCGAGAATCTGCGCTTCACCGCCCGCCTGCACCGCATGCCCGAGGCCGAACGCGTGCGGCGCGCGACGCCGCTGCTCGAGCAGGTCGGGCTCGCGGCCTTCGGGGATCGCGCCGCGGGCGCCTTGTCGGGGGGCATGAAGCAGAAGCTGGCCATCGTGAACGCGCTCCTGCCCGAGCCCGATCTGCTCGTGCTCGACGAGCCGACGGCGGGCGTCGACATCGTCGCGCGCGGCGACATCTGGGCGATCCTCGACGGCCGTCGGCGCGACACGCTGATCGTCGTCAGCACGAGCTACCTCGACGAGATGACGATGTGCGATCGGCTCGTCTACCTGGACGAGGGCCGCGTGATCGCGACAGGAACGCCGAACGAGCTGCGGACCAGCGTCGGCGTCGAGCTCTATCGCGCGTGGGGCGACGATCCCTTTGCGATCGCGCGGGCCGCCCGCGCGCTTCCCTGGGTCGCCGAAACCAACGCCAGCGGCGACTTCGCGCGTATCGAGGTACCGACGACCAGCACCCCGGGGCCGAGCGAGGTGCGGCAGCGACTGTCGCATCTCCCCGGCGTGCATTTCGCGGAGCAGGTGCCCGTGGACATGGAGGCGACGCTGCTGGCGCTCGCTCGCGGCATGAGCGCGCCATGAGCGGCGGCGGCCCCATCATCCGTGCGTCCGGCCTGACGAAGCAGTTCGGGGATTTCACCGCCGTCGATCATCTCGATTTCGAGGTCGCGCCGGGGTCGATCTTCGCGTTCCTCGGCGCCAACGGCTCCGGCAAGAGCACGACCATTCGGATGCTGATCGGGCTGCTGACGCCGACCGACGGCGCGATCGAGGTGGATGGCATCGACGTCATCCGCACGCCGCGCCGGGTGCGCGACCACATCGGCTACATGGGGCAGAAGGTCAGCCTCTACCAGGGCCTGTCGCTGCGCGAGAACCTCGAGTTCTACGCCGGGCTCTACGGCCTCGCCGGTGCGGATCTCGAGCGGCGCTGGGGCGAGCTCTGCGAGCGCTTCGATCTCCGCGCCGTCGAGCACGAGAAGGCGAGCGACCTCCCCGCCGGCGTCCGGCAGCGCGCCGGGCTCGCGCTCAGCACCCTGCACCGGCCGCGGGTGCTCTTCCTCGACGAGCCAACCGCCGGCGTCGATCTGCACAATCGCCTGCTCTTCTGGAACCGCATCCGCGAAGAGGCGGCCGCGGGCGTCACCGTCTTCGTCACCACGCATTTTCTGGAAGAGGTCGAGTATTGCGACTGGGCCTGCTTCATCGACGCCGGGCGCCTGATCGCGAACGCGCACCCGGAGGAAATTCGGCGCCGCTTCTCCGACGGCTATCGCGTGACGCTGGCGCTGCCGCCGGCGGCCCGTGCCGCGGCGGCGGCCGAGCTCGAGGCGGCCGGGGCGGTGCTCTCGACCGAGTCCGAGCGGCTCATCGCGCGCGCGCCGGCGCTCGCACCCGGGCTCCTCCGAACGTTGCAACGGATCTCGGACGCGCACCGCGACGCTACGGTCACGATCGAGCGGCCCGAGATGACCGAGGTGTTTCGTCGCCTCATGGTGGCCGGTCAAGCGCGTGACGGCGAAGCCCCGGCGCGGCCGGCGCGGCCGGCGCGGGTGCCGGAGCCGCAACCGCCGCCGGCGCTGGCCGCCGTCGAAGGGACGCCGCGCGATCGGCTTGCCGAGCGCTCGAACGCGCTCCGCGCCCGCGCCCGGCGCCTGCGTGCGCTCCTGCAACGCGAGATGCGCGCGACGCTGCGCGACCCGTTCACGGTCACGATTCTGATCACCGTGCCGCTCGCGGCCCTGCTCGCCTTTGGTCTCACGCTCTCGACCGAGGTCAAGCACCTCCGGCTCGGGCTCCACGACGCGAGCGACACCACCGCTAGCCGCCGCCTCACGGCCGAGCTCGCCGCCAACGGCACCTTCGACATCCGGCGCTACGGCACCCGCGACGCGATCGAGCGGGCGCTCGTCTCCGGCGACGTCAGCATCGCCGTCATCGTGCCGCCCGACTTCGATCGTCGCTTTGCCGCGCGCGCCCCCGGGGCGCCAGCGCCGCAGCTGCAGGTGCTGTACGACGGCGGCGAGACCGTGGTCGCCGGCAATGCCGAGGGCTTCTTCCAGGGCCTCGTGATGGCGACTGGGCTCGCGCTCTCGAACCCCGACGGCACGACTGCCGGCCGTGGCCCGCCGACCGGCGGCGTGACGACCGTCACCCGCGCCCTTTTCAACCCGACGCTCGACGGCACGCCGTTCATGGTCGCCGGCACGTACGGCTTCGTGCTGACGTTCCTCACCACGCTCATCACGGCGGTGTCGGTGGTGAACGAGCGCCTCGGCGGCACGTTCGAGCAGTTGCAGGTGACCCCGGCCACTTCGGCAGAGATCGTGCTCGGCAAGATCCTGCCGCTCGGCGCCGTCTTCACGTGCGACGTGATCTTGATGATGCTGATGGGCGGGCTGCTGCTCGGCGTCTGGCCGGTCGGGAATCCCGTGTTCTTCCTCGTGGCCACCGCGTGTTACGTGATGGTGTCGCTCTCGACCGGCGTGATCATGTCCGCCACCTCGGCGACGGCAGCCGAGGCGGTGCAGAAGACCGTGCTCTTCAGCATCCCGCTCATCTATCTCGGCGGCTTCATCTTCCCGATCAGCAACATGCCGACGGTCTTTCAGTGGATCTCGTCGGCGCTGCCGGCGACGCACTACATCGCCCTCGCCCGCGCGATCTATCTGCGCGGCGCCGGCCCGCTTCAGCTGCTGCCCGAGCTCGTGCTGCTGGCGGTCTTCGGTGTGGTGCTGATGCGAATCGCGTTTCGCGCGGTCGAGGCGCGCGCATGAGCGAGCGCGGTCAGCGCAGCCTGTGGTCGGACACGCTCGCCGTTGCCTACAAGGAAACGATGGTGCTGCGGCACGACAAGCCGCTGATGGCGACGCTCTTCATTCAGCCGATCTCGTTTCTCATCATTCTCGGCATGGCGGTGTCGTTCACGCCGCGAAACGTGCCCTGGGCGGTGCTCGACCGCAGCCAGACCGCCGTCTCCCGGCGATTGACCAGCGAGATCGAGGCAAGCGGCTACTTTCTCCCGGTGCAACGCATCGGCAGCTACGAGCACGGCAACGAGTTGCTGCAGCGCGGGCGCGCCATCGCGGTCGTCGTCATCGACCGCGACTTCGCCCGCGACGTCGCACGCGGGCACCCGACGATCCAGGTGCTGCTCGACGGCGCCGACCCGTTGCAGTCGGCGCGCATCGGGGGCGCGATCACGCGCATCGCGGCGGCGTACGATACCGCTGACGTGGCGACCCGGACGCGACCGGACGAGCAGCTCGCACGCGCGGGGCCCATCGATGTCCGGCAGCGCTTCTGGTTCAACCCGACGCTGAGTGACAGCGAATTCTTCCTGTCCGCCTTGGCGGCCATGCTGCTCACGAACCTGTGCTTCGGGGCGACAGGGCTGGCGCTCGTCGGCGAGCGCGAGAACGGGACCTACGAGCAGATGCTGGCATTGCCGACGAGCGCCGTCGCGATCGTGCTCGGGAAACTGCTGCCGTACGTCGGGCTCTGCTACATGCAGGTCTTCGTCGCGCTGGTCCCGGCGGGGGTCTTCCTCGGGTACTGGCCGGCGGGCAGCTGGCTGACGCTGATGATCGTCACCCTGCCCTTCGTGCTCGCCTCGCTCGGGATTGGGACGTTCGTGTCGTCACTCGCGACGACGTCGGCGCAGGCTGTGTTTCTCTCGGTGTTCTTCATCCTGCCGTCGTTCATGCTCTCTGGGGTCATGACGCCGTATCAATTGATGCCCGACGGCGTTCGTTGGATCGGCGGCCTCCTGCCGCTGCGCTGGTACCAGATCGCGAGCCGCCGGATCATCGAACGCGGTGCGGGTCTCGCCGACGTCGCGATGCCGATGTTCGTGCTGACGGTGATGTTCCTCGTCGTGCTGGCGCTGTTGAAGTGGCGGATGAAGCCCCGCCTCGGCTGACGCGCCGGTCTCAGGCGCGGACGCGGAGACCGGTCGGCAACGACTCGTCGAAGAGCCGCCCGGTTTCGGCGCGATCGAGCGGGACGGCCTCGTGCAACAGGACCGCGCTGCGGCCGCCGCCCGGGAGCGTGTGCAGACGCGCCGCCAGCCGATCGCGGAGGTCCTCGTCGAGGTCGCGCGCGCGGTCGTCGACGACGCGCGCGCACTGCACCAGCGCGAACGCGACGAGCTCCGCGTCGGGCCAGGGGTCGCGGGCGACGAGACGCTCGATCCAGCGCGCGACCGCCTCCGCCGGCACGACGGAATTGAGCGGCCCGTAGAGCGGCTCACGTGCGCCGAGCCGGGCGAGCGCCCAGAGCTGCTGCGGGGCCGCCTTGCCGCGGAGGACGTCATCCACCACCACGTCACCGAGCTCGCTCTTCAGGCGGGCGTCGATGCGTTCGCAGGCGCCGATCGCCTGCCACATCTCGCGGATCTCCTGCGTCCCGGGCCGGGCGCTCCCCGAGACTTTGACTTTTGCCTTCTTCGCGACGCGGGGCACGATCCAAGGCGCGACCTCGCCGTGCAGGCGGAGCTGAGGACCGCGCTCCATACCCCCCGCCACGCGTTTCCAGAGGTTCCACCACTCGGCGCGATTCTGGACGGCGCGCGGAAAGAGCAGGCCGGCGGCGAGCGGGCCACTCAGGTGCTTGACCCGCCAGGAATCCATCTCGTGGCCGAAGCCGGGTCGCAGCAAGAAGCCGGCGAGGTTCAGCCAGCGCGCTTCGTGTGCGGCCGTCGTCGCCCGGCGCGCGGCACCGTTCCAGAGCACATCCCAGAGCGTGCGGAGGACCACGAGCGGCCAGCCGTCCTTGCCGGTTCCGAGCGCAGTCTCGAGTGCGCGCGGCAAGCCGGCGGGATCTCCCGGCGTGGCACCGGCGGGCGCGTCCGCCGGGGGGAACACGGCCGCGATCGCCGCGCTCGCGGTGGCGAGCTGCGCGGGCGTGACCCCGAGCTCGGCCCCGCCCGTCGTCGCCGCCTCGGCGTCGTTGGCGAGGAGTGGCGCGTCGCGGAGCTGGAACTCGAGGCGCCAGCGGTGCTCGCTCTCCTTCGCGGCACACCAGAGCTCGAGCGTGCCGAGGGCCGTCCGCGTCGCTTCGACGTGCACCGGGATCGTCCGGGCCGCGAGCTTCCGGCCGTGGCGCAGCACGGTGCGGATCGGGGGCAGCGTCGCGAGCTCGGCGCGCGGCGCGGTGAGCAGCGCGCCGGCCGCTTCCCCGCTTCGGCTCGTGGAGGTGTAGAGCTGAAAGCTCACCGGCTGATTGGCGAGCACTTCGAACTCGGGCTCGCGTACGGCGACCGTCGCGCCTTCGTCGGTGCCGCGCGGCACGAGGCAGAGCAGCCGCTCCTCGGTCGGGTCGTCGGCTGGGCCGAGGCCGAGATAACAGGCCCGGGCGCTGCCGGCGCCGACGCGCACGCCGTCGCCGCGGGCCGCGAGCCCGTAGTACGCCGCGCCGCGCGCCACGGCATCGTCGAGACCGACCGATATGAGCACCGTCGGCGCCGCGCCGCCCGCCCAGACGGCCAGGATTTCGACCACGCGGGTGCGCAGAATGTCCGGCGTGAACACCCCGCCGTTGAACAGCACGGCGTCGTGCGCGCCGATGGTCGCGTCGTGGCGCGCGAGGAACGCGGCCAAGTGGCGCGGGATCTCCGACTCCGTCGCGAACGGCAGGCCCCATTCGCGGAGCCCGGTGCCGCCGCTCGTCCGCGGTCGCGCGTCGGCGGGCACCAGCGGGAAGAAGCCGTCGCGCACCAGCGCCTCCACCTCGGCGCTTGTCACCTCGGCGGTGATCGTGCCCGCGACGACGCCGCGTCCGCGGCCGGGGACCTGGACGGTGACGGTCGAGCCTGCGCCCGCGAGCAAGCGCTCTTTGGCGATCCGGCACTGCATGACGAGTGTCTGCCAGCGCACGCTGTCGAGCTTTCCGCCTTCACCGGGCAGCCGCGCTTCGACCTTGCGGGCGAGCGCGATGTCCATGTTGTCGCCGCCGAGCAGCAGGTGCTCGCCGACGGCGACGCGTTCGAGCACGAGCCGCGCACCGTCGGTGCGGCTGGCGATCAGCGAAAAATCGGTGGTGCCGCCGCCGACGTCGACGATGAGGATCGAACGCTCGCCGCCGAGGTCGGCTTCCCAGCGCCGCTCGTGGGCGGCGAGCCACGCGTAGAAGGCGGCCTGCGGCTCTTCGAGGAGCGTGAGCGCGCCGAGGCCGGCTTCCGCGGCGGCCGCCACCGTGAGCTCGCGCCCGACCTCGTCGAACGACGCGGGGACCGTGAGCACCACCTGCTGCTCGACGAGCGGGTCGGCGGGATGCGCCGCATCCCAAGCGGCGCGGAGATGCGCGAGGTAGCGCGCCGAGGCGGCGACCGGCGACACCTGCGGGACGCCTTCCGGGGCGCCCCAGGGCAGGATCGCGGCCGTGCGATCGACGCCGGCGTGCGCGAGCCATGACTTCGCGGAGGTGACGAGCCGGCCCGGGACACGCGCGCCTTGAATCCGGGCGAGCTCGCCGACCACCTGGCGGTCGTCCTCGGCCCAGGGCAGCGCGAGCGCGCCCGCGGGAACGTCGTGTTGGCCCGCGAGATAGAGCGCCGACGGCAGCGTCGGCCGCTCGGCCACCCGCCCTTCGCTCACGAGCTGCGGCATGGCCATGGTCTCGATCGCGCGCCGGCGGGCGCGGGTATCGACGTAGGCGAGCGCCGAGTTGGTGGTGCCGAGATCGATCCCGACGACGTAGCGCGCGGCCATGACGACGTCGCCCGCCCGAGTCCGCTAGGGCCGCAACGCGGAGCTGCCCGCGCCGGCTTCGGCTTGCCGGACGCCGAACTCGAGCTTCCAGCGCCGCGCCCCGTCGCGCGCGACGCACCAGAGCTCGAGCGTGCCGATCTCGGTGAGGTGCACGCGGAGGCGCACCGGTACGAGCGTGCCGTCGTGGTCGGGCCATTCGAGCGTCGTCACGAGTGGGGCGAGCTCCTCGACCTCGTCGCCCCAGAACTCCAGCACGGTGCCGAGCGCGTCCTCTTCGCGGCTGCTCGATCCGAGCATGCGGAACTCCGCGGCCTCGCCGACGACCAGACCGAACTCCTGGCCCGGGAGCTCGAGCTCGGAGCCTTCTTCGGTTCCTTGCGGCACGAGGCAGACGGCCTTGAGCGGCGGCGGCATGCCCGGAACTGCCGGCATCGCCGTCTCGACGCCGATGTAGTACGCGCGCGCCGCGCCGCCGCGGATGCGAATGCCGCGGCCACGGCGTGCGAGCCCGTGATAGGCGGCGCCGCGCGCAACGGCTTGATCGAGGTGGATGCCGCGCAGCTCGCGGAGGTCGGCGCCGCACCAGTCGCGCAGCACGGCGAGCAGACGATTCCGGAGGGCGTCGGCCTTCATGACACCGCCGTTGAAAAGGACGGCCGTCGGCTTCCCGACCTCGCGGTGGCGGGCGAGGAACTCTGCGAGGTGGGCGGTGAGGCGCGGATCCGCCGCGTACGGCAGTCCCATCTCGGTGAGGCCCGTGCGGCGATCGCGTTGCGGCCTTGTGTCGGCATCGACCGTGGGGAAGAAGCCGTCGACCAGGATGCGGGCGGCGTCGGCACGCGCGAGCTCGGTCTTCAGCGCGCCGCCGATCACCTTGCGGGAGCGTCCGAGGATCGCGACCGGCGCGGACTCCGGCGCGCCTTCGGCGAGGAGCGACTCCTTGGCGCCGCGGCACGCGTGGACCAGCGCGCGGGTCTGCCACACGTCGAGCGTGGTGCCGCCTCCGGCGAGCGCGGTCCGCACGTGGTACGCGAGCGCGAGATCCATGTTGTCGCCGCCGAGCAGAATGTGGTCGCCGACGGCGACGCGCCGGAGGCCGAGCGTTCCGGCCTCTTCCTCGGCGGCGATCAAGCTGAAGTCGGTGGTGCCGCCGCCGACGTCGCAGACCAGCACGACGTCGCCGGGACGGAGCGCGGTCCGCCACTCGTCACCGCTGGCGTCGATCCACGCGTAGCAGGCCGCCTGCGGCTCCTCGAGCAGCGTGACGTGATCGAGACCGGCGGCGCTCGCGGCTTGGACCGTCAGCTCGCGCGCCGCCGCGTCGAACGACGCCGGCACCGTGAGATAGATGTCCTGCGCTTCGAGCTCCGCGCCCTTCTCGCCCGCGTGCGCCGCGTTCCAGGCTTCTCGCAGATGGGCGAGATAGGCGGCGGTGGCGTCGAGCGGCGACACGCGCCGCGCCCCTTCTTCCGCGCCCCAGGGCAGGATCGCGGCGCTGCGATCGACGCCGGGATGACAGAGCCACGACTTGGCCGACGCGACGAGGTGACCCGGGACGTCGGCGCCGCGGGCGCGCGCCAACACCCCGACGGCAGTATCGCGGCCGGTTGCCCACGGCAGGTCGAGCGCGCCGACCTCGTCGGCGCCGGCGAGATACAGGAACGACGGCAGGAGCTCGCGGGCCTCGACCTGCTTCGGTGCGACGACCTGCGGAATCGCGAGGACGTCGATCGTCGCCTCATCTGTCCGGGTATCGGCGGCGGCGAGGACGCAGTTGGTGGTGCCGAGATCGATGCCGACGACCCAGTGAGACGGACGCGGGCGCACGTCAGGCTTCGCGCCGCTTTCGCGCGGGCTCGGGCCCGCGGGGCTGCGGGGAGCGGCATCGCGGCCGCGCGGCGTCGTCTCCCGAGCCATCTTCGTCAGAGGATCTCGACCTCGGCCGGTGCGAGGATCGTGTGATCGCGGTCGCCGGTCGATTCGGGCATGCGGAACGCCGCCGAGCGCCAGCCGGGATGCCGGAGCACGCCCTGATAGGGCGGCTCACCGCGGACGTTGCCGGTGATGCGCACTGCGGCCGGATCGAACCCGCGCTCGACCGTGACCGTGGCGCCCTCGGCGCCCGGGAGGATCGGCGCGAGATCGAGGCGGTCCTTCAGGACGGCGCGGCAGCCACTGTGGATGCTGCGGACGGCCGAGCCGATTTGGCCGTCGGAGTACGGCGCCAGATCCTCTTCGAGAAAATCCACCAGGCGGCCCTCCTGCTGCATGAGCGCGAGCAAGCGCAGCGCGGCTTCGCCGCGATCGGGCGGCGGCGGAGCGGGTGCCGGTCGCAGGGTCGGGGTTTCCGCCGGGGCGCCGGTCGCGACGTGATCGGCACGCGGCGAGCCGCCTCCGAAAAGCGCCGTCAGCAACGCGGCGACGAGAGGCGCGGCCGCCACGATCGCGGTGGCTAACGGCGTCGTCTGCCATGCGCCGGCGAAACCGCTGCTGGCAGGTCCGAGCACTTGCGTCAGCGCGTAGGCCGCGGCGCCGCTCAAGCCACCGCCGGCGACGACGGCCGCGATCCAACGCAGCGCCGGGGACGGCGCCCGCGACGCCGGTGTGGGCGCGGGTGCCGACGAGCGCGGCGCGCCCGGCGGGGCCGCCGGCGCATGGTCGGTGCGCGCGGAGGCGGAGGGTTCCGCCGCGGGCGCAGGTGACGGCGATCGCGGCGTCGGCGACGCCGAACGTTTCTTGGTCATCGAGATCCCTCCATGCGCTTCGAATGGTGGTGGCGAGTCGCGCCCGAGTGGGCAGCGGGGCCGTACCCTAGCGTGGCTGCCGGGGATGGTCCAGGCATCCCGGACGATCCGATCGCCGCCGGAGTGGCGCGATGCTACGAAGCGCGGATGGCCTGGCTCTTGGTGATCGTCGCGGGGCTGCTCGAGGTCGTGTGGGCGTTCACGATGAAGGAATCGGCGGGCTTCACGAAGCCGCTCGCGACCGCCGTCACGATCGTTACGATGATCGCCAGCTTCTCGCTCTTGTCGATCTCGATGCGGACGCTCCCGCTCGGGACGGCGTACACCGTCTGGACCGGCATCGGTGCGACCGGGGCGTTCGTCGTCGGCGTGTTCCTGCTCGACGAGGCCGTGACGCCGCTCCGCCTCGTCGCGGCCGGGCTGATCGTGTCCGGCCTGGTGGTCATGAAGGTCGCGTCACCGGACTGACGACGCGAAATCAACGGAGAGGGTGGGATTCGAACCCACGGTAGGTGTTACCCTACACACGCTTTCCAAGCGTGCTCCTTCAGCCACTCGGACACCTCTCCACACGGACGACGACCCGCGCCAGGAGCGCGGTGCTGCCAGCTACCAATGAGAACGGAGAGGGTGGGATTCGAACCCACGGAAGCTTTCGCCTCACACGATTTCGAGTCGTGCCGTTTCAGCCGGGCTCACGCACCTCTCCGTGCGACTGCGACCCGTTCCCGTCTGATTTTCCTGTATCGACGAGCCTGTCAAGTCTGCGGCACGCGCCTGGACTCATCACCGACGGAACTCTAGGAGTCGCCCGTTCATGCCCGCGCCCGTCGCCCACCCCGTTCCGCTTTCCGGCGAGCTCCGGCCACTCCTGCAGCTGGCGGGTCCGGTTATCGCCGCCGAGGTCGGCTGGACGATGATGTGGCTCGTCGACACGATCATCGTCGGCCGGCTCGGCGCGGAGGCGATCGGCGCGGTCAGCATCGGCGGAACCATCTTCTTCGGGGTGACGATCTTCGGGTTCGGCATGCTGCTCGGGCTCGACTACGTGGTCGCGAGCGCGGTCGGGGCCGACCGGATGGAGGATGCGCACCACGCGCTCGTCGACGGCGTCCTGCTCGCGACCAGTCTCGGCGTGGTGTTGACGCTGGTGCTGCACGGCGTGATCGCGCTCCTGCCGCTGACGAGCATCCAGCCGGCGGTATTGGCCGGCGGCATTCCGTATCTGCGTGCGACGTCCTGGAGCATGGTGCCGCTGCTGCTCTTCACGGCGCTCCGGCGCTACCTGCAGGCGCTCGGCACCGTCCGGCCGATCATGGTGGCCGTGCTGACGGCCAACGTGGTGAACGCCGTCGCGTGCTGGATGTTCGTGTTCGGGAATCTCGGCGCCCCCGCGCTCGGCGTCGCCGGCTCGGGGGTCGCGACCGCGTTCGCGCGCTTCTACATGCTGGCGGTGCTCGTCGCGTATCTATGGTGGCGTGAGCGTCGACACCCGACGGGGCTGCGCCAGGTGTCGTTCGCCCCTGTGTGGGGACGGCTCCGGACGCTGGTCGGGTACGGCTTGCCCGCGGCCGGGCATCTGACGGCGGAGATGGGCGTGATCACCGTCGTCACGATGATCGCGGCGCGCTTCGACCCGGTGAGCCTGGCTGCCCACCAGATCGCGCTCAATCTCGCGTCGTTCACGTTCATGGTGCCGCTCGGATTGTCGTCGGCCGCCGCCGTGCGGGTCGGATACGCCGTCGGCCGCGGCGATGCTGCCGGCGCCGCGCGCGCGGGTTGGACCGCCCTCGGGCTCGGCCTCGCGTTCATGACGACGACCGCCCTCGCCTTCCTGCTGCTCCCCGAGCCGTTACTGCGCCTCTTCACGACCGACCCGCGCGTGCTCGCGACCGGTGTCGGCCTGCTCTTCGTGGCCGCGATCTTCCAGCTCTTCGACGGCGCCCAGGTGGTGCTGACCGGGGCCCTCCGCGGCACCGGCGATACGCGCACGCCGATGGTCGCGAATCTGATCGGCTACTGGGTGCTCGGCCTGCCGATCAGTCTGGCGCTGTGCTTCGGGCTCGGTATGGAGGTCCGGGGACTCTGGATCGGCCTTTGTGTCGGTCTGGTCGCGGTCGGTACGACCTTGCTCGCGGTCTGGACCCGCAAGGTCGGGTACGGCGCGCCGCGGCCGGCAGCGTGATGCGCCGCGGACGAGGCGTCAGCGCGGCGTCAAGACCACGATCGGAATCTTCCGGGCCGTCCGCGCCTGGTAGTCGGCGAAGTCGCGATACATCGCGACGAGCTTCGGCCAATACGTCGCGCGCTCGGCGTCGTCGGCGGTGTGCGCGCGCATCGGGCGGACTGCGGTGCCGATCTGGACGTCGACCTCGGGATTGGCGACGAGATTCAGGTACCACAGCGGGTGCTGATCCATGCCGCCCTTCGAGGCCACCGTCACGACGTGCTCGCCATCCTGCAGATAGAGGAGCGGTACGGTGAGCTGACGCCCGCTCTTCCGGCCGACGACCGTCAGCAGCATCACCGGCGCGCCGCGGAGAAACGTGCCGCCCAGCCGGCCGCCCGTCAGGCGATAGGCCCAGGTGTTGAGGCGGCTCATCACGCGAATGATGGGATTCGCGATCGCGACCTCGGTGGCGGTGTAGGGCTTGGCGGCGCTCACCGGTTGCGCTCCAGTCGCTTGTAGATCGCGAAGTGGCGGACGGCGTCGCGCTTCCGGCCGGCCCGCTCGTAGAGCAGCGCCAGATTGTAGTGCGCGTCGCCGAGGAGTGGATCGGCGGTGATCGCGCGTTCGTACGCGGGCAGCGCTTCCTCCGTGCGCTGCCGATCCTCGAGCAGGACGCCGAGGTTGTACCAGGCGAGCGCATGATCCTCGGCGCATTTCAGCGCCTTCCGGTAGTGCCGCTCTGCCGCGGTGTGGTTCCCCGAGGCGTGCAGCAGACAGCCGAGGTTGATGTGGGCCATCACCGAGGTCGGATCGCGCTCGATCGCGTGCCGGTACGCGGCCTGCGCTTCGATCGGCGATTCGCCCTCGAGCTCGAGCGCGAGATCACACCATTCTTCCGCGCTGGCGGTCTCGGCGTCGGCCTCGCGTTCCTTCTTGGTGCGCGCGCGCTTCGGCAACGCGGCGACCTTGCGGGCCCCGCGGACGAGCCGCTCGGCCTCGAAGTTGAAGAGGAACTGTCCCGAGTCCGGTTGCCAGCGACTGCGGCCGTCCCAGGCAACGACGCGGCGGCCGTCGGCGTAGATCGTGAGCTCGGTGAGCGCGCGCTCGCCGAGCTGACGCCGGAGTGATCCGAGGACCCGGCCGATCTGCGGGACCGGCACGCCCTTCGCCATCAGGCCGCGCATCGTGCGGAGCAACACGAGGTCGACGAAGCCGAAACGCAACCGGCCGCGCGGATCGCGGGGCGGCTCGAGCAGCCCCGCGTCGACACACTGCCGAACACGCCGCGCAGTCACGCCGACGATCCGCGCCACCTGCGCGGTGTCGAAGTGCTCCGGGCGTTGCGTAGCCGGTTCCGCCACTCCCTATTTCTTACGCGCCCGCTTGGGCGATGCTTCGGCTTCGGTCTCGCTGCGGGCGGATGCGGTCGGGCGACGCCCACCGCTGCTCGCCTTGGCGCTCCGACCCGCGGCTGTCGTGTCGGCGCTTCGGCTCTTGCCGCTCCGTCCGCGGGCGAGGCTCTCTTTCAACGCCTCCATGAGATCGATGACCTGGGCGCGGGGAGCGCTCGCCTCCGGGGCCGCGACCTCTTCACCCGCGACCTTCTGTTCGACCACCGCCTGCACCCGGGCCCGGTGCGCGTCCGCGTAGCTCTCGGGACGGAAATCCTCACTCGAGAGCTGATCGATGAGCTTCCGGGCCAGATCGACCTCGGCCGGACGCGCCGGCGGGCCGTCGGCCGCGTCGGCGATCTCGGCGAGCCCGCGCACCTCGTCGGCGTAGTAGAGCGCGTGCATCACGAGCCCGTTGTCGAGCGCTCGGATGAGCACGATGTGCTCCTTGCCGTGGCTCGTCCACTGCGCGACCGCGACCTTGCCGGTGTCGTGCATGGACTGCACGAGGAGCCGGTAGGCCTTGTCGGCGCCCTTCTCGGGTCCGAGGTAGTGGCTGTTCTCGAAATAGATGGGATCGACCTTGGTGAGGGGCACGAACTCCTGGATGTCGATGGAGCGGTTCGCCTCGGCCTCCAGTGCCTTCAGTTCGGTGTCGCTGAAGAGCACGTATTGGTCCTTGGCGAACTGGTAGCCCTTCACGATCTCGCTCCGCTCCACGACGCGCTCGCAGGGCGGACAGAAAAGCTGCTGCTTGATCCGACTGCGGCAAGGCTCGTGCAGCATGTTGAAGGAGAGCGACTCGGACGAGGTCGCGACGTAGAGACGAACCGGAATGGACACGAGACCGAAGCTGATGGTCCCTGAACCGATCGAACGGGCAGCCATATACCCCTCCCTTCCCCGCTCGTCTGTAGCACAGCCCGCGTGCGATTCGGTAGCACCGAAGCGAACTTGGCCAGGGCCGGGTTTCAGCCGCGGCGGCGCGCGGCGAAAAATTCCTGCAACAGAGTCCGGGCCGCGTCCGCGCCGACGCCCGCGATGACGGTGATGCGATGGTTCAGCCGCGCATCCTGCGCGAGATCGTAGAGCGAACCCGCCGCGCCCGCTTTGGGATCGTGACACCCGAACACGAGGGTCGCGATCCGCGCTTGTAACGCCGCCCCGATGCACATCGCGCATGGCTCGACCGTCACGTAGAGCACCGCACCCGGCAGCCGATAGTTGCCGGCGACCTGCGCGGCCGCCCGGAGGACGCGCACCTCGGCATGTGCGGTCGGGTCGACGAGCGTGATCGGCGCGTTGCCGGCGATCGCCAGCGCGACGCCGTCGCGGACGAGGACGGCCCCGATCGGGACCTCGCCCGCGGCCCCGGCTTCCGCGGCGACGGCGAGGGCGCGCGCCATCCATGCGGCGGGCTCGGCGGCGGGCTCGGTGGTCACGCTGCGACTCGTGCCGCAGCCGCGTGCCGACCGCAACCAGCGCTCGTCGACGATCGCCATCGCGCCTGCCGGTTGCACGGCTCCGGCCGAGATCGTAAGCCGGCCCGCATGCGCGCCGCGTGGTTCGAAGGTCTCGGTGATCCCTCGATCATGACCCTCATCGAGGTGCCCGCGCGCGCGCCCGGGCCGGACGAAGTGCAGCTCCGCGTGACGTCGGCCGGGCTGAACCGCGCCGACGCGAACTATCGCCGCGGCCGCTATCTCGTGAAGTCGCCGGGCAAGAGCCGGAGCGGTTTCGAAGGGGCCGGCATCGTCACCGCGGTCGGCAGCGCCGTCGCGACGGTGCGGGTCGGCGATCGTGTCGCCGTCCTGCCGTCGTCGTTCGACGTGGTGCACGAGGGCGCGTGCGCCGACTCGATGACGGTCCCGGCGACGGGCGTCGTCCCCACCCCCGCGAACGTCAGCGACGCGGATGCCGGCTCGATCTGGATGCAGTGTCTCACGGCGTGGGGCGCCCTGGTCGAGATCGCCGAGATCGGACCGGGTGATTGGGTGGTCGTGCCGGCCGCGTCGAGCTCGGTCGGGATCGCCTCGATCCAGCTCTGCCGTGCGCGCGGGGCCAAGGTCATCGCGACGACGACGGCGCCGGACAAGGTCGCGGCGCTCCGCCGCTTCGAGCCCGACGCGATCGTCGACACGCGGAGCGAGCCGTACGTCGAGCGCGTGCAGGCGATCACCGCGGGGCGCGGGGCGCGCGTGATCTTCGACCCGATCTACGGCCCGATCGTGAACGACCACATCAAGGTCGCATGCCGCGAGGCGATCGTCTTCGTCTACGGGGCCCTCGATGCGGCGCCGTTGAACCTCGGGCTCGGCGGCATGCTGCGGAAGCAGATCCGACTGCAGGGCTACACGCTCGGGCCGCTGCTCGGCGATCCGGCGCGGCGGGCGCGCGCGCTCCGCGCGATCACCGAGCTGCTCGTGAGCGGCGCGTTCACGCCGGTGGTCGACTCGTACTTTCCACTCGATCGCATCCAGGACGCGCACCGCCACCTCGAGTCGAACCGGCAGATCGGGAAGATCGTCGTCACACCCTGACCCGCCCGCCGGCGACACCGCCCAGCTTCAAGCGCATTCACGAATAGCGGAGACACAACCGTCGCGGCCCCGACAATTGACTCGGTGCCGCGCGGGCAGCACGGTGACCGGCCCATGCCGTCCGGCCCGCCGTCGCGTCGTCTGCAGATTCTCGCGTTCGCGGCGGTGTATCTCGCGTGGGGCTCCACCTATTTCGCCATCCGCGTGGGCGTGGCGCACGTGCCGCCGACCGTGCTCGCCGGACTCCGCTTCCTGATCGCTGGCGGCGGCATGCTCGTCGCGCTGAAGGTGTGCGGGCGACTCGCGCCGACCAGCGCACGCGAGCTCCGCGCCATCGCGATCATGGCGCTGCTCATGTTGATCGGTGGCAACGGGCTCGTCGTGTGGGCCGAGCAGACCATGGCCTCGGGGCTCGCGGCGCTGATCGTCGCGACCGTGCCGATCTGGATGGCGGGGCTCGCCGCCTTGCCGCCCGCCCGCGAGCGGCTGCCATCGGCGGCGATCGCCGGCATCGCGCTCGGCTTCCTCGGCGTCGCGGTGTTGGTGCGGCCGAGCGGCGACGGCAACCTCACCGGTGTCCTCGCGCTCGTGCTCGCGTCGTTCTCGTGGTCGTGCGGCTCCATCTATGCGCGGCACGCCGGCATCAAGGCCGATCCCGTGACCGTGACGGGATGGCAGATGCTGTTCGCGGGCCTCATGTTTCTCGCGATCGGGCTCGTGACGGGCGGCGTCGGAGCGGCGACGCTCGACGGTCCGGGCGTGGCCGCGATCCTCTACCTCGTGACGATCGGCTCCTGGGTCGGCTTCACGGCGTACATCTGGCTGCTCGCCAACGTGCCGGCCGCCAAGGCGGCGACCTACGCCTACGTGAATCCGGTGATCGCCATCTTCCTCGGGTGGTGGCTGCTCGCCGAGCCGATCACGCCGGCGATCCTGGTCGGATCGGGGATCGTGGTGGTGGCGGTGGCGCTCGTGACGACGGCCCGTGTGCAGGCCCCCGCCCCACGTCCCGTAGTTGACCCGCTGGACGCCCCTGCGTAGAACGCGCGACCTTCGGCGCGCATGCCGCGCGCTCGGCGAGCTCTGGAGGGCGGCACATGAGGACGAGACGAACGATGCGGGTGGTGGCGGCGGCGATGCTCCTGGCGTCGGTCGCGGTTGCGCGGGCCGACGAGGGCGGGCTCAGCACCGCGGGCACCATGCGCGACGCGCTCGGCAAGCTTGCTGGCAAGGACGTCGAAGTGGTGCTCAGCAACGGCAAGTCGTACCGCGGCAAGGTCGGCAGCGTCGGCAACGAGACGGTGCTCGTGACCCAGATCGCGGGCAAGGAATTCTACGACGTGCTGATCGAGCTCGACGAAGTCGCGGCCGTCGAAGTGCGCGTCCGCGGTAACTAGCGCAACCGGGCGGCGCGAAAACACGCCTCGTCGCCGCCCGCTCGGGCGGCTAGAATCGCGCGGCGCTGGCTCAGCGGCGCTGGGAGAGATCGACTCGTGGAACCCGTGGAAATGGAGCGCTCACTCATCCTCGTCATCGGCCCGCCGCGCTCCGGGTCCACCCTCCTCATGCGGATGCTGAGCTCGCATTCCGCGATCTACAGCCGCGCCGAGCCCCACCTGCTCACGCCGCTCGCGCACCTCGGGTACTTCGAGACCGTCGACACCGCGCCGTTCGATCACCTGCAAGCGCAGCAGTCGGTGCGAGAGTTCGTGGCCGAGCTCCCCGGCGGCGAAGCCGACTACCTCGCGGCCTGCCGCGCCTATACCGACATTCTGTATGGCCGGATGCTCGTGGCCCGCGGCAAGGGCAAGCCGTTCTTCCTCGACAAGACGCCCGCCAATGCGCTCGTGCTGCCGTTCATCAGCAAGCTGTATCCGGGGGCGCGCTATGTCGTGCTCACCCGTCATCCCGCCGCGATCTGGAGCTCGTACGCGAACTCGTTCTTCGACGGCGACTACGTCGCCGCGCGCAAGCACAACCCGGTGCTGAATCGGTACGTCCCCGCGATGGCGAGCTTCATGCGCGAGCAGCCGGTGCCCTACGTCCGCGTCGGCTACGAAGAGCTCGTGCAGAACCCCGAGCAGGAGATGCGGCGCGTGTTCGAGTACCTCGGCGTGCCGTTCGAGGCGGGGGCGATCAACTACGGCGAGCATGAGCACGAGTCGAAGGGGCTCGGCGATCCGCTCGGCGTGCAGAAGCATTCGCGTCCGGTCACCGACTCGGTCGAGAAATGGGCCCACGAGCTCGCCGCCGATCCGGCCAAGCTCGCCATCGTGCGCGACATGGTCGGGAACATTCCCGACGCCGATCTCGCAACGTGGGGCTTTCCGCGTGCGACCTTCTTCGCGCCCGTCGAGGCTGCGGCGCAGGCCGGAGCCAAGCCGGCCCCGAAGACGCCGTTCTTCGACCGTTACCGCCTCCAGCGGAAAGCGCTCGTGATGCTGCGCCGGAACATCCAGACCAACGCGCTCGGCACGGTCGTGAAGCGCGTGAAGCTGGTCTGCGACGTCCTGCTGCGGGGGTAGCTCCGCCCCCCGCATCCGCTTGGTACGGTTCTTGGTCTGGTCTGCGACATCGCCCACGAGAATCCAGGAGGGACCCACGTGGATACACGGAGATGCCGTCGAACCGTTGTAAGAATGTCCTGCGCGATTGTGCTCCTCGTCGGTTGCGCCACCCAGACCGAGCGCCGCGAGGAGCCCCGCGTGCCGCCCATGGCGGTGGCACCCGCCCCCGATCCGCGCACCCAAGCGCGGGCGGACGAGATCGCCAAAGACGTGGCGGCGAAGTCCACACGCACGGAAAAAGCCGAAGGCAAGCAGGATCTGGTGAAGGACTCCGTCGCGGTCCGCGTCGACGCGAAAGGGCAGCCCGTTGTCGAGCAGCTTGGCGAAGCCTCGTGGTACGGCAAGTTCCATCAGGGTCGGAAGACGGCGAGCGGCACGCGCTTCAATCAGAACGCGCTCACGGCCGCGCATCCGACGCTGCCGCTCGGCACCGAAGCGACCGTCACCAACCTCGAGACGGGCAAGTCGGTCGACGTGATCATCAACGACCGCGGTCCCTACGTGAAGGGCCGCGATATCGACCTCTCGAAGGCGGCCGCGCAGAAGCTCGGCGTCACGAAGCACGGCGCGGCGGCGGTGAAGATCGAAGCGGTCGTGACGCCCGCGCCCCAAGGCACGCACTGAGACGTCACGCACCGAGGGCGAGTGTCAGAGCCCGAGCGTCGTCGGACTGACCTCGGCGAGCGACCCGACGACGAGATCGGCAGCGGTGAAACGGCTCGCGTCGTTGCCGGGATCCGGCACCGCAATCACTTGCATGCCGGCGGCGTGCGCTGCCTCGACGCCGGCGGTCGCATCTTCCACGACGACACACGTCGCGGGATCGGCGCCGAGCTCCTGCGCGGCGAGCAGAAAGATGTCCGGCGCCGGCTTCCCGCGCGTCACTCGCGGATCGTCACCGAGCACGACGGCTCCGAAGACGCGAAACCAATTCCCGTGCTGCGCCGTCTTCAACTCGAAGAGCCGCCGGCCGGAGCTGGTCGCGACCGCTTGGGCCACGCCGCGCGCCGCAAGGGCGTCGGTCAGGTCGCGCGCCCCGGGCATGGCGAGCGCCGCCGGAAACAGGCGCTCCAGCATTGCCTCGCGCTCGCGGAGGTAGTCGTCGGCCGAGATCGGCAGCGCGAGCGTCTCGACGAGGTAGCGCGCCGAGTCGCGCGCGGGGCGGCCGATCATGTTGCCCTTCACCGACCAGTCGAACGTCTTGCCATAGCGACCGACGATCGTCTGCGTGACCTCGGTGTAGAAGCGCTCGGTGTCGAGGAGGACGCCATCCATGTCGAAGATGACGTGCGAGACGGGACGGGTGAGCGCCACGTCAGCTCGGACGCACGAGGTCGGTCGGCATGCGGGCGGACCCTACCAAGCCGCCGGGAGACCCGAAAGGCGGAGCGTCCAGTGGCGCCGTCCGCTGGTAGCTGGGCGCGACCCCCGCCATACTGCTCGGATGCCCCAGATGCCCCACAGCACCAAGCTCGCCATTCTCGTCGGCGGCGGTCCGGCGCCCGGCATCAACAGCGTGATCGGCGCGGCCACGATTCGGAGCGCGCTCGAAGGTGTCCGCGTGCTCGGCATCCGCGACGGCTTTCGCTGGCTGATGCAGGGCGAGATCGAGCACGTGACGCCCCTCGGCATCGACAACGTCAGCCGCATCCACTTCCGCGGGGGCTCGCACCTCGGCCTCTCGCGCGCCAACCCGACGACCGATCCCGTCCTGCTCGAGAACACCGTGCGCGCCCTCCAGAGCCTCGGGGTGTCGCAGCTCATCACCATCGGCGGCGACGACACGGCCTACTCGGCGATGAAACTGGTGGAGCATTCGGGTGGGCGCCTCCGCGTCGTGCACGTGCCGAAGACGATCGACAACGATCTCGATCTCCCGCCCCACATCGACACCTTCGGGTTCCAGACCGCGCGCCACGTCGGCGTCGAGATCGTGAAGAATCTCATGGTCGACGCGAAGACGACGTCGCATTGGTTCTTCGTGATCTCGATGGGACGCAAAGCCGGGCATCTGGCGCTCGGGATCGGCAAAGCGGCGGCCGCGACGCTCACGCTGGTGCCCGAGGAGTTCGGCGAGCGGATCTCGTTCCGCGCCATCGTCGACACGTTGGTCGGGGCGATCATCAAGCGCCTCCGCGACGGCCGGCGTGATGGCATCGCGATCATCGCGGAGGGCGTCGTGCTCGGCATCGACCCCGCGGAGCTGAGCGAGGTCGGCGAGCTGACGCGCGACGAGCACGGCAATCCGCGCCTCGGCGAGATCGACATCGGCCAGCTGCTGCGGCGCGCGGTGCGCGCGCGCATTGCCGAGCTCGGGCTCGACACGACGGTCGTGTCGAAGAACCTCGGCTACGAGCTGCGCTGCGCCGATCCGATTCCGCACGACATGGAGTACACGCGCGACCTCGGCTACTGCGCCGCGCAGTATCTGCTCGAGGGTGGGAACGCCGCCATGGTGTCGATCCAGGGCGGCCAGTTCGTCCCCATCCCGTTCGCGGAGATGCTCGATCGCGAAACGGGGCGCGCGCGTATCCGGCTCGTCGACGTGCACTCGTCGCGCTACTTGATCGCGCGCCGCTACATGATTCGGCTCGGCCGGAGCGATTTCGAGGACCCGGACGCGCTGGCCGCGTTGGCGCGCGTCGCCGGGCTGACCCCCGACGCGTTCCGGGCGCAGTTCGAATACGTGACGGCGAACGAGCCCGAGCCGCTACGGCTCGAGCCGGCGCCGCCGCACGGCTAGGGGAGCGCGCGCCGCCGGCTCAACGGGTGCAGTACGCGCTTCCGAATGGACGCCCGACGTTCGCCAGGAGCTCGGCCACACGCGGCGCCTGGATCGCGAGCACACCCTCGACGCGGCACGAGTCGGCGCGCAGCACGCACTGCTGATAGTCGGCGAGCGTGGCGAGCGTCGGGACGCCGACGGCCGTACACGCGTCCGCGAGCGCATCGAGATTGGCGGCCCGTGCCGCGCGCAGGGTGGCGTAGGCGACGGTGCCTTCGCTGCAGCGCCCGGCGACCGCGCTCGTGAGCGTGCGCTCCTCGGCCGCGCTCGTCGCCCGGCCCTGATCGCATTTTGTGCGGGCCTTCGCGAGGCAGGCGCCGTCGTTCGGCGACAGCTGTACGCAGCTGAAGAGGCCGTCCGCACACTTCGCCATGCGCGCGAGGCGCTTTTTCACGAAGCTCGTACCGGCCTTCACGATCGCGGTGGCGCAGGTGTCGACGGCCTTGCCCTGCCCGGTCGGATCGCCGACCGCATCGCCGTCGCCCCCATGGTCCGGCAGGCAAACGATGGTGTCGAGCGTCGCGGCATTCATGCCGGGGAGACGCATCAGCTCCTTCGCGCGCGGCTGCAGCATTTCGAACAGGCTCGCGCCGCGGCATGCGTGCTCACCGACGACACAGGCAATCAGGTCGTCGAGGGTTTCCGCGACGACGTCCTCGCCGCATCCGAGCCAACCGTACCCGAGACCGGCCGGTGCGAGTACGTCGGCGAGCGCCAAGGCGCCGCCACAGCGTTTCCGCAGCGCGGCACTCTGCTTCGTATCGAGTTGCGCGAATCCGTCGATGACACTGCGGCAGCGCCCCGCGGCTTTGGCGAGACAGAGCGCATCGTCGGGTTTGGTCTGAATGCAGCGTTGCACCGCGCGACTGCAGGTGCCGAGCTTGGTGAGGCGACCCCCGACGAGTTGGGCGCCCGCTTTCACGATCGCGCGTTGGCAGGCGACGGCCGCTTTGGCCGCCGTGCGGCTCGCGAGCGCGCCGCCGAACGGTGTCCCGGGCGCGGGGGTGAAGCCCCCGCTCGGGGTGGCGGTCGCACCGTCTGCTGCCGTCGGGGTCGCGCTGGGTACGGGCGTGGCCGTCGAACCGTCGGCTCCCGTCGGGACGGCGGTCGGCGTCGCCTCCGGATCGGCGCTCGCGGACGGCGTGGCGGTCGCGGCGTCGGTGGGCGTCGCGGTGACGCCGTCGGCTGGCGTTGCGGTGGAGCCGTCGGCACCGGTTGCGACCGGCGTCAGCGTCGCGTTCGGATCGCCGCTCGCCCCGGGCGTACCGCCGCCCGACGGCGTCTCACCAGTCGTCGGTGTCGCACCATCGCTCGGGGTGTCGCCGCCGCTGCCCGGCGTCGCCGTCGCGTGCGGCGTCGGAGGGGGCGGAAACTCGCAGCTCGCGGGGCAGGCGTCGCCGCCGCGGGTGTTGCCGTCGTCGCATTGCTCTCCGGGGTCCACGATGCCATTGCCGCAACGCTCGCGGCCGCTGGCGCGGAGGACGTCGCTGTCGCTGCCGAGCAGGCCGCCGCTCCCGGCCCAGACCACGTTCCAGACGCCGTTGCCGTCATTGGCGAGCTGGGGCGCGATGTCGCGCCGCGTGTCGGTCGCGGCCGCGAGCTCGAGCGCGTGCGGTGCCGACCAATGTGCGCCGCCGTCGAGCGAGTGCGCCATCAGGATGTCGTAGTCGCCGCCGCTGGTACCGCCGAGGGTGTCGTTCGATTCCCACAGCGCGACCCATTGGCCGTCACCGTCGGTCGCGAGTGTCGGAGCGCCGTCGGCGCCCGTGTCGGTGGTGGCGTTGCCGTTCAGCGGCGCCGGCGCGCTCCAGGTCGCGCCGCCGTCGGTCGAGCGTGCGGTCAACACGTCGAGGTCGGTGCCGAGCACGCCGCCGAGGTTCTCGTCGGAGATCCAGGCGGCGACCCACGTGCCGTGGCCGTCGGTCGCGATCTGCGGACGATCGTCGAGCCCGCGATCGCTGGTCGCGTTGCCGTTCAGCGGCGCGGCGGTGGTCCAGCTCGACCCGCCGTCGCTCGAGCGCGCCACCAGCACGTCGAAGTCATTCCCCTTGGTGGCGCCGAGCGTGTCGTTCGAGGCCCACACGATCAGCCATTGGCCGACGCGATCGGTCGTGACGTGCGGGCGTTGGTCGGTGCCGCGGTCGGTGGTTGCGTTGGCGGCGACGGGCGCGGGCGCGCTCCAGGTCAGGCCGCCGTCGGTCGAGCGCGCGACGAACACGTCGCGGTCGTTGCCCGTTCGGCCGTTCGCGTCCCACACGACGACCCATGTGCCGGCGCCGTCGGTCGCGATCTGTGGATGATCGTCGTTGCCGGGGTCGGTCGGCGCGTCGGCATGTAAGGCCTTGGCAGCGGTCCAGCTCGTACCGGCATTGCTGGAGCGAGAGAGGAAGATGTCGGTGTCGGGTCCGTTGGTCGCGACCCAGACCGTGATCCAGAGGCCGTGACCGTCGGTGGCGAGCGCAGGCGCGAAGTCGAACTCGGCATCGGTCGCGGCGGTCGTGTTCACGGCGACAGGAGTGCTCCACGAGATGCCGAGGTCGAGCGAGCGCGCGGCGACGATGTCCGAGTCGGTACCGAACGCCCCGCCGGCGGCCTTGGTCGCCGCCCACACCGTGACCCAACCGCCATGACCGTCGGTCGCCAGCCTCGGAGTGCCGTCATTACCGCCGTCGGTCGCGGCGTCGCCGTTGACGGGCGCCGCGGTACCGAAAACCGGCGTCGCCGCGTCGCTGCGCGCCGCCCCGGCCACGAGCCAGCACGCGACGGCGAGCGTCATTCCGATCCGGACTGCCCCCATGCCCCCACCTCCCCGAGCACAGGGACAGCAGGTTCCATGCCCGAGCCGGGGGCGTGAAGGAGCGCCGCAGGCAGCCGCGGCGGGACGAAATGTCCCGGCAGAATTTGCCGGGGCAAGGGCGACTCAGGGGAGAGATCCCCTCGTTGGCTATAACAACCCGGTCGGGATCGGGACGACCTTCGCGCGCAGATACTCGCCGAGGCTCTTCGCCTGCGGATCGCTCCGCAGCGACGCCGCCACCCCGTCGCCGAGCAGCTTCTTCACGACGAAGTTCAACGCGAGGAGGTTCGGGAACTCGAAGCGATCGACCTCGAGCTCGCGGGCCTCGCTCATCAGCGCGCGGAGGCGTGCGACGGTCAGGTACTCGGCGAGCCAGCGGTAGGCCGCGGGCGTCCGCACCCAGAGGCCGACGTTGCCGTTGCCGCCCTTGTCACCCGAGCGCGCGCCGCAGATCGTCCCGAGTGGCACGTCGCGGGTCGGCCCGCCGGGGACGGCGGGCAGCGCAATGACCGGCGCGGCCGGCTTCGTGAACGAGGCCGGCGGATCCACGTGCGGGATCGGCAGCGACTCTTCCCCGATGACGAGCCGCTGCTCGACGGCCGCCGACGGCACGAGCGTCGGCCAGTAGACGCCGATCTGCGACTCGCCGCTCGGCGGGCTCGTCATGAAGAAGCCGGGATAACTCGCGAGCGCCATCTCGACGACCTTGCTCGAGAACGCCCGCCCGACCTTCTGTGCATCGGGATCCTTCACGGTGACCGTGAGGTGCGCAAACGCCTCTTCGTTGCTGCCCGGATCGGGACGGTCGCCGCGTCGCAGGGTCGCCCGCGTCTCGGCGAATTGCTCGCGACCTCCGACCAGCGTCCACAACGTCTTCTCGGCGAGCGCCGCCTTCTCCTCGATGTCGAGCCCAGCCAGCACGAACGTCATGCTGTTCTTGTAGCCGCCGAAGTAATTGATGCAGACCTTGGTGGTCGGCGGCGGCGGTTCGCCCTTGATGCCGTGCACGAGCACGCGATCGGGGCCGTCTTGCTCGACCGTGATCGTGTCGAAGCGCGCCGTGACGTCGGGATTCGGATACAGCGGGCCGCCGATCTCGTAGAGCAGCTGCGCCGTCACCGTGCCGACCGACACGAGGCCGCCCGTCCCGGGATGCTTCGTGATGACGAAGCTGCCATCGGCGCGCATCTCGGCGATCGGGAAGCCGGGGTGCGCGAGATCCGGCACCTCCTTGAAGAAGGCGTAGTTGCCGCCGGTCGTCTGGGCGCCGCACTCGATGATGTGCCCCGCGACGACGCCCGCCGCGAGCTGATCCCAATCGTCGCGCTTCCACTGGAACTTCCACGCCGCCGGTCCAAGCGTGAGGGCCGCATCGGTGACGCGCGGACAAATCACGACGTCGGCGCCGCGCTCGAGCGCTGCCGCGATGCCCCAGCCTCCCAGGTAGGCGTTGGCCGAGAGCACCGGCGCGCCGAGCTCCCCGAGGGGACGCCCCTGATCGAGGTGCGTCAGCTTCTCGCCCGCCGCCTGCAACGCGTCGAGCTTCGGCAGGATGTCGTCGCCTTCGAGATGCGCGACGACCGCGGTGACGCCGAGCTTCGTGTAGAGCGCGCGGGCCGCTTCGGCGCAGCCGGCCGGATTCAAGCCGCCGGCGTTGACGACGATCTTGATCCCCTTCTGCTTGCAGCTGGCCGCGACCTCCTCCAGCTGGCGGAGGAACGTCCGCGCATAGCCGAGGGAGCGGTCTTTCAGGCGATCCTTCAGCAGGATCATCAGGGTCAGCTCGGCGAGGTAGTCGCCGGTCAGCACGTCGATCGGGCCGCCTTCGACCATCTCACGGGCCGCGCTCAGGCGGTCGCCATAGAAGCCACTGCAATTCGCGATGCGGAGGACGTCGGTCATTTCGGGGCTCCCTAGCAGAAAGTGTTCGGCGCGTCTCGCGACGTCAGCTCTTCCAGACGGGGACGATCGGCGCTTTGCCGAGCATCTGATCTTTCGTGTAGCCGCCGCGGTGGTGTTGGCGGCCCGGATACCCGACGACCTTCCATCCGACGTAGTCGCGATTGCCGCCGTACGAGGGGTCGCAGAGGAAGCCGAAGATGGTGTGCGCGCGCACGGCGCCGAAAAAATCCGCGGCGCCAATCGAGTTTTTCGCGCCTTTCGGCCAGCCGTCGGCCTTGCCGCCTTCGAGGGCGAGCAGCACGTCGTCCTGCTCCGTCGGCGTGAGCGCGACGAACGTGCTGCGAAAGCGCTTCTGCGCTACCGCGTCGATGCCCGCGAGGCCGGCCTTGTAGACCGGCAGCAACGCTTTGTCCTCGTTGGCGAGCGCCTTGTCGACGAAGTTCACGACGCCGGCCTCTGTCGCGCCGGGCTCGTCGTCGCTCGGGATGATGCGGGCGGCGATCGCCTCGACGAGCTTCCATTGATCCGGGGTCAGCACCACGGGCTTGGTCGAGGCGGCGGCCGCGGCGAGCGCGTGCGGGCGCGGGACGTTCAGCGTGACGAAGAGCGTGCCGCCGTAGAGCGCGCTCTGCAGCAAGAAATCGCGACGGGAGATGGTCATCGTGTCCTCGGCCTACAGGTTCTGGCGCTTGGCTTCGGCGACGAAATGGTCGGCGACGCGGTAGGCGTTCGCGAGGATGGTGAGGGTCGGGTTGTAGCCGCCCGACGTCGGAAAGCAGCTGCCGTCGACCACCCAGAGATTCGGAACGTCGTGCGTGCGGCACCACTTGTCGAGCACGGAGCTCTTTGCGTCGGCCCCCATGCGGCAGGTGCCCATGAAGTGGCCGACGTGTCCGCCGTTCATCGGCGTCGTCTCGTCGATCAGCGTGAACCCCGGGACCTTCGAGATCCATTTCTCGGTGGCGCCCGCCGCCTCGGCGATATCGAGGAGCTGCTGTTGATACCAGCGGTGCATGGCGAGGTCGTTCGGGTGCTGGCCGTGGGTGATGCGTGGGACCGGCAAGCCGAAGCGGTCCTTCACGGTGGGATCGAGGTCGACGCGATTCGACTCCATCGGGAGATCCTCGAGCACCCCGGCGAGGAGAATCGCGCGCGGGAAGTTCTTGAGGAATTTCTTGAGCGGGGCGCCGAAGCTCCGGGCCATCGGGGCGCCCGCACCCGCGAGTGCCCAGTAGAACATGGGCGTCGCGGTGCCGGCGTTCGGCTCGCCGATGACGCCGCCGCGAATGAAGCCGCGTTTCGCGTCGCTCGGGTGGAGATCATCGACGGCGACGTGGCCGTTGATGCCGGTGACGCCGAGCGCCGGCTCGTCGATCGTGAACCCGACCGCGGGCACGATGTGGAACGTCAGGTTCTTCCCGACGAGCCCGCTCGAGTTGGCGAGGCCCTGCGGGAACGATCCCGACTTCGACATCAGCAAGAGATGCGACGAGCCGATCGAGTTGCCGGAGACGACGATCTGCTTGGCCGACACCTCGTGCTCCTTGCCGGCCGCGTCGAGGTAGCGGACGCTGCGGGCGCGGCCGTCCTTGCCGACGGTGATCTCGCGCGCGACCACGTTGTAGCGGAGGTCGAGCTTGCCGGTCGCCTGCGCCTTCGGAATGCAGACCGAGAGCGACGTCGCCTTGGCGTGCACGGGACAGCCGAAGCCGTAGCAGGCGCCCCCATACATGCACTGCGGGCGGCCACCGTACGCGCGCGAGTTGATCGCGACCGGCAACGGGAACGGATGGTAGCCGAGCTTCTCGGCACCGCGAGCGAAGCGCCGGCTCGAGACGCGCTCGGGATGCGGCGGGTTCGGGTAGTCCTTCTTGCGCGGCGCGCCGAAGGGATTGGCATACCCGCTGCCCGAGACGCCGAAGTCCCACTCGGCTTTCTCGTAGAACGGCTCGATCTCGTCGTAGGGGAAGGGCCAGTCGGCGAGGCTCGCCCCCGCGACGGCCCCCTCGGCGGAGAGCACCCGGAATTCGTCGGGCCGAAAACGCCACGACCACGCCGACCAGTGCGTCATCGTGCCGCCGACGCAATCGGCGGTCGCGTTGAAGCGGCCGGTGATGGTCGGCGTTGCGTCGTTCGGGCGAAACGTCTCGAGCTGATTCGGTGAGAAAAGCGCGTCGCGAATCATGACCTTGAGCTCGTCGTCGACGAAGTCGTTCGGCGTGAGCATGGGCCCACGCTGCAACGCGACCACGCGAAAGCCGGCGGCCGTGAGCTCCTGGATCATGACGCCGCCACCGGCGCCGGTGCCGATCACGCAGACGTCGAACGTCTCGTCGTTGGCCATCACCATTCTCCCCGCCGCGCCCTTACTCGGGCGAGGCCCATGTCGGTTTGCGCTTCGTGGCGAACGCCATCATGCCCTCCGCCGCCTCGGGCGATGCAAAGAGCTCGGCGATCTTGGCCTCGGCGTACGCGAAGCCCTCCTCCATCGAGACCCGCGCCACCGTGCGGATGAGCTTCTTGGCCTCCGCAACCGCATTCGGCCCACCGAGCGCGATCGCGTCGACCTCGGCTTGCACCGCGCTCGCGAGATCGGCGGCCGCCACGACGCGGTGCACGAGCCCGTAGCCCTGCGCCTCCGCCGCACTGAAGCGCGCGCCGGTCAAAAAGAGCCGCATCGCCTGATGCACGCCGAGCTTCGGCAGGACGACGACCGAGATCATCGCCGGAATCACGCCGATCCGGACCTCGCTGAAGCTGAGTGTGGCGTTCTCGACGACGATCGCGATGTCGGCCGCGGCCACCAAGCCGACGCCACCGCCGAACGCATGGCCGTTGGCGGCCACGATCACCGGTTTCGGTCCGTCCCACATCAGCCGCAGGATCTCGACGAAGGGATTCTTTCCCGTGTCGCCCGTCACGGCGTCGCCACGGTTCTTGAGATCGGCGCCGGCGCAAAAAGCCGGGCCTGTGCCGGTGAGCACGATGGCGCGCACGGCGGGATCCGCCAGCGCGGTTCGGAGGTGCGTACCGAGCTCGGTCACGAGCGGCGCGGAGAGGGCATTGCGATTCTCGGGCGAATCGAGCGTGATCCACGCCGCTGATTGACGCACCTCGTATTGTGTCACCGTCGTCGTCACATGACCTCCTCGTTGGCGGGTGCGCTAGCGCGCGGAGTTTGAGCTTTACAACCGCGCGCGGACCGGCGTAAAGGATCGCACCCCCCCGGGAGTCGTCTCCATGACCGGCACTCACTCCCACGCTCTCGCGGTTGTCGTCGCGCGTCGTTCGATTGTGCGCTTCACGAACGACGGCCGCGTAGTAGCATGCATCCTGCCTGGAGGATGTCCATGATTCGCAACGCCACTGCTCTTGCCCTCGAAGTTGCCGTGCGCGCGTTGCTCGCGCCGAGCGTGCTCGCCAGTCGTTGGCTGCTCCCCGCTGCTCCCCACGGTCATTTGACGGATGATTTGCCGAGCATCGGCCGCTCCCCGCTGGTGGCGGCCAAGGTCGTGCTCGACGAGCTTTTCTTCGTCTCGGAGGTCTTGTCGGCGCGCTTCGTGACCGGCGCCGACCGTGATCGGCTGCAAGCCGAGATCCGCGACGCGGTACAGTTCTTCGGTGAAGCCGGCTGGCTCACGGACCCGGCGCGTTACTTCTCACCGCCGCCGGCACTCGAGCCGCGCGCCATCGAAGACGCGTCGAGCTTCGGCCGGACGTATCGCCATCTGACGTTCGCGAGCGAGTACGAGCCGCATCCCGGCGAGCCGGGCGGCGAACGCTGGCACGCGCGGACGGCGAATCGCACCGCGCACGCGTGGATGTTGCAGCATCCCGGTCCGCCGCGCCCGTGGCTGGTCTGCCTCCACGGCTATCGGACGGGCTCTCCCCTCACCGGTTTCTTTCAATTCAGCCCGCGCTGGCTGCACGAAACCCTCGGGGTGAACCTCGTGCTACCGGTCCTGCCGTTGCACGGCCCGCGCGCGAGCGGGTGGCGCAGCGGGGACGGAATGTTCTCGGGCGAGATCCTCGACCTCGTGCATCTCCAGGCCCAGGCGATCTGGGATCTGCGTCGGCTGATCGCGTGGCTGCGCGCCCACGACGGCATGCCGGTCGGCCTCTACGGTCTCTCGCTCGGCGGCGGCATTGCGGCGCTCACCGCAGGACTCGACCCGGATCTCGCCTGCGTCATTGCCGGCATGCCCATGGTCGACATGATGGGACTCGTCGAGCGCCACGTTCCACCGTTCGTGCGCACCATCGCCGAGCGCGTCGGCATCTCGTTCGACGACATCGGCAGCCTGCTGCGCATGGTCTCGCCGCTCTCGATCGCGCCTCGCGTCGACCCCGATCGCCTCTTCATCTTCGGCGGCGTGGCGGATCGGCTGGTACCGTCGGGCCAGGTGCGCGCACTCTGGAAGCATTGGGGCGAGCCCCGCATCGAATGGCACGGCGGCAGCCACACGTCCTTCGGCATCGAGTCGAAGGTCGCCGTGCTGGTGGGCGAAGCGTTGCAGCGCACCCGTCTCGCCGCGGCGTAGACGACCGGCGCGCTACGCTTCTTCGAGCGGTTCGACGACGATCAGGACCTCGTCGGGGTCGACCATCTGGCCGACCTCGACGCGGAGCTCCTTCACGACACCGACGTCGCGCGCGACCATCTGGTGCTCCATCTTCATGGCTTCGAGCACCAGCATGACCGTGCCCTTCTCGACCCGGTCGCCGACCTGCACCCGCACCTCCCGAATGATGCCGGTCATCGGGGCGAGGCAACCGCCAGCGAGGTCCTCGCGCTCCGACGGTGGGAAGCGCAGCACGGGAACGAGCGTCGTGGTGCCGAGCGGGCTGTGCACGACGAGCCCCGCGGAGCCGACGGCGACGAGGAAGCGGCGGCGTACGCCGTCGAGCTCGACGACGATGCTCGTGGCGTCGCCCTCGATCACGCGGCCGGTACCGGGGCTCGCGCTCCGATGGATGGTGAAGATGCCGTTCGGCTCGGCGACGTACTGCACCTCGACGCGCTCGCCGTCGACGATGTAGGCCGCGTCCTGGGGCCGCCAGCGGTTGTTCCGCCACCCCGACGGAATGCTCGCCGGCAGCGGGCCGCCGAGACGGCGGCGCGCCTCGTGCTCGTAGAGCGCGGCCACGATCGCGTGCGTCTCCCTGCGAGCGGGGTCCGGGCGCGTCGTCCGCGCGTCGCTCGGGAGATGCTGCTCGATGAAATGCGTGTGCAGCTCACCGGCGCCGAACGCGGGATGGGCGAGCACGGCGAGCAAGAATTCGCGATTGGTGACGATCGGACCGACGCCGAGCAGCGTGAGCGCGCGCTCCAGCTTCGTGACGGCCTCGGCGCGGGTCGGCGCATGCGCGATGACTTTCGCGAGCAGTGGATCGTAGTGGACACCGATCACGCTTCCCGCCTCGACGCCCCCGTCGTAGCGCACGCCCGGAATCGCGGCGGGCGCCCAGAGCGCGACGGTGCCGGTCGCCGGTAGGAAGTCGTGCGCCGGGTCTTCGGCGTAGAGGCGAGCCTCGATCGCGTGTCCCGTGAGCGTCACGTCCGCCTGCGCGAGTGGCAGCGGCTCGCCGTTCGCCAGGAGGATCTGCCAGCGGACGAGATCGAGGCCGGTCACGGCTTCGGTGACCGGATGCTCGACCTGGAGGCGCGTGTTGACCTCGAGGAAGTAGAAGTCACCGGCTTGGTCGACGATGAACTCGACCGTGCCGGCGCCGACGTACCCGATCGCCCGGGCCGCCGCGACGGCGGCGTCGCCCATGCGCGTGCGGAGCGCGGCGTCGACGGCCGGCGACGGTGCCTCCTCGATGACCTTTTGATAGCGGCGCTGGATCGAGCACTCGCGTTCGCCGAGATGGATGGCGTTGCCGTGCGCGTCGCCGAAGATCTGGATCTCGATGTGCCGCGGGGCATCGAAGTAGCGTTCGATGAGCAGGGTGCCGTCGCCGAACGCGTTTTCGGCCTCGCGCCGGGCCGTCGCGAGGGCTTCGGTGAAGGCGCCCTCGTCGCGGACGATGCGCATGCCTTTGCCGCCGCCGCCCGCGGAGGCCTTGATGAGGATCGGGTAGCCGATCGCGCGCGCCGCAGCGACGCTCTCTTTCAATGGGAGCTCGGCGAGCGATGCCCCGGGCACGACCGGCACGCCGGCCTCGGCCATGATGGCCTTCGCGCCGATCTTGCTGCCCATGCGCCGGATCGCATCGACCGGGGGTCCGATGAAGACGAGCCCGGCTTCCGCCACGCGCGCCGCGAAGTCGGCGTTCTCCGAAAGGAAGCCGTAGCCGGGGTGAATCGCGTCGGCCCCGGTTGCGCGCGCAGCCGCGAGGATACGATCGATGACGAGATACGACTCGCGGCTCGGCGGCGGACCGATGTGCACGGCCTCGTCGGCTTCGGCGACGTGCGGCGCGTGCTCGTCGGCGTCGGAGTACACGGCGACGCTCGCCAGGCCCATCGCGCGTACGGTCCGGAGCACGCGGCGCGCGATCTCACCGCGATTGGCCACGAGGATCTTCCGAATCCGGGGCGACATGCGGCCGCTCTCTTAGCCGGCTGTGCGCCGCCATGCCAGCGTTCGCCGCCCGCGCAGCGGCGCCGCTCGCCGTGCGGCCGACGGCAATTGAAGCGGCGCGCCGGAGCGACTCTGCGGTTGCCTGGCCGATTTCGCATCGCTAGGGTCGGCACGTTGCGGCACGACGCGTCGGGTAATGGCGCGTGGCGCGGCCGACGACGTCACAGGCTTCATCCATGCAAGGGGGAACGCGATGGCAGTGCTCGTACAGCAGAAGGCTCCGACGTTCAGTGCGGAGGCCGTCATGGAGGACGGGTCCTTCAAGCAGATCAAGCTGGAGGACTATCGGGGTCAGTACGTTCTCTTGTTCTTCTATCCGCTCGACTTCACCTTCGTGTGCCCGACCGAGATCATCTCGTTCTCGGACCGTGGGGCCGAATTCAAGAACCTCGGCGTCCAGATCCTCGGGGTTTCGGTCGACAGCGCGTTCTCCCATCTGGCTTGGCGCAACACGCCGCGGAACGTCGGCGGGCTCGGGGACATCAGCTACCCGCTGGTCGCCGACCTCACAAAGGACATCGCTCGCGCCTACGACGTGCTGCTGCCCGATGGTGTGGCGCTCCGCGGTCTCTTCCTCATCGATCCGGAGGGCGTCGTACGCCATCAGGTCGTGAACGATCTGCCGCTCGGGCGGAGCGTCGATGAGGCGCTCCGCATGGTGAAGGCGCTACAATTCAACGAGAAGCACGGCGAGGTGTGCCCCGCCAACTGGCAAGAAGGCAGCCGCACCATCAAGCCGACCGTCGACGCCAGCAAGGAATTCTTCGGCGCCGAGTACGGCGACAAAAAATAGCCTGCTCTCCCGTGGCGTCCTCTCCGTCGCGCACCCCGGTGGGTGACGGGGGACGCCTCCCATCGCATCCGCAGCGGGCCCCGCGAGCGCCCGCGCTCGCCCGGAAAACTTCGGTCGGACAGGGACTTCGCATGCGATTTTGCTTGACGAAAGCGACCACGCCCACGTAAGGGAGCTGCGCACTCCTGACGCTGGGATTCTTCTCCCTTGGTGTGTGTAGTGCTGTGCCGTAGCAGGGTGCGTACCCGCGCCTTTGCAGTGTTCCAACGAAATCCAAAGAAATGATCTGAAGGGGACCTTCCCCACGGAGGAGCCGTCGCATGATCCCACCGCGTAAGATGCTCGTCGCGATGCTGGTAGCAGCCCTTGCATCGATCCCAACCCTGAGTGCGACGGCTCACGCTCAATCGATCAGCAGTGGCGCCGCGACTACGGCGGGGAGCACCGGCAACAGCGGCGACGGTGACGGCTCTCGGCTCTCCTCGGTCGCCATCCAGGTCAACAACGGCTCCCAATTCAAAACGCGGTACGCCTGGAACCTGAGCGCCGATGTCGGCGTGTTCAGCACCAAGGACGTCAACGGCACGGCCCAGCACAATCTCTCCTTCAACGTCACGGCGCCTGGCGCCTACTATCTCACCGTCGACACGGCGCGGACCGGCGACATGAATCGCCTCAACGACGCGTCGGGATGCGACGGCGCCGCCGACATCCTCCCCGTGACCGGCAGCCAGACCGGCGGAACCCTCACCTCCGGCACGCTGAATCTCGCCGACCCGGGCGCGATCGGCAACGGCGGCTCGACCACGAGCGGTCCGATCAATCAGTCTGCCACCGCCCGCATCGACGACGTCAGCAACGGCGCGGCCCAAGCCCATTCGCTCAGCTTCACCTGGACCGGCTCCGTCCGGAGTAATTCTTGCGAAGCGGCCGTCCGCCTCGGTGAAGGTAGCAGCGTGTCCGGCTGTGAAGCGTGTCGCTACCCGGGGAGCCCGAGCCGCACGCAAACCAGTGACGGTCACTTCGTCACGGTCACCCTGACGAGCCTCTGCGGCAACGGTGTCGTCGATGCGGCGCAGGGCGAGCAATGTGACGTCGCCATCGCCAACAGTGTCTGCTGCAATTCGAATTGCCAGTTCACGGCGGGCGGTACGCAATGTCGCGCCGGCGCCGGCGTCTGTGACGTCGCCGAGAATTGCACGGGCTCGGCGGCGACGTGTCCCGCCAACGCCTTCGTGCCGAGCACGACGGTCTGCCGCGCGGCGACCGGCGGCGTGTGCGATGCGGTCGAGAATTGCACCGGCGGCAGCGCACCATGTCCGCCCGACGGCTTCCTCGGAGCGGCGACCACCTGTCGCGCCGCGACTGGCGTGTGTGACGCGGCCGAAGTGTGCTCCGGCTCCAGCCCCGCGTGTCCGGCCAACGCCTTTCAGCCGAACACCGTCGCCTGTCGAGCTGTGGCCGGCGTCTGCGACCTCGCCGAAAACTGCACCGGCTCGGGCGCGGCCTGTCCCGCCAATGCCTTCAAGACGAGCTCCACGATCTGCCGCGGCGCTGCCGGCGTCTGCGATCTCGACGAGAGTTGCACCGGCTCGGCGGCGGCCTGCCCCGCCGATTCGAAGAGCAGCGCGGTCTGCCGTCCCGCGGGCGGCGCCTGCGACGTGACCGAGACCTGTGACGGCGCCTCCGACGCCTGCCCGGCCGATGCCCTCGCGCCGACCACGACGGTCTGCCGCCCAGCGAACGGCGTCTGCGACCTCGCCGAGACCTGCGACGGCGCCGGCATCTCTTGTCCGCCCGACGTGAAGGGCACCGCGTCGTGCCGCGCGGCCGCCGGCGTCTGCGACGTCGTAGAAGTCTGCGATGGCGCGTCCGACAACTGCCCGGCCGATGCGTTCCAGCCGAACACCGTGGAGTGCCGCGGCACGGCCGGCGTCTGCGACGCGGCCGAGAGCTGCGACGGTGCCTCCGCGGATTGCCCGGCGGACGTGTTCCAACCCGTCACGACGGTCTGTCGTCCCGACGCGGGTGATTGCGACATCGCGGAGAGCTGCACCGGCTCCGGCGTCGATTGCCCGGCGGAAGTGGTCGAGGCCGACGGCACCACCTGCAGCGACGCCAACAGCTGCACCCTCGACGACCTGTGCGTCGCCGGCACCTGCACGGGCGACTCGATGCTCTGCGGCGACGGCATCCTGCAGGATGGCTGCGGCGAGCAGTGCGACGACACCAACCTCGCCGCCGGCGACGGTTGCTCGCCGACCTGTCAGGTCGAGCCGGGTCTCGGGTGCACCGTGGCTCCCCTCACCGGGTGCCGTCACCCCATCCTCCCGGGCAAGGCGTCCATCCAGTTCATCAAGAAGGGTGGCGTCAAGGATCAGATCAAGTGGAAGTGGCTGAAGGGTGAACGCACGACGTTCGCCGAGTACGGCACACCACTCACCACCACGAACTACGAAGTCTGCATCTACGATCAGAACGGTCTGGCCTTCAAGATCGGTGCGCCTGCGGGTGGCACCTGCGCGGGCAAGCCATGCTGGAAGGCCAGTGTCGGCAAGGGCTACCAGTACAAGGACAAGGACCTCACGCCCGACGGGGGCTATCAGCTGAAGCTCAAGGAAGGTGCGCTCTCCAAAGCGCAGATCCAATTCACCGCGAGGGGTGCTGTTCTCGCGATGCCCGATCTCACCACCCTGGCGCAGCCCCTGACGGTGCAGATCCAGAATAGCGATGGGCTCTGTTGGGAGGCCGTGTACAGCGGGCCGCCGACCGCCCAGTCGCCCACCAAGTTCAGCGACAAAGCCGATTGAGAGGTTTGCGATGAATATGCCGAGCGTCGTGAAGCGGATTGTGGGGGCTACCTTTGCCCTGGCTGGCGGGTTTCTCGTTCTCGAACGAGGAGCTCCATTGCTACCGACGCCGGCAATGATCGTGTCGGAGGCGGGGGCGCAGAGTCCCCCGCCTCTCGACCATTTCCAGTGCTACCAATCGAAAACGGCCTCCGGGACGGCGAAATTCATCCCGCTCCCCTATGTCGTGACGGCCGATCAGTTCGGCGAGTGGCGCTTCGAGATTCGGAAGCCTGCGGAGCTCTGTGCCCCCGCCAACGTCGAAGGCAGTGATGCCACGGCGCCCGGACACGCTGAGCACCTCGAGAGTTACCAGATCAAGCGCGTCCCCGGCACGGGCAAATTCCCGAAGACGTTGAATCAGTCCGTCGTCGACGCGTTCGGCAACCTGACCGTCGATCTCTTGAAGCCCGAGCGTCTCCTGGTCCCGACGGCCAAGAACCTCTCGACCCCGCCGAGCGCGCTCGGCTCGCCGGTCACGGATCACTTCACCTGCTACAAGGCGCGCACCTCACCCGGCACCCCGAAATTCATCCCGCATCTCGCTTCGGTGGTGTCCGACCAGTTCGGCGCGCTCTCCGTCAACATCGTCAAGCTGAAGAAGGTCTGCGTCGCGACCAACAAGTCGAACGAGGAGCCCGGCGCCGAGACCCACAACGAGCATCTGCTCTGCTACCAGGCGAAGCTCGTCTCGGGCTTCACGCCGCTGCGCGCGTACACGGCCAACGGGTTCGGCAACGAGACCCTCGACGTGAAGAAGCCCATCGAGGTGTGCGTGCCGGCGCAGGTGAACCCGACCGCGGCCACTCCGACGCCGACCCTGACCCCGAACGTCACGCCGACCGTCACCCCGACCTCGACCGCCCCGACGGCGACCCCGACGCTCAGCGCGACGCCGACGCCGACCTTCACCGTGGCGAACCCCGGTACGCCCACCAAGACGGCGACGCCGACCGCCACGAAGACCCCGACGCCGACCGCGACCGCGACGCCGATCTCCCGCGTCTGCACGATCGACGACACGGTCAGCAAGATCTCCCTGATGGTGAAGGTCCCGGGCTTCGGTAACATCCGGATCCAGGGCGTCCTTGGCGGATCGCAAACCCTCCTATTCGGCCCTCAGGACGCAAACGGCATCCGTCCGGTGACGATCCCCGCCAACTCCATCCAATTCGATCCGATCCACATTGGATTGGCCGGCCAAGGCGACGTGTACATCTGCGTGAAGGGCGCGGGCATCGATGGCGGCGGTAAGGTCGACTGCAACGGCGGCGATCCCAACGTCAATTTGGCCGTGCGCGCCGATCACAACACCACCAACGCACCCGGCTCGAACGGTGGCTTGCCGCAGGATCCGGAGTGCAACGACACGCGAACCGATCCGGACGGCAACCCGACCAGCGCCTGTCTCGAGGCCGTAAGCGGCTCGTGCAATCCGAACAATACCCACCCGGGCGCCTGCAACAGTCCGATCGAATACGTCGAGAGCGGGACGTTTGTGAGCGGTGATTTCCGCGTGGCCGAGTCCCTGACACTTCAGACCGTCAGCGACTTCGGACCCGACAACGTCCAATGCACGGCTGACGACACGTACAGCGCGCCCGCGACGTTCCGCACCTACCTCACGACCGGCATCGCGCGGGCGACCATCTACGATGCCAACAATGTTTCGAACTCGATCTTGGACCATAATGCCCCCGGATCGGCACCTCTCGGCTGTAGCTCCTGCATCACGCAGGTCACGGGAGCGCCGCGCGCCTGCTCGAACGCCCTTGGTTCGGGCGGTCTCAAGAATCTGAAACTGGTGGGCGCCTTGCCGGTGCTCGACATCGATCCGCAAGTCGGCGACGCGGGCGTCAACATCGAGATCACCTGCCAGTGAGCATGACGATGGGCAGAGAAGGCTCTAGGAGGGCATCGTGAAGACAATCCCAACCCCCTTTGGGACGCGCGTGGCCATGATCGTGGCCACCCTTTCGCTGGTCGGTACGACCGTCGCGTCGGCGCAGCAGCTCACGGCCAGTGACACCGGCCGCTGCATCAACGCGATCAACAAAGGCATGCGGAAGGTCACGCTCGCCGCCAGCAAGGACCTGCGCAGCTGCGTGGCCAGGAAGGCCGGGGGCCTCCTTGGCCCGCAGACGGTGATCCAATGCATCGCCGCTGCCCCGGGCGTGCAGAAGGCGAGCATCAGTGCGCTCATCACGGCCGACATCTCTTGCGACGGCGTCCCTCCCGCCTTCGGCCCCCACAGCATCAGCCTCCACGGTCCCCGCGCCGTCGAGATCACGCAGGCCTATCTGCAGGATCTCTTCGGTGCCGCGCCCGACGCGGTGCTCGCCACGAACTCGCTGGTCATGTCGTGCCAGACCGCGGTGCTGAAGGCCGCGGGCAAGTGCGAGGATCTCCGCCTCAACTCCTTCAACAAGTGCAAGAAGGAAGGTCTGAAACGCGGTTTCGTCACCTCGGCCGTAGAGCTGCAGTCCACGTGTCTCGGCAGCGGCAGCGTCCAGCCTGATCCCGGCGGTGACAAGATCGTCAAGACGTGTGTCGACTCGACCGCCAAGAAGATCACCGGCAGTTGCATCAGTCGTGGTGTGGCCCTCGACCAAGCGTTTCCGGGCTGCAACGCCACGACGGCCGCGGGCCTGGCGCAGTGCGCCGATGCGCGCCTCAAGTGCCGCGTGTGCAATCTGCTGAACGACGTCGACGGCCTCTCGCGCGACTGCGATCTCTTCGACGACAACAACGACGACAACGAGACCTGCGTCGAGCCGCCGGAGTGCGGCGACGCGGACGTCGAGTCCAACGAGGGTTGCGACGACGGCGGCACCCTGGCCGGTGACGGCTGCAGCCCGCTCTGTACCATCGAGCCCGGCTGGAGCTGTAGCGGCGAGCCCAGCCAGTGCGCGCCCGTCTGCGGTGACGGCCTCGTGACGGCCAACGAGGCTTGTGACGACGGCGACACCACCTCCGGTGACGGCTGTAGCGCCACCTGCACCGTCGAAACCGGCTACGGCTGCGTCGGCCTCGCGCCGAGCGTCTGCACCACGGTCTGCGGCGACGGCATCCTCCGTCCCGGCGAGGTCTGTGATGACGGCGGCCTCCTCCCCGACGACGGCTGTAGCCCGGTCTGCACGGTCGAGTCCGGCTTCACCTGCGCCGGTCAGCCGAGCGCGTGTCAGTCGATCTGTGGCGACGGTCTGCTCCGTGGCACCGAAAGCTGCGATGACGGCGACCTCGCCCCCGGCGATGGCTGCAACGCCAGCTGTACACCGGAGGCTGGTTGGCTCTGCGTCGGCGAGCCGAGCCTCTGCGCGACCGTCTGCGGTGACGGCATCCTCCGTCCCGGTGAGGCTTGCGATGACGGCGGCGTGACGCCCCTCGACGGCTGCAGCGCCACCTGCACGATTGAAAGCGGCTGGCTCTGTGCGGGCGTGCCCAGCAACTGCACCGCCGTGTGCGGCGACGGGCAGCTCCGCGGCAGCGAAGCCTGCGACGATCACAATCTGTCCTCGGGCGACGGCTGTAGCGCCGTCTGCACCGTCGAGGACGGCTATACCTGCCTCGGTCAGCCGAGCGTGTGCGCCGCCATCTGCGGCGACGGCGTGCTCAGTGGCACCGAAGTGTGCGACGACGGCAACCTCGTCCCCAGTGACGGCTGTAGTGCGCTCTGCAACGTCGAGACGGGCTGGACCTGCCAGGACGAGCCGAGCGACTGCGATCCGATCTGCGGCGACGGCCTGCTCCGTGGCACCGAAAATTGCGACGACGACAACCTCGCGCTCGGCGATGGCTGCAACGGGGTGTGCACCGTCGAGCCCGGGTTTGTCTGTGCGGGTCAGCCGAGTGTCTGCACGCAGTTCAGCGTCACGATCACGGCTCCCATCCACGGCATCTTCACGACGGCGAGCTCCGTCACCGTGACCGGTACGGTCAACAACCTCCCGCCGGCGCAGTCACAGCTGACCGTCAACGGCACACCCGTGACCGTGGCCGGTAACGGCTCCTTCACGACGAGCGTCAGCTTGAACGCGACGAACATCTTCAATCCGATTCGCGCGCGCGTGGTCGACACCGTGAACGGCAGCGCGGCGAATGCCCGCGTCGTCGTCATCCGCGGCGCGTCGATTGCGGACGGCGGGCTCTCCGCGCGGGCCGTCGCGCTCCGTGTCACCGACACCGGCCTCAATACGGTCGAGCCCCTGATGGCCCAGCTCGCCGGCGGCGGCTTGAACCTCGCTGACCTGGTTCCGATCGGAACCGTGCTCGTCAACAACGAGTGTTTTATCGACGGCGGGTTCCTCGGCTGCCTCGGCCGCGCCACCGTCACGGTCGCCAACCCGCCCCCGTCGTTCGCGACCTTCGCGTTCGCCGCCGACTCGATGACCAATTTCGTCGCTGCCGACATCACGGTCAACGACATCCGCATCAACGTGTACTTGAGCGGCAGCGGGCTCGTCCCGAGCTGCGACATCGCGATCCACGCCAATGCCGCCTTCTTCAACGGTGACTATGCGATGCAACCGGCCTCGGGCGACCCAGAGAACATCGACGTCAATCAGGTCGGCCCCCTCGACGTGAGCTTCACCGGCTTCACGACGAGCTACGGCGGCACCTGTGACCTCCCCGTCGTTGGATCGATCATTCAATCCTTCCTCCCAGACGTGGAGCAGCTCACGATCGGGGCGATCGCCGGCTTCCTGAACGATCCCGACGGCTCCGGCCCGGCGGATGGGCCTATCGCAGATGCGATCGAGGTCGCCCTCGCCGGCGTCACCATCGCCGGTCCGGTCGGCAACGCGCTGTCGATCGATTTCTCGGCGCCCCTCTGGGACGTCCTCGAAGACACGAACGGCATCACATTCGGCTCCGATGCCAAATTCGTCTCGTCGGTTGGCAACGGCCCGGGTCAGTGCCAGCCCCCGGTCGGTGCCCCCAACCTGACGGCGTCGCTCGCCGTCAGCGAGGGCACGCCCACCTTCCCCGCCACGACGCCGGTCGGCAACGTGCCGTACGGTGTGGCGATCTCGATCTCGAGCGAGGGCTTCAATCAGATGCTGAAGGCGCAGACCGAGTGCGGCTTGCTCGTGACGAGCATCAGCAGCCTCGATCTCGGAACCGGCGCGGTCCCGCTGACCGCGTCCGTGCTCTCGATCATCATGCCAGAGTTCGCGGTCTATCCGCCGGCCACGCCGTTCCGGATCGACGTGAAGCCGACCCTGGCGCCGATCATCGTCGCCACCGCCGGACCGTCCGGCGAGCTCGCCACCCTGAAGCTCTCGCACCTCATCGTGTCGATCGTGAAGAACGACGGCAGCAATCTCGAGGTGCTGCGCGGAGCCGTCGACGCGAAGATGGGGATGAACTTCACCTTCGTGACCGGCGGGTTGAACTTCAACCTCGCGACGCCGCTGAACAGCGACATCACGGTGGCGGTCCTCCAGAACATCCTCGGCGTGAACGAGGCTGCCCTCGAGCAGGACGTTCTGCCGCCGCTGATCGCGTCCTTGATCCCGTCGCTGGCCGGCGGTCTCGGGAGCTTCCCGCTGCCCGAGTTCCTCGGCCTGCAGCTCTCCGGGCTGGAGGTAGCGCGGAGCGGAGAATTCATGACGCTCTACGTGAACCTGGCGCCGTAAGCGGCGAGCTCGAGCGTTTCTCACTGCAGAAGGCCGGCGTCGCCCTGAGGGCTCGCCGGCTTTTCTGCGTTCGGACCCGCACAGTCGACTACGTAAGCCGAGTCAGGCCTCATGGCTGCGGAGGTTCACCCGTGGCTCGTCGTCTCGTACTCGTCTCGCTGTCGAGCATCGCCTGTGTCCTCGCGATGCAGTTCCCCACCCAAGCGCAGAGCCTGCCCGATCCGTCCCGCGCCAAGGCGCTCGACAAGTGTCACATCCTGATCGAGCGCGCGGGCGCCAAGTTCGCCGTGAAGAAGCTGAAGACCCTCGGCAAGTGTACCGACGGGATCTTCAAGTGCTTGCAGACGAAATCCGGCGTCACGCGCTGCCTGGAACAGGCGCGTGAGCGCTGCAACGAGCAGCTGATCGCGGGGGCCGCGGAGGAAGCAAAGGTCGTCGACACGGTCGTCCGCAAGTGCGGGAGCGATTCCACCGCGGACGATCTCCTGACGCCGGCAGGTCTCGCGGTGGCGAGTCTGGCCGACGAGTGCAGTCAGCACTTTGGGATTTCCCTGTCCGACCTGACGAGCATCGGCACGTGCCTCGCGCGCCGGCATGCCTGTGAGCTCGAACGGTTGTTTGCATCGGCCGCGCCACGCGCGGCTTCCCTGATGGCGGTGGCTGGGGTCGATGCGACCCTGCGCAGCACTCTCACGTGTCTGACGGATCACGGGGGCAGCGATGAGCACGTCGGCGACCCGAGTGCGCTCGGCCGTCCGCTCACGCGCTGCGCGCGCGCCGTCGAGAACGCCACGTCGAAGCTCGCCGACGCGAGCTTGAAAGCGACGGGCCGGTGCCTCGATACGCTCTTCACCTGCGCCCAGGTGAAAAACGATCCTGCCGCGGCTCCGGCATGCGCGGCGAGGTCCCGAAAACGGTGCGCCGTCGAGCTCGCGAATCTCACGGCTGCGGCGACCCGCCCTGGGCCGGCCCTCGCGTCGGCGTGCGGAGCCGTCGCTATCGACCTGCTGCGCGCGGATGAGGGCCTCCGTCTGTCCACGCTCGATACCGAGTGCACCGCGATCGGTGCCGGAGCGCCGACGACGCTAGCCGCGTATGCGGATTGCCTGACCCGCCAGACGCGATGTGCTGTCGCCCACCTCGCGCGGGTGAAGTCGCCGCGCGGGGAGCGTTTGCTCTTCGGCGCGACCGGCACGAGTCTGCTGGCGACCCTCTGTCCGTCGGAAGGACCCCCGGCGGTGCCGACGCCGACCGCGACTGCGACCGACCTGCCGTCAGCAAGTCCGACTCCGACGGCGACGCCTACCACCACCGCCACGTCGACGGACCCCACACCGACGGCGACGGGACCTACCCCCACGTCCACGCCGGGATGCGCCGACGCGTACGAGCCGAGCAGCTTCGCAGACGCACCGGTCGACGTGAGCGGACAATGCTCCAGCGGATGCACCGACGACGGCTTCGACATCATCGTCGACGCCACCATCGACGGCCCGGACGACGCCAGCGACTTCTATGTCGTCGACGTGACCGATCTGGTCGGGAACCACTTTGCACTCCAGGCGCGGCTATCGGACGTTCCCGACGACACGAACTACGACCTCTTCCTCTATGAGTTGGACGGGGCGACCTTTATCGAGCTGGATCGCTCGACCAATGACGGGACAGGATCGGAAACCGTCGCATTTTCGGGCAATGGCGACGACAAGTCAGGGCGCTATGGGATCGAGGTCCGGCGGATCGAAGGCTCGTCGTGTGAGCTCTACCGTCTCGAGATCGAGAACCCGAATTGAGCCCCTCGGTACTGTCTCAGTTCGAGTCTCGCGGCAGCGGGCGATTGGTGGCCGCAGGCGAGCGGGCCGGGGATGGCTCCTACGGTCGCGCGGTCTCTGACCCCCTGGGTGGCACGAACCCGGCGACCGTAAGAGCACGCCCTGACCACCGACCGGCGACACTGCTCAACACAGACAGAGGCCTCACAACCAGCCTGAAACAGTACCGGCGACAGCTCGCGGCGCTTGACCGGACACGTGCCAGGCAGCTACACGCCAGACTAGTTTTTCGACACCCTGGGATCCCCGGATAGTGAAACCCTCCGCGTTTTTCCGCTGCGCTCTTGTCGCGATCGTTGCGGTCTCCTGCGCCATCGTTTCCGATGCGGGTGCAGTTTCGCGTTCGTGTGGTGCCGACGCCGTCGCCAACACGACCAACGTGCTCTGCGCGTCGGGCACCTGCACCGCAGCGCTCGTCCAGGTGACGACGGCGATCGAAGTGACGAGCGGCGGCTGCGATTTCGACCTCGGCGGTCGCGCGCTCAGCATGGAGCGCAATTTTCAGATGACCGGCACGGGTTTCATCCGCGTCTTCAACGCCGGCAACATCACGGTCACCTCGACCGGGCGCTTCCAGGCGCGGGGCGACTTCGTTCTGCAGAACGGCAGCATCGTCACCGGCGGTCTGATCTCGCTCACGAGCACAGGCGTGATCAACATCGCGGGCAAGCTCGATGTCACCGGTGACAGCGCGGGCACCATCCGCTTGGTCGCGGCCGGCAACGTGACGTTGCAGTCCGGATCCGAAGTAAAGGGCTCCGGCATCAGCTCCTTTCCCGACCTCGGCATGCTCTTCACCGACGGCGGCGAGCTCGATCTGGTTTCGAACGCGGGTAGCGTCACCATTTCCGGTGACGTCACGCTCGGCGGCGCCAACCAAGGGACCGGGGGCTACGTCGACGTCACCGCGGCCAAGAATCTCACAGTGACGCGTACCGTCGATCTCAGCGGCGGCGGTGGCGACGGCGGCGAGCTCTCCGTGCTGGTGGGCGACGACATCGCCATTTCCGGCAACATCGTCTGCGATAGCACGGTCGGCGGTGGCTACGGCGGCCTGATCGATCTGACCGCCGGCGAGGATTCGCTCGAGGGCCCGAATGTGACCGACGGCGGCTCGGTCGACATCAACGGTGCGTCGCTGCTGATGCGCGGGAGCTATTCGGATCAGCTCTCCGGCGACGGTGGTGAGCTCGACATTCTCGCGCTCGGCAACATCGTGCTCCGAGGCTCGGGCATGGTCGCCCGTCTCGACGCCGGGACGAATTTCGACGGGTCCGGCGGCGCGATCAACATGGACTCCGGCGACGCGAACTTCTTCCGCCTCGGCCCGCTCGACGGCAGCATCGAGCTCGACGGCATCATCTCGATGCGCAGCAGCAATGCCGGCGGTGACGGCGGCGCGGTCGACGTCAGTGCGGGGCGCGCGCTCACGATCACGGCGGCTATCACCGCAAGCGGCTTCGACGCCGGCGGTGATATCGCCGGAACCGCCGGTACCAAGGTCACGCTGAACGGCGTCATCATGGCCGACGCCAGCAATGTTACCGGCGACGGTGGGTTCATCGACTTCGAAGCCGGGACCGCCTCGGACGCCGCTTCAGGGGTCAACGAGGGCCTCCTGGCGGTTCAGAAAAATCTCATCGCCGCGGGGGGCGCCAGTAGCGGTACCCAGCAGTCGATCACGCTTTCGGCGTGTCGTGTGACGGTCGATGCCAACGTCAAGATCGACGGGCAAGGCGGCACCGATGCGAACAATCGGGCGGGTGGCGCCGACATCGACCTGATCTCGCGTCGCGCCATGTCGCTGGGGAACAGCTCGCAGTATCTCGCCAATCCGGGTGGCTCCAATCAGACCTTTCACCCGGCCGGCGCCAATCCGGTGATTGGTAGCGGGGTCGTCTTCAATCCCGCGCGCATCGACACCGTGCTCGCGAGCGGTCCGTACGCAAACTGCCCCGTCTGCGGCGACAACATTCGGCAGTTGGGCGAAGCCTGCGACAAGGGTGCCAGCGCGGACGGCGCGTGCTGCAACGCCACCTGCGACCAATTTCTTTGCGTGACGCCGACGCCGACGCCGACCAAGACGGCAACGCGCACGCCGACGCCAACCCGGACGGCGACGCCGACGGTCACACGGACGGCGACCCCGACGGTGACGGCGACCCCGACGGTCACTGCCACCACGACGCCGACAGTCACGATCGTTCAAGCCACGGCCACCCCGACCCCCGTGCCGACGACGACCGCCACCGCGACGGCATTGCCGACTCAGACGGCGACGGTGACGCCGACGGGCACCGCCACCGCGACGGCAACACTGACCGCCACCGCCACGACGACGCCGACGGTTACCGTGACGCCGACCACCACGCCCACACCGACGCTGACGGCGACGCCGACCGCGACCGTCACTGGCGTCCTGACCGCGACGCCAACCGTGACGACCACGCCCGCTGCGACGGCAACCGCCACCACGACGCCGGCGACGACCGCGACGGCAACCAGCACACCGCTCGTCACTGCGACCGCGACGGCCACCACGACTGCGGCACCGACGACGACCGCAACCGCGACGACCACGGGCACCCCGACCGCCACAGCAACGGCCCCGCTGACCGCGACGCCGACCGTGACTTCGACACCCGCCGCGACCGCGACACCGACCGCAACCTCGACGCCCGCCGTGACCGCTACGGCGACGATCACCGCCACCGCGACACTCACGCCCACGCCGACCGCGACCGTCACCCATGTCCCGACGGCGACGCCGACCACCACCGACGCACCGACTCCCACCGCGTCGACGACGGCGTCCCCGACCGCGACGGCGACGCCGACGGGCACCGCGATCGCTTCCGCTACCGCGACGCCAACGATCACCGCGACCGTGACGCCCTCGGCCAGCGCTACGACAACGGTGACCGCGACGGCCACGACCACACCTGCACCGACAGCGTCGACTACCCCGACCGTTTCTCCGACCCTGACGGCAACCGTCACCGCAACGCCGACCGGAACCCCGGTGCTGACCGTGACGCCGCCACCGGTCACGCCAACCTCGCTGAGCACCCCCGTTCCCACCGTTACCCCGGGAGGACCGTGCAACAGCGGTGATGCCGACACGGATGGCGTCTGCGACGACGTCGACAATTGCCCTGCCGTCGGGAATCCGGATCAGAGCGACCTCGACGGCGACGACAGCGGCGATGCCTGCGACGACAGCGACGGCACGATCGATCTGAAGCGGGCGCGTGTGCGCGCTGGCGCCAATCAGAAGGGCGAGATTCAGGTGAAGGGTGAGGTCCCCGTCATTGCGGGCACGTTCACACCCAATCTCGGCTTCGAGGTCCAAGTGGTCGACAGCGCGACGCTCGATCAGACCGTCGCCTTCACCGCCGCCGACTGCACGACGTTCAAGAATGGTCGCGTCAGCTGCAAGAGCCCCGACGGTCGCCGGACAGCGCGCTTCGACCCCCTGCGGGCCAAGCCGGGACGCGTACGCGTTTCGATCCGACTCCAGTCGCTCACGCTGACCGAGCCGTTCGCCCCTGCGCTCGTCGTACGCCTCACCACGGATCCGGCGGTCGCCGGGCTCGGGATCGATCGTCTCGGCAGCATCGACACGTGTCGCGTGACGGCGAAGGCGATGCTCTGCGTTTTGAAGCCCTGAGCGGACTCAGTCGCTACGGCGCGCCGTTACTTCCGAGAACGTGAGCGTGGCGGCACCCTGCTCGCCCGCGTAGCCGAGCTCGAGGTCGCCGCTCGGCACGAGCGCCCACCGTTCGACCCTGCCGAGTGCCGCGAGGAAGCGCGACTCCACCGCCATCACCGTGGCTGGGCACGCCATGCGCGTCCCAGCGACGGGGCCGACCGCCAGCGCACCGGGCTTCTCCGATCGCGCCGCGGCGCTGTAGCGGTTGCAGCCGCTCCGACCGGTCACGCGCCCCTCGGCATAGCTGAAGGTCACGACTGGCTTGCCGGTGAAGGCCTCGCCCGCGCGCCATTCCCGGAGCACCCAGTTCCGTCCCAGCAACGGTGCGAGGCCGTGATTCTGAAGCGCGCCGCCCGCTGGGTCGCTCGGCCGAGCAGTCGCCGTTGGCGCGACGGAGGGCGGCGGGGTCGCCGCACACGAAAGCGATGCGACACCGAAACTCACGGCGAGGGCCACCGTCGTCATCCGAGGCGTCATGGGACGTCCTCCTTCCGGATCGTGATGAGGCCGAGCAGGCGGGGCTCGAACGTGTCGTTGATGGCCACCTTGGCGATGACGCTGCCACTGGTCGCGGTGCGCAGCGGATTGTCCTCGCCGACGAACATGCGCTCGATGCCGAAGGTGATGCGATCGGTGCGCGGCTCGATCCGGCCCATGATCCAGGGGGCCCCGCCGTCGAGATCGGGGGGTGTCAGGCGACAATGGATGGCGCTGGAAAGCGTGGCCATGGCTTCGGCCGTCGGGACCTGGTCACCGTTCGGTACGAGCTGTACCCAGACCGGGGTCGGCGAAGCCTCGTCCGCCCCAGCCCCGCGGTCGCAGTGGGTCCGTGCGATCTCGTAGCGCAGCGCGACGTAATTCCCGCTGAGGAGATCCCGTGGGTCGACGGGCTCGGTCGCGAGCCAGACGATCGCGACATCGCGATGTGACGTGAGCAGGCGCCCGCCCCACGCGGCGAACACGATCAGCTGAAGCGCCAGCGCGGCGTACAGGCCACGGGTCATGACGCCACCTCGGGTGTGCCGGCAATGAGTCGCCGACGGGTGCGCTCGAGCGCCCAGGAGAGCGCCGCCAGCGCGAGGCCCGCGATGATGAAACCGATTCCGCTCCGCAGCATCGAGCCGAACAGATCGAGGAATCGCGTGATGAGGAGCGCCACCAGGACGACCACGCCGAGATTCACCTGGGCCGGCTCGTGTACGATCGAGCCGTGCCACATGCTGCCGACGGCGATCGTCAGCAGCAGCCCGTTCATCACGAGGGCGGCGTTCCACACCGGCCCGACTTCCCCGACGAGATAGAGCAGCGCCACGAGCAGCGGTGCGACCAGGAGCGCGCGCGCCGCGTGCGCCCAGCTGCGACGCGGGCTAAGGCGGGTGTCCGGCAAGGCCAGCGCGCCCACGACGGCGCCGATCACCGCGGCGAGCACCAGCGTGCGTCCGCCCGTCGTCATCGCTCCCGTCGGTGCGCGATCCATGTGCCACGTGAAGGTCAGGCTGTAGATCAAGCCGAGCCAGACGCACAGGCTCGTCGCGCGTTCCTCCACGCTCGTGTCGAGCGCGAGCAGGACGACGATCCACAGCGTCACCAGGGCCAGCGCAGCCACGACGATCCAGCCCTCGTGATGAATCCGGAACGGCGTCGGGGCCACGAGGATCGCGAACAGCCAGGTCATCACCACGCCGACGCAGTGATGGCGATGCGCCCGCGGCAGCAGGCGAAGGCTCTGCACGACGATGCTCGCGAGCAACGCGATCGACAGCAGCCACACCGCAGGCGCGGTGCCGTGCTCGGTGATCGCCAGCATGCTCGGTGGCGCCACCATGCCCCCACCCCACAATGCGCTGGCCGGCTCGACGACGAAGTTGCCGGCAAACAGCACGGCGACCATCGCGAACGTGTGGATCGTCGCGACGGCGGGGCGGAGACTCAGCCACGCGACGGGCACCGTGAGCGCGAGCCAGACTAGAAACGGTGCGATGGAATCGCCCGAGAGCTGAAACGTCTGCCCGTACAACCCGATGCCGAGCAGTGGCAAGAAGAACCACAGGAGCTCGAGGGGAACGCTGAGGGCGAGGGCGCTCGCGCGCGCCCGGATCGCGGCGATGCCGGTAGCGGCGAGGACCACGAGATAGGCGCCGACCCGCACGGCGGGTCCGAGCGCCTCCCAATTGCGCGCGATCAAGAGCGCCACACCCGCCACGACGAAGAGTCCCGCGAAGACGCCGAGCCAGGCGGCACCGCCCATCCGCGCGCTCGCCGATGCGTGGGTGCCGGCGTACGTCAGGAGCTGCTCGCGTTGCGCGGCGGTGATGATGCCGGCAGACTCGGCTCCGCTCAGGAGATCCGGAAGCCCGCCCGGGGCCGCCGCCTTGCCGCGTCCGCGCCGCGCAAAGAAGGCGACGGCGAGAATCAGCAACGCGATCTCGACCATGGGACGAGAGCCTATAGCGTTCGGTGCGGCAGTTCAGCCGCTCAAATACTGGACTAGGAACGGGGGACCGGCCAAGCTGCCGAGCCCAAGGAGGCCGGATGAACGCTACCCTCGATCACGTCGTCTTCTGGAGCGACGACCCCCTACGGGCGGTCGATTTCTACACCCGGGTGGTGGGGCTGACCCCGGTCAGGGTCGCGGAGTTCCAAGCCGGCACCGCCCCGTTTCCGAGCGTCCGCATTTCGCCGTCCGCGATTCTCGACCTCATGGCCCGCATCGCGGCGCCGATGGTCGACGCCATGGCCGGGGCCGAGGCCAGCGCCGGGCACCGCGTGAACCACGTGTGCCTCGCGATGTCCGAGAGCGACTTTCATGCGCTCCGTGGCCGTCTCGAGGTGAGTGGGGTAGGCATTTCGAACATCATCGAGCAATCGTTCGGCGCGCAGGGACAGGCGCCGCAGGCTTTCTATTTCCGCGACCCCGACGGCAATGTGCTCGAGGCGCGCTACTACCACGGTTGAACGGGAGGGATGCATGGAGCTTTCGGAGCTGAGCCACGACGAGCAATTGGCGCTGGTGGCCTTGGTCGAGGTCGTGGTCGCGAGCGACGCTGCGGTCTCGGACGAGGAGGAATCGTTCGTCATCCGCTTGGCAGGGACGCTCGGGGACGAAACCTACCACGCGCTCATCGACGAGGCTGACGAGCGCTTCCCGGACGAAGCCGAGCTCAAGGATTTCCTCGGCACCATTCAGCGCCAGGAAGCCCGAGAGCTCATCTACGGAGCCGTACTCGAAGCGGCATTACCCGACGTGGTTGACCAGCACGAGTCGTCATTGCTCGGCTGGCTGGCCACCATTTGGGACGTCACCGTGCAGTTCGAAGCCTGACCGGGCCCTGCCCTGCGCTCAGCAGGGCTTCCAACGGATGCCGAGCACGAACTTGATGCGTCCGCCCGTGCTGTCGTTGGTGATCTGCCCGGATTCCGTGCCGCCCTTCAGGCTCAGCTCCGTCGTGATGTTGAGCGGACGGACGGTCGTGCAGCTCGACCACGCGACGCTGCTGAAGGGCAGTGTGTCGCGAATCAGATAGTCGCGCGCCACCGGACCGGCGAACGACGAGTCGGCGGAGCTGAAGTCGCCGTCACCCTGGAAGTAATACGTCGTCTGTTGCGACGCCTTCATCTTCTTCGGGAGCTCGACGTATCCGCGATGTTCGAAGGTCGCGATGCTGTACTGCCAGCCCTGCGGGATGTGCAGGTTCAGGTTGACCTGACAGTTCTTCGAGGCTTCCGACACCGGGATGGCCGGACCCTTCGAGGCGATGAAGCTATCGTAGATCAGCGTGAGGCTTTCGCGGTCGTCGGCGAGGGACGAGCCGACGGTGCCCTGCGGGCAGCCGGTGCCATCGTAGGTGAGCGATTGGACGTAGACCTTGGTGGGATCGGGACCGACACGTGGGCCGCCCTCGTCGACCGGCGGCGGAGCCTCGGCCGGATCGTCCTGGCGAATGACCTCGGCGAGCCCCGGGATCTCGGAGCCCGGCGCCGCGGCCTTGGCGTCGTAGCGCGTCGCGCTGTTCTTCTTCACCGCCGTCGGTTCGAGGAAATAGGTCTCGAAGCACTGGCCGGTCTGCTCGTTCACGACCTGCGCCATCACGCCGTCGGGGAACGGGAGCGGCGCGTCCGGCAGCGCCGCGCCTTTGCCCTGTGCGTTGATCTTCGTCTTGGGCTTCGCGCTGGCCTTCAGTGCGAGCAGGGTGACGCCGTTCTGGGTGGCCGTCTTGTCTTTGTACGTGAAGCCGGTCGAGGTTTCGGCCCAGCACGGCTTCCCGCTGCACAATCCCCCCGGCCCGACGGCCGCTTCCATCAGCAGACCGTCGAAGCTGAAGAGGCACGCGTGATACGCGTCGGTGACGGTCGGGTCGCCGAAGTCGGCGGGCGAAACCCCCGGGGCGTTCTGCATCTGCAGGATGAGCTTGTCCTTCGCATCGTTGGCGTCGTTCGTGATCTGCAGCTTGCCCTTCGGCGCGACCAGGCAGGTATTGAGGGGGGCCGCCGCATGCGCACACACGCCGGCGCCGTCACATTGATCCTGGGTGCAGGCGAAGCCGTCGTCGGCGCAGGCGCTGCCGACGTCACCGAAGGTGCAATCGAGCGTGCAGCACTCGCCGCCGTCACATTGCTCCTCGGGGTCGACGATGGTGTCTCCGCAGACGGCGAAGGCCGTCGACGTGCCGAGCGTCCAGCAGGTGAGACACAGGGCGAGCAAGGAGCGGCGCAGGATGGAAATGAGGACGTGGCGCATCGTGGGGAAACCTCCGGTCGAGCGAGAATGCAATGCTGTGCGCGATTCTACAGAGATACCTTTGTCGAACAAGACAAAATCTGCGCCGGCGCTCGCGCCGAAACCCTGATTCGGTTCAGAGGCCGGGCACACCGATGCGTTGGATCCGGACCGCGTTGTCCCCGATTTCGTACGCGGGTAGGGCCGCATCGGCACGCCACAGGCGATACGCGAGCGCCGCCGACAGGACCCGGACCGGGTAGTCGCGCGGCAGCAGCTGCAGATACGGTTGGATCGTCACGAAGTCGCGTGCGCCGTACTGCGCCATGATCGAACGCAGGCCACCGTTCTGCGGGCCGATGTTGTAGGCGAGGAGACCGAGGAAGAGGTCGCCTCCCATGTCGGTGAGGTAGCGGTGCAGCGTGGCAGCCGCGAGCCAGGTGTTGTGCTTCGGATCGGCGGGATTGGGCTTCGCCACGCCGAGCCGCCGTCGGACCTCCGCCACCGCGTCCGCCGGCGGCGTTGTGATCTGAAAGAGCCCACGTCCACCGTCGGCACTGTCGCGCGGATCGAAGGACGACTCCGCCGCACCGACTCCCATGAGCACCTCGGGATCGACCCCGAAAGCGGCGGCCGCCTCGTGGATGTCCGCTTCATACGGCCGCGCGCGTTCGAGCATGCGGGCGAGCGCGCGCCGGTCCGCGCGGCGGTACGCCGCGAACACCTGATGCGCGATCGCCATCCGCTCCGCTTCGGCCGTACCGCCGACCGTCGTGCGGAGCCGCAGCAGATGCACCTGGAACGACGGCTGCGCCGCCCACCACGCCGCGCCCACGGCGAGGATCCCCGCGACTGCCGCCGGTGCCGCGGGTGCCCACTCGACGAGAGACCCACGGAGCGCGATCCACAGGCGGATGCCCACGGCGACGCCGACGCCGAACAGCACCGTCACCGCCGCGAACGGGAGGAGATTCGCCCAGAGCCCGATACCCGCGAAACGATCGGCGGCTTGTCCGAGGCTCGCCACCGCCAGTACCAGCGCCACACCGGCGAGCGCCGCGCCCTCGAGCGCGTACCAGCGCCAGCGTACGCTCGGCGGCGTCGGCTTCCGGCCGCGGCCCTTCGTCCTCCTCCCCTTCGGCCCCGCCATCGCGCGCGGCATCCTCCCCGAACCCGGGCGAGGCAACACTGCGCCGCGCTTCAGGTCGTCGCCGCCGTCTCCGCGTGCGGCGGCGCCCCCGCCGCGAGCTTCGCTTTCCACTCGACGAGCGAGCGCGTCTGGAACGCCGCTTCGGTGAGGCCGAGGTCGAGCACGCCGTGCTCGAGCCAGGCCTGCTTTCCGCCCATCACGTTCGCCGCGACCTTGTTCTTGAGGGCGTCGTCGTTGCTCCAGAGATCCTGGAACAGTCGGCTCACCTTGCGGCGGGAGTTCCGACAGAAGAGATCGGCGAGCTCGAGCGCATGCTCGGCCTCGGGGTGATGGTCGTCGTACATCCGCCGCGCGCGGCACAGCGTCGCCGACATCGCGAAGAGCTCCATGACGATGTCGACCGTCCGGAAGAGGAAGCCCTGCTTCCGCTCCATCTTGGCCTGATAGACGGCCATGCCGTGGAAGCTCTCGCGTGCCAGCTTGCGGGCGCTGCGCTCGACGAACCGCAGGTGCGGTCCGAGTGTGCCCCAGCCGAGGGCGTCGCTGCCGCCGCTCAGGCCGCGCAGCCAGAGGGGCGGATACCATTTGGCATAGAACCCGAGAATGCCCGGCAGCGCCGCGGCCTTCTCCTTCGCGCCGTTCTTGGGATCGATCATCGCGCCCGCGACCTCGAGGTGCTTGTCGACCGCCTCGCGCGCCATGAAGAGGTGCATGATCTCGCTCGAGCCCTCGAAGATCAGGTTGATGCGGCAGTCGCGCATCATGCGCTCGACCGGAATCGGGTGCTCGCCGCGGCCCTTCAGCGAGCTCTCGGTCTCGTACCCGCGCCCGCCGCGGAGCTGCAGCGTCTTGTCGACGATCTCCCACGCGCGGACCGTGTTCCATTCCTTCGCGGCGGCTGCTTCGAGACGGATGTCGTAGCCGCCCCGGTCGGCCATCTGGCTCGCGAGCATCCAGATCGAGTCCATCGCGAAGGTGGTCGCGGCCATGTCGGCGATCATGTGGCCAACGGCCTCGTGCTTCCAGATCGGCAATCCCCACTGCTGACGCGTGTTCGACCAGCCGCGCACGATGCGGAGGCATTGCTTTGCGATCCCGGCACAGACGGCCGGCAGCGTGAGCCGGCCGGTGTTGAGGGTCGTGAGCGCGATGCGGAGCCCCTTCCCTTCGTCGCCGATCAAATTCTCGCGCGGTACGCGCACATCGCGGAAACTGATGACGCCGTTCGCCAACGCCTTCAGCCCCATGAAGTGACAGCGGTACTCGACCTTGACCCCCGGCCAATCGGTCTCGACGACGAAGGCGCTGATCTTCTTCGTCTGCGGATCGCGGGCCATGACCACGAGGAGCTCGGCGAGGGTCCCGTCGGTGCACCAGAGCTTCTCGCCGTTCAGGATGAAGTCGTCGCCGTCGCGCCGCGCGGTGGTCGATAGGCTGGCAGGATCGGACCCGACGTGGGGCTCGGTGAGCGCGAAGGCCGAGATCGCGCCTGCCGCGCAACGCGGCAGGTATTTCTTCTTCTGCTCGGGCGTGCCGAAGAGCTTCAGCGGCTGGGGTACGCCGATCGACTGGTGCGCCGAGAGCAGCGCGCTCACGTTGTTGTCGGAGCTGCCGATCATCTGCATCACCGTGCAGTACTCCGACACGGTGAAGCCGAGCCCGCCGTACTCGGTCGGGATCTTCATGCCGAACGCCCCGAGCTTGCGGAGGCCGTCGATCACGTGCTCGGGGTACTCGCCCGTCAGGTCGATCGCGGCGCTGTCGACCTCTTCAATGAGGAAGCGCTCCATCGCCTGGTAGAAGCGCGTGAACTCCGGGCGCTCCGCCGCCGCCAACGGAAACGGATGGATCAACGGCAAGGAAAGCTTTCCCAGGAAGAGCTCGCGGAGGAAGGTCCGACCCTCCCATTCGGTTTCACGCGCCTGCTCGGCGATCTGCCGGGATTCCTGCTCGGTCGTGCTCATGCGCGGATCCTCCTTGGATGGCGTGCCATCCTCGTTCGATGCGTCGGCGTAGCGCCGGGCGGCTATCGCCGCCCGGCGACCACTGCCACGGCGCTCCGCGCGAGTCTAGGGCTGTGGCGCTCGCCGGTGCCGCGCGCTATGCGCGCGGCATGGGTCGGATACGTCGTGGCGTCGGAATCGGAGCAGTCGTCTTCCTGGTCGGCGGCGCCGTGCTCCTCGGCTGTCAATCGAGCACCAACGAGCGTGCCAGCGCGACGCCGGTCGTGACACCGGCCCCGACGGTTCCGCTCGCGATCGCGACCGAGCGCGTGGTGCGCCCCGCCGATCCCCCGCGCGTCGTACCGACCGAGGTCCCGGCCCCGACCGCGCTCAGCACCATCCTTCCGGCTGCGCCGATCGCACCGCGGCCGGCTCCCGCAGCCACCCGGGTCGTCGTGGTGCCCCCGCGTGCCGAGGGCACAGCTCCGGCTCAGCCGGCCGAGCCGGTCGCACCCTACGCGGCGATGCCGACCGCCCAGGCCATCCCACCGCGCCCGCCGCGTGCGTTCCGCACACCCGAGCGGGCGGGTGATCCGGCTTTCGTGCCGCCGCGAGGCAATGCCGCGAGCGGCGCCACGGCCAGCGACGCCGAACAGGCGGCCCCCTCGGCGCCGAATGCGGCCGGGCAACGCGCGACGTCGGGCGTCGTCATCTTCCGGGCGACCGCGCGCACCGCGGTCGAGGGCTTCGACGTGCGGGTGACGTATCCGACGAGCGTCGGGCACTTCACGGCGACGAACAATCAGGTCGACTGCACCGGCGCCGCCGGCGCCATCGTCACGGCCAGCGATCGCGGCAACGGCGAGCTCAGGCTCCTCGTCGCCAGCGCACAGGCGCTGACGCTGCCGTTCGACGTCTTTTGTCCCTTCACGGTCGCGCCCGGCGCGCGCCTCGACCGCAGCGGATTCGAGGCCCGCGTCGCCGAGGTCACCAGCAACTTGAAGAAGGCCGATCCCGGCTTGGTGCTGATCGACGTCGTGGTGCGCTGATGACGGTCCGACGAGGGTCCGACTACTCCAGCTTCAGCAGCTTCCGATCGATCGTGTACCCGTGCCCGACGCGGCGCAGCTCGCGATTGAAATCCATCCCCGCTCTCGAGAACGCGTCGACACCATTGATCGTGTACATCTGGACCGTTTCGGGCTCGTACGGCGCCTCATAGACCTTGAGGTTCGTGAACCCTTTCCCTTCCCGCGCCTTCCGCCCGACGAACTTCCCCTCACACCCGTCCTTGATGACGACCTCGTTCACGGGGCCGTAGACCATCTCGTCGCCGTACAGCCACTGATAGAAGGCCTGGCGGTCGTTCTGTGCCCAGATCTGCTCCATGACGCGCGAGTCGGTATGACGGAACGCGATGTAGTACTGCACCCCCATCACGCGATCGTCGCCGTCACCCTTCGGATCGAAGACGTCCCAGCACTGCGAGACGTTGCGGTAGGTGACGATCCCTTCCAGGTCCGGCGAACGTGACGGCAGCATCTCACGCAGCTCGGCGAGGTGGCCGTCGTTGAGGCGCGTGCAGCCGTGCGACACGGGCCCGCGGCTGGTCAGGGACACGCGGCGAAACGCCTTGCCGTCGCGGCTACCGGCGGTGACCTTGGTCCACTCCTTCGGCAGGATCGGGTGCCCCGCGATCCAATTGCTGATGCCGGTGTTGTGGATCGCGTTGTACGCGATGCCGCTCGCGTACTCGTACGGCAGCATCGGCTTCAGGCCGTAGTAACCCTCTGACGAAATGTAATCGACCATGCCGGTGAAGCCCTTGCCGTGATCGCGCGGGATCATCGGCCACACCCCTTGGGTCGTGATCTCCGGGATGGTGTGGCCGTCGTGGGTCGTCTGGCTGTCGTGCGTCCCGCTCGCGTAGATCGCCGTGACCTCCCAGTAGTCGAGCGTGCCGTTGCTGACGGGGTACACGTGATCGGTGACATCGTGGAAGAACGGCTCGGCCTTGGCCCGAAACGCCGCGGCGTCACCGCCCTTCGCGAGCGCCACCAGCGCCGCGAGCGCCGCACGCTGATCGGCGCTGAGGGTCGTCGCGAAGATGCGGTGCGGGAACAGGTCGTTCACCGTATCGAGCTCGGCATCTGGTGTCGTCGGCTCGCCGGCCTTCAGGCGGGCCGCGAAGTCGTCGAGCAGCCGGTTGAAGTCCTTCTGCACGTGGTAGAGCCGCTCCGGCATGAGGTTCGCCATCGTCGCGAGCGAGAGCGCCCGCCACTCGGGCGCCGTCATGCCGGCTCGCTTCTTCGCGAGGTCCGCGAGGCCCGCCGCGACGAAGCTCTTGTCGTACGCTTCCCAGGCCGAGTTGGCGGTGAGCTGGATCACCTGCATGTCGATCAGCTCCTTGTAGAGGTCATGGCGGGCGACCTGATCGAGGATGTAGCTCTCGATGGCCGCCTCGGAGAGGACGACCCGCAGGCGCAATTGGTTGCCGCGGGCGACGTGGATCGTGATCCGCTTCCGATCCTGCTCGCGCGGCACGAACCCGACGTAGACGTTCGGCCCGTAGTCGTTGAAGAAGAGCCCGTACGGCTGGGGATTCGTCCATCGTTCGCGACTGAGTGCGCCCGCGTTCCCGACGAGTCCCGCGACCATCGCGACCACGAGCACCACTGCCATCGACGTCTTCCGCATCATGCGACTTCCTCCCTCGCTTCGCGACTTGTGCCCGCCGTACGACGCAAGTCAACTCCGTCCCCGCGCCGCGGTGTTTGCGGAACCGACGCGAAGCGGGCACCGTCGAGCCCGTGTCCGGCTCGATCCTGTTCTTCGGCATGCTGCTCGGCCTGAAGCACGCGCTCGAAGCGGATCATGTCGCGGCCGTCGCGACCCTCGCGAGCCGCTCGTCCTCGTGGCGCGATCACGTTCGGCTCGCGGGCCTCTGGGGCATCGGACACGCGCTGGCGCTCACCACCGTGGGCTCGACGCTCGTCCTGCTGGGCGCCGCGCTGCCGCCCACCCTCGCCGAGACGCTCGAAGGTCTCGTCGGCGTCGTACTGATCGCGTTCGGCCTCGACGTCCTGCGGCGGCTGCGGCGCGACCGCGTCCATTTCCACGTGCACCGACACGCCGACGCGCCGCCGCATTTCCACGCCCATACCCATCACCCCGCTCATGCCGGCCACAACGCCGCCGCGCACGAGCATCGCCACGTGCGGGCGCTCGGGCTGCGTGCCCTCGCGGTCGGGACGCTGCACGGGCTCGCCGGCTCGGCCGCGTTGGTGCTCCTCGCTGCGGAAGCGACGCGCTCCGTCTCCGCCGCCCTCGCCTACCTCGCGCTCTTCGGTATCGGCACGATTCTCGGGATGATGACGCTGTCGGTCGCGATCTCGCTGCCGCTTCGGCTTTCCGCCGACCGGCTCGGCCGCTTCCAGCATCTGCTGCACGGCGCCCTCGGGGCCGCCACGACGGTGCTCGGCGTGTGGATCGCCGTGCGGCACCTGACGGCGCTCTAGCGCCGTCTCCGCGCCCGGGTCACGGGGTCGCGCTGCTCGGGCGCTCTTCGCACGGACACTCGAGAACGATCGACGTTCCCTGCTTCGGCCCCGACGTCACGGCGAGGCGTCCACCAAGGGCGACGGCCCGCTCTTCCATGCTCAGCAGCCCGAGCGCCG
>Ga0163144_10000346_pt1 | contig 106887 bp, 101 predicted proteins | sample OliLak19BULKMAT1_FD_123175 | JGI IMG/M metagenome (GOLD analysis project Ga0163144, IMG submission 123175) | Freshwater microbial mat bacterial communities from Lake Vanda, McMurdo Dry Valleys, Antarctica - Oligotrophic Lake LV.19.BULKMAT1 | ecosystem: Environmental > Aquatic > Freshwater >...
ACGCCGTCACCTACGCCGTCACCTACGCCGTCACCTACGCCGTCACCTACGCCGTCACCTACGCCGTCACCTACGCCGACTCTTGTCTCCGCCCTTTGGGCCAATACCGGCGAAGATAAAGTCGCCCGCGACGAACTCCGCGCTTCACTCACACCTACCGCGGTCAACAACCCCGCCTGGGACGGCAAACAAGTCAGCATTTTCGGTGCGAAAAATGAAGTCGTCTCATTCAACCTCATTCTTGAGTCGAGAACTCAAACGCTTTCCGGCCTGAAAGTCGCGTTCAACTCCCTGACCGGCCCCGGTGGCTTCACCATCGGTTCGTCCGCCGTGACGGGCAATCAGGTCTTCGATTGGACGCAGCGAAATATTGAACTTTTCTACATTCGCTATCTTCCGATTCAGGGTCTGAGCCTGCTCTCGTACGATACTTACGACGAACGCCACATTCCAAAACGGATGCAGCGGCCTTACACGGGCGCGGGATATGGCAGCGGCAACTGGAGTTCGCGACCCGATCGCGATCGCTACTATCCGGAGATCGCGGTCCCGTACGAAATCGTGCAAACCTTCACGATCGCGGCCGGTCAGAATCAAAGCATCTGGAGCGACGTCTATATTCCGAAAAACGCTCCGAGCGGTACCTACACCGGCACGGTCGCGGTCACTCAAACCGGTTCCCCGATCACGCAAACCGTCCCGGTCTCCATGACGGTCCGCAACTTCACGCTGCCGGACGCCTCGACCTCGAAAACGATGGTCTACCTGGGTTATCCCGACGTGAATATGCGTTATACCGGCCTCGCTTATCCGAATCCGGGAACTCCGCAGGATGCGAAAGCCCAAGCCGTGCGCGATCGTCACTTCCTGCTCGCGCATCGCCATCGATTGTCGCTCATCGACACCAATGACGGCAGCGCCGTCTGGTCCGCCGACGCCCCTCGTCCGCAGTGGAACGCGCGCTTGAACGGATCGCTCTTCACCGCGGCCAATGGATATGCGGGTCCCGGCACGGGCACCGGCAACGGAATCTTTTCCATCGGCACTTACGGCAACTGGAACTGGAAAACCGGCAACGAAGCGACCATGCGCACCCGCACCGATGCGTGGGCGACGTGGTTCGCCAACAACGCACCCGGGACGGAAGCCTTTCTGTATTTGGTCGACGAAAGCACGAACTACACGCAAACGGAGCAATGGGCTTCGTGGGTGGATCGCAATCCTGGCATCGGCAATCAAATCCGATCGTTCGCGACTTTAGGGGCGCCGGAAGCCGCGGCCTTCACGCCCTCGCTCGACATCGCGGCGAGCTGGATGGCGGTCGGCAGCACGATTCCTTGGCAGAATGCATCGAATACGTTCAAAAACAGTCCCGCCAAACGTCAATACATGTACAACGGCAAACGTCCGGCGTCCGGGTCGTTCGCGACCGAAGACGACGGAATCGCGCTGCGAGAACTCGCGTGGGGTCAGTATAAAAAGGGAATCGATCGCTGGTTCTTCTGGGAGAGCACCTATTACAACGACTTCCAAGGTGGCCGCGGTCAGACGAACGTATTTCAGAACGCGCAGACCTTCGGCGGCTACACCGGTGTCGACGCGGTTCGGGGACGAACGGGCTGGAACTATTCGAACGGCGACGGCGTGCTCTTCTATCCGGGTACGGACAATGTCTTCCCGGCCGAGTCATACGGACTCGACGGACCGATCGCGAGTTTGCGCATGAAGCATTGGCGGCGGGGAATTCAGGACGTCGATTACATCGCCGCCGCGATGCTGATCGATCCGGTTCGCACGCAGCAGATCCTGAACGCGATGGTTCCAAAAGCGCTTTGGGAGTACGGCGTGACCGATCCGGCCGATCCAACCTGGGTGCGCGCCGACGTCAGCTGGAGCAATGATCCTGCGGCATGGGAAGCCGCGCGATCGCAGCTAGCCAATATCATCGACGGAAATTAGGGCATCTCCGTCTTCAACCGCTCCAAAAACTCAAGCCCCTTCGCCTGCGGCGTGAGCCCCTGCGCCGCGAGCCATTCGGCGTTGAATAGTTTTGAAAAATATCTCTGGCCGCCGTCGCAGAGCATGGTGACGATCACTTGGCCGGGCCCGCGTGCGAAGGCTTCCTTTACCGCGCCGCAAACATTGAGGCCCGATGAACTGCCGAGGAGCAAGCCTTCTTCGCGCGCCAAGTAATGAACCATCTCCAGGATGACTGGATCGCCGATCCGATAGGCATCGTCGATTGGCGCGGCTTGGAGATTGCCGGTGATTCGCGCCTGGCCGATTCCTTCGGTAATCGAGTCGCCGTCGTCAAAGTCGAGATTGCCGCGCTTGATCCAGGACCAGATCGAGGCGCCGTGCGGATCCGCGCAAACCGTGCGCACTTTGGAACTGCGCTCTTTCAAATATCGCGAGACCCCCGCAAGCGTTCCACCCGTTCCGACTGCCGCCACGAACGACGTCACTGTCTCCGCAGTCTGCTTCCAGATCTCCGGGCCGGTCGTCCGATAATGCATGTCGCGGTTCGCGGGATTGTCAAACTGATTTGCCCAGAACGCGCCCGGCGTCGCCTCCGCCGTGCGTTTCGCCACGTGATTGTAGTTGCCCGGCTCCGCATAGGGCGCCGGTGGCACCGGTCTCACATCGGCGCCGTAAGCCCGAAGCAAATCCATTTTCTCTTTGGACTGAGTATCCGGAATCACGATGATCGTCCGGTAACCTTTGGCATTGCCGACCATCGCGAGCCCGATTCCGGTATTGCCCGCAGTTCCTTCGACGATCACGCCGCCTGGCTTCAATAGGCCGCGCTTCTCCGCATCTTCGATGATGGCAAGAGCGGCGCGATCCTTGACGGAACCACCGGGATTCATGAACTCGGCTTTGCCGAGAATTTCGCACCCCGTGACGCGCGAAAGTTTATCGAGTCGGATCAGGGGCGTGTTTCCGATATGCGCGATGACGCTCATCGGGGCTCATGGTATCCTCTTCACATGTTGCTCTCTAGCGTTATTGCACTTTTCGCAACGATCGCCTGCGCGGGAGACGCGACGACGGACTTCCTGAAGGATCCCACGCAGGACCGGCTGGCCTCGCTCCGGACATCGTGCAAAGCTCAGGAGCTCAATACCGCCAACGCTTACGGCCGACTTCATGATTTCGTCAAAGACGGGTCCACCCTGTCCGTGCGGGCCCTGATCTCCCTTCATGAATATTGCCCGACTCCGGAATTCTCCGCGGACTTGATAGGTGTCCTCGGCCGAGACCTATGGTTGGCGCAGCCCGCCCATCTGGTCGAAGCCCTTGCCGCTGAAAAGGCATCGGGCAGCCTGATCGAAAAAATCGCCCGATCGCGTGGGATTCCCGAAGACGCTCAAGGCACGACGAACCCGCAAGCCTTTTACCAGAGCAAAGCGCAGGCGCTGGCTCCTCTCCAGCTCAAGGGCGCCGAGGAAAAAATACGACTTCGCATGCTGCGCTGGATCGAACTCGCGGGCAAAGCCGCGGTCAAAAAACCGGAGAAATAACGTTGAACGAATCACGCCGCTTGAACGACCGGGAACCCCGGCGTAGCCTTTGGCGCTATGGAAATGCAATATCGACGTTTGGGCGGATCCGGATTGCAACTGAGCGAACTCTCGTTCGGATCATGGGTTTCATTCGGAACCCAGTTCGGCGTGAACGAGGCGCGCGAATTGCTCGCGATCGCTTACGACCACGGCGTCAACTTCTTCGACAACGCCGAAGTCTACTCGGAGGGTAAATCCGAAGAGATCATGGGCGAGGCGATTCAAAACCTCGGCTGGCGCCGCGACAGCTTCTGCCTTTCCAGCAAAGTCTTCTGGGGCGGCGAAAAGCCCACCCAGTCTGGTTTATCTCGGAAACACATTCACGACGCGTGCAACGCCGCCCTCAAACGCCTGCGCGTCGATTACCTGGATCTCTATTTTTGCCATCGACCCGATCTTCAGACACCGGTCGAAGAAACCGTCCGCGCGATGAGTGATCTCGTTCGCCAGGGCAAGATTCTTTACTGGGGGACTTCGGAATGGACCGCGCAAGCAATCACTGAGGCGTTCGGCGTCGCCCGCCAATTCAACCTCGAACCGCCGACCATGGAACAGCCGGAATACAATCTCTTCCACCGCGAAAAGATTGAAGCGGAATTCCTCCCGCTCTATGACCGATACAAGCTCGGCACTACGATCTGGTCGCCGCTCGCGTCGGGCATTCTCACGGGCAAGTATTCGCGAGGGATTCCGTCCGGCTCTCGCATGAGTTTACCTGGATATGAATGGCTCCGGAAGAAAATGGAATCACCGGAAGGTCAGATCAAAATTGAAAAGACCGAGAAGCTTCAAAACGTGGCAAAACGCCTCGAGACCACGCTTCCCGAGATGGCGATCGCCTGGTGCCTCAAGAATCCCAACGTCAGCACCGTCATCCTCGGCGCGTCTAAAAAAGAACAGCTCGTGCAGAATCTCAAAGCGCTCGATGTCGTCCCGCGCTTGAACGAAGAAGTGCTGGCGGAGATCGAGGCAATCGTCGCGAACCGGCCTGCCACCCCAGTCGATTGGAAATGATTTTTGGCGGAAAAATTATCGGTCCATGAACGGGCTCAGTACAAGTGGATCGCGAACGCGAACCGTCGCTGGAAACGCACCCCGGTCCGCCGCCATGCGCTCGCGGTTTCCGACCAGCCCTGGGACACGGAGCTGCTCGCGGGTGCGAAGCTCTATCGCACGAGCCGCAAACTCTATTTGCAGTCCGGCGGCGTCTTTCGACCCGCGCTTCAATCTTCCGCCCGTGCGCTCGGGTCGGCTTCACTGCTCGAAAATCTCATTGAATATTCCCCTATCGATTCGGAACTGCAGTGGGCACTCTCCGCGCCTCGCCTCGAAGAACGCGAGAGCGTTGTTTTGCAGCTGCGTCGCTACGCCACGAGCTTGTTTCACGAACAGAACCACCGCGTTCTCTGGTCCAAAATCCTGCCTGCGCCCCCACCCCGGGTCGGCCCCGAACTCTATCTCTATCTGAACTTCGCCGAGTCGCTCGTCGTCATGCTCGACGACGCGCTCGCGGATTCCCTACCCGTCTGGCAGTCGAGCGCAGCTTACACCATCGGGACACTGTACGGCGCGCCGGCCAAAGCCGCGCAGCTTTGTAAAAATCGCCGCCACTACCGAAATTACCTGCATGCCTGCGCCTATTCGACCTACCTCACGCTCGGCCACTATCCCGAATCCGATTCACGCGAGATCATTCAAAAGCTTTTTTCGCATCTCGGTCCGCTCGCGGAACGCGCGTGGATCCGGTCCTCAGCGCTCGACGCCGAGTTCGTCGGAAAAACCAATCCCGTCTGGCAGGCGCGAAACGCGCGCGCGACCTTGAACGTTCTGCGGGCTGGGCGGGCTGCGCAAAGTCCGCTCCGGCTGCCCATCGACCCCATCGATAATCGCGAAGCCTATCTGCTGACGGAGCGAACGCTCGATCTGTTCGGCCTCTGAGCGCTTCCCGGGTCAGTCTCGTGGAATCGCGAGCCACTCGCGGCACTCTTCCATCGAGCCGCGGAATTCGGTGGGTCGCGTCTGTCGCTCGAACCCGTGCCGGTAGAGTTTGTCGTAGTAGTGAACAAGCAGATCTTCGATCCAGCGTTCATGGCGCGCGGGATCCCGGATTTCCCCGGCCTCTGAAAATGCCGACCGGAGATCTCTTTTCGTCTGATCGGCCTGCTGATTGCCGAGACGTTTCCTGATTCCCTCAAGCGATGCATCGAGCGCGCTATGGAGGCGCGACGAATCAATTCCGTGGCCGAGCGGTTCCAGCACATACTCGCGAAATATATTCTTGACGCGAACCGGAGTCGGAACTTCAAGCAGAACCACCGGCGAGGTTCCCATTCGATCTTTGATCACCGCCGGAATCACGCGTTGTCCGATCAGACGGCTCTCATCTTCGACCAAGATCCTCGCGGTCTGGCGCCAAAGCGCGAGCCCGATTCGGTTTTCAAACGTCGCTTGAGAGGGTTGAGCTTCGCCGACGGGAAGTCCGAAGGCGCTGCCCCGGTGATTTGCAAACGCCTCAAGATCCGCCTTGGGAATCGAGAGCGCCTTCAAAAGTTCCGTTTTACCGGAGCCGGTCATGCCCGACAAAACCCGAAGCGGAGGAGGCGCCGCGAAAGTAAGCAGTAACTCGCCTCGGATCGCTTTGTATCCGCCGAGCACGGTCACTACGTTTGCGCCCGCTTCACGCATCCAGGTCGCCGCGATCTGAGAACGCAAACCGCCGCGCCAGCAGGCGACGACACCGGTGCGAGTCCCACTTCGCGCGATTGCCCGCAGCCATTCCGCGACGCGCGCCGGGCGCACGGGATCCACGAGTTCGTGGCCAAGCATGATCGCCCGTGCCTCGCCTTCGGCGCGATACATGAGGCCGACTTGATGCCGTTCGGCGGTGTTCAAGATCGAAATAGTTTCGAAACCCGGCAGATGCCCTTCGGCGGCTTCCCCTTCCGAGCGCACGTCTAAAAACGCGCGCGAATATGTGCTTTTCGAGAAGCCGGTTTGCAACTCGATCAGCAAGTCCTGAGGCGAAATACTCTCAAGCATCCTAAGACGCGGAAGGCGCGATCAGCCCGCGGACCGCGACCGAGGCCGCCGCAAGACCGAAGGCGCCAGTCACGAAACCGGCGTTGCCGAATATCATGTTGCGATCATCGCAGGTGAAGAGCCCGTTATCGCCCTGCGGACAAACGCAGCGGAATCCCTTGCCCTTGTCGTAAGTGAGTGCCTTGGGTTCGGTGGGAAATTCCGGAGACCAGATTGCGGGAATGCCGTAAGGACCCGTCATTGGAAAGTCGTATTTCTCCCGTAAAATGCGGCGGATGTCCTTGGCGAGCGGATCCGTCTGCGTTTCGTTGAGATCGGAGACCCGCACCTGCGTCGGATCGAGCCGACCGCCGGACCCAGTCGACGTGACGATGGGAACGCCTTCACGACGGGCACGTCCCAATAGATGACACTTGGCCGTAATGTGATCGATCGCATCGATGATGGAATCGGGCTTAAGCGCGAAAAACTCGTCGCTCGTTTTATCGCTGTAGAATTTGGAGAGGACCGTGATCGTCGCCTGCGGATTGATTTTTTTCAGGCGTTCGCCAAGCGCGACGGCCTTCTTCTCGCCCACTGAACCTTGCAAAGCATGGAGCTGCCGATTGAAGTTCGTCACGCAAATTTCGTCGAAGTCGACGATCGTCACGTGACCGACCCCCGACCGCACGACCGCTTCGGCCGCCCACGATCCGACTCCGCCCAGGCCGATGATCATGACGTGCGACTTGAAGAGCTTCGTCATCGCGTCGTCACCGACGAGTCGGCCCATGCGATCAAAGCGTCGATGCAGACGATAGGTCGCGTCGGCGACATCGGCCTCCTGCTCAGTCGGTTCAGTTTTGGCTTCGACGTTCAATTCCATAAATGCGCGCTATCCTGCTCGAACTGCTCTCGAGAACCTGTTTGGCGCCGTCTTCGCCCAAGCCGTGAAGCTTCGCGACGACCGCCGCCACTTCCCAAATCGTCGCCGGCTCGTTGAGCCCGCCGCGATGGCTTTCCGACGGCTGATCCGGCGAATCACTCTCGATCGCGATTTCCTGCCAGGGCATGGATACTACGGTCGCTTTAAGATTTTCAAAACCTTTTCGGGTAAGCGGGCCGCCCACGGAAATGGTGAGCCCGAGCGCCCGGTAGGCCTTGGCATGCGCGGCCGTCCCGCTGAACGAATGCACGATTCCGCCGCGGGTCGGAACGCCAATGTTCTTCATGATTTCGAGGGCTTCGTCATGGGCTTGTACGAGATGGAGGACCAGGGGCAGGTCCCGTTTCTTCGCCAGCCGAAGTTGATGGGTAAAAACTCGGGTCTGGCGCGTCGCGGAGCTGGCGCGCTTCGGAATGAAGTCCAAACCGAGTTCGCCGAGCCCCACGCCGTCCGTATATTCGGTCTCGAGGAGCTTCAGGGCCTCATTGCTTGAGGCATCGGAATGATCGTGAACCCACCAGGGGTGAAGCCCGTAAACCGGAAATATCTGATTCACGTAACGGGCGGCCAGCGCCCGTTGCCGCTTCCAGTCGTCCGGCCCTACTCCGCCTTGCAGAAACCCCGTGACCCCGCCGGCGACCGCATGCGCGATCGCTTGGTCGCGAGTCGCGTCAAGCCGAGGGTCCGCGAGGTGGCAGTGGGCGTCGAGGTACACGCATGGATCCTATCACGGAGCGGCCAGAACTTTGGCGACGAATGCCTTGATGTCGAGACGCCCGCACTGAGTCGGTCCCGAGAACCCCTGCGCCGAATCACAAAGGTTTTGAACGATCCGGTCGCGGTCGATGTTCGGCTTGAGACTGAGTCCGAGCGCCAGGGCGCCGGAAACGATCGGAGTCGCCATCGAGGTCCCGGACATGTTTCCCCAGGTATTCCGAAGGATGCTGGAGAAAATATTACTCCCCGGCGCGGCGAGCATGACCGAGTTCCGCCCATAGTTGGAGAAGTAACTCAGGTTCCCCGTCTCGTCGTTCGCGGCGACTGAGATCACCCCTTCGTAGTTCGCCGGATAACTCGCGGTTTGATCATTGTTGGTGAAGTTGTTGCCGGCCGCCGCGACCACGAGCGCCCCTTTTGAGCGAGCGTACTGAATCGCGGCATCCAGGAGCTGCGAAGCGCCGCCCCCGCCCCAAGAATTTGAAATCACCGTCGCTCCGTTATCGGCTGCGAAGCGGATCGCCGAAATCGCGTCCGCCGTATCGCCAGAACCCGCGGCATCTAAAAATTTGAGCGGCATGATCTTCACTTTCGGTGCCACGCCGACCATACCCACCCCGTTGATTTCGGCTGCGATATTGCCCGCGCAGTGCGTGCCGTGGCCATTGTCGTCGGCGGCATTAGCACTGCCTGCTATGAAGTCATAACCGGCGACCATGCTGTTCTTCAGATCCGGGTGGCCCGCCGCCACGCCCGTATCGATGACGGCGACGATCACGCTGGCCGAGCCTTGCGTAGTTTTCCACACGGTTTCGAGATCGAGCGCCTTGCGGGACCAATCGAGTGTTTCCTTGGAGAGCCCCGGATCCGCGGGCGCCGGCGTCGGAGGCTTAGGTCGCTTTTTTCCAAAGCTCGCTTCGTAAAGGTAATTCGGTTCGCAAAAATGCACTTCGCAAATTTGGGCCTCATCGACCTCCGCGATCTTCTGAACGTCGCCGCCGATCTGGGCGATGACCCCGTTTTTTTGAAGAAGCGGGGGATGAGACGTGCAGGCGACGGAAACAACCGCCATAGTTAGGGTCGAAAGCGCGAAACCGCGCCGGAAATTGAACGGCATACGGACCTCCACTGTCCGTTCGAGCTCCGCATCCGTACGAAGCCGGTCAAGGAACTTGAAGAGCCTCCTCGACAGAAAGATAGAGTAGCATGCGACGTGCTCGATGCCGCGCCTATAAAATCAACCGCTTAGATCACCGCATCGTGGCACTCAGGATCAGACTGGCCCCGGAAAAGTGGAAATATCGCGCCACTTCGAAGACCATGCCAATCATGGCCACCGCACTCATCGCCGGCTCGACCGGACTCGTAGGCAGTCACCTCCTCTGGCTCCTTTGCCAAGACGAACGCTACACGCAGGTTACGGCGTTGATCCGTCGCCGACCGGTTCCCTTCAGTCATCCCAAGCTCACGCAAAAGCTCACGAACTTCACTGATCTGGACTCGAACGACGCGGGACTCACGGCAGACCACGTGTTTTGTTGCCTCGGAACAACGATCAAGAGCGCGGGCAGTCAGGAACGCTTCCGGACGGTCGACCATGACTTCTGTCTCAAGCTCGCACAAATTGCGAAGGACCGCGGCGCGAGAAAATTTCTGATCGTGACCGCGCTCGGAGCGGACGCCGCGTCGCAAGTTTTTTATTCACGCGTCAAAGGTGAGATTGAACGCGACGTGCGTGCACTCGGGATACCGGAAGTGCACTTCTTCCGCCCGTCGTTGCTCGACGGCAACCGCGCGGAAAAACGACTGGGCGAAAAGATCGCGCTCGCGTTCGCGCGTCCCTTTTCGTTTCTCCTGATGGGTCGGCTCAAACGTTATCGCCCGGTGCGCATCGAATGGGTCGCGCAAAGCATGATCCGGGAAGCCGTCGGCGGCGCGCCCGGCGATCACATTCACGAATCGGAATCGCTCCACCCATGATTCAGGAGTTCCGCGAATTCAACGAAGCGCTGCGGGACGAGCTCCTCGCTATGGCGGCTAAGGATCACGAACTCGCCGCCCGCCTTGAGAGCGAGGGAAAACTTTTCGAATCGTACCATCCGCAACTCGAGATGCTCCACCGGGGCGGCAGCGCGCGTTTGAAACAGATCATCGCCAAGCACGGCTGGCCGACCCCGGATCTAGTCGGCGACGACGCCTGCGAAGCGGCGTCGATGGTTCTGCAACATTCGATCTCCGATCCGGCGTTTATGAAAACGACATTACCACTCGTCGAAGCCTCCTGGCTTGCGGGCAAAATCCCGGGCAAACATTACGCGACCCTCGTCGACGGCATCCGCTTTTTCAGCCGCCGGCCCCAAGTCTACGGCACCTACTCGGACTGGGACACTCATGGCGCGATGACTCTTTGGCCAGTCGAATCTCCGAAAAATGCGGACGATACCGTCGACGCCAGGCGCGCATCCGTCGGTCTGCCGCCGCTCGCAACACCGAAGCCCGGGAAATCCGCAGAAAAGCCGCCTTCCGATCTCGCCAAACGAGACCGCGAAATGCTGGACTGGCTCAAAGCCCGAGGCTGGATACGGTGAGCGTCGGCCGGCTTTCGCCCCAGCTGCGGGCGGGCGTCAGGGCCGTCGCTTCGGACGGGTCGAAGCTCGCCCCGAACATCGCGATCAGCCTCTCGATGTCGATACCGCGGCTTTGAATTTCCGCAAGCGTCACGCCCGCAGTACGCTTTTCCAGTCTCCCGCCGTCGTCGCGCGTGACGAGCGCGCAGTGGAAGACCGCCGGAAACACGGAATGCCGCTTGCCTTCGAGCCGATCCACGAGTGAGTGCACCGCACGCTGCTGCGCGACGGCCGGCTCGAGATCCCAGGCGCGGACCAAAAGCGCATAGGCTCCGTCACGATCGTCGATCGCGCAGGCCCAGTGGTAACCCGGTATGAATGATTCCGGATCGAACTCGAGCGCAGGCGTCCGCGCCACGATAAAGTCCTGACTTCCATTCTCCAGGGTCCCGCGAATCCTCCACGCGACGCTGCTCGAACTCGACTTGACCGTCGCGGCGCGGCATTTGCCGTTGTAAACGCTCTCCGCGAAATGAGGAGCCGAAGCGCTCGCGGCGAGCGCTTCTTGAACGTCCTTGCGGGAACAAACGCAGGGATAAACCGAATCCGCCGCGCGCGCCCGCACGAACCACTCGTAATGCCGCGCGCGGCGGTCCCACTGATCATAGGTACGGTCCGGCATGAGACCGAGCGCGGCGAGATCCCGGAGCTGCTCCTCGCGGGCGCCCGAAGCCACGCGGGGACGGTCGATGTCTTCGAAGCGCACGACCCACGGCTGGCGCAGCGAGCGCGCGATCCAATGAGAGATCCACGCGGTGCGAAGATTCCCGACGTGAAACCTCCCTGTCGGCGATGGCGCAAATCGAACCCCTGGCATAGCTTGAGTGTATGGGAAAATCCGCCGCGATCATCCTCTTTCTCGCTTTCATGAGCGCGTGCGCCTCCCCTCCTAAAATACGTCCGCCGACTGATCCGAACGAAGATCGCTCCGCGCGCGATCAACCGTTCAAGGTCGACTTTATTTTCCGTACGAGCGAATCCGCCAATATCTTGGACATCCTCGACTGCACGTCGAACTTCATGGAAGGATTTTGTGGCGACGAGGGTGCTTACCGGGCCGAATGGGAGAAGCCCGGGCCGCTCAGCCCCAAGTCCAAGGAAGCCCTCCAGACTTGGGCCGGCATCCGCCGCAAATATTACTACGATCCGGATCAAGACGAGAAAGATCCGCGTAAGAATCGAAACGGCTTCTTTTCGACCTTGGGTGCCATCGACGCGGATCCCGTGGCCAGCGCGTTTTATCGCGCCACTCGCGTGGAGGACGCGACCGGGCTTCTCGAGGATGAGCTCACCAGCTTTGAGCGGCATGACCTTCAAAAATCCGTTCAGACCTTGCGCCCGGGCATGGAAGGATTTCTCTTCGAGAGTTCGGCGTTTGACATGCTCGCCGAACAAACCGCGCAAAGACTGCGACGTCCCGACTATTTCACCTTTCTGAAGGAGATCGCGAAATTTTACGGAGTCGGCGGCTCGCTCACCTATACTGTCATCTGGAACTGGTGGCCGCCGCTGAAGCGCGACAACGCGACGCCGACCGGTTCGTTTTTAGTCATTCGAAAAAATCCTCGCACGCAATTGAACTGGACAGATGACGACATCATTTTTCACGAGATCGTTCATACGATTTCCGCCCGGCAGCCGCTCACGCGGAAACGCGCGTTGACCGAGGCGTTCCTGGACGAATGCTATCCGGGTTCGATTCGTAAAAGCCGGATACTCGAGGAACCGCTCGCGGTCGCCGTCGGTCAGATGATCTATCTCAAGAGATTCTTCCCGAAACGATTCGAGTCGGAAAAAAACTGGTACGCCGACCCGTGGGTCGACCGCTTCGCGCGCGGGCTGTTTCCGCTCGTCGAGGAATACTTTTCGGCTCACCGGGAGCTTGACGTTGGTTTCGCCAAGCGGGCCGGAGAAATCTGTCGGAAGATCAGGTCGTAGCAGACCTCGCCGCGAGCGAGATACTTCTTCTCGAAATGAGTGCGCGGCTCGATCGATCCGGCCGTAAGTTCGCGCTTCGTTTCAAGCATCAGCCCCCAGTGGCCCGTCATGACGGTCTCGGCTTCACGCGCGTACGCTTCGATATTGGTCGCAAGGGTCAGCGCCCCGCCCGGCTTCAACGTTTGCAGGAGCCGCTCCATGAACGGCATGCAGGGCCATCGCTGATTACGCCGCCCCGGTTCGGGATTGGGGTAAAGAATGAAAACCCGGTCCAGGCTCGCGGGCGGCAATGAGTGAGTCACCCAAGAAATCGCGTCCGCCTGGATCGCCCGGAGATTCCGAAGTTCGGGATGCGCCTTCACCCGGGTTTCGAACGCGCGGAATTTGGCCGACGTGCGTTCCAGCGCAATCAGCGTGCGTCCGGGATTGGCCGCGGCGTAATGAATCGCATGCCAGCCGACGCCCGCGCCGATCTCCAAATCCAGCGGGCCCGCGGGCAGCGCGAATGGAGCGGCGCGAGACACCGGAAGCAACGAAGGCTGAAACGATCGGATCATGAACTTGGTTTCGCCTAGGGACGAATCCGTGTCAAATCGCACATTCGTATGGGATTGGGCTCAAACCCCTTCGCGCGCGGGCCGACCAGAACGGAATCCGCCTTGTAATAGAGCGGAACCGTGAGGACGGCATCTCGCGTGATGATGCGGTCGGCTTCACGATAAAGGCGCGCGCGCTTGACGGGATCGCGTTCACTGCGGGCGCTTTGCACCAGCTGATCGTAAGCGGCATTCGCGAAGCCGAAGTCCTGGCCCATGCTGCCGGTGTATCTCGAGTAATATCCGTCGGGATCATCACTCATGGCCGCCCAATCACGGGCAATCATGTCGTAGCTCCGGGCGTCTTTTTGCAGCACGTAACTCGCGTAGGTGTTCGGAGCCTCGAGTTTGACCTTGATCCCGAGGTTTTTCTGGAGGGCGTCTCGGATAAATTTGGCCACCGCGAGGTTCTCCTCGCTCGCTCCGTCAAAGATCGGCACCAGGATCGTGAGCTCCGTCCCATACAGCGCGAGTTTGCGGCCTCGCGCCGGATCGTAAGGAACTCCCGATGCGCGGTCATACGACTCCACCACGGGCGGCACGAGCGTGCCGGCGGGCACGAAGCTCGGGCCCATTTCTCGCGCCAAAGCTTCGCGCGAGATCGCGGCGGCGATCGCCTCGCGGGTCTTCTGACTTTGAACCGCGTAACGACTGAGATTGAACTCCAGGCGCTTCGTCACGAACGGCTTGATCAGCCTGAGGTAAGGCTTCGCTTGCGGGTCGCGGCGCACGCTCAGGCTCAACGCGCGACAAGCGAGGTCCAGCGTACCGGCTGCGATTTCGCGCAAGGCCTGTTCATCGTTTCGGATCACGAACTCGACCCGCTCATACGCAGGTTTCGCGCCGTGATAGTGCGGATTTCGCTCCATGACGTAATTTTGATCCTGCGTATGCCCCTTGAGCACGTAGGGTCCGAGCGAAACCATTCGTCCCGGACGCGTCCAATCGCTGCCATGCTGATCGATCAGGTCCTTCCGGACGGGAAACGCGAGCGGCGACGACGGCGTCCAGATCCACGCCGGCCGGGCGGCGACGAGTTTCACTTCCAACGTCAAATCATCCGACGCGCGAATCCCGACCGCGTCCCAGTCGGTGAGCTTCCCGGCATGAAAGTCCTCGGCACCCACGACTTCGAAGAACCGAAAGGACTGTGCCCCGGTATTTGACGGCGAAAGCAACCGCTTCCAGGCGTCGACAAAATGCTGCGCCTTGAGCGGTACGCCGTCGGACCACTTCACGCCGGGTTTGAGATGGAAAACGAATTTCTTTCCGCCTTCGATAACGTCCCAGCGGGTCGCGAGCATGGGGACGACTTTCATCGCGGCCGATCCGTCCACGAGACCTTCTTGAAGATTTCGAAGCAGGACCTCGTTGACGAGATGCTGGGTCTGAGTCCAGTCGAGTGTGATCACCTCTTCGGTGAGTTGCACGCGCAGCGTTCCTGGATCCGCGCTCGCCGCGAAAACGAGTCCCCATAAAAAGACGAAACCGAAGGATCCCAATCAGCGAGTCCTCACGTTGCGATAGCTATCGCGAAACCGAACGAGATCCCGCTCGGTCTCGTTCCGGGGGTTCGCGCACAGGCTTGTGTAAGCGGGCATATACGTGAAATTCCGGGGCGTGGGATGATTGATCGCGTCCTGCGGATAGATATCCGAATCCCGTTCCGGAAGACGGCCGCCGTTCGGCGCCGCACGGATGGGATCCTCGACGAATCCTAGGTCGGAGAGAAAGCGGGGAAGAAGTTCCACAAGTGATCTATTTTTGTCCGCATGCTTCTTCATGTAGAGGAAAAATCCTGCGCCCATGAGATTGCTCGGAAGGTCTTCATAGGTGAAGCGAGAGTCACTCGTCTGCCGACCTTCGTGGTCCTGAAAACTCGTGACACTGATCCGGGCCGCGGTTTTATCGGATCCCACATTGGCTTCCAGCCATTCCGCGGTAAAGGCGGCCCCGGCGAAATGCGCGAGATCCAGCCAACCCCAGACCGGCGAGTAAAGGTATCGCACGCCATCGTAACTCGTGAGGAGCTCGTTCCCATTTTTGCCGACGATCAGATTCCGTGTTTGCGCGGCGGCCGGCAGAAGCGCGCGGTTCAGTCCCAGCGGCAACGGAATGCCGCCATAAAGTCCAACGAAGTCGGCCAGAGTCACGATCGCCTTTTTTTTCAGAAGCGGTGCGATTCGGGAAAGGCCGACCGCCGAATCACGTGCGGGCGCGGCCAGCGGTTCGGACTCGGAACCGTCGGCATCGCGAGCGGGACAATGCGGGGTCACCGTCCCGGCCGCGCGCACGGCACGCGCCATCTTCAGCTGCAAGCCGACCACGGCCTGGCTGTCCGCAACGGACAAGGTTTCGGCGTAAGCCAAGCCGGAAGCCAGCGCCGCGCAGACTATCGCCGCGCAGACTATCGCCGCGCAGACTATCAATGATTCTCCCCGGATCCCCACTCAAATATTTTGCCTGAGATTCGGCTCCCCTGACACTGCGTCCCCGTCGACACGTGCTATACTACCCCAGTGAGCACCGTGATGACCCGCCAACTCAAGATTCAATATCCCATTATCTGCGGGGCCATGTACCCGTGCAGTAATCCGGAGCTTGTGGCCGCGGTATCCGAGGCTGGCGGCATCGGCATCGTTCAGCCCATCTCGCTGACCTACGTGCATGGCCACGATTTCCGCGCCGGGATCAAACTCATCCGCTCGCTCACCAAAAAACCGTGGGGCTTTAACGTTCTCACCGAGCAATCTTCCAAGCTCTACATGGAACGCATGAAGAAGTGGGTCGACATCGCGATCGAAGAGGATTGTCGCTTCTTCATCAGCGCGCTCGGTAACCCCAAGTGGATCGTTGATCGCGTGAAGCCGATCGGCGGCGTGGTCTATCACGATGTCACCGAGCGGAAATGGGCGCTCAAGGCCCAAGAGTCCGGCGTCGACGGCTTGATCTGCGTCAACAACCGGGCCGGCGGTCATGCCGGCACCCGGTCACCGGAGCAGCTTTACGCCGAACTCGGAGATTTGGGGCTGCCGCTCGTGCTTGCGGGCGGAATCGGCTCCGTCGAGCAAGCGGCGGAGGCGATGCGGATCGGCTACGCAGGCATTCAAATGGGTACGCGCTTCATTGCGACGGCGGATTGCAAAGCGCATGAAGATTACAAGAGCGCCATTTTGAAGGCGGAGTCCAAGGACGTGGTTCTCACCGAGAAAATCACGGGCGTTCCCGTCAGCGTGATCCGCACGCCGGCAGTGGATCGCCTGGGTTTGCACGCGGGACCGATCACGAAGTATCTATTGAAGCATCCGCGCGCGAAACACTGGATGCGGCTCTACTACAGCATCCGCGCGTTTCGATATCTCAAGCACGCTTCGCTCAAGGGCATCAGTTATCAGGATTTTTTCCAGGCCGGTAAGAGCGTCGACAGCATCGATTCGATTCTTCCCGCCGCCGACATCACGCGCCGGTTCGGCGAAGCCGCGCTCACGGCCCGAAAGTCCTGAAGCGCGCGCCTAGAGCGCTCGAACCCGAATGGTCGCAAAATAAACGACCGAAAGAATCGCGACCCCCGCGCAGTAAAGCGCGGGAAAAGACCACTTGAGTCGATCCGCGAGCAGAAACGGGATGAAAAACGTCAATGAAAGCGGGATCCCCAGGAGGATCGCGCGTGCGTATTCAACGCTCCGTTCGGGGTTCTTGAACTGCGAATACTGGAGGCCGAGCGCAAGCATCGTCGAGATGGGCAATGCCAAGATCAGGCCGGCCAGGCCCGGCCGCTTGTCCGCGAGCCAGGACGAGAATGTGATGACCGAAGCCGAAATGACGATTTTTGCGATAGTCCAAACCATGGGGAACTCCTTATCATGGGGGCGATGATTTCCCGCTTCCTCGTGACCGCTCTTGCCGTTTTTTTAGTCGCGTTCGCCGGTGCGCCCCCGTCCGCGCCAAAGGTACTCAGCCCGGTGCTGGCGTCGCCCTCGGCGTCCTACATCGGCGTCGGGATCGCGCCCCAGGACAATCCGCGCGGTCTGCTGGTGCAGAATATTCTGCCCTGGGGTCCCGCCTGGGCCGGGGGATTGCGAATCGGCGACGTCATCGTGAAACCCGTCGACGCGACGGCGGACGAGTTCGCGCGCCGCGTGCGGGCGATGCCGCTCGGAAAACCCACGGATTTTCTTGTCCTTCGAAACGGCTCGCGCACCGGCCTGCGGATCACCCCGCAGCTTCGGGCGTACAACTTCGGCAGCGTCAAGCTTCCGCCCGACCCTTCGCCGCCCGCGCCCAATCTCATGGAACGCATCGCGGAGCAGGTCATGAAACATTACGGGCTCGAAGCGGAACACACGAAACTTCTGGAAACCTTGCGCGCGCTGACGCTTCAGGGCGACGCGTTCCGAATTCCGGAGATCGCCTACGTCATGCGGCGTCCGTTTCAAAACGCCGATGTCGCGGAGCCGCTCCTGGATCGGGCGAAACGCTCGCCGGATGCGTTTCTCGTCGAGAGCGCGCGCCTGATACCCGGCGGGACCTCCGGCGGATCAACCCCGGACGCCGCCTCCGGCAAGCTGCACGCCCCAGCAATCCTCGCCAGCGGAATCTCGCCCGTTCAGCACCTCGAGCAGATCGAGGGAGTCCTTAAAACCGCCCATGGACACTGGAAAAAGGCTTTTCGACGCTTGACGCCAGAAGATCGGGAATTCGTCGAAAAGCAGGCCAGGCCCTTTCTGAAGAAGACCGAAAGCATGGATCTCCCCTACTTCGATGCCACGCACGAGTTGCTCGAAGCCAATCTCCGACTCGTGAGTCTCGCTTCCCAAGTGGACATCGGCGAGCTGCTGCGCGCGAGCCGCGCGCTTTTGACTCTGACGGACCCGGCTTTTCTCGCTGGCCTCCTCGCCGACTTCCAGCGGTCCGGCCTGCCATTGACGACCGCCGAGGTCCTCAAACGTCAATCGGCTTTCGGCGAAATCATTGTCGCCGGAATAGGCGATGATCAGCACCGGGAACTCACGGCGGCTGCGCCCAATCAACCAGGGCGACGAATTGCCGTATTGATCGATCTCGGCGGCGCGGATTTTTATGGAGGTGCATTCGCCGCTTCCAACTCGGAGCTGCCGCTGTCCCTGGTCGCGGATCTGGGCGGTAACGACGCTTACGAATCCAACGGCGACTTCGCGCAAGGCTGCGGCGTGCTCGGCGTCGGAATTCTCGCCGACATCTCGGGCGATGATCGGTACGGCGGGCAGCTCGGCGCCCAAGGTTGTTCACTCATCGGCGTCGGACTTTTGATCGACCGGGCCGGGCGCGATGAATACCGCGCCCAGCAGCTGGCGCAAGGCTCGAGCCTCTGGGGCGCCGCCGCGCTTTTTGATTCGGCCGGCGACGACCGCTTTGATGCCCATCTGCTCTCGCAAGGCGTGGGAATTTCGGGCGGCATCGGCGCTATTTTCGATGAGGCGGGGGACGACACCTACTATGCCAAAGGGCGCTTCCCTTCGGACTACGGCACGGCCGGGACCTATAACGGTCTTTCGCAGGGATTCGGCTTTGGAATGCGTGGGATCGCGGCCGGCGGCATCGGAATTCTGTACGACGGCGCCGGCAAGGATTTCTTCGAGGCGGGAGATTTCTCACAAGGCGGCGGTCATTACTTTGGCTGGGGAATTCTGAAAAATGACGGCCGCGAGAACGACACCTATATCGGCTCGCGCTATAACCAGGGCTTCACGGCGCACTACGCGCTCGGGACCTTCATCGAGGTCGGTGGCAACGATCGGTACCGCACCCATCACGCGGTCTCGACCGGGCTCAGCATGGATTTATCCTCGACCTGGTTCGAAGACCGAGCGGGTGACGATCAGTACCCTACCGGAGGGTTCTCTACCGGCTCGTCGGCGCACAACTCAATCACAGTCTGGGTCGATCGTGGCGGTCATGATCAGTACCGAGGGACCGAGGAGTGGGCCTCACCGCAGGGAAATTATTATCACGGCGGGACTAGCCTCTCCCTTGTCTTCGATATTGGCGGAAATGCGGGAGATTCGCGGGCGCCCTCGGCGGCGCGCGATGACTATATCTTCACATTCAATTCCGATCGCGCCCTCGAAAGTTTCGCGGATCCGAAGTTTTTGACTGGGCTCAAACTCCCATTGATGAAAACCGTCCGGCACGAAGGGGAATAACCGATTAATCCTGACTACATTGCTACGACAATGAGTGCCCGTTTGATTCGTTGACTGGCAGACCAATTCCGCATATTTCTAACCCCTATCCGTGACAGTCCTGTTCCTTAGTGCGGGGGCGTAGTTGAGTTGGTTACAACGTCGCCCTGTCACGGCGAAGGTCGTGGGTTCAAGTCCCATCGCTCCCGCCAAAAAAAACACCCTAAAGAAGTCACTGCGCATCACGAAGCATGGAAGGAGATTGTCAAAATCCTTGATGACTACGCGTCCGCAAGTGCGGCGGATGGGTCAGAGATTCGGGCTTAACCCGGGGGATATGACGGTTACAATTTCGACCGCCTTTTCCTTGTGACGATAAATCATCCGGTACCCCTCCACCACGACTTGGCGAAAGGCAGGATTCTCGGGCACGAGGCCCCCACTGAATGGGAAATCCCGAAGACGGTCGACTGATTCGATGAGCGCATCAATAAACGCCAATGCACGAGTCGGAGAATCCTGGGCAATAAAACGGCCGATCTCTTCAAGTCGAGCGAGAGAGGATTCGGACCAAGTTATTTCCATTCCGATTTTAACGCTTTTAGACGACTGAGAACTTCACGATGGGTGAGTGTCTTACCGCTATCGAGTTCAGCAGCGCCCAAAGCCATTGCCCGTAGCGTCTCACGCTCTTCGGTCAAACGATCGAACTGCTTCTGTGAGATCAAGACAACCGAATCGCTCTCTTTTTGTGTAATAAGGTGCGCCTCACCCTCGGCGACCCTCTTTAAGGTGTCATAGAGAGTTTCACGAAACTGCGTGGCATTCTTCACTTTGGGGATACCCATGAACATAGCGTACGTTAAAGCGTACGTTATGTCAATTGCCGTGATCACGTTGTCCGTGCAGCACTAGCCGATTCCCACCGCTCCATTGAGCAGAGCGTTTAGCTGACACCCGACTCAGTCGATACGAGACCTATGGGGTCCGCTTCATTCGCCGTAAACTCAAGAAGCTTGCGCGCCTTCGTCATCGCTTTGACGATGATCTTTGGGTCACCCGTCACGCGATCCGACGGGCCCCCGGCAGCAGCGGGGATCCGCGCAGCGCGGCCGGCAAAGGGTAACGCCCTTTCCGCGCTTTCGGATCGACTCAGAGAGATTCAGAAAACGATTGCCGAAAAATACGGCGTACATCGAATTTTCGTAGGGGGTGGAAGCTCCATCAATCTACTCGACCATGTTTTGATGGGAAAACCGATTTCTTACCGGGATCTGGATATTTTCGTGGTGCTCGATCGCCTGGTCACCAGTGACATCGCGAAATCAATGGGGCTTGCCCTTGAATCACCGACGCTAGGAAAGTTTTCGCAAAAAGACCTCAGACCCCGTCCTCGCGCGAACCCTGCACTCGAAGGAGCCGAACGATATCAGCACAACGCAGGTTTTGGTTTCTTTCTAAAAGGCGAAGGGAATGAAGTGATCGATATTTCACTGTTCCATTCTGAGAGCGATCTCAAGTTGAACGGCATTTTTAACATTGACCGCGTGATGATCCCTCTAGACTTCCCCCAGACCTTGGCCGCGTGGAGTGCTGACTTCAGCGCGGGAAAAGTCCGCCCTATCGATCCCCACGCGGGATATGCGGCATGGACCCAACATCAACTCCAGATCGTCAATTGGCCCGCGCTCGAACGCGAGCCCGCCCTGGACTCTCTACGAGTCATTCGTTCCTATGCCAAAAATGGCCTGACCCATTTACGCGACGACGAAGCCAAGCGCCTCCGTGGAATGATCGCCGATAACCCGCCTCCCGACACTCGCCAGTTCACACGTAATCTGATCAAGCTCTTAGGCGATGAAACCGCGCCGAACCAACTTAAAATGGCGGCGCAGCTCAATGCCTTAAACGCAATATCTCCTTCGCTCCAAACACTCGTTCAAAATGCGTCGGCAGACGATCTCACGAAATGGTACTCAAACGGCTTGGCCAACCTAAAAAGCAAGGGAACCACCCGTTTGGTCCGCCTGCTCGAGCTGTTGCCGATCCGTGCGCGAATCCCCTTCGTTAAAAACCTGTACAGCATCGATCCGGAGACGTTCGCACTTAGCTTGGATCGAATCCTTCGACCTTTGGACGGAGAGACTCCGCTTAAGATCGGCTACTTCACCGGAGAGTTTGCGCCCTTCCATTCCGGGCATTTGGATGTCGCGCGATCGGCGATCGAACAAGGCGGCCTTGATCTGATTTTCGTCATCCCCAGTCCGCACGTTACCAACGCTCCCAAAACGGTTCGATTTAGTCCGGTGGAGTGGAAAGAGAGAGCCGAATTCACCGCTCTGGGTACGCAGAAAGATCTCAACATCGTGACGTGGCCTTCACCCGAAGCCATTGATGGGTCTACGAAAAGTGAAAGCCTCATCGGAGTGATCCAGCAGCTGGAGGAGGCGGCACCGGCATCCGTCCCCATGACGCATGTGATGGGGGCAGATAGCTTTCATCGAGTGGTTGCGCGAAATCTCATCGAAGGCGATCCGAGGCCGCGAATCGTCGTGGAGAGAGCGGGAATTCCTTTATCTGCGGGTTTGACCCGTAACCCTCTGGTTCGCGTCATCACCCCGTCTGACCCACGACCGATCTCCGCCACGAGGAATCTTCACTACATGGCGCTTGGCCACGACCCACCTGATCTCACGCCAGCGGTCGCTGAGAGGGTAAAAAGGCTACCCCGTTATCAGAAGATCCTTGCTTCACTCCGTGCGCGCCATCAAGAAATTCAGGTCGCTTCATCCAAATTGCAGCCCCTCAACTCTTCGTCAATCTTTGTAGTCAACCTTCAAGAAAATCCGGCGGGCCTGTTTCTCGAGGAAATCCCACTGCCGAGTCAGTTTCATCGATCTCTTTTACAGAAACTCACTCCGTTGCCTCACCAGAAAATCGTTTTTCATTTAAACCCAGCCTTCGCAAGCGAAACCACCCAACAAGAATGGTCCCGCTGGGTAAAACACTTGAATCGATCCGATCTAGGAATCGTCAGCGACTATCGGTCGATCCCGAGGAAAAGCCGGGTTCCGGTTCTTCCTTCGGGGATCGCCAACGAATGGATTGCATCAGGCGAACTTCGTGAAGTGCTGAGCAAATCAAGTCAGGCGGTCCTCGTGGAAACAAGCAGCACGCCATTGTCGCCCCTACTTAAGGCAACTGCGTTGAATTCAGTCGAGGTAACGCTGCCAGGCGAAACTCCATCAATTCCCGACGTCACTCCTTGCCCATCAAGTGTTTTACGAGCTCTTCTAGCTACGCCTTAACAATCACGACGAGTTATACTGATCCTAATGATCCAGTTTTGGTTTTTAAGTTTTGCTTGGACTCTGGCCCTCACAGCACATGCCCGGGCGGGAGATCAGATCCTTTTGCCCGGCTGCGCTGAGGGGTCCGCCGAGACGGAACACCAGATCGATAGCGAGTTGATCTTAGCCGAAGCTTGGCTGCCTCCCGACCGCGAAACGTTCATTCGGCAGGCGATCGAACAGCAGCTTCTTTATATCAATGGGTTTTTCCAGAACGATGCCCGCCTCAAGCGCGACGGCCTCCGCGCGATGAGCGCGTGGCGCGCTCCGTTCGAAATCCTTGCTGAAGAAAGCGCCCCCTACTCCCAGATTTACACCATCGATTCGTATCGGTCCCAGGGGGTTGTCGCAAAGCATGCTTACGTTTCGAGCGCCGTCCGGGCGGGCCGCACGAAAGCGGATCAAAGCGGATTGCGAATCAAATACCGCACCCGCATTCGCCTCACTCGTTGCGCTAAAATCGGGACGCGCGTTGAACTGCCGAAATGGTTGCCCCTGCCCAAGGATCCGTATCTCGCCTTTTGGTCCGCCCCCCCGATGAGCCGGCGCAAAACTCGATCGGGCCTGATCACGGGAACTGCCAGTCCGTGCGCGACCGATGAGATGGCCGAGTTCGGAAACGCGATCGAGTTCTGGTATCTTTGGAATCCGAACGGAGACGGATGCGAAGCGGCGCTCGCGCAAAGCAAGTCTCTGGTTTCGGCGGGGATCGTCACGCAAGGCAAAACGGAAGAACTCAGCCGGAATCAAAATTTGCTTTTGACGCTGGATGCGGAGAATCGGCTCGGCAAACCCGCGGCCGGCGTTTTACGTATGGGCGCGCTCTTTGGAAAACTGACGGATCGGGATTACCGACGATTTGAATTCTATAATCTGAAGACGCAGACGCCCTGGTTGGCCGACGATCGGCGATCGTCACGTCGGGCGCTCTGGAACCAGACGGATCCTCAGCGAACGCAGGCCACGAACTTCGAACCGGGGGCGTCGCAGTTTCTCATCTTCCTCAAAATGCTTCCCTCCGTCGTGCGGGTGCGGGAAGCCCGGACGATCGAATCGTCGCGAAACCACATTTTGCTCGAGATTACCGGGACGCTTTTGCAAAGCAAACGCTGGATCAAAATCACCGCCTACTACGGAACCGCGGCCATCGAAATCGCGCGGTCGCCGCACTGGAAGGCGCTCTACGAGTCGCTTCAGCGCGATCATCTGGTGTTCTTCAACGGCCATTCCGCTCTGGGCGCAAATCTTCGAATCAGCGAGATGACTCGGGTCTTGGGTGTTCCCGAGGCCGCCCTTCGACAGAAGCTCCGAACGAAAGCTTCGCAAATCGTCGTCTTACTCAATGCTTTCTCGTACTCGCATTTCGGCGAAGACTTGATGAAGATTCGTCAGGGCCAGTCGACCGACCTCTTGCTATCTTCCACGCTGGATACCGGCGGCCGTTACGCTCTCGTAACGTTGAGAACCCTGGATCGAAACGCCTTGGGCGAAGCCGTGGACCTCAAGCTCGCTTACGAAACGCAGATGCCGGAGTGGAGTTTTTTCACGTACCTACGCGGCTCTTAGCCAACGATAGGAAACCGGCGTTTGGCGTATTCCACGTCGAGCGTTTGCTGCATGTGCCCGGTCACGTGGGTGTAGATCTTCTCGAGATTCTCTTCTTCCGACTTGGAGTTGTCGTACATTCCGCAAACGTCGATGGCCGGAAGAATTTTAAAGGTCATCTTCGCCGGCAATGGAATGAAGATGGAGATGAAAGCGAACGGCGCGATCAGGAGCGGGAAGAATGAAAAGATTCCGGTCGCCAAGCACCAGAGAAAAAACACCCCGCGAAACGTGAGGGGCACGCCGTGCAGACGATACTTTTCTTTAAGACCGAGTTTTTCAGCGATCTCCTCGCCGCGGTGGAGAATCACGTAACTTTCGTGCGCGCCGATGCTGACGATCGGAACGATCGGTACTTTGGACCGCAGCGCAAGGCGAATGAATCCTTTGCGGCCGTAGAACTCGACTTTTTTGCGATGGGCGTAGGTCCGGAAGGATTCCTTTTCGCCCCCCGGATAAACGAGGAGCGAATATCCGCGCTCCATCGCCTCGAAGGCGACTTCCGGGTCCGCCGGAATGGCGCCGATCCGCGGAACGATCCAATTGAAGAACGGATTATTGAGCGACACCGCGTGCGCGAGTCCGAGTGCGCCACGATTGGATCCAAAGCGATCCCACCAAGCGTAAAACAGCATCAAAACTTCGAACGTGAGCAGTCCGTTGTGATTGCCGACGAAGAGCGCTTTGCCCTTCGGACCTTCGGGCGGCACGTTCTCGAATCCGTCGATATCCACGCGAAAATAGTATTTATAAAGACCTTCCATGAACGGAAGAATTTTCTTCACGAAAACCGGATCGACTTTATTCAGCTCTTTGAATAGTCGGCGTCTTTGAGCAGTGGTCACCATGGGTTCCTCCAGAGTAGGACAGGTTTACGATGGCGTCACGAATGACTCAGCTAGGAAAAATTTACCCTTCGTGTCATGAAAGGGTCGAGTGGAAATCATTTTTGACTTGGTCATTCAAAACGGAACGGTCTTTGACGGCCAAGGAAGTCCCGGCGTCTTGCGGCACGTCGGAATTCGACACGGCCACGTAACCGCGATCAGTTTCGAACCGCTGTCCGGCACCGCGTTGCAAATCATTGACGCAAACGGTTGCTGGGTGATGCCCGGGTTCGTCGATCTCCACACTCATTACGACGCGGAAATTGAAATGGCGCCTGAGCTCTCGGAATCCCTCCGCCACGGAGTGACCAGCGTTATTATCGGCAGCTGCAGCTTAGGGCTCGTTCCCGGAACTCCCGAAGTGCTCGCCGACATTTTTTGCCGCGTCGAAGCGGTTCCCTACGACGCCGTTCGCCGGCTACTTGAAACAAAAAAAACCTGGAACACCGTCGAAGATTACTTGAATCATCTGGATGCGACGCCGCTTGGCCCGAACGTGGCTTCCTATTTGGGGCACTCAAGCCTACGCGCCCACGTGATGGGCGTCGAACGCAGCCTCGACAAACAAGTGCGCCCGACTGAAAAAGAACTTCTGGAAATGGAATCGATCACCGAGCGGGCGCTGGACGCGGGCTATCTCGGGGTTTCCTTTCAAACTTCGCTCTGGGACAAGATGGGGGGCGATCGGGAGTATCGCAGCAAGCCCCTGCCCTCAAGCTTCGCGAGCTGGAGCGAATACCGGAGATTGACGAAAATCTTGCGCCGACGAGGCGCGATTTTTCAAGGTGTTCCGAATCTCACCACCCGGATCAACGTGTTTTTATTTCTCTGGGAAAGCGTCGGGCTCTTCCGCAAGAAGCTGAAAACCACCGTCATCTCGATGATGGATGTCCGCTCCGATCGCACCGTGTATCGCTTGGTCGGTTGGTTTTCGCGCTTCTTCAATCGCCTGGGTGCGGACTTCAAGTGGCAAGCCTTGCCGGAAGCTTTCGATCTTTGGGCGGACGGCATGGATCTCGTGGTTTTCGAGGAGTTCGGCGCCGGTGCGGCCGCGCTGCATTTCGAAGATCCCGAAGAGCGCCGCAAGCTTTTGCGCGAACCCGGCTACCGAAAATGGTTCCGAAGCCAGTGGCGTAATCCGCTTTTGCCGAAAGCGTTTCACCGAAACCTCGCGCTGACTGAAATCTTGGAATGCCCGGACGCCTCACTGGTCGGAAAATCCTTTCCTCAGATCGCGACCGAAAGGGGCCGCGACACCGTCGAGACGTTTTTAGATCTCATGGCCGAGCACGGTACCCGGCTCCGCTGGTACACGGTCATGGGCAACGATCGCGCGAAACCGCTCGAGCACATCATCTCGCATCCCGACGTCCTGATCGGCTTCTCCGATGCCGGCGCGCACTTACGGAATATGGCTCACTACAATTATCCACTTCGCATGTTGCGCCTCGTGCGGGATGCCGAGCGCGCGGGCCGGTCGATCATGACGACCGAGCGCGCGGTTTACAAACTCACCGGCGAAATCGCGAACTGGATGAACCTCGACGCCGGAAAAATCGCCGTCGGCGCGCGCGCGGATATCGCGGTCATCGATCCGGCGAATTTGAACGCGCAGGTGGATGCTCATGCCGAGGCGGATATGCCGGGAATTCCCGGGTTGGTCCGACTGGTGCGCCGAAATGACGAAGTCGTGCGCGCGGTGCTGGTCAATGGACGGCTGGCCAGCGAGCGCGGTCGCCTCCGACCCGAAGTCGGCAAGGAACGCGGATTTGGTTCGGCGCTTCGTGCGAAAAATATAAAGTAAAGCCCGACAAATTCAGCTCGAAGGCTATACGTCGTCAGTCCCCGAGCCGCCGCGCGCCCATTCGCCGGTGATTCGGCACGTGAGGTAAGCCTTGATAAATCCGTCGAGCTCGCCGTCGAGCGTTTTCTCGGCAGTCGGCACGACGAAACCCGTGCGATGATCCTTCACCATTTTATACGGATGCAAAACGTAGGAGCGAATCTGAGAGCCCCAGGCGATGTCTTTTTTCGTGTCTTCGATCGCCGATTGCTTCTTTCGTTCCTCATCAAGGTGGCGATCGTAAAGGCGTGAACGCAAAACCTTCATAGCGAGATCCTTGTTTTTGATCTGCGAGCGTTCTTGCTGACAGACCACGACGAGCCCGGAAGGATTGTGGGTGATGCGAACGGCGGAGTCGGTCGTGTTCACGCCCTGTCCGCCTTTGCCGCCGGAACGGTAAACATCGATGCGAAGATCGGCCGGATTGATGACGACTTCGAAGTCGTCGTCAATTTCGGGACTGACGTAGACGCTCGTGAACGAAGTGTGGCGGCGAGCATTTGAATCGAACGGACTGATCCGCACCAGCCGATGCACGCCTGCCTCGCTCTTGAGTTGCCCGTAGGCGAACGCGCCGACGATGTTGACTGTCGCGTTTTTGAGCCCGGCGGTTTCGCCGGACAGCACGTCGATGACGTCAAATCGGAATCCTTTATCCTGCGCCCAGTGCTGATACATGCGAAATAGCATCTGCGCCCAGTCCTGCGACTCCGTACCACCGGCACCGGCATTGATCGTGAGGATCGCGTTTCGCGCGTCGGCTTCCTCGCCGAGCAACTTTTGGAATTCGACCTGATCAAACTGCAGTGCGAGCGTATTGATGAGGGGGCTGATCTCGGCCATCGTCGACTCGTCTTTTTCACCTTCGGCGAGTTCAAACAGCGTCTGTGCGTCCGAAAATTCACGCTCGAGTTTAAAGAACCGGTTGACCTCTGATTCGAGGCGCGACTTCTCGAGCGACATGGCTTGCGCTTTTTTATTATCGTTCCAAAAACCTTCTTGAAGGGAGAAGTCGGAGATCTCCGCGATTCGGCGTTCTTTGACCGCTAGGTCAAAGTGAACCTCGTAGGAAATCGAGCTTATCTTTCATCGTCGCCAATCGTTCGCGGATCTCATGCGGGGCCAAGGTGTTCGCCATAGAACGGCCAAGTTAACCCGCGCGAGTGCGTGCGATCAAGCCTGCTTTATGCCCACCGGCGAGAAGTCGCGCTTCCGCGCGCGCCATCTCCGCCGCCGCGCGCGCGCTTCGCTCATGATCAAATCCGAGCAAGTGAAGGACTCCGTGGACCACGAGAATGCGGAGTTCGCGCTCGGGCGAATGACCCTGCTCCTTGGCCTGCCGTCGGCAGACGGGCAGGCAGATCGCAAGTTCGCCTAGGCGGCCTGATTTTTTCAGGATTTCGTGGGCCGGGAAGCTCAGGACGTCGGTGGGTCGGGCTTTTCCGCGGAATTTGCGGTTCAACGCCTTCATTTGCGTTTCCCCCACGATCGCCACATCCACGGCCATTTCCGCGACCGGAGGGGCGACGCCGACGACTTTAAGTGCGCGCCGAACCTCTCGAACGGCCAGGCGGTGCCAGTCTCTACGGGATTTTCGAGTTTTTATGGCCAATTGCGGCATGACTCCACGTTTATATCGAATTGCCAGATTGCTCACTACTGATTAGAAGCGTCATGGGGGAATTTTGTGCACGCCATCATTCTTTTGCATCTGGGGCTATCGCTTGCGTCGGCTACTGAGCTGAAAGTCCTGACCTATAATGTTTGGGGCCTGCCGGGTCGGTTGATTCAGAAACCCGAACGCTTGGCCGCCATCGCCCGCGTCGCTCCTCTCTTGGGTGCCGACGTCATCGGATTCGAAGAAACCTTCAACGGCATTACCGAAGTCCTCGCGCGCATGAAGGATTATCCGCACATCGTCCGGGGACCCGGAGCGGACCGGCTTCGTTTCAGCTCCGGACTTTTGCTCGTATCCCGGTGGCCGATACTGAGTTCCGCCCACATAAGTTTTTCGTCGTGTCACGGTACGGATTGCTTTTCGCAGAAGGGAGTTGTTTTCGCTCGCGTCCAGCTACCCTGGGGCGAAGTTGATTTTTATCTGACGCATATGAACGCGGCCGGCGGCGAAGCGGTTCGGACTCAACAACTTTCGGAACTTTCGATTTTCATGGCGGATCACTCGCCGGACGGCCGCTATCGGCGGCCCGTCATCGTGTTTGGTGACTTCAACTTCGAGGCGGCAAGCGCGAACTACAACCGGATGCGCCAGCTCACGGGCACGAATGACGCCCACTCGGATTACGTCGCCGCAAATCGTGATCTGCCGCCGGTCGCGCGAAACGGGTACACCTCCGACCCCACCCGGAACTCCAACCAATTCGGCCGCCTGAACCCGCCGAAACGCATCGACTTCATCCTCTACAAGTCGAGCACGCAGAACCGTTTGACCGTGAAAACGAGCAGCCTTGCTTTCGACGCACCGGTCGATGGAATGCATCTGTCCGATCATTTCGGCGTTTCCGTTCAGTTCCAAGTGAAGCATTAGTTACGGTATGGAAGCTCTTACGCGATTGATCGAAACCATTCACCGCCTGCGCGCGCCGGGCGGCTGTCCCTGGGACCGGGCGCAAACGCATCAGTCGCTGCGCCCTCACCTGATCGAGGAAGCCCACGAAGTTCTCGAAGTCATCGATCGCATGCCGTCCGTGAATCCGCTCAGCGAAGCCGAAACGCGCGCGAACTTCAAGGAAGAACTCGGCGACTTACTCATGCAAGTCGTGCTTCATTCGGAGATGGCCAAGGAAGCAGGCGCTTTTGACATTCATGACGTCGCCGCGGGACTTGACGAAAAACTGATCCGTCGCCATCCGCACGTTTTCGGCGGTGACCACGCCGGCGACGCGGAAGCCGCGCTCGCGAGTTGGGAAAAACAAAAGGCGCTCGAGAAGGCCGCTAAGTCCGCGACTGCGAGCACGCTTGATGGAACTCCGAAAGGATTGCCGGCTTTACAGCGAGCTACCCGCGTGATTGAGAAGGTCACCAAAGTCGGGTTCCAATGGGAAAACATGGACGGCCCGCTCGCCAAGCTCAAAGAGGAACTCGGAGAGTTCGAAATCGAAGTCCGCGCCGCGTCGCAAGACCGAAAAAAACTCGAAGCCGAGCTCGGCGATCTGCTCTTCTCCCTTTGCAACGTCGCATATCTCATGAAGCTCGATTCGGAAATCGCGCTTCGCTCGACGCTTGCCCGTTTTGAAAAGCGCTTCCGACATGTCGAGAGCCGCCTCCGCGAACAGGGACGCCGTCCGGAAGACTCAAACCTCGAGGAGATGGACCGCTATTGGGACGAGGCTAAAAAAAGCGAATGAGCGGATCCGACGCCCGTCCCGGAAAAATCCGCGTCTGGGGGCTAACGGGCGGTATCGCGTCCGGCAAGTCGACCGCAGCCAGGCTGTTTGAAAAACTCGGCGTACCCGTCATCGATGCCGATCAGCTCGCGCGCGAGCTTTCCGCGCCCGGCGGCGCGGCGCACGCGGACATCGTCAAAAGATTCGGCACCGACGACCGGGCGAAGCTTCGGGAGATCATATTCGCCGACCCCAAAGCGCGAAAGGATCTAGAAGCGATTCTGCATCCGTTGATTCGCACGGAGAGCGACAAGCGAATTCGATTTTTGGCGGAAGCCCATCCGGGCGAGCCCGCTTCGTTCTTCGTGATCTACGAAGCGGCCTTGCTGGTGGAGACCGGGCGGTGGCGCGATCTCGAAGGCCTGATCGTCGTCGATGCGCCTCGGTCGCTCCGTCGTATGCGTCTCATGGAGCGCGACGAGATTGACGGCGAGCTCGCCGACAAAATATTGGCGGCGCAGTCACCCGATGCCGAACGCCGCGCGGCGGCTTCGATCGTTCTCGATAACTCTTCGTCTCAAGACGTTTTGAGAAAGAAGGTCCGACATCTCACCGAAAGGTTGCGCGGACTCGGCGGCGTCTAATACTCTGAGTTCATGAAGAACCGGTTAGCCCTTCTCGTCGCCCTCGCCCTTCCCGTCGTCGTACTCGGCGGCTGCAACCTTTTCGCCGTTCTCGACAGCCCTAGCGGCGATGCACAGATCTTGTCCGCCGCTCGCGGCGCGATGGACCGCGGAGATTTCGTGGAGGCGCGCGCACTCTACGCGAAACTGGGCGGGAGTCTGGCCGAAATCCGAGCGAGCGAAGAAGCCTTTCTCACGCTCGCGGAAAACGGCATTCGCATGCGGGAGTTCATGGGCGCCTTCGGCGGCGGCGGCGGTGGCGCCGCCCTGACGGAACTCGCGAACGTTCTCGTCTCCCGCAAAGGTGAAGCCACGCGAAAGGCGCTCTTCAACGGTTATCTGAATGTGCAAAATATTTCGACCAATCCGCAACTCAAGGGCCTGGTCCGCCTCACGACTAGCCTCGCGCTGGCCGCGGAGATTCTGGCGGAAAACGCGCAGCTCGCGGGAAGTTCGGCTCTAGTCGAAAAAGTGGACCTCGTGAATAACGTGACGACCTGTATCGCCGCCGGCGTCGGTTGTGCGGCGCCGCCCGCGGCCTGCGATTCCCCTTCGAACTTCATGTTAGCCGGCAGTGCGATTAACATCGTCACTGCGCCGGTTGCGGGCCAGATGGACGGGACCGTGCCGACGCTCGGGATGTTCAAGGCGGCCATCGACGCGATCAACCAGGCGCTGAGCGGCACGGAGCTGGGCGCAAGCGGAGAGTTCTCCAGCGGCACCGGCGGTTTATCCGGATCGCTCGGCGGCATTAATCCCTTGACCGCGCCCGGTTGTTTTCGCCAGGGCCTGCTCAGCCAATCGGTCGGAAACTAAGTCATGACAACTCGGAGAAATCAGATGCGACCGTTTGCCTGCGTATTCGCCCTTGGGGTTTTCGGCCTTACGTCCAGCGTCCATGCCTACCAGCCGATCACCCGGCCGTTTGAATCCGTTCGCGGATTCGGAATGGGCAATGTGCGCTACACGACCGGGCTCTACGAACAGAACTTTCACGGCAATCCGGCACGGGCGACTCAGAATCCGAAATGGAAAATCGGCCTCCTCGATCCGATGATCGAAGTTTCGAGCTCCACGGTCGGCGTGATCGGTGACATTGCCGCGTCCTCGGACAACGACCAGTTCGGGCAGATTGCCGATACCGCGGGCCGAAACAACCACGGACGCTTTCAGCTCTCGTTCCCGTCATTCTTCTTGCCGAATGTGGGCGGCGGCAAATGGAGCTACGCCTTCGGACTTTTGACCAGCGTTCAAGGGGACGCCGCTCTTCTCAGTACGTTCAATATCGAAGAGAAAGTGCAAATCGACATCGGTCCCGCGATGACGATCGCCCGCAAACTCCTCCCCGACGACGCGCTTTCGGTCGGCCTGACCGCGCACGCCAAGTACCGGCTCCAGAGTCAGTCATTCGACATTTTCGATCTGATCGGCGGCCAAGGATTCTCGGCCACTAGCTCCGGTTTGCAAGGTGGGCTCATCGACTTCGATATCGGCGGCACCTACAAGCTGCCGATCCCGGAGCTGCTCGGATTCAACTTCGAAGGGGCGCTGGCGATCAACAACCTCCTCGGCGGCAAGTACAAGAACTCGTTGTTCAACTTCGTCAGCACCGCGAGAACCGCCGCGCCTCCGCAGCCCCGCTCGTACAACTTCGGCGTCGTTGCAAAGCGCGAGCAGCTCGCGGTGTTCACGGATTTTCTCGTAGCGCTTGAGTTCACGGATCTCGGTAATAACGGCGGGGGCAGCATCTTCAGAACCGTCCACCTAGGCAGCGAAGCCCGCTGGAAGCTCCTAGCCGTCCGCACCGGATTCAATCAGGGCTACATCACCGCCGGCCTCGGTATCGATCTCAAGATCCTCTCCATCGACTTCGCGACCTATGGCGAAGAGCTGGGCCTGAACGTGGGAGACCGGCAGGACCGGCGCTTCGCCGTTCGGTTCGCGTTCGCGATCTAATCCTTTAGGATCAGCCACTTGATCGGTTTAAATCGGGGCTTGCTCCTAGGTTTAATGCGCTGCATAATAGTTGGAAGCTCTTAACAGTTTCCTCGGCGGCACGTTTTTGGAGGATTGGCATTCATCATGTGGCAGGCACCCAATCAGCGGATTCGCGCATTAGCGAGCATCAAAAAACGAGAGCGTGAAAAGCAACGTCGCCCTCTACACATCAAGCGAGTTCAAGCGGAGCTTAAACTCGTCGAAAACACTTTAGGCAAACCCGCGACCATCGCCATGGCGCGCGTGATGCTCAATGATCTCTCCCCGAAGGGCGTCGGCCTCTTTTCGCCGATCGCGATCCAACCGGGTCAGGAAGTTCAGCTGACAATCGAGGAGCCGAAGCGGTTCTTCGTCCGCGGCAAGATCGCCTGGTGCCAGGAGTACGATGCCAACAGCCACGTGCTGTCGCGCGACCCGTATTCGTTCCGTATCGGAATCGAATTTGAATTTACGTCCGCCGAAGAAGAACGCCAAGTGCGCGAACACTGCACGATGCTCATCAGAGAACACGTTTTCGCGACTCGGTAACCGTCGCCGCTTCGATTCTAGAACAGCCCGGAAACGGATGCCTGAACTGGAAGCTCTTGCTTTCACTTCGGATTGATCTCATCGGCACCGACCGAATTGAAAAGCTCGGGAATTTCGTTCGCCTGTACGGAAGCTGCACCTCGACACCCTAGGGCACCATTGCTACGCTTTTCGGTGAGGGGAACCGACCGATGCAAGCATGGATGATTACCTTACTTCTTATTTCACCGGCCGCCATGGGCGGAGAGATCACCACCAAAGGCTGGGGCGTGCCCGCGCCTTGGAAGTGGGGAAAGAACAACATCCACCTCATCGAAGCGGATTCGAACAACGGCTTCGCCCTCTACCGGACCAGCAAGCCCAATGCGCGCGATATGCGCGAGTTTTGCCGGCTCGGGATCACTGAAATGATGGTGCTCAGTGGGAGTGCCAACAATCACGAAGTGAAGTACGCCAAAGATTGCCCGACTCTCAAAGTCGTTTACAACGTGAAGCAGGCGACGAACACGCCGGTCGACCGCGCCTTTCTCGAATCGTTCGACGCTTGGGTTGAGGACGCGCAAAAAACGGGTAAAAAAATCGCATTTCGCTGCGAGTGCGGCTGCCATCGCACGGGCCGCCTCGCCGCCTATTACCAGATGAAGTTTCAGCACCTCTCGCTCGCGGACGCGCATCAACTCCTCATCGAACACGGCAAGTGGATGTTTTTTTATCCGCAGATCATCAAACAGGTGGTCGCTCTGAACGATTATGTGCAGGGCCGGGCTTGTTCGACCGAAGCCAAATACTGCGTCCAGGAATAGGCAGAGCGGCGGGAGCTAATAACGGGATTCGAGAACCTGGTCCGGCCGCCGCGCAAAACGCGTCGGATGCTGGTGGCCGTCCGCCAGAAGCAGGACAGTGACCCCAAGCGCTTCGCCGACTTCGAGATCGTGATTCGTATCGCCGATCAAGAGGACGCGACTCGGATCGATGTCCGTCGATTCGAGCAGCTGGCGGCCGCGCTCGACTTTGCTTTTAGCGTGCGCGTCGCCGAGGCCGCAGATCTGTTCAAAGTAGGACGCGATTCCGAAATGCGCGATCTGGCGCTGGAGGTGATCTTCGCGCGCGGCGGACAGTACGGCTTGGCGGATGCCGGCGGTGCGGACACTTTCGAGCATCTCGCGCGCGCCTTGGAAGAGCTTGCCGCGCGTATAGACGGTCGGCTCGTAAGTTTCCATGTAATCGCGAGAGAGCGATTCAAAAGGATACTGTTCGAGATTAAACCCCAGACGTTCATAGAAGTGCTGAACCGGAAATCCGAAGAGCTCGCGATGCACTTCGGCCGACACTGCCGGGAGACCGTGACGTTTGAGCTGGTGGCCGATGGATTCGACGCAGAGGTCGAGGTCGTCGAGGAGGGTCCCGTTCCAGTCCCAAATCACCAGGCCGATCTTGGATTGTTGGGCCGACAGATAGGCTTCGATCTTTTTCATCAGGAACCCCCAGAATGCACAGGGCTACCTCCGATAGACGCATGTGTCAAAACGGCCGCAGGAATTGTTGACCAACCTAGTCGGGAGTATGCTTAAGGTAAGTCGGTTCGGGGGGGGTTCAACATGTATCAACGCAATCGTCGAATGGCGCTCGTCCTCGTCACGGCCCTGGTGTCCCAGGGTTGCGCCAAGGAGTTCTTCAGCTTCTCCAATTCGGGTCTCCAGCTATGCTCGGAAACCGGAACCGAAACTCAAATTCTCCCGCTAAGTGTTTCCACTCAATCCTCAACAAACGTGAACGTGGTCTTCGTCATCGATACGTCCGGAAGCATGGACAATGAGATCGCCCAGGTTCGCGCGAACGTCGCGCAATTCGTGACGGACGTGAAGGGCACGCTCAACCCCAACACCACGAAGTTCGCCGTGATCGGCACTAGTAATTCGGGCGACGTTCTGCCCGCTCCTTACGTCAAGAACGGCACCTACAATCAGGTTTACTGGCATCACCAAGCGATCGGTAGCAAAGACAAACTTCGGAAGCTGATGCGCGCCTATGGCATGACGACGTTTCTATCCGGAGGCGTGAGTCGGATTTTGGGCACGACGGTACCCACCTTTCCCGAATTTGATGCCTTGGGCGCCTGCGATGCCACCAGCACGCTCTTCAACTGCAACTCGCTCAATCACATCGTGATCGTCACCGACGATATCGAAGCCCTTCCGAACACCACCGGACAGGACAACACTCGGGACGCCTTCATGGGAAGCTTCGGCGATCACCTCAAGATCAACCGGAACGCCTTCAAGATGCACGGCATTCACGCGAAGGCCACGAGTTCCTGCAGCGTGGCCGCGTATGGAAAAATCTACGAGGACATGGCCACCGCGACGGGCGCGCTGTCCCATGACGTCTGCACGGCAAACTGGACAATACTCTTCAATTCGCTCAAAGATCAGATCTTCGCGTCGGCCAAAGCCATGGAATTCGGCCAATGCCTGGCGCCGAATCGGACGATCGGTTCCGTGAAAGTGAAATGGGGCACCCAAGTGGTCACCCTTGGCACGAGCGATTACGTATTCACCGCCGCGGCGGATGCGTTTTCGTTGCCCACGATTTACGTTCCGAGCGCGAGTTTGACGGCGAACAACGTACCTACTGACGGCACCGCGCTCAGCCTGGTGATCGACTCAAGCTGGACGCAATAAAGTTCGCTCAACCGAACAGGGTGATGAATTCGTCCCAATGGTTCCGGAGCTTCGCCTTGAGCTTGAGGATCGCCTGCGTATGCAGCTGCGAAACGCGAGACTCGGTCACGTCAAGGACGCGGCCGATCTCCTTCAAGTTCAAATCCTCGTAGTAATAAAGCGAGAGTACGAGGCGTTGCTTCTCGGGCAGATCATGAATGGCGTCGGAGATCATGCGCTTGATGCTGGCGACGTTGACCTCACTGTACGGCGTCGGGGCTTTGGAACCGCCGTCGCCGAAACCGTGAAGCATGCGCTTGTCGGCTTTGGAGAAGTTCGAAATGTCGTCGTAGCTGAGCAGCGAGACGCTCCGCACCTGATTGAGCATGTCATGGTATTCGTCTTGCGAGATATTGAGCTCGGCGCAGACTTCATCGTCCGTCGCGTGGCGCCCCTTGGCCTGCTCGATCTTGGAGTAACAGCGCTCAAGCTGCTTGGCCTTCTCGCGCACCGAGCGCGGTACCCAGTCTTGCGCGCGGAGTTCGTCGAGAATCGCGCCGCGAATTCGAAACTCGGCGTAGGTTTTGAATTTGTTATCACGGTTGCAATCATACTTCACGATCGCGTCCATGAGGCCGATTACGCCCGACGAGATCAGGTCGTCGAGCTCGATGTTGGCCGGCAGGCGCGCGGCGATCTTCTGCGCGATGTACTTGATCAGCGGCGCGTATTCCACAATGAGCTTGTCGCGCGGACTGTTCGTCGGGCTGAAGTCCTCTTTGACAAGTGACGAAGTGTGCACCGCTTCGCGCTCGAGCTCCTCGGCAATTTCCACCTGAAGCGCGGCCTCTTCGCGGGCCTTTTCTTCCGCCTCTTTGGCGGCGATGTGCGCTTCTTCAAGCGCAAGCTTCATCTCCGGGGTAATTTTCCCGGCCGTCGATTTCGCGGCTTTTTTGGAGCTCGCGGAGCTCGAAGGCTTTTCCTTCGAAGACTCTTTATACTTTTGGATACCCTGGTTCAGCCTCATGCTCACCCCGTATTGGAAATTCTAACTACTTTATCGGCGCTTGGCCCGCCCTTGCCGAGACATTCCGCTCGCTGGGCAATTCCTTCACTCACGCCGTCACGTCAAAGATCCATCACCAGTGCGACCAGTCGCTCGCCCGAAGCGGGTTCGACGTCTTCCGGCACTTTCTGGCCGGTGGTGAAATAAAGCAGCGGGAGCTTTGACCGTTGCGAAACGTTGTAAAGGCCGCCGTAAATCGTGGCCTCATCGAGCTTCGTGACGATGATACCCGTGGGCCGCGTCACACCGGTGCTCGAAAAACGATGAATCCATTCGTAGTGCTCGCTGTCGCGCGCGGTGGCCGCGAGGACGAGATGGGTCTCCGTCGGACGTCCGGTGATCGCGGCGACCGCCCCGAGCATCTCCTGCGTCTCGCGCGCACCGCTCGGATCCCGCTGGGCGCGCCCGGCGGTGTCGATGAAGACGACATCGAGTGTATGGAAGTCGCGGATCGCCGCCTGGAGTTCGTCCGGATTTTTTGCGGTTCGATAAGGCGCGTTCAGTATTTTCGCATACGACTGAAGCGCATCGAAGGCCAGCGACTTTGAGAGATCGAGGCTGATTAAACCCACGCGAAGCCCGCGCTTGATCGCCGCCTGGCTCGCAAGTTTGGCGACGGTCGTCGTCTTACCCACGCCGGTCGGACCGACGAGAGCAAAAACGTGCGGGCCCTCCCCTTTCGCGATGCCAGTCTCGGGATCCTTCGCTCGGGGCTTCAGGTCATTGATCGGAGCGGAAACGGTGATGTTTCCGAGGATCTCCGTTGCCACCTGATCCAGCACTTCGTCGGGGTTCGCCGAAGCGTCCATGCCGAGCGCGAAGCCGGCTTGTTTGATGAGCGAATGCGCGTAACGCCGGTCCACGCCGTTCAGCACGAGCTGTTCGAAGGCGTCCTGGAGCGCAGGGGTCGCGAGCGTCGTTTGGGATTCCGTGCGCACGCCTTCCTGCGTGGCTTGCATCTCGTTCATCATTCGCTTGAGGTGTTGCAGCTCCTCTTCCATCGAGAGCGTGGCGGGAACCGTGATCGCGGCCGCGAAACGCGACCCGGGCGGCGTGGAGCGAATGCTGGGTGCGGCTTCGTCCGAGTCACTCATCAGCTCATGAGCGTCAATGTCGATATAGCGGCTTTGCGTGATCTTCGCGGCGGTCGCGCCGCTCGCATTGAGCGCCGAGTTCGGCCGCGCCGGCAAGGAGCGCGACGTCGCGGTCGGACCGTAGCTCGGTGCCCCCGCCGCGATCGCGCCGGCCGTGCCGGGGCGCCCGATCACGGCGTGCGTCGCAACCTCCGTTATCCGCCTCGACTGATTGGCGCGCGTCGCGGCCGCGTCTCGCGCGGCGGCGGCCAGCACCGTATTTCTCATCGGGGGCGGAGTCTTGGAATTCCCGCTCATCTGCACGCGGTCCCGCGTCTTAGCCGCGGCCTGCTCCAAGTGACGGTCGACGTACCCATCGATGAACTCCGCCTGGCGCTCCGCGCCCATTTCATCCACGTTCGCCCGGGTTTCGTCTGGGACGCGGGAATCGACGAACTTCTTCTTTTGCATCGAACGGTCGGACACCGCGGCAGTGACTTCGACCGAAGCCTTCGACATCAAACCGAAGCCGCGCTTGTTTTTCTTCGTTTGCAGTATGATCGCTTCCGGCCCAAGCTCGCGCTTGATGTGCTCAAGTGCTTCCTGGATCGTGGGGGCCTCGAACTTCTTAACTTGCATATGCAAACCTCACAGTGTCGATCGCCTTGACGTTCACGTTCGAAGTGATCTCGTTATGAGAGAGCACGACGATATTCGGAATGAACCGGTCGATCAGATTTTTTAAATGCATTCGAATGAGCGGTGAACAGAGGACGACCGTCTGCGAGGAGACGTTCGCGAGATCGATCGCCTTCTGATTGAGCTCGGCGACGAATTTCCGCACGAACTCCGGATCCACCGAAAGCTGCTGGCCTTGGTCGGTCTGAATGATGCCGCCGGCGATCGTTTCTTCGATCGTGCGGTCGAGCGTGATGAGATTCAAATTGCCGTCGGGCGAGATGAGCTTGCGAGTGATCGTGCGACCGAGCGCCGTGCGGACGTGCTCGGTGAGAAGATTGGCGTCCTTCTGAAACGGCGCCATCTCGGAGAGCGATTCGAGTACCGTTTTGAGATCGCGAATCGAGACGCTCTCTTTGAGGAGATTCTTGAGTACTTTGAGGACCGTGCCGACAGGGAGGACGTTCGGAATGAGATCGTCGATGACCTTCGGCGCGGTTTGCTTGAGGGAATCGAGGAGCACTTGAAGTTCCTGCCGCCCGAGGAGCTCCGGCGCGTGGGCGCGAACGAGTTCCGTGAGATGGGTCGCGATGACCGTCGAAAGGTCCACGACCGTGTAACCCGCGTACGTCGCGTCTTCCTTTTGGCGAGCGGTGATCCAGATCGCGTCAAGACCGAAGGCCGGTTCCTTGGTCGGAATGCCCGGAATCGGATCGCTGACGTTGCCAGGATCCATCGCGAGCATGTGGCCGACCAGGAGCGAACCCGCGCCGATCTGCACGCCCTTCAAGAGCAGCTGATAGTCACCGGGCTTGAGCTCGAGATTGTCGCGGATCCGAAGCGGAGGCACGATAATGCCGAGATCGAGTGCGAATTGCTTCCGAATAGACGAGATCCGTTCAAGCAGATCGCCGTTCTGTTCGGCGTCGACGATGTTGATGAGGCCGTAACCCACTTCGAGTTCGAGCGTGTCGACGGACAGCAGATTTTCGAGCTTCTCCGGCGTCGGCTTGAGCTTTTCGAGTTCCGCAGTCTTCACCTTGGCGGCGGCCGCCTGGTTGTCACGACTGATCAGGCGATACGCGACCAAGCCGAGCACGAGCGAAATCGAGAAAAACGGCCAAAACGGCATGTGCGGAATCAGGGCGAGAAAACCCATGATGCCCGACGCCGCGCCGAGGGCTTTGGGTTGCATCAGGAGTTGTTTCGCGAACTCCTGGCTGTAATTGGTGCTGTTCGCCGTGCGGGTGACGATGATGCCGGCCGCGGTCGAAATGATCAGGGCCGGGATCTGCGTGACAAGCCCGTCCCCGATGGTGAGTAGGATGAACACGCGAGCGGCTTCGCCGACATCCATGCCGCGCTGGAGGGTGCCGATGACGATGCCGCCAATGATGTTGACGATCACGATCAGAATGCCCGCGACCGCGTCCCCACGGACGAACTTCGAGGCACCGTCCATGGCTCCGTAAAAGTCGGCTTCGCGCGAAATCTCCGAGCGGCGGCGACGGGCTTCTTCTTCGTTGATCGTGCCGGCGTTTAGATCGGCGTCGATCGCCATCTGCTTGCCGGGCATCGCGTCCAACGTGAACCGGGCCGCCACTTCAGCGACGCGGCCGGCGCCTTTGGTGATGACGATGAAATTGATGATGACCAAAATAATGAACACGACGATGCCGACCGCGTAGTTGCCGCCGACGACGAACTGTCCGAAAGCCTCGATCACGGAGCCGGCCGCTGCCGTGCCGTTCTCGCCGCCGTGCAACAGAATCGCCCGCGTGGTGGCGACGTTGAGCGACAGGCGATACAGAGTCGTGATCAGGAGCAAGGATGGGAAGATCGAAAAATCGAGCGCCCGCACCGCGTAGACGCTGGTCAGGAGTAGGACGACGGACATCGCGATGCCGCCCGAAAGCAGGAGATCCAGCATCATCGCCGGGAGCGGCAGGACCATCACCGCGAGGATTCCTACCAAGCCCAGAGCCAACGCCAGATCGGAATTTTTGGCCAGTTTGTCGAAGAAAGTGTTCATCCGTTACATTCCCCGATTCTTGAGTTTGTAGACATAGGCGAGCACCTCGGCGACCGCTTGATAGAGCGCGCGCGGGATGACTTGGCCGACTTTGACGGTTTTATAAAGAGTCCGGGCGAGCGGGACGTTTTCGACGAACGGAATCCCCGCCTCTTGAGCGACCGCCCTGATCTTTTGCGCGAGAAAGTCCGCACCCTTGGCGACCACGCGAGGCGCGGCCATATCGTTTTTTTCGTAGCTGATGGCGATCGCGATGTGAGTGGGGTTCGTGACGATCACGTCGGCCTTCTTGACCGCGGCCATCATGCGGCGACGCGCAACTTCCCGCTGGACGGACCGAATGCGGGCCTTGATCTGCGGATCACCTTCGCGTTCTTTGTATTCCTGCCGGGCTTCCTGCTTCGTGAGTCGGAGCTGCTTGCTGAACTCCCAGCGCTGCAGGCCGAAATCCATCGCGGCGAAAACCAGGATCACACCGCAGAGCGACAAGAACATGGTTTTGGCGGCGCTGCCGAAACTCATCATGAGCCCGCCCGTGTCCATGTGGAGCGCGCCGGGGGAAGACTTGATCACGCCCTTCATCACCGCGTAGGCGGCGGCCGTGAGGGCGACCATTTTGACCGTCATGCGGAACCCGTCGATGACCTGCTTCATCGAAAACATTCGCTTGAATCCGGCGAGCGGATCGATTTTTTTTAAATCGGGTGTGATCGGATCGGTCGAAAAAATACTTCCGACCTGAACGAAACTCCCGAGTGCGCCCATCACAAATCCAAAAAGGCAGACCGGCGCGACCGTGATGAAAATGATTTTCATCGATTTGAATAGAGTTTCACCGACGATCGCGGTCGACCCGAGATCGGCCCGCGCGGAGAGATCGGCCCGAAACACTTCGCGCATGAATTCCGTAAAATGCACGCCCATGGACGGCGAAAGCCCGTAAACCGTGGCGCCCGCGCAAAGGAGCACGAACAGACCGGTGACTTCGCGACTCTGCGCGACCTGGCCTTTACTGCGAAATTCCTCGACCCGGTACGGGGAGGCCTCCTCGCTTAAGTCTTCTGAGTTTCTGTCTTGTTGATTGTCCGCCACTTACCCGTTTACCCCGTTGCCATGGCTCTGGCCGTTGCGTTGAGCCAGTCCCCGACCCTCTCAAACAAATTCGTCACCGCGCCCGTGAACTCGGGCAGCGCGATCAATAGGACGACGAGGCCGACGAAGGACGTCACCGCGAACGACAGCACGAGCACGTTGAGCTGCGGAAGCGCTTTGGCGACGACCCCGAAGGCGATGTTGACGGTGAAAAGCGCGAGCGCTACCGGTGCCGTAATCTGGAGCCCGAACCGAAGCACGTCCCCCGTCATCTCGACGAAACGCGCGCTGGTGGCGGCGGTCACGCCGGCCTTTCCGAGTCCGACGATCCCATAGCTCGAAAGCGCGGCTTGCAGCATGAGGTGGTGTCCGTCGATGGCCAGGAATAGCAGCATCGCGATCGCCATCTGAATTTCGGCGACGACCTGAGTCTGCGATTCCGTGTGCGGATCGAAAGTATTCGCCACGCCGAAACCCATGAACTGGCCGGCGAGATTGCCACCGAAATTGATCACATCAAAGATCAGTCGCGCCGTGTAGCCGAGGGCTAGACCGAAAAAGGCTTCAAGCGCGATGGTACCGGCGATGCCGCCGGCGCTGCGGGCCCAGGCGAGCGCTTCCACGGGTTTCACTTCGCCCGTTGCGAGGAGAGCCGGAAAAAGCGCGATCGTCACGGCCAGCGCGAAGAGCACTTTGGCCGGTCCGGGCACGAAGCGGTCGCCGAAAACTGGTAGGACCGCTATGATCGTCGCAAAGCGAACGAGCACCGCGAAGAAGGTGAGGATTTCCGGCTCGGAGAAGTTGAAGAGTGACATTCTACCTCACCATCTCCCCGGCGCCGCCCAGGACAGATATTGCGTAGCTCTGCAGGACTTCCAGCATCCACGGCGCCATGACCGCGAGTACGACGAGAATCGCGACCATCTTCGGAATGAACGTGAGGGTCGCTTCGTTGATCTGGGTCACCGCCTGCAGGACCGAAACAATGATACCGATCGCCATGGCCGCGATCAGCATGGGGCTGGCGAGATACAGAATCGTTTTGATCGCCTCGCTCCCGATGCTGAGGACCATTTCTTCGCTCATGGCTTCCCAGTCATCCGAAACTCTTCACGAGGCTGCCGACGATGAGTTCCCATCCGTCGACCAGCACGAAGAGCAGAAGTTTAAAGGGCAATGAAACCACGATCGGCGGCAGCATCATCATGCCCATTGCCATCAGGACGCTCGCTACGACCATGTCGAGGACCAGAAACGGGAGATAAAGCATGAAGCCGATCTGGAACGCGGTTTTGAGTTCACTGATCACGAACGAAGGAATAAGCACGTAAGTCGGGACGTCGGCGCGGGAGTTCGGCTTGGCTTCCTTCGAGAGCGTGAGAAACAGCTCGAGATCCTTTTCGCGGGTCTGACTGAACATGAACTCGCGAAGCGGCGCTTCGGCGCGTTCGTAGGCCGTCTTTTGATCGATTTTTTCGTTCAAATAAGGTTCCACGGCGTTCGCGGAGATCGCCTTCCAGGTCGGCGCCATGACGAAGAACGACAAAAACAGCGCGAGTCCCACGATCAGTTGATTGGGCGGCATCTGCTGAGTGCCGAGCGCCTGACGCAGAAAACTCAAGACGACCACGATCCGCGTGAACGAAGTCATCATGATCAAGATCGCCGGCGCGAGCGAAAGAACGGTGAGCATCATCACAATGCGAAGCACGGAAACGACGTCTTGCGGTTTCTGCGAGTTCGCGAACGAAAGACTGAGCGAAGGAAGCGTCAGACCGGACGAACCCGGAACGTAGCCCCCGCCGCCGCCGTCCTCGGCGAACGCCGGAGTCGCAAGCGCGAGCACGACAAGCGCGATTCGAAGCAGTGAGGTTCCGCCCGTCTTCATAACTGTTTCAGGCCCTCAAGGCGGCTGCGAATCTGAGCACGCACGCTCGGACGATTGGCGAGCGCCGGATTCGGGGAGTGGTTTGGCGCCTGACTGGGCGCCCGCGCCGGAGCCGCGGCCGGCGGCGCGGCTCGCACCAAAGGTTCGGGCGATAGATCGGATTCGCGGGCTAGCTCTTCGCTGAAAAGATCAAAGAGCTCGGAATCGCTTTTCTTCGCCCTCGCAGGCGGCGGGACATCGGACGGCGAATGCGACTCGTCGAACTCCTGAACCGCCCGAGCGGCGGCACCGGGCCGGTCTTCGATCTGCGTGATGAGATTGATCGAATCATTGGTGATGCCGAGAACCAGCGTGCGGCCCCCGACGCGGACCACGGAGATGCTCTTTTTGGGTCCCAGGTGATGGGTCGAAACCACTTCGATCATTTTGGAGGTGGATCCGACGCCGATCCGGCTCAGAAATCCGGTGAAGGCCTTGTGGCGCTGAATATTCTTCACTCCACCGCCGCGGGAGAACTTTTTGATTCCGAAGAGCGTGCCGCAAAAAAGCGCGAGCACCGCACCGAGCATCGCAAGTGAACGCCATGGGCTCGGGAGCGGCTTACCAGTAGTGATTGGGGAAGCGGCCGGGGCGGCGAGCGGGGTGGCGAGCTTTTTCGGCGGCTTCGGGGCTTCTTCGGCGGCCTTCATGACTTTCTCAAGAAGCGCCTTTTGATCGCCGTCCATGGGCTCGACCCGAACTGCCTGAGAGGCGCTCGTTACGACTTGATCCGAGCTCCCCGGCGCGATCTTGAGCGTGAGGACCTTCCCGTTGTTTTCCAGCGTCAGGCGGCCTTTGTAACTCTCGGCCTTGCCTTTGACGGTGAATCGCGCCCGGACGAGCTTCGGGGTGTACTGATAGGCGAAGACCTTCGTGAGGTCGGCGCCCGCAATGGAGGTGATCTTCGCCGGATAGATCGACACGTCTTCGAGGCTGAGTTGAATGATGTCGTTTACGAATTCCGTCCGCACCTGACCGGAGGAAACTTTCGCGTCAAAGAAGAGATCGACTCGGGCTCCGTCGGTGATCTGAATCTTCTTGAGCGTCGTCAACGCGCGGGCATCGGCCGCCGAAAATGCGATGAGTGGAATGCAAATCGAAAAAACGAATCTACGAAGCATCCTGCTTCCCCTTTTTGTGCGTAGCACCCGGAGCGCCATCCTGGCCCTCCGATCGAACTGGACCGGACGGGCTACTTCAACTGCTCGATGCGTTCCACGGGCGAGATGATATCCGTGAGACGAATTCCGAACTTCTCGTTGACGACGACGACCTCGCCGCGGGCGATAAGCTTGTCGTTGACGAGCACTTCCAGCGGCTCGCCGGCGAACTTCGACAACTCGATGACCGAGCCTTGCGCGAGCTGAAGAATCTCGCGGATGGCCATCTTGGACCGGCCGAGTTCGACCGTGACCTTGAGCGGAATATCGAGAATGAAGTCGAGTGACTGCACTTGCGGTCCCCCGACCGAGCGCGGAGAGGAATCTCCCGCCCCGCCGTAACCCGCAGCCCCCATCGGATTGCCGCCGGGTGCCGCCGTTTGCGCTTGCGATCCCGCCGCGGCGAGCGCCGCCCCGATATCGCCTACGTCCATTTCTCCGAGCTGTCCTGCTTGTTCCGTCATAGTTCCCTCGTAATCCCTTTAATCTTGTTCCGTGACGCGCGTAACTTGCACCGCGCGATTGCCGCGTGAAACTCCGAAAAAGCATTTGAACTTAGGCACGCCCTCGACCAACACGTCGAGTTCGCCGTCCGCATCCTGCCCCAGCGGGATGATGTCGCCGACGTTCAGGTTGACGAGATCGCCAACCGTGATCGAAGCCGCTCCGAGATTCACGATCATGCCCGCTTCCGCGTTCCGCAAATGCTCTTCCATCTTCGCGGTCCACTCTTTGTCGACCCGGTCCGCTTCCGTTTGAAACGAAGCGTTCAGCTTGTTTTTGATCGGCTCGATCGTCGAATAGGGAATGACGAGCGCGATCGTGCCGCTCGCGTTTTCGAGCTCGACTTCAAAAGTCGTAGAGATGATGACGTCTGACGGGGGCACGACGCCGACGAATTGCGGATTCACCTCGGTGCGGAGGAAGCTGATCTCGGTCTTGTGAACCGGCGCCCAGGCTTCTTCAAGGTCGCGGATCGCGAGATCCATAACCTTCTTCATGATCGAGAGTTCGATCCGCGTGAATTCCTTGCCTTCGATCTTCGTATACGGCCGGTCGGTGCCGCCGAAATAACTGTCGACGAGCGCGTACGCGAGCTTGCTTTCGAAAACGAGCAAGGCCGGGCCGCGCAGCGATTCGAAACGCATGATGCACATGCAGCTCGGGATCGGAAGCGTGTTGACGAATTCGCCGAACTTCAAAAGATCGGTCGAAATGATCGATATCGACGCGATTTTACGGAGTGAGTTCGAAAGACTCATTCGGTAAAGACGAATGAAGCGCTCGTAAATGATGTCGAGCGTCGGCATGCGACCGCGAATGACGCGGTCTTGATTGGTCAAATCGTAGGGCGTGATCTCGGATTCGGGAACGATGTTTCCGCCGGCCCAGTCACCGCCGCCGCTCGGCGCTTGGCTCCCGCCCCCGCCCGTTTGTGCGGCTTGTGCCTGACCGCCGAGATCGACGTTACCGTCGGCAACCGCACTGAGCAGGGCATCAACTTCGGACTGGGTTAAAACCTGGTTCATATCAGCTGCTCACCGCAAAACTCGTGAAGAACACGCCCGTGATCTTTCCGTTGACGAGAAATCCGTTCAGGGCGTTCCGGATTTCTTCCTTGAGGTAATCGCGGCCTTCGGCGTTGGAGAGATCGGCCGGGCGTTTACTGTTGAATAAATCGATGATCGCGTTGCGCACCTGCGGCATCTTGGCCGTGACTTCGCTTTCGGTGTCGCCATTGGGGACGCTGAGCGAGATGCTCACTCGCACGTACTTGGGATTAACGCTTCCGGGCGTCGAAAGATTGACGGTGAATTGATCGAGCGTCACCATTTTGCCGAACTCGCCGGAGGCTTTACTACCGGCGGCGCCCGCGATTACGGCGCTTTTAGCGGCGCTGTCCTCGCCATGGGGCGCGATGTCGGAGATGGTGGCGGCCTTTTTGTCGCGCTGGAAGGAAATGAAAAGGACTGCGACGATTCCGACCGTCGCGAGCAGATTGACCGCGGTGAGAACGGTGACGAGCTTTCCGCCCCCCGCTCCGCCGCCCGTGCCTCCGCCGGACGATCCACCCGATTGACCCATATTATCTTCTGCGGTTTGAGCGGCCATGCTTCGAGTGTCCCTCCTGGACAGCACTAGACACTCTCAATTGTGCAACGCCCGTGACGAGGTAACAAGAGGCGCGGTTGCCGGAGCGGTTCGAGCTCCCCAGGGGAAAGAACCTGTAAAATAAAATTTAGAGCCGAAAACGGCTATAAATTTTGTAATTTGTTTTTTTCTTAAGAATAGCCCGAGCGGTAAATCCTGCCGGTCGGAATCCTTGTCCTACTCACCGCGGCAATCCGCCGCGTCAGGCGACTGACGTCATCCGTGTGCGAGACAGGGCAGAGCCTCTTGGCCCTGCCCCATCGTTATTCACCGAGGACTACTCAGAATTACTGTCTACCGATGTTGATGACTTCCTTCATCATGTCGTCGGCGACGTTGATCACCTTCGAATTCGCCTGGAAGTTCCGCTGCGCGGTCATCAGATTGATGAACTCGTTGGCGATGTCGGTCGTCGAAGACTCGATCGTCTTCGAAGTGACCTGACCTCGACCGCCGGCTTGCGGCGCGCCGATCGTCGGAATGCCCGACAGTCGCGATTCGCGGTAGCGGTTCTGGCCCATCTTGAACATGCCTTCGGGGTTCTCGAATTTTGCGAGCGCCACTTGAGCCAAGTTCATGCTCTGACCGTTCGTGTAGACGGCGGCGAGAATGCCTTCGTCGTTGAACGTCAGACCGGCGAGCGTGCCGGCCGTGAATCCGTCTTGCGTCGTCTTGTACGCTTCGGAGTTCGTGCCGTATTGAGTGACCTGCGAACCGGCGCCGCCTTTGCTCGTTTCTTCGCCGAAGTTGAACTCAATCTTCTGGTCGGGCAACGCACCCTTGTTGAAGTTGAAGTTGTTCCGATCTGAAATATGTTCCTTGAGGCGTCCGTCGCTCGAGAAAAGCAGGCGGCCGCGAGCTTGTTCGAGCATCTCGCCCTTCTTGCCGTCTTTGATCTCCTCGCCTTTGGCCATCACCCGGTAGGTCCATGCGCCGTCATCGCTCTTGTTGAAGTAGAGCGTGACCACGTGAGGGGTGCCGGCGGTGTCGAAGACCGTCGCGCCGGTCGCGAAATGCGAAGTCTGATCCGGTTTCGCCGGATTGAACTGCATCGCCTTGTCCGCGCGAAGATCGAGGTTCATGAACATGTCGACCTTCCCCGTCTTCCGCGCGTCGATCACCGTCTTGTCAACCGAGATATCCCCCATCTTCGAGGTGATTCGACCGTTGTCGTCGGCTTGAAAGCCCTGCACGTGGTAGTTGTCCGCGTTGATGAGCTTGCCGTCCTTGTCGAAGTGGAAAGCTCCGTTCCGACTGAAGCTCTGCCCGTCGACCCCTTTCACGACGAAGAATCCGTCGCCCGTAATCGCGAGATCGGTCGATGACTCCGTCTGAATGATCGACCCCTGCGAGAAGATCGGATTGACAGCGGTTAGACGCGTACCGCGTCCGATTTGGTTGCCGCCGAGAAGACCCTTGAGGGACTTTGCGATGACGTCCTGGAACTCCGGACGACTGGTTTTGAAGCCGACCGTGTTGGCGTTGGCGATGTTGTCACCGTAGATCGCGAGCGCTTCGCCCTGACCTTGCAGACCGGTGATACCCGTGTACATGGATGAAAGAATACCCATAAGCCCTCCTTGGCTACTGGTTTCATCCGTCTCGTGGCTCCGTCCTTCTGACGGCTCGCCTAGCTTCCTTTGTGGGGTCCAGCTGAGTTTCGAAACGGAATTAGTTTTTGGACGGGGACTAAATAATCACTGCTCCATCAATATTCGTGAATACGTTGCCGGACAACTGACTGCGATCGAGCGCCGTGATCACGGTTCGATTCTTTACGCTGACGATGAAGGCGGCGTCGCCGGTCAGCACTAAAGTATCTTCGAGACCTTTGGCCGCTGCTTTATCAACCGCTTCATTCACCTTGGCCATCGTCGCGTCGTCGAACTTGATCTTTCGATCCGCCAAACGCTGCGTCGCGTGCGCCGAGATTTTAAGCGGCTGTCGGACTTGTCCGAGCTCGGATCCGCCCAGCAAAGTTTTATCGAGAACTTTGTCGAACTCCTCTTTGCCCTGCTTCAACTCTTCCGTCTGTTTCTTCGTGACCTGACCGGGCTGGCTTGCGCCGACCTGTCCGGGTAATGAAGTGACATTCGGATATAAGAACGGTGCGCTACTCATCTTTGGTTTCCTCCTTTCCCATTATTCATTCAAACCGTTCGGAAAGCCTTTTTCAATATCGGCAGGTTTTTGACCGGCAGCGCTTGCCGCGCGGGAACCCGGCGCCTGCTCCAGCTCGCCCGGATTGAGCGGATGCAAATCAGCCGGCGGGGCGGCCGGAGCCTGCGCGCTTTCTCTTTCCGCTTCGGCTTCGGCTTGCGCGATCGCGGCGGCCGCGGCGGCCTTGGCCGTCACGCTTTCAGTTTCGTAACGCGCCAGGGCTTCGCGAGTCTCGGCCGGCAGCGCGGAGGTATCGATATTCTGTGAGCCCTCCCCTTTGTTGAAGCTGAAGAAGTTCGCTGATTTTTGCGGCGTCACCGGCGCCTGCGCGCCCGGCAGCTGCTGGGCCGCGGTCGCTGCGAGGGACTGCGCGCCGGGAATCAGATTTCCGCCCTGGGACATCTCGTCAATGCGAACGACATTGCGAAGCAGAATTTTGTCCGGGGACTTCGGATTGCCGACCAGGAATACCGGATCCGCGCCTTCGAAGCTGACGCCGATCACGCGGGCGGTGGTCGTGGCGCCGACTTCCATCGGCTGATTGTCTTTGTCACGCGCCGTGATGCGAAAAATGTAATTGCCGCCCTTGGCGGGTAGCGTATTCGCTTTTAGCCCGTCCCAGCCGAAGACGTTCTCGCCCTTCTTCATGGCGCCGATCTCTTTGGAATAGATCTGTTCGCCCGTTTCGCTCACGATTGCAATCGACGCCTGTGAAGCCTCTTTCGGTAGCGCGAAGTTGAGCACTTCGGTCTGACCTTCCTGGTGCGGGAAGCGTTCACGGTCCACGGTCACCGTCTTGCCGATCATGTTCGTCATCGCCAAGCGCTCAAGCGGCTGATTGGCCGTTTGTAACTTCGTCATGCCTTGGTTCAAGTTCTGCAACTGCTCGACGTTCGTGAACTGCGCGATTTGCGTCGCCATCTGTTCAGCCTTGAACGGGCTCGTCGGATCCTGATTGCGCATCTGGGTGACCATGATGCGGAGGAAGTCGTCTTTACCGAGCGTCTTTTTTATTTCGCGCGCCTTCTCCGCTTTGGCGCCGTACTTCCCTTGAATGTTTTTCCAGACATTCCCGAACTGGGCGTCCGTCTGCGCTTCTTTGGAATCTTTGTCATTCGACAGTAGGCCACCGGCGGTGGAAGCACCGCCGGTGATTGGACTGTCCACGGTAGCCGCGGCTGCGGCGGCTGCGGTGGGCATTCCAGTTTTACCTACGTTCGAAAGCATTCAGACCTCGTAAAAAGACGAGACGGTTAAGCCATCACGTCGAGTCGGCGGCTGCCCATACTCGATGATCCGGCGACTTGAGACATGGACGAAAGGCCCGAACGGAGCGTGAGCGGAGCGGATGCTCGATTTGAGTGATCCGACGCGCTCGACTCCGAACGTTCCCCGTTCCGGTTCTGGCCACTGCCCGATCCGAAGCTGTCTCGCGCTCCTTGTGAATCCGAGTTCCATTGCTGGGAACCCTGACCCCACTGAGACGAGTCGCTTCCGGATTGCGAACTGTGCGCGGCTTGAGCGACCACAAGGTCGATCTTCGCCAGACTCAGGTTCTGACCCGCGAGGCTCTCACGAAGATGGCCCATGCTCTCTTCGATGATCGCTTTCGCGCTGTCGTTGGATGCCCGAATTTCGAGACCGACCTGGTTGCCCCGGGTCAGCACTCGAACGTGGAGTTCACCGAGGTTTCGGGGGTTCATCTTGACGATCATTTCCCCGCCGCCTTGGCTCGACATGCCGTGGATGCCCGTGGCCAGTCCCATGAGCGATTGTGATGACAATCGATCGGTGGACATGCGCCCCTTCACCACGTGACCGGTCACCGTTTGGGGACCGGCCGCGAGGCCGAGGTTTTGCGCGGTTTCGTTCTTCACGACTCCGCTGTGCATCGCGAGCACGTTCGGGGCGATCGAGTCGCGAGGCGTGATCATGCTGGGTTTCTCATCCAGTGGATTCACTCCTCCGCGACGCGCTCCCCGCGCTCCGAGTTCGCCACTTGACGACGCGAGAAGGAGCTCTTGCCCCTTGCCCCGTCCCGCCTGACCGCCGCTTGCGCCTTCTCCACCGTTACCGGTGGATTGGCCTTGCGCGCCGTTCAGGGCGTTGACGAACTCCGTTCCGGACATTCCTCCTTGAGCCAAAGTAAGACGACCGGCCTGACTGTGCGCTCCCCTTGAGAGTTCACGGCCCGTGCCTTCGCCGGTTCCTTCAACTGAGAGGACTTCCCCCCCCATCTCGGCCGCCATCGCTTGCGCGAGGGGATCAAGTTGGGACAAGGCGCTTACCTGAGCCGTTCCGACGTTCGCGGCGGGTGCCGCTTCGATCGGGGCCGCTCCACTTCCCTTTGATTCGGCTTGAGAGTTCGCCTGACGGAGGGCCGTTAAGGCCTCCATCATCTTGGCTAGATCTTTGCCCGCCGGGGCTGGCGTTTGGGAGTTTTGAATCAGGGTTTTGAGTTCAGGATTATCCTGCTCGTTCCCCGTAAAAACCCAATCGCGATCCCATGGCTTGGGTCCGGTGATTGCGGCTGCAGTATTCAGACTGACGGCTTTTTGAAGCGTCAAAGGATTGCGTTCGGCGTTGGTGACGCGGAGCTGAACTCCCGCTTGCGCGGGAACGCTGCCGGCCGCGGCGGCCTCGGCCTGAACTGGTCCTTTGACATCGAGCGGCTTCGTAGGAATCGGTGCGGCTGCACCTTGCTCGGCGAGGGCGGTATCGAATTCTCCGATCTCTCCGGGCTTGCCTGCTTTACTTCCCTTTTTGGGCGGCTGCGAGGCTCCCACTGGACTGCTCTGGATTGCTGCTGCTGTTATTGTCGACGTTTCCATTTTTAATTTCACCTCCCTTTCCTGGACTTGCGACCGCTGCGACGCCATTCGACGTCGAGTACTGGGAGGATTGCTTCCATCCGCCCTTGGCCCGGGTCACTCCGGCCAAAATTTCTGAGAGCCGTGCGGACCGCTCCGGCTCCATCACGTTCATGATCTTGGATAGCTTCTTGGTTTCCATCTGTGCGATCGCCGAAACCGCGAGCACTTCGTCGACGGTCGACAAAAGCTGGGACGCGGCTTTCGGGCTCATGCCCTGAATCGTTTCGACGAGCTTCAGAACTTTTTCCTGACCCTCTTTTTTGCGAAGCTGTTCGATCTTTGCGACTTCGTCGCGGACGCCGGCGATCTTCGCCAGCTCTTCGTCGAGGGCCTTTTCGCGTGCGTCGAGTTCGGTCTCCCGCGTGGCCGCCGCCTCTTCGCGCTTGGCGATTTCGCCCAGGCGATTCTGCACGTCCGTCAGTACGGTTTGATCGACGAGACAGCCGGGGGTCGCGCCAGTCATCAGCGCGGACGAAGTCGGAGTTTTCACGGCCGCGGACTCAGCAACGAGGGGCGACTCGGGGGTCGCAACCGAAGCGGGAGCTTTGGCCTCTTCGCCCGAGGAGAGAGAACTAGCGCCGAGCAAGCTCACCGAGAAAATCGCGAAAACCAGTCTGTAAAACTTCTTAGGCGACATCGGTGCGGGTCTCCTCGTTGAGCTTCGATTCGGACAGGCGGTTGCGCATGACGTAAAGTTCCTCGAGCTGCTTCTGCTCGTAACGAGCGCGCTCTTTTTTCCAGTCCAAGTAGGCCTTTTCGCGAAGGGTCTCCATCATCTTGGTCGCGCGGCGAGTCAGAAGGTAAGCGCGAAGCGCCTTCTCTACGCCCTTGGTGGCTCGAAAGATCCCCTGATCCGCATGGATGATTCGTTGCTTGGTGCCGGCCACGAAATCCGTTTCAGTTCGGAAAACAACTCCGCTCGTGGGTTCTTTTCCCAGCAGTTCGCGTCGAAGCAACGAGTCTTCCAGTTGCTGTTTGAGCGCGGCTTTATGCGCGAGCGCTGCCTGATAAACGCGCTGAGCTTCCGCGAGCACGCGCATGGCGACGTCCTGCTGCTGCCTGCGAACTTTCTCGAGAGTTTCAAACTGAAAGCGGAATTTCTTCATCGTCCTTCCACCAGTTTGAATCGGAGGTTTGGAGATCTATAGACTGAACGATTTACCGGGCGGCGGGAGCGACCGGGCAGAGAATGCCGCCAGCCAGGCCGGCGCCCCTGCGGACCGTGGGGACCCCTACTTTTTGGCCGACGCGGTGCTTTGCGCTTGGGCCTCGGCCGAACGCACGATCCCGTGCATCTGCGCAAGGGCTTCGTCGTAGGATGCAGTCTCGTCGACACTCTGGCGAAGAAAAGCCTGGATACGCTCATGCACCAGGATCGCCTGGTCGATTTTCGGGCTTGAACCCTTGGCGTAGGCGCCAATATTGATCAGGTCTTCGGCCTGCGCATAGAGCGCCATCCACTCGCGAATCTGACCGGCCCACATCTGATGTTCGGGCTTCGTCACCGCGCGCATGACCCGGCTCGTGCTCTGCAAAATATCAATCGCCGGAAAATGATTCCGCTGCGCGATTCTCCGAGACAGGACGATGTGACCATCCAAGATGGACCGACTTGAATCCGCGACCGGGTCATCGAGGTCATCGCCTTCAACCAGTACGGTGTAAAGTCCCGTGATGCTTCCCCGCTCCGAGCCGGTTCCGGCGCGTTCCAATAATTTCGGCAGAATCGAGAAAACGCTCGGCGTGTAGCCTTTACTCGCGGGCGGCTCGCCCAGCGAAAGTCCGATCTCCCTTTGTGCCATGCAAAAGCGCGTGATCGAATCCATGAGGAGCAATACATCTTGGGCCTGATCCCGAAAATGCTCCGCTATCGTCGCGGCCAAAAACGCCCCCCGCATTCGCTGCAACGGCGACTTGTCGGAGGTCGCAACGATGACGACGGACCGCGCAAGTCCCTCCGGGCCGAGGTCTCGCTCGATGAATTCGCGCACTTCTCGGCCCCGCTCGCCGATCAGTGCGATGACGTTCACATCCGCGGTCGTCCGACGCGCCATCATACCGAGTAAAACTGATTTACCGACGCCGGACCCGGCCATGATGCCGACGCGCTGGCCCTTGCCGCACGTGAGGAGACCGTTGATCGCCCTGACTCCGAGATCAAGCGGCTCCGAAACTAAAAGTCGGCTCAAAGGATGCGACGGCGTCTGATAAAGGCTTCGGTATTGCACGCCCGGTCCGGTGGTCTCGAGCGGGCCCTTGCCGTCAATGGGAAAACCCCGAGCGTCGAGTACTCGGCCGAGCAGGAAGTCACCCACTGGGACCGTCGAGTTCCGCTGACGCAGCACCACCAAGCTGTCGTTGTTCACGCCCGTGGCATCGTCAAACGGCATCAGAATCACGCGCTTGTCGCGGAAGCCGACGACTTCCGCATCGACCCCCTCGTCGGCGCGCGGATCACGACTCGAAAGAATTCGACAGATGCTCCCGACCGCGGCGCCGGGAAGATGAGCTTCGTAGATTAGACCGAGTGACTTCGTGATTTTACCCGCTTCGCGGTAGAGAAGCGCTCGGTCCAGACGAGCATCGTAGCGACTCAGATCAGGTAGCACCGCCGGCCCCCAACGCGTCGCGGACGCCTTGAAGCTGCGTATCGATGGTCGCGTCGATCGCGTTCCACTCCGTCTCGACCTGGCAACCTCCGGATGTCACTTGCGCGGATGCCTCGATGGTGAGGTTCTTGAGGGTGCCGAGTTCCCGCTCGAGACCTTCGCGCACCAGTCCAGCCGTCTCGAGATCTCGCGCGCTCACGCGGATTTTGATGTTCTCCTTCACGCCCATTCGCTCGAGAATTCCGCGTGCCAGGCGAGTCACGTACTCCCGATCGTCTTTGAGTTCCCGGAGCATCACCATTCGGGAAATCCGGTAAACGAGTTCAATCAAAAAATGTTCATTGGCCTGAAAGATCTTTTGACGGGCGTTTTCGAACTCCGCGATCAAAGAATCGAGGCCGGCCAGTCTCTTCTCTGCGTCGACCCGAAACGTCCGCGCCGCTTCATCGCGCCCCTTGCGAAGACCTTCTTCGTAGCCGGCCTTCATGCCCGATTGCCGAGCCTGCTCGGTAAGGACCCTCACCTGATCGTTCACGCGCGATTCGATCACCCGCTGTTCTTCCTCATTCACACCGAGTCCGTCACGTACCAGCGGATTGATGCTGAAGCGGGAATCCTTACGCGCTCGCCCGGCCGCCGCCGGGTCGGTGACCGCGAAGCCGCCGAACTTGTCGCGGACCTTCTCGTATTTCGCGGCGCCGCTGGTGCGTCCGAGCGCCTGAAGATTGTACTCCGTCACCACCGGTGAATCCGTTCCGAAATTCAAAGTACTGACGCGAACCTCGGAGTTCCGATGCCGCTTCGTGGTCGCCGGCCCGTTCTGGGAAACGATCCTCGTCTGAGAAACGGTGGTCGGATCTTCTTTGATGTCGTGCTGGGCGTTCTTGAACTTGCCCGCGCTCATACGAGGGCGTCCGCTTCGCCGCCCCGGCTGATGATGATCTTGCCTTCGGCTTCAAGGCGCTTGGCCACGTTGACGATCTCCTGCTGGGCGTTCTCGACGTCGGAGAGCCGCACCGGCCCCATCGACTCGAGATCCTCTCGGAGGAGATCCGCCGCACGTTTGGAAATGTTGCGGAAGATCTTGTCCTTGATCTCGTCCGGCGCCGTTTTGAGGGCGATGACGAGCTTGTCGTTCGCGACCTCCTTGAGGAGGAGCTGCATGCCGCGATCGTCGATGTAGATGATGTCTTCGAAAACGAACATGAGCTTCCGAATCTCTTCGGCGAGCTGCGGGTCCTTCTCTTCGACGCGTGCCATGATGTTCTGCTCGCTCGTCTTGTCCATGACGTTGAGCATTTCGGCGATCGGCTGGACGCCCCCGAGCTGCTGGGTATCGATCGATCCCAAAGTCGCGAGCTCCTGTTTGAGGACCTCGTCGACCTGCGCGATGAGGTTCGGAGAGATGAAGTCGAGGTTGGCGATCCGGAGGACTACTTCCGTCTGAATGGCTTCGGGAAGGCGCTTCAAGACTTCGCACTTTTTGCCCGGTTCCAAATGCGCCAAAATGAGCGCGATGGTCTGCGGGTGTTCGTTGACCAGGAAGTTGGCGAGAGTACGCGAGTCGACGAGCTCGAGAGCTTCGAGCGTGCGTGACCCTTCGACGACGGAGAGCTGACCGAGAACGGTTTTCGCGCGATCCTCGCCGAGAGTCGCGAGAATGAAGTCACGCCCCTGCGCGTGTCCGAAAAGGAGCGTGTCTTCCTCGGCGATCTCCGAATAAAACTCCTCGAGGACCTTTTTGACCGTCGTGATCGGCACTTTACTGATCTGGCCCATGGCGCTCACGAGGCGCTTGACGTCGTTGTCCTTCATTTTTTTGAATACTTGAGCCGTGACCTGGTTGCCCAGGACGTTGAGAAGCAAAGCTGATTTCTCGACTCCGTTCATTTCCTCGTAAATCTCGAACTGCAACGAATTTTTTTCTTCAACCATGAATCACGCCGACTTCGACTTTCCGGAACCGCCGGAGCCCGGTCCCTTTTCCGCGGCGGCTTTCGCCTCTTCTTCCGCGGTCTTTTTCTTGTCGCTATGCAGCCAGTCCTTGAGAATCAGCGCCGCCTTGTGTGGGTTTGAGTCCACGAGCGTGACGATCTTCTCTTTAATCATCTCGCCTTCGATTTTTTCCGGATCGATCTTCTCAGGCAGGATCGGGATCGCGTCCTCGAGCCCCGGGAGCATCGAATGCTTCTGCAGTTTTTCGAGTTCCTCGATCGTCTGGGGCAAGAACGTATCCACGCTGTCGATCGTGTTCTCGGTGATCCATTTCATGAACGGACGAACGACGAAGAGGAAGAAGAGCAGAATGACGAGCCCGATGATCCCGTAGAGGAGCATGTTGTGAACGTAGGCTTTGCGCTCGTTTTCGGCGACCATGCGGGACGCCTCGTCAAAGTCCTCGCGCGAGAATTCCAGATTTTTGATGTCGAGCGTGTCGCCCCGCTTGCGATCGATGCCCACGGCGCCGGCGACGATCTCCTCGAACTCCTTCAACTTCTCCGGTCCCCACGGAACGACTTTGGACAGCACTTTGCCGTCCTTTTCTTCCCGGACCGGCTTGCCATCGACGACCACCGCCACTGAGAGCTTGGTCATGCCGTAACCCGGTTTTACGGTGCGACGTACGGTCTGCGGAACCTGATAGTTGGTCGTCTCATTCTGGCGCTTGGTGTCCGTCCTGACAGCGGCGGAATTTGCCAGCGGCGGCATACCCGGCTGATTGGACGCCGCGCCCGCGAGTCCGGACGGACTTGGGCGGGAGCCTTCCATCGAATGTGTGTCTCGCTGCACCGAGAGGACGGCGGAGCCGTCGGCATCGTAGCTGGTCGAAGTCTCGTTGACCTGCGCGAAGTCGAGGTCTGCGGTCACGCGAGCGACGACGCGGCCCTCGCCCACCACGCGCATCAGCATGTTCTCGATCCGGCTTTCGAGTTCCTGCTCGACGTGACGGCGAATATCCATCTGGGTGGCGGACGCGAGCGCGAGCGGATCGCTCGAATTGCGCGAAAGCTGCTTGCCCTGGGAGTCGACAATCGTGACGTCCGAGGGATCCATTCCTTCGACCGCGCGGCCGACGAGATTCCCGATGCCGGCGACCTGTTTGTCGTTCAAAGTGGTTCCGGGCTCGATGTCCAGCACCACCGAGGCGGTGGGCTTCTTCTGATCTTCGACGAAGGCGCTCTTCTGAGGCAGCGCCAAGTGCACGCGCGCGCGCCGCACGCCGTGTATCGAGCTGATCGTCCGCATCAGCTCGCCCTCGAGAGCGCGCTTCTGATTTACCTTTTGCACGAAGCTCGTGGTGCCGAGCGTGTTTTTGTCAAAAACTTCGTAGCCGACGACGCCCGACTGCGGAAGGCCGGAGGTCGCGAGTTCGAGGCGAAGCTGATCGACCGATTCCGGCGGAACCGAAATATTTCTACCCGTAGCATCGATCCGGAACGGAATATTCTTCTCACGGAGCAGCCGGACGATATTGGTCGCATCCTCGGGCGCGAGATTGGACATGAGCGGCTTGAACTGCTTGTCGCCCGCCCAGAAGAACATCGCGGCAATGGCCACCGCGATTCCGAGCGACGTGGCGGCTACCGCGAGTTTGCGGCCCGCGGTCAGACTTTTGTAGAAATCTATGATCTGCGAGAAAACTTTCTTTAGATATTCTTCCAAGCTCTCACCCCGTCGTATTCAACTGCATCCAATCCAAGACCGACCAGAACCGAACTGACTAAACTTGCATCCTCATGATCTCGCGGTAAGCGTCGAGCACCTTGTTGCGGACCTGCATCATGAGTTTCAAGGACGCATCCGCGCGTTCGACCGCGAGCATCGTTTCATGCACGTTCTTGGTGCGGCCCGAGACCAGTTCCTTGATCGCGCGGTCCGCGTCGACCTGGTTCTGATTCACCTTCGCGAATGAGTCATGCAATACCGCTGAAAACGTTTTGCTCGCGTCCGGAGTCAATCCCCCCGCGCCACCGGCGTCCATACCGTTGCTTTGCATTTCGCGCATCACGCGCGATTCGCTGGAGGTCGCCCCGCCGGCCCCGCCGCCCATGAAGCGCTCGACATCCCCGGTTTCCACGCTGCGGGTCAGGTTTTCTATCGTGAGGTTGTTTGACATCTACTTATCTCCCGATTTCCAAGGCTTTTTGCATCATGGCCTTCGCGGCGTTCATCGCCGTCACGTTCGCTTCGTAGGAGCGTTGTGCGCTGATCATGTTGGCCATCTCTTCGACCGTATTGACGTTCGGCATGGCGACGTAGCCGTCCTGGTTGGCTTGCGGATGGGCCGGATTGTAAACCAGGCGCGGCGGACGCGTGTCCTCGTGGATCTCCGTCACCTGCACACCTTGAATTTGTTCGTCGAGCTGACCTTGGAGAATTTCGCCGAAGCTCTCGCGGTCCGTTTGCGCGGTGAGCACCGGATCTTTGCGGCGGTACGGGCCGCCTTCTTCGGTCTGGGTCGTTTCGGCGTTCGCGATATTGCTCGAGATCGTGTTCATGCGCTTGGTTTGCGCGTCCAAACCCGATGCGCTCACGCGCATGGAAGAAAATAAATCCATTATCGACCTCCGCCGCCGCCTTCGGAGATGGCGTACTTGAGCATCCCGAGTTTGCGTTTCATCATTTCGACCGATGCGTCGTAAAGCAGCTGCGTTTCGGCGAGTTTAGCCATCTCCGCCGAGCGCTCGACCGTATTGCCGTCGAGCGATTCCACCCCATTAGGATCATCGTAAATTTCCGGATGCACGGCATCCGTCGTCCGGTGCGCGATGTGACTCGGATTCGCGGAAGCCGCCGGCAGACGTCCGTCCACCCCGAGGGCGTCCCGAAGCGCGCTTTCGAATTCCACCGCCTTGGCTTTGTAGCCGGGCGTGTCCGCGTTCGCGATGTTCGCGCTGATCACGTTCTGCTGCAACTGTCGCAAGTTGAGCGACGTATTCAGCGCGCCGATGGTGGGATCGAAACCGCTATCACTCATAATTTATAAAAAAACCCTTCAAGGAAAAACCCACTGCTCCCGATAAGGCCAAACTTAATACTGACCTGTTTCGCTCTCGGGAGCAGTGGGCACACTTGCCTGAGCAATACTTGCCGCTTTAAACCTGAATCCCCATCCGGCGATAATCCGCAAGCTTGTTGCGAAGCGTGCGGATCGAAATCCCCAGCGCCCGCGCCGTATGAGTGCGGTTGCCCGAATGATGCTGAAGGGCTTCCAAGATCACCGTGCGTTCGATGTCGTCGAGCGTGCGGCCCGGCATCCACGAAACCCCCGGTCCGCCCGCTCCGTTGGAGCTGGCGAGCACTTCGGCCGCGATGACCGAACGGCGTTCAATGTAGATGTCCTTGCTCGAGATCAACCCGTCGTGCGCGGTCAAGACCGAGCGCTCGATGACGTTCTCGAGTTCCCGGATGTTTCCGGGCCAGGTGTGCAGATCCAACATCGCAAGCGCCTCCGGCGAGACCTGATCGACCGTTTTCGAGTTCTTCTTCGAATAGACGCCCATGAAGTGCTCGACCAACGTGCGAATATCGCCGATCCGCTCACGCAGCGGCGGCATCGTGAGATTTACGACGTTTAAGCGATAAAACAGATCTTCCCGAAACGTCCCGGCCTTCACGCAATCGGCGAGATTGCGGTTGGTCGTCGCGATGATGCGTACATCCACCGCGACCGGACGCCGACCGCCGATGCGATCGACTTCGCTCTCCTGCAAGACACGTAAGAGCTTCGATTGGAGTTTGATATCCATTTCCGAGACTTCGTCGAGCAGCAGGGTGCCGCCGTTCGCGAACTCAAACTTTCCTGCTTTGGCCGTCACGGCGCCGGTGAAGGCTCCCCGCTCGTAGCCAAAAAGTTCACTTTCGAGGAGATTTTCCGGAATCGCCGCGCAATTGATCGCGACGAACGGACGCGAGGAACGCGTCGAAGTGTCATGAATGAGCGCGGCCATCAGCTCCTTGCCCGTCCCGCTTTCGCCCTGGATGAGCACCGTCGCCTTGCTGCTGGCCACGGTCTTCGCGAGTTGGATTAGCTCCCGCATTCTGCGATCCGATGTGATGATCTCACTCATAGTCTGCCCTCCTTGGCACTTGTTTCCTGATTTGCTAGCGCTTCCCGCGCCAGTTTTCTCCAGAAGTCGTCGGTCTCACTGCTCGCAAGCTTCTTCAAAGTCGCTTGCGATTTGGTTCGGTCCGCGGTCTCGCCGGTCTTGCCGAGCGCCCGCGCATATTCAAATAGAGCCTGGTTCCCGCCCAGATTTTCTTCGACCGCGCGCGAGTAGGCTTGCGCGGCTTCGCCCCAGCGGCCCTGGCCGGCGAGCAGCTCGCCTTCGGCGAGAATCAATGCGGTGGCCGTAGGTACCGCGGCCACACCGAGGAGCGCCGCGAGGCTCGAGGGCGACGGGGCTTGCCCGTCGGTCTGTGCGCCCGGCTTGCGATCGGTCGCCGGTTTGCGATCCATCGCGAACTTGGAGAGACTGCGGTACCCTTCGATCGCCGCCTTCGACTCTCCGGCCGCGGCTTGCAGCGATGCGACCCAGTAGCCGAGGCGCGCGCCTTCTTCGACGGACCCCTTAGGCGACCCTTTCGGCGCGAGCAGTTGGGCCCGGATCGCGTGAGAGAGCGCGCTCGCAAGCTTGCCGCCCCGCTGATCGAGTAACCCCAAAATCAGTTCGCGGCCGTAAGAGAACTCAGACTCTTCCACGACCTCCGCGAGGCGCTTACGGATGGCGCTCTCGTTGGGATCTCCACCGGCAAACCGCGCCTTGGCTTCGGTGAAGGCCCGTTCTGAAGTCTTGAGCGGGTCCTCTACCGCGCCGCCTTTCGGCTCGGATGCCGGCGAACGTCCCGCGCTCGCGGCGGCCGCCGCCACGACGATCGCGTGATTGGCCGCGCCGTCGTCGTAAGCTTTACTGAGTTTTTCCGCGACGCCCGCCAGTCCGTGCTTCGAAGCGGCGCGCGACAGCTTCAAAAGATAATCGGGATCCGCTTCCGCGTAACCCGGGCGTGTTCGTGGTAGACCCGCGACGTTCTCCTGATAAAACTTCAAAGCTTCGTACTCTCGACCCGCTTCCAGCTCCGCGATGATTTTTTTCCGAAACACCGTTTGGAGCAGATCGCTGATCAAGGGACGCGCGACGGATTCCACGTTGGAGCGGATTTCATGAATCGCGATCTCCACCGCTTTTTCTTCGCGCCCGAACGCGATCAAAGCGCGCACCTCCACGAGGCCGACCAAGTCCTGATAACGCGCCATCACGACATCGGCGGAATACTTTCCGCGAAACTGCGCGGCTTCACCGGCGAAAAAGCGCAATGCCGAATCCGCCGTCATCCCGCCGTGATCGCCACAGGGCAAAAGCTTGAGTCGCGCCAGCGTGGCACCCGGGCTGTAAGGGTACCGATTGACCGTATCGTAAAACCATTTGCGGCTTTCGACTTGGGTCGCGACGTCCTTGCTCGCGGTTTCAGCCAGGCGATACGCCGCTCTCCAACCGATCGGATGGGACGGGTAACGCGTGAGAAACGCGTGGAACGCTTCGCCCGCGCGCGCGTAGTCCTTGAGCCAGAATAGAGTTTCCGCCCGATTGATCTGGACATACGGGGCCGCGTCCGCCTGAGCGGAAAAACGCTGCGCCGCGCGGTAGTAAGCGGCCAACGCCTGTTCGTACTGCAATCGTTCAAGATATAGATCACCGACGCGAAACGCGCCGAGCGTTTTGGATTCATCGTCGGGCGCGTTCTCGGCGACCCATTGATACTCCTGGGCCGCGCGCTCCGTCTGCTTCATCCCGGCCAGCGCTTCAGCGGCCCCCAGATGGAAGACCCACGCGAGCCGGTGGTCGGAGTGATTGCTGATCAGCCAGAGCGAGGTTTCGAGCGCCTGCAGATTGTTCTGCTTCTCAAAAAATTTACCCGCGATGAACATCGCCGAGTGCAGCGCGACCGGAGTGTCTTTCGCGTCCGTGGTCAGCGTCTTGAGAAGCGATAACGCTTCGTCTTCGCGGTGGAGGCGGATCAGGCAATTGGCTCGGAGAAACGTCATCTCGTGGCGATGCTCCGACTGCGGATGCTCGGTTTCGAAAAAATCGATCGTCCGAAGCGAAAGCGCGGGCTTGCCTTGACGATAGAGGTCGAGCGCGAGCTTAACGTACTGCGCGGGCGACGACTTGCCGCTCGCCGGCTTCACGCCTTCGGCGTCCTTGGGTTCCAAGTAGATGTAATTCGTGTCCGCGGTGGTCGACGGAAACCAGCGGGAGAGTTTGATCGGTTCGCGGGCCGGCGTAAAGGCGAGCGACACGTCATTCTCGTCATTGGACGGCTGTCGACAGAACCGGCCAAGATCCTCGCGTTCGGTCTTTTCCTTCACGCTGGCGATCTTGCGATCCTTGCGAAGCTTGGATTCGGCCGCCGCCCGGGCCGATTCGGAATTCTGCTTTTGCCGCGATTTGGCCGCGCGGACTTGCGCGAGCGTCGGGCCGTCTTTAAGCCAGAAATCGACGACAAAACGCGCCGGCGACTTTTGGCGATAGTCAAAACGCTCCATCCGAGGATCGGCAGGAGCCAGATCGCCCGCGGGTAGCTTCCATTTGCCACTGACTACTACCGCGCCGGGCACTTCACTGAGAGTCATGGAGGCCAGTCGCGAATCACCGATGTCAGTTTTTTGACGAACCCAAGCGTCTTCTTCGCCCAGAGGCGCGCCGAGATCCGAAAGACTCAAGCCTTTAAGGATCAGTTCAAATCCGCCGGGAATGTCCTTCCACGTCGGATCGACGCCTTCATCAATGCGAAGCGTCAGGCGACTATGAGTGCGGAAGGTTTGAAGGCCCACGGGGGCTGTGCCATCTGACGCGAATGCGCATTGCGTTAACGCAAGTGAAAGAAGGGCACTAATTGAAAAGACGGAGTCGAGCATCCTGCTCTATTTCCTCTTCACTGAACATTGGACTTCATGCCCAAAGGTCAAAGACGACAGTTTAGTCTAAGCAAGCAAGGTGCCAGTTCGACCCCGACTCCGCGGACGGGTCCAATGACGACCGAACGCCACATGCCTACTAGGTAATTCCGGATCGGCAAGCGCGACAGCTCGGTAGCGGAAAACCGTGCTTTTTTGACCCATCGTCAGGAAACACAACGGTTTACGCCCGAACGTTGACGGTTTATCTTGCGGACCAATGCTTCGTTTCATCCAGGCCATCGCGGTTTCTCTCAGTCTCATTTTCTCCAGCGGCTGCGGAATTCTGGTCGGCAACACCAAGCCCGTCACCGAAAAATCCGACGACTACTCCGTCTTGGATTTGAGCCGAGATCCGGAATCGGAGTGGGTTCCCTTGAGCTCGACCGACCCCTTCCCCGCGAACGACGTCAAAGATCCGAACGCGTCGTCGGACCGGGCGTGGCAATCCAAGCGGAATTCCGCGATCGTTTCGATCAACACGACCTGTCGGAAAAAGATCACGGACGCGACCGTCGACCTCTCGAGCTATTCCCGCCAACTTTTACTCGGTGTCAACGACGTGCAGCTCCGCGAAGAGACGGAACTGAAGCTGCAAGACACGCCGGCACTCCAAACGATCATCGAAGGAAAACTCCAGGGCGAACCCGTGCGAATGCGCGCTGTCGTCTTGAAGCGCGCCGAATGCCTGTACGACTTGGTATTCTTGGGTCGGCCGGGCGGCGACAAAGCCACCCTGCAAGAAGCGGATTTCACGCGCTTCGTTCAATCGCTGAGGATCAAGTGAGCGCCGACACCACCGCGCCGCAACCGTTCCGGCCGATTCACGAGATCGCGCTCCGTCTCGGAATCCGCACCGTCATGACCGTGCGGTTCGCCGGCGGATTCGCGCTTCTCACGGGCAAAGTCTTTACGGAGATGTTTCAGCCGCCGTTTTATCCGTGGCTGCTCATTGAACAGCTCTACATGATCGGCATCCGTTCGTTTCTTCTCGTCGCCGTCACGGGGCTCGCCACGGGCAGCGTGATGACGCTCCAGTTCGGCTACGGCCTCGAGCGCTTCGGGGGCACGCTGTACGTTCCGAAAATAGTTTCGCTTTCGATTTTACGGGAAATGGGCCCGGTTTTTACCAGTCTCCTCGTCGCCGGCCGCATCGGTTCGGGCATGGCTTCCGAAATCGCGTCGATGAAAGTCACGCAGCAGATCGACGCCATCCGCGCGCTCGGCACGAGTCCGATCAAGCGGATCGTGATCCCGCGTCTCCTCGCCTGCATGATCGCGCTTCCGCTGCTCACGATCTTCGCCGACTTCATCAGCATCTTCGGCGCCATGATGATCGGCATGACCGAACTCGGAATTTCTCCCGAATACTTCATCGCGAAAACGCTCGAGACCGCCGTCATCGCGGATCTCCTCACGGGTCTCGCTAAAACCGCGGTCTTCGCGTTCTTCATCGCGATGACCGCGTGCTGGAAAGGCCTCACCACCGAAGGCGGTACGCAAGGCGTCGGCAACACCACCACCTGGGTCGTCGTCGCGTCGAGCATCTTCATCATGGTCAGCGACTTTTTTCTCACTAAATTCTTCATTCTCACGGTCTTCCCGAAGTTTTGAACATGACGGCAACCCCCACAGACAAAATCGCGCTTTCGGTCCAGGACCTCCATAAATGTTACGGCGAAAAAGTCGTGCACCAGGGGATCAGCTTCGATCTTCAGGAAGGCGAAATTCTCGGCCTTTTCGGCGGCTCCGGCTCCGGCAAGAGCGTCGTTTTGCGCTCGATCATCGGCCTTGAGCGACCGGACCGCGGCTCGATCCTCTTTCACGGCCAGGATCTCACGAAGCTCTCCGAACGCGAACTCATGCCCGTTCGCACGCAAATCTCGTATGTCTTTCAGAACGGGGCGCTCTTTGACTCGCTCACGGTCGAAGAAAATCTCGCCTACCCGCTCAAGGAACACACGTCTCTCAAGCCCGCCGAGATCAAAGCCCGCGTTGATCAGATGCTTGAGAAGATCGACATGAAAGGCTCAAACAACCTCCTGCCCGCCGAACTGTCGGGCGGCATGCAAAAACGCGCCGGCCTCGCGCGCGCAATCATCATGGAGCCCAAAGTGATCCTGTTTGACGAGCCGACGGCGGGGCTCGACCCCATCAACACGGCGCGCCTCCTCGGCAACATCAAAAAACTGAAAGTCGGCGGCATTACCGGAATCTTCGTCACCCACGACATTCCCTCCGCGTTCGAAATTGCCGATCGCATCGCGATTCTCTACAATGGAAAAATACATGTGATCGATAGTGTCGAAGGAATCCAGAAGTCAGCCGATCCGTTGGTTCAGTCCTACGTAGCCGGAGCTCATCATGCGTAAAGAATTCGAAATCGAACTTAAAGTCGGCCTCTTCGTGACGATCGGGCTCGCGCTCGTGCTTGCCTCGATTCTGCTTCTGGGCGGCGCGAACAGCATCTTCACTCGGCAGAACACCTACACCACCCACTTCTCCAGCACCGAGGGCTTGATCACCGGCGCGAAGGTGCTCCTAGGCGGGCTCCGCGTCGGCGTCGTGAGCGACGTCGATTTCGACGAAGAAACGAAGTCGATCCGGGTCGAAATTGCGATCGCGCGCAAGTACGCGCCTCTGATCCGAGTCGATTCAAAAGTCGAACTCTCCACGCAAGGCCTGCTCGGCGATAAGTTCATCACGATTTCGATGGGGGATTCGGACCAGCCGACGGCGGACGCAGGCTCGGAAATCCCGTCCCGCGCCGGCAAGGATCTCGCGGAGTTTTTAACTAAAGGCGACGTCCTGATTGCGTCGCTTGGCAGCGCCGCCGCAAGCCTTGATCAGACGCTCAAAGTCCTGAACTCCAGCGGCCGCAGCGAAACCCTCTTTCAGGGACTCGCGCAAACGTCCAAGAATCTGGCCGCGCTGAGCGCGAAGCTCAATCAGGATCTCGAAAAGACCACCCGTAACCTCGGCGGGATCATGGAGAAGATCAACAACGGTACGGGCACCCTCGGCGCGCTGGTCAACGATCCCGGCCTCTACGAGGACGTTCGTTCGCTGCTTGGCGGCGCGAACCGCAACCGCGTGATCCGGAACCTCGTTCGCAAGACCGTCAAAGACAACGAAGACGCCCGGTCCGACCAACGGTAGCGGCCAACCCCTTGACGCTCGCAAGCGAAGCGGTTTTCGTTAGAATCATGGATAGGATGCTCGTCTCTTCCCGGCCCCGCCGTTGCACTACCGCCATTTTTTTTACCTCGTTGTTTTTTTCGACGACGGCGCGGGGCTCGATTCTCGATGCCGCGGATGTGACGAGCCTGAATCCCGCGATGACGATCGCATCGCAGCCCGAAACCCTCCCGCTCTATTCGCCACGTGCAGCCTGCGATCGAGCGCTCCCACCCGTGCCGCGCAATCCACTCGAAGGCATTCGCTGGATCAACGGTTCCGTGGATTGCACGAAAAACACGGATCCGCCGCTCCAGGTGGTTGAGTACGGGCCGGGCTCCTATATTCTTCGGCAAAATCCTTGCCTCAATTTCGAAGCTCCCTTCATTTATCTCTTTATCGGCGCGGATAAAGCGCTCTTGCTCGATACGGGCGCCACTAGTGAAGAAGCGTCGTTTCCGCTTCAACAGACGATCGCGCGCCTCATCGCCGACAAGGGCCGCGGCGGCAAAACCCCCGAACTCCTGGTCGTGCACTCCCACGGCCATGGCGACCATACCGCGGCCGACGCGCAGTTCGCGGGCAAGCCCCGGACCCGCGTCATTTCGGCGAATCCCGAAGGCCTTTCCCGGGAGTTCGGAATTACGGACTGGCCGCGGGGACGCGGCAAAGTCGATTTGGGAGGGCGCGTACTGGATGTCCTGCCAATTCCCGGGCACGAGGAAGGCAGCATCGCCATCTACGATCAAGCGACGCGCGCTCTCCTGACGGGAGATTCACTTTATCCCGGGCGCCTCTACATCGCCGATTGGGTCAGCTACCGAGACAGCATCGCGCGACTGGCGGATTTCGTGAACGCGAACCCGGTTTCCCAAGTCCTCGGCGCCCATATCGAAATGACCCGCATTCCCGAGCGGGACTTCGAATTCGGAAGTACCTATCATCCGAACGAACACGTCTTGGAACTCACCCCTCACCACGTCCGTGTCCTCAACAGCGCACTGGGCCGAATGGGAAGCACGCCCGCTCGGCTCGCGCTCGGCGATTTTATCATCACACCGTAGGACGCTCTAATTTTCGAGGTCGCCCGTTTCAAAATAGAGAGTGCGCGCCGGGAGCGACCGCGACTGGCCATCGATGGTGGCGGTGACCGGCGCCGTCACATTCAGTGTACTATTGGACTGAATATTGAGACCGGGAATCGTGAGCTCAATGTTTGGCTGACCCGCGAGACGCTGCCTCAAGGCGGGTTCAGCCGTCACCGCCATCAACTGATCATAATCCGGCCGCCCGCCGATCCGATGCGCGATGAAGGCTTCGTTCGAGTTGCCGAACATGAAGTATCGTCCGGACTCCCGAGAATCGGCGGCGCTGAGTTTCCGAAAATAAATGACCCGCCGGATGACCAGATTGACGCTCGGGGCGATGGACGTGCCGTCGCGTTCAAAGTGGCCCCGGAAAAGTTCCACGGGAATCACCTGCCCGACCCGCGCGTCTGGCAGGACGAACGCTTGCGGCTGGACGGAATGAAGTCCCGGATTGGCGCGTAAGTCGGCGAGATAGGCATCCTTGCCGGGCCCCGCTTCGATGTCGACTTCATAGACGGCCTGATAATCGTGAGGCGGATAATAGAGCGGCAAGTGGGAGACGTAAAAGGGTCCTCGTCCCATGATGACCATTCCGTGAACGGCTTTATGATCCGGATGCGGCCCTGTCGGGGACTCCACGCCGCTGCAATTCATGGCCATCGGCGGGAGGCATGCTTTGGAGACGGCATTCAGGAGTTCGAGTGCGCGATTTCCGACGCCGATTCGGGCATCGAAAGCGGGTCCGTTCGAGACCGCGGACGCCAGCGTCCCCGCCCCGGTCCCGATCAAGAGCAGGAGAACAGAAATAACGCGGATTATTTGCAACTGACTTCCAGGTCATCCGGAAACGTCAGATGAAAAGTCGGCCGCGGTGATTTTTCGATAGAGAAACCCACGATCGAAACCGTTTGCGTGGCCTCGGGTGCTGCCCCGGCATTCGCCCAAAGCTTACCTTCCGGCGTAAGCGTCATCTGAAGCGTGTGACGGCGATTGCTCACACTTATCCGGCCGATCGGCACGATGTGGTCGGGCGAGCGGAAGGTAAACTGCCGGATCAGCGCTGACCCGTTCTTGAACATGCAGCGGTAATAATAGGGTTGGGCTGCCTTGGCGCTCGAGGAAAAAGCGAGAAAGAACAAAATCAGAAACCGCATCGTCATTCTCCGTTATCCGAATTATCGGGAGTCGCCGCCGGCATCGTGGCCGGCAAGCGCACGGCTTTCTCCCGATCCCATCGAACCTTCGCGCACATTCGGGCGCTGACGACCTCCGGATCGATTTGAGCCAAAGACTCGATGTAAGTGGCGAGGAATCTCCGATCCTCTTCATCCTGGGCGCTATTGCCACCTGACCATCCGCCGGGGGGCATCTTCAAATGGTATTGGTTCAGTCCGGCCCGAAGCGCCGTCGTCACGCGCTCATTCCAGGTTTGCGGTTTCCCGCTCTCGTCCAACTTCGTCGAACTGGAATTGAGCCAGCTTTGAGCCCTACGGATCGCCTCGATGCGCTGGACCCGTCCTTCGGGCCCCGCCGCATTCATGACTTCAGTGAGCGGGACGAGCGGAAAATCGTGACAGGTTTTGCACCGTCCCAGGAGCCTTACGGCTTCCCCAGTACGTTGCACCTGGACGATCTCGGAAATGGAGGCAAACGGCGCGCGCACGAATTCCGCGGGGGCGAATCCGCGTTCACCAGCGCAATCCGTCGTCGGAGTAAGCACGACAGCTGGTTGCGGGGAGAGCACGATCTCCGTGCTCGGATCCAGGGTGCCTATCGCTGCGCGACTCAGGACCTTGAGCTTCGCGCAATCTTTTCCCGCCTCATTGTAGACTTCGCGAAGCTGCCGCTGATCCTTGAGCGAATCCATGAACTGATCGGAGAACGCGTAACTCGTATCAGATGCAGCCTGCGCTACCGTCATGGACCAGGTCTGGACGGGCACCCCCATCGGCTCCAAAAGATACCGAAAGGCCGCCACAACGTCCGGGTTACTCTCAGCCACGCCTTGCACGCCGCCCGGATCCTGGATGGCCGTGAAATCTCCACCGACGCCGTTGATCGAGGTTCGCGACAAACGGCGAGCCGTTGAATTCCGCGCCGTACTCGAGGTCACGCCTTGCGATCGCAGAAGACTGTCCAGGTATTGCTCGTGCCGTCTCATCTTATACTCGTCACGCATCGAATGATTCTGCACGGTGTTTGCGGTGACGGCGGCGAGCACCGTATCCGCCGTCAGCGGCTGATTCGGCATCCGGGTCTGGAAGAAATCGAGGGCCCGGCGCTTGACCCAGTTGGGTTGGCCGTCCACGTCCGCGGGAATATATTCAGCGATGATCGCGGGATCGCCCGAGCTTTCACAATAAAGAATTCCCGCCGCCACGTACTTCATCCGATTCCAATTGGGATTGTCTTTGATCGTTTGCGCCGCCTGGCACATCTGCTGTCCGAGCAGCTGATCAAAAGCGGTGTGTGAAGGTCCGGCGTTGCTAGCAGTCTTTTGTGAGTAATTCTTAAGATCGCGTTTCCGTGGATAATGCGGAATTCGGTAAAACCCGCGCTGCTGCACTTGACTTCGAATCGCCGCAATTTTCGCGAGATCCGAAGCGTTTCGGCCGGGCTTGGGCGTGATTTGAATGAAGTCCGGCTCGTACGGGATCTCCAGACTTGCGAGCCGGCTCACGGGCTTTTTTCCCGCGGCGGCGGCGGCCCGGGCAACCGCAATCTGATTCAGAAACCTGAGATATGAGTTCGTGATGGCATCCGGGCGATGAATCCGGCCATCCGTGAATCCGTTTATAGCGGTAGAGTCCGGCGGTGGGTCGCTTTCAAGAAAGTCATCACGCGGCGGCACGATCGTCGCCCAGGCCCGGTACGTGTCCCAGTTCGGGCGCATGGGGCTCTTGTGACATCGAATGCAGCGATTGCCGGAAAGATCCACGTGGCGGGCCACACTGCCGTCATGGGGAGCGTTCTGAAAGCTAATCTCCTGAAAGTGATATTTGCCGGCCTTGCCATCCCAACGCATGACCTCGAGCGCTCCGTACCCTGGCTTGCTCGGATCGGTATTGAAGGTCACCCAGAGTTCAGCGTTGGCGCTCTTGATGGCCACGCGAGGATTTCCTGGCGAGGTTTCCTGAAGACTGCCGCTGTCGCCCATCAATGGAAAGTTCAGCCGATTCATGCCTGGGCCGCCGTTGGTCCGACGCATCAGGGCGGTGACCCGCGCCAGAACCGACTGTAACGAATATTGGGGTAACACCGTCGCGGTGCCTTCGAAACTGGCTTCGCTCCAGCGCCCATTCGGCGCGAGCCGGCCACCCGTAATCTCGTTCAAGATATCGTTGAAATCATTTTGAAGCGAAGTTTCGCATTCGCCGCAAGCGTAGTCGGGCTGACTGCAGTTGGCGACCAGCATGCTGTCTTCGGCTTCGGTGACAAGTGTGGCTGCAGTCGCCGCTGTCGGCGATGGGCTGTCTGACGCTCTTGGTTGCGGTCCGCGAGAATCCGCCGCGATGGCCGAGATCGGAAGTAAAGTCAGGAGAAGTGTGAGGAATGCGGGAACGTCTCGCACCTGGAACCATCCCATCACGAAATTAGAAAAAGCGTCCGGGGAAGCGCAGCCTCCCCGGACGATAATTAAGACTGGTTAGTTGCTCATCCCGCTGCCGCCGCTCATGATCGCGTCGTCATCCGAGCGCTTCTTCGCGGCCGGAGTGATCATGCCGCGCTTGCGGAGCTTTTCGACGAGGGTCGTACGATTCATGCCCAAGATTTCGCTCGCGCGATTCTTGTTGTTGTTCGTGCGAGCCAGCGCCTGGTCAATCAAATGGTTTTCGAACGCGTCCACGATCAGCTTGAGATCGAGGCCGGAGTTCGGAAGCACCATGCGTGGGAATTCCCATTCCGACAAAGCGCCCGTGCCTTGCGGCTGGCCTTCGGCGTATTTTTGGAAAATCCGATGCGGGAGATCTCCGAGATCCACGGAGCCTTGACCCTTCAAGATCACGAGGCGCTCCATTAGATTTTCGAGCTCGCGCACGTTGCCGGGCCAGTCGTAGGACATCAGCGCGTCCAGAATTTGACCGGTAGGCGCCTCGACCGTGTGACCGGTCAGACTGTTGAACTGCGTGACGAAATGACTGAGCAGCATCGGGATGTCACTCTTACGCTCGCGCAGCGCGGGTACCCGGCAAGGGATCACGGCGAGGCGATAGTAGAGATCTTCGCGGAATTCACGTTTTTTGGCCGCTTCCTCAAGGTCGCGATTCGTCGCCGCGATGATGCGGACGTCGACTTCGATCGTGCGGGAAGAACCGACGGGCTCAAACTGGCGAGTTTGAAGCACTCTGAGAAGCTTCGATTGCAGATGAAGCGGCATTTCGCCGACTTCGTCGAGGAACAGAGTTCCGCCGTGCGCCGTTTCGAAACGACCCTGGCGGTTCTGTGTCGCGCCGGTGAAGGCGCCTTTCACATGACCGAAGAGTTCAGCTTCGAGAAGCTCCGACGGGATCGCCGCGCAATTGACGACGACCATGGGCTTCGAAGCCCGTGTCGAATTTTCGTGGATTGCGCGGGCGACGAGTTCCTTCCCGGTTCCGCTTTCCCCAGTGATCAGGACTGTGGAGTCCGTCTGGGAGACCTTTTCGATGGTCTTGAAAATGTTTTGAATAGCCTGAGATTCACCAACCAATGGCGACCTAAAATTCAGCATCAATGCACCCTTCTTTAACCCGTCCTTGAGTTAAAACTTCCTTGTTTAGCGCCGTCACTCCGGTTCGATCCTCGAACCGTCAAATTCCAGCTATCAAAAGGCTAAGGCAGAAAATGCCCCACTGTCAAAAAGTTTTCTAAGATGATCAAAGGTTGGCGCTGAGACCGCGAAATCACTTGGGTTTTAGCGGCCAGAAACTGGCAAAATAGTCCGGAGCAACCCGGACTGACGGGACCAATATTCCCGCTCGGGTCCGGTTCGGTGAGATCTGCGGGACGAAACCTTCGCAGGAATCCCCGGAGAAGGCCTGATTTGCCCAGAAAACTGTTGAATCGAAGAGCTGATCGCCCGCTCGAGCGGAAGTCCGCACGCAAGCCGGATCTGCCGTGACATGCGACGAACAAAATCGTTCTCCATTTCGAAGAGCGCTCGGTGGTCCTTGAGGCGCGAAAGCGTCGCATTGACGCTGATCGCGGCATCGGAATAGCCCCAGTAGTTCCACGCCGTTTTTGCGATCGTCCAGGCGCTTCGCAACGGTGTGCGCCAACGGTCTTCAATTCTGGCTTCGAGCCTACCCGTGGATTCGCTGAATAACTGTGTGTGGCGGTCGTAGAAATAATTCAGGCTCGCGTACAAATCATTCCGTACTCTCGCGTACTGGCGCGCCTGAAGCTGAAAACTTACGTCGGTCTCCACCTCTTCCGCCGCGACTCGATCCGCGCGGGTGACCAAACTCGGAACCTCGCCCGTGAACAGCATACGACCGGTGATCCCGGCGGCCTGCAAGCCGGTCGTGAAAACGCCACGAATGAGGGTCTGTTTGGCGGAAAGTTGCACGGCGGTGCCCCAGATTTTGAGCGCCAGTCCGGTGGTCAACGCGAAGTCGCGAGTGGTCCCGAAAGCCAGGCTGGCCAGCCGGTAGTTTCGCGTTTTTTTCTCGAAACGACGCACGGCCTTTGAGACTTCGGCGATCTGCTGGTCGAGCGCCACCGTACGATCCTTGAGCGTTTGAAGAGCTTCGGCCAGGCTAGGCCGACTGCAGTCTTCCGCCGCATACGACGAGAGCGGTAACGAAATCACCGCCGCGAACCCGGCCAGGAATAAATATTTTCTAAAATCCAACGCGCAGATGTTCACGTGCGCCTCCTCAACTGCGCTCAACAGTTCAGGATTGATGCCAGGCACTGCGAGGACTTTACGAGATCTGAGGTTAGGAACCTGGCTAAACGTTAGACAGTTGGCGGGCTAAAACGCGTGCCCGAACGTGAAGCCGACCCAAGGGATGACTTTATCCGCGAAGGTCGCGTAGCCGGTCACCCGGAAGAGAAAGCCCGAATCGCCGCGGTTTTCATAGCCGAACCCGACCACCGGCAACACCGCGCCCGACCCGAAATCGATCGAACCGGTTTTGGAAGTTCGCCCGGCGGCGTCGTTGGAATCAAGGATGATCGTCGCGCCGCCGGTTCCGTAGAGCGAGCCCTGATCCTGTTTGAAATAGTAATTGAAGTAGACCGGAACCAGTTTAACGCTCTGGCCGATATCGGCGCCCGACGTGCGGTCCTTCAGTCCCACTGTTCCGTAGCCGAAACCCGCGGCCATATCGTCATTCATCACGCGATCGTACTGCACGCTGAAGAGGCCGGCCCGTCCAAGCATCTCCACCCCGAGCACATTGGGATGAGTCACGCGCGTATGTTCAGCGCGGGCGGAAAATGCCATCGAGACTAAAAATAGAGCCACTGAAATTTTTCGCATAGGAATATCCTTCGTAATTAGCTGAAAACGGATCGAACCCACTGATCGGAATGAAGATCACCCCGATAAAAAAACCAAACTCCCGTGAGCGCAATCAGGCTCACGCTGACTCCCCAGCACCATCTTTGACGCAAGCTCTGTTGCTTGCGCCGAAAATAAACGCCGAGCTCAAACAGCAAAAAAGCGCAAGGGAGTGCCCACCAGGGATAAAATCGCAAGATGGCGTACACGGTGTGCACCGAACGAGTTTACGGGACGAGCCACCGATTACAACTACGCTCCAAAAGATTCGATTGAATCGCTTAGCGCACTGCGCGGAGCTGCGAGACCTGGTCAGTTTTTTCCCAGGTGAACTCCGGCTCCGCCCGACCGAAGTGGCCGTAGGCCGCGGTCTTCGCGTAAATCGGTCTCAATAGATTTAACGACTCGATGATGCCGGCCGGCCGCAAATGAAAAATCTCCCGCGCTGCGGCTTCGAGCTTTTTCAATTCGATTTTTTCGGTTCCGAAGGCATTCACCATCACGCTGACCGGTTCGGCCACGCCGATGGCGTAAGCGAGCTGCACCAGGCAGCGGTCCGCGAGGCCGGCCGCCACGATGTTTTTCGCGACGTAACGCCCCATATAGCAGGCGGAGCGGTCGACTTTGGATGGATCTTTTCCGGAGAAGGCGCCGCCGCCATGGGCTCCGTGACCGCCGTAGGTGTCGACGATGATTTTTCGGCCGGTGAGACCGCAATCTCCCATCGGTCCGCCGATGACGAAGCGCCCGGTCGGATTGATGAAGTACTTCGTATTTTTATCGAGCAGGTTCGCGGGAATCGTTTTTTTGACGACTTCCTCAATCAATGCTTCTTGAATCTGCTTATGCGTGACGGACTCGTCATGCTGCGAACTGACGACGATGGCGTCGATGCGCTTCGGCTTGTCGTTTTCGTATTCGACCGTGACTTGAGTTTTTCCGTCGGGACGAAGCCAAGCGAGCGTGCCGTTCTTGCGAACCGTCGAAAGGCGAAAGGCGAGTTTGTGCGAGAGATCTATCGTTAGCGGCATGAGCTGCTCGCTCTCGTTGACCGCGTAACCGAACATGATGCCCTGATCGCCGGCGCCTTGTTCCTTTTGATTGTGCAGGCCCGCGCCTGCCGAAACGCCTTGCGAAATATCCGGACTCTGACGATCGAGCGTGATCATCACGGCGCACGTTTTATAGTCGAAACCTTTTTCCGAAGAGTCGTAGCCGATCCGTTTCACCGTCTCACGCGCGATTTGCGCATAATCAACTCGAGCGTTCGTCGTAACTTCTCCCGCGACGACGATGAGCCCCGTGGTCACGAGCGTTTCACACGCGACGCGCGACTTAGGATCTTGCGCGAGGAGCGCATCCAGAACTGAATCTGAAATCTGATCCGAGATTTTATCCGGGTGACCTTCCGTCACCGACTCCGACGTAAAAAGATAGTTACCGGCCATGGTTAGTGTCGGGCCTATTGGTCGAGATGGATCGGGAACTTAGGCGTCGTCCCTTTGTTCTGTTGCATGCGCTTGCGGGTTTTACCCTTACGAGCTTTACGAATTTTGCGAGCAGTCTTGCTCTTCATACGGCGGGACGGCATTCGACTAACCTCCGGAGAGTTTTAAGGAAAAACCGGTTTTGCCTTTCTCCGGGCCCAAAGTCAACGACGGCGCGCCCTTTGCTCCGGACCTCCGAATGACAATCATCATCCCGGTCCTGCTCTTGGGGTTGACGCCGATGGCCTGGTCCGCTGATTTACCGACTTTACGAATGCGGGAAGGCGAACAAAGACTCCTACATTTTCCAGGACTTCGCCGCTACTCGGCCTCCGGAACCGCGTTTCGGATGGCGCCACTTCCATCAGGACTGGAAACCACCGGTCTCGGTGCACCCCTTCTCGTCAAAGCCGTTCACGCCGGAGTCGGTGAACTTTGGGTTTGGACAACGGACGGTGGCGTTCAACACCGGTCGATCGAGGTTTTTAAGACGGAAGTGCTGCGCCCGGCCGACTTTGAACTCGCCCTGAGCCGCTTGGATGAGGTCGAAATTCTGGGAACTCCGGCCGGAAAATCCGTGCTCCAGGGGAGTATTCGCACGAAGGGTGAATGCGCGCGGATCCGCGCGCTCAAGCTGGCTTTCGGCGCCCAAGTCATCGATGAATCGTTGCCGACGGAGGCGTTGGCGGATCAGGCTTGGGTCGATCTGGAAAAGTGGAGGCTCGCGTCTCCTTGGGCGACCCGACTCCGCTTGGAACGGCTCGGGCGATCCGTTCAGGTGCGAGGCTCAGTCACGCGTGCGCAAGACCGGGAGCCGGTGGAACGTCAGGCTGCCGCGATTTTCGGCTGTGCCCAAATCGTTCTACTCGCGCCCGCCGACGAATCGCCAACGATTTCGTTCAGAGTTTTTCTCCTCGAGGTCAGAAAGGACCGATTGAGCAGTCTTGGGCTCGGCTGGCCCGCCAATCAGACGGGAGCGTTTCGGGTGAGTCCCTGGGGAATTCAACGGAATCTCACCCTGGATGTCGCCATTCAAATGCTCGAGGGCGATGGTTCGGCCCGGGTGCTTTCAAGTCCGGAGCTGGTCGTTCGCGCCCCCGGTGAAGCGGAGCTTTTCGCGGGTGGTGAAATCCCCATCCGTGCGACGAGCCAATATTCATCGCAGGTCACTTGGCGGCCCTACGGTTTGACGTTCAAACTGATCGTCGGCGCGGCGTCAGAAGACCGCGTGAGAGTCGATATTCTGACCGAAGTCAGTCATCTGTCCGAAACCATCGGTGGCGAAGCCATTCCCGGCGTCCAATCCAATCGCATGCGTACGCAGGTCGATGCTCGCTACGGCGAGCCGCTCCTCTTGTCCGGTCTCCTTCGGCGCGAAACCCGCGAACAAGCACGCGGTCTGCCGGGGCTGCGAAGCCTTCCCATTCTCGGGACGCTTTTCGGTTCCAAGGACTTCCTCGAAGCCCGAAGCGAACTGGTCGCGATTCTGATACCGAACCCACGCGCGCCGACGGTTTCCGTTCCGGACGTTCGCGGTCCGATTCCCGCGGCGCCCTGGGATTCCATTGGACGTGAAAAGGATCAGGAACCGCGCGCGCCCGTTTCGGAAAGCGAAAGTCAATCCCCACCCCTTCGCCATCCGCGGCTTCATCGCTGGTTCCCGTCATGAGGCCGGCGTGGCTGCAGGCCTTGCTGTCAGACGGCGGAGTCCTGGATATTTGCATCAATGGTCCGGACGCGATCTTCGTAGACCGGGGAGACGGCCTTGAAAAAAACGATGCGCGATTCCCATCCGCGATTGAACTGCGGGACTGGATTCTTTCCGAGCTTTCGCTCGCGGGGCGCAGCTGGGACGCCAAGCATCCGTTTGTGGATGCGACGCTCGATGATCTCGGCGCGCCAACCCATCGACTACATGTGACGTTTCCGCCTGTCGCGCGAAGCGGGCTTCTCATCTCGTTGAGACGGCTGGCGCGCAGCCCGGACCGCTCCAACGCCCACGCCCGAAAACTCGCGGAGGATCGCTGGGGTTCATCGCCGCTGTTTTCGCTCCTCGCTGATTCCGTTCGCCGGGGGGATCCGATGATCCTTTGCGGGGCGACTGGCAGCGGCAAAACGACGCTGTTGAATGACCTCCTTTCTCATGTGCCGGAAGCCGAGCGAATCGTAGCGCTCGAGGATACGGCGGAGCTCGAACCGGCCCTTCCGCACTTCATCTCACTCGTCAGCCGTCCACCCAATTCCGACGGGTGCGGCGAAGTCACGCTCCGAACGCTGCTCAAACAAACGCTTCGAATGAGACCGGACCGCATTCTCCTCGGCGAGTGCCGGGGCGCGGAAGTTCTAGACCTCCTCCAAGCCCTCAACACTGGGCATCGAGGCGCCATGGCGACTCTTCATGCGAGTTCTCCTAGGGATGCTTTGCGCCGTCTGGAGCTGCTCTGCTTGCTTGCGGGCGGCAGTTCGATCCCTCTCGGCGCGATTCGCGACCTCATCGCCGCGGGGGTGCACTGGATCGTATTCGTCAAGAAGCGGGTCATTTTTGAAGTGGCGCGAATCGAAGGCCGCGAAGGGGATACCATCCTTCTCCGGCCTCTGTTAAAAGTTGAGGGATGGCCGCCGGATCGCCGCGACGCTCGCAGTACATCCTCTGGATGATTTTCCTGGGCGTTGCCTACGCCCTGACCGCGCTCACCTTTTTCTTTTTTCCCACCGACCTGGTGCAGTTCGTGGCCATGGCCGGACGGGTCGCTCACTTGGACTTGACGATGGTCGAAACGAACGATCCGTTCTTCACCATGCTCGCGGTCGAATGCTGGGCCATCCTCTCGTGCCTTTGCCTCTTGGCCGCGGAATCGCCCAAAACGTCCGGCTACGCCATGACGCATTTGCTGGGCAAAGTCGTCGCGGCAACCGGATTCGGATATGCTTACTTGAATGGTAATGGGAAAAGTTTCCACCTCGTCATGACAGCCCTCGAAATCGCCATCGGCCTCATTTCACTCGCCGTCTTGCTCCGGGCCTCCCCGGAAAACGAGGAAGTCGTCGCCATGGACGGTGCCTCATGAACCCGAGTTCGCTGGCTTCTGTACCCTCGTCCGACGGAAAATCCGAGCGCCGCACAATCAGTCGCTACGTTCACCGCGCTTGGGCGCCCGGGTTTCAAGCCGTACGGATGATAAAAATTCAGGACCCGGCCACGGGCCGTGCGTTCTGGTTGCGGGCCAATCTGCTTCAAAGCAGCAATGGCTTTCGTAAGGTCGCGGAAATCCGCGCCGTGCTCTTCTCCAAAAGGGGTTCCAAAGAAGTTCAGAAAACGGGGCTCAAGCAAACGTTCGATCTCCGGGAAGCCTCAATCGAGAACGTTGCCACCGATCGCTCGCCGCTTGATACGATCCGAGTCACCCGCGAAGTGCGCGAAACCACCTCGGCACCCATCGCTTCCATTCGGATCGCGGATTGCGATTTTTCGGAAGATCGCACGTCGGGAAGAATACAATCCAAAGGACGAACGCTGAGCTGGGACCTGCAACTCACGAAGGCCCGGGACCTGAGTTTTTCCTGGGTGCCGCCAAGCCTGATCAAAGCCGGCTTAACCCATGTGCGCGCGGCGACGCCCGGCGAAGATCTGCGCGCGACGGGCTGGATCGAAATTGATGGCGAGCGTTGGGAATGGAACAGCGCCTTGGCCGCGATCACCGAATCCTCCGGACCGTCCTTCGCAAAATCGTGGATCTGGGCGCATTGCAACTCCTTCGTCGATGAGCGCGGCGAGGCGAGTGACGCCGTGTTTGAAGGGATTTCGGCCCGAGATCGCATCTTGGGATTGTTTCCATCGCCCAAAATTTCGACTTTCTTTTTGATCTACAAGAGCCGGCACTTCGCATGGAACACGCTTTGGCGCGCGCTTCGCGTCCGTTCCTCGCACGGGCACACCGATTGGAATTTCGTCGCCGAGTCCGGCGACTTCGCCATTCATGGCGCGGTCAGATCCGAGCACCGGGATTTCGCCGGAGTCACTTACGAGGACACGGATGGATCATTGCTCTACTGCGCGACCGCGCAACTCGCGGACATCTCACTTTCGGTCTACCGCCGCGGGAAACTTGAGACCACGTTGCGATCGCCCGGCGGCGCTTCGCTCGAGGTCGTCACGGCGTCTCAAAATCCTTACGTCTCCGTCCTGATGTGATGGAAACTTCCACGCAGTTCCGCCCACCGCGACCGCGAAAATCAGGAACCACCCGCAAAAACTCCAGATCAGATCCCGCGCCATAGCCCGAGTCCGATGCCGGCCGCGATCAACCCGAGCAGTGAAGGCGCAACGCAGATGAAGAGCGGCTTCAATGCGCGAACGCCCAGGCTGGAAAGTTCCTTTGCCGCGCAAGCCCGCATGCGGCTCGAAAGCTCCGCGGCGGCGGCTTCCAACCGATCGATGCACGGCTTACCTTCGATCATGCTCGCCCGCAGGGTCCGCTGAATCTGGCGGCCGCTTTCAGCAATCGCGATCAGCGGATTCCCTTCGACGTCCCCTCGCAGCGCCCCCTTTTCCCGCGCTCCGGCGATGTGAAACAACCGGACTAGCGCCGGCGAGTCAGCGTACAGCTCGGTGGCCAGTTCTTTCCAAGCGAGATCCGGCGGAGTGCCGGAGCGGACCTTAGCGATCAATCGTTCGTAGGTACAACGCGCGATGAGGGGCCAGTCTCGTTTCGCGTGCGGAAGTCCGGCCCAACGAGCGTCATCCGCCATTTTCCAGAGCCAAACCGAGCCCAAGCTCGAGTACGTCAGCGCGCCCGCGACGCAAGCGAACCAAAGCCCGGTGTTTTCGGCCAGTCCGGGCAGAAGTGTATAAAGGGTCAGGCCGATCAGCGGGATTAGAATGGCGCAGACCCAGGCCTGCGCCCGAGCCTGGGCCGATTGCGCACGCGCGAGGCGCGCGGATTCCCGATGTTCGTCGGCCAGCCCGCGAATGCGTTTGAGCGTCGGTAGCACGGCAGAACCCGAACGGCGCAGTTCCATCGCCGAACCATGAGCGAGCGGCCCCCAGGGGCGAGGCAGCTCCGCCAACGCTTCCCAGCGTGCGGCTTCCGGTAATATTCCCGCCTCGATGGATTCTTCCAAGTCGGCCAAGACCATGCTGATTCGGGGAAGCGCGGCCAACTCACCCTCCGGGTTGGCTTTTTTCCAATCGGCCAAGCCGGAAATCAGCGCCCTTGCAGTCAAAACCCCGAATGCAAAAGTCGCGATCCAAACCGAGTCCATGGATGGGGAACCAAGCAACCGAAGTGCCAAAGCACAAAAGCATTGACGCATCGTGGACCCACCACTAGCTTTCGCGACCAAACGGAGTCGCACATGAAAAATATCGGTGTTTTTTTCGTCCTGAGTCTTTCCAGCGTCGCGTTGGCCCAGCCATCGATGACAGTGGATTGCCGCCCCTTCGCGGGCGGATGGCAGACGTTCAATACAAGGTCCGGACGCGCACTCGGACAAGGTTACTTCAGCGAACGGGCGGCTTGCAGTGAAGCCGCCGCCGCCGCCCGCAACGGCTTCGCCTGCGCCGCTCAAAACGGCGGCGCCATCGTGGCGGACCTTCGCGGTGACGCGCAAGTAGGAACAGGCTATTTTTCGGCGCTCAACGGCTGCTTGTCCGCAGTGTATGGATCCCATCGCAATCTGGTCTGCGGGCCACAAAGCGGCGGCGCAGTGATCTATTCGCGGATTTCACGAGCCCCCCTTGGCACCGGGTACTGGGTCGACTTGCGGTCTTGTCAGACCGCGCTCGACGGCTCCCGTTATGGGGTCGTTTGCGGCGCCCAACACGGCGGCGCGGCGATGTTCACGCACGACGGACGTCAGCTGGGCTCCGGATATTGGTCAGAGCTTTCGTCTTGCACGGCCGCGGCAAGCTTCGTCCGAGACGGCCGAGTCTGCGTGCCGGAATCTGGGCAGATTCGCATGGCGCTGATCTCGTCGGGCCAGACGTTCGGTTTTTACAGCCGCCTGACCACCTGCCAAAACGATCTTTAATCGATTCGCGGCGCCTCCGGTGCAAGCCTCTTTCCAGGACTTTTATTGGGAAGTCATTGAATGGGATATTTCCCGAGGTCGTAGGCCGTGACTTGATCCTCGCCCATTCGCGGAATGACCAGCAGGCGTTGCGACTTCACGTAACCGATATCGGCCGCGCCCTTCATGCCGGAGAACAACTCCGTCACTTTGCCCGCGCGCGTGACGCGATAAATCTTTCCTGCCATCCAATCCGAAACCAGGAATGAATTCGAATTTTCCTGTTCTAAGCCGTCCAGATTACCCAGCGGAATACGCGTGATCATTTTTTTTCGTGCCTTGCCGTTGAGCGCCAAGCTGTAGAGCTGACCCGGTCTGGTCGTGGACCAGTCCGGATTCATTTCGGCACCCCAGGAAGCGACGAACAACCGATCGTCGACGACGAGCAGTCCGTTCGGACTTTCCAGGTCCGCGCCCTCGGCGAAAATGGACACCTGACCCGCGACGATTTTGTAGATCCTGGATCCGACGGTATCGGAAACATAAACCGCGCCCTGCGGGTCCACGGCCACGTCGTTCAGAAACTTCGCGCCTTCGACGACGTGGCGCTCGGTGATTTTTCCGGTGGCGATGGAGATCGCGACGACCTGGTCGATGTCGCTGACCCAAAGTGTTCCGCGATGGGAACGCATCCCTTTGGGAGCGTTCAGGCCTTCCACCCACTTTGCGGAAATGACTTTGCCGGCGGAATCGAGTTTCTGAATCCAGCCTTGGCCGTCCTTTTGATCGGGCGCTCCGACTACGTTTGATACGAACAGAAACTGGGAGCCGTTGTCGAAGTAGGCGCTCTCCGGTGCGCCGCAACCGGCGCAGCCCGTCCACCGAAAGCTGTAGCCGCCCTTCGGCATCACGGCGTCCGGCGCCGGCACTTGCACCGTGGCGTGGGTGAGTGGAACTCCGACGACGACCAGCGCGACTGCGAGAAGATTGTTCATAACCCCAGTTGCTAACCAAGCTCATTCGCGCTGGCAATCGCAATCAGTTCGGACCAACGGCCGCCCCAAAAAATGCAACGGGCCCGCCCGCTCCGCGAGGAGCAAGCGGGCCCGCTGCAATTTGCAAGTTCGCTTGAACTCAGTTCAGGCGATTGAGGACCATGAAGTCATCGATGCTGCTGAAGCGGCGGGACTCGTCCCACTTCGATTCTTCCGGATTCACGCCTTTGACTTTCAAGACACTGCCGCCGTAGTTGATCGCGAATAGCACGTAGGTGCTGAATGGCTTCCCGCTGACGCCGTAGTATTGATACATTTTGTAATCGCTCACGTTTGACTTGGAAACGCGAACATTCGTGTTGTCCCATGCGGCGAGTTCACCCGAATTGCTGAGTGCGACGTTGACGATCGTGGTGTCGGTAGTCGAAACCACCGAATACTTGCGCACGCCGGTGACGAGCACCGACTTGTTGGCGATCGGGCACTGACCGCGGCGATCACCGTTGCGGAGCAAATAAAGGTCGCCGTCGCGCTTGAAGTAAATCATCGCGACGTCGTTCGGATGCTGAGAAATTTTGAAGTCACTGACGCGAGTCGTGACTTGGCACTTGATGTCGGTGCCGCGGATGATTCGGAAAAGGTCACCGTTGTTCTCGAGGACGTATTCGGACGCGACGTCGTTGGCGCGCGCCTGTTTGCGTTCAGCGGCGAATGCGGATGTGGACAGGGAAAGGGCGATCAGAGCGCAAAGTACCGCGCCCAGTTTTTTACTTAGATTCGTTTTCATGGGGACTCCTTCAAAGAATGGCCAGGGGTTAATTGTGCGACGTGTTATCGATTTGCCCCGGGGCCGTCAAAGTCGAAGAAATGTATCGTTTGCAGTAGTCAGAATGATGACCTGGGGCTTCGGGAGGTTAGCCTGACTTTTTCGGCCAATAATCTGTGGGCGGCACCTCGCCACCGACGGTGAGCTCAGGAATACGCAAAGTCGGCTGGGCATCCGTCACGGGAGCCCCCTGCCCGTCTTTGCCGCAAGTACCGGTCGCGAAACCCAGATCGGTTCCCACTCGGTCCACGATGGAGAGCACGCGCGGGCCGTTTCCGACGAGCGTCGCGCCGCGGATCGGCTCGGCGAGTTTTCCGTCGCGGATCAGATAACCTTCCGTCACCGCAAATACGAAGTCACCGGTCACGGTGTTGACCTGCCCGCCACCCATGGCCTTGACGAAAACGCCTTCCTTAGTGTCGGCCAGAATCTGCGCGGGGTCGTGCGGGCCGGGCGCGATGTAGGTATTGGTCATGCGAACGATCGGCTTGTGACGAAAGGACTCCCGTCGCCCATTACCGGTTGCGGGCATATCAAACTTCATCGCGGAGATTTTATCGACGAGGTAGCCCTTTAGAACGCCGTTCTCGATCAGCGTAGTCTTCTGAGACGGAGTGCCCTCGTCGTCAAACGAAAAACTTCCGCGACGACCCGGCATCGTGCCGTCGTCGATCACTGAGATGAGCGGACTTGCGACGCTTTGCCCCACTTTGCCTTGGTAAACCGACAGCCCGTTGCACGCGAGATCGGCTTCGAGCCCGTGTCCCACGGCTTCGTGGATCATCGTGCCGCCGGCTTCCGCCGCAAGTACGACGGTCAGGGTGCCGGACGGTGCCGGTTTGGCTTCAAGTAACACCTTCACTCGACGCGCGGCTTCCTCGCCGAAGGACTCGGGCGAGTGTTCGCGAAAGAACTCGAGGCCGACGAATCCGCCGTCGCTTTCGTAAGCCGTCTCGACGCGTCCGCCTTTTTCGCCCACGACTTGAACGAACATCTGAAGGTAAGTCTTGGTGTCGAGACTGACCAGCCCGTCGCTGTTGATCACGAGAATTCGTCGAAGCGAATCGCCACACATGGACGTGATCTGGCGCGCTTCCGGAAGCGCCGCGCGCGCGCCGGCTTCTCCGCGCCGGGCGAGTGCGATCTTCTCGGAGAGGGGAAGATCACGAGGAGATTCAAAGATTTTGTATGCGGCAATGCCAACGTCCTTCTGGCGTGAAAGGCGGAAGTCCGTGGCCAATGGCGCAGCTACCGCGCCGGGCGCGACCGAGACCGCGGCCGACAGCGTTTCGGCGAGCCGTTGCACCGCCGCCTGACTGAGGTCCGTCGTGTATCCGTAAACCGAGCGGTTCTCAAAAAGGATCCGAAGACCTAAACCGCGATCAATCCCGTCGATTACCTGCTCCACCTGGGCGGGACGCCCGGCGTGCGGCGAAGATTCAAAGACGATTCGCGTTGAGGCCGTGTGCTCGATGAAAATTTCCGCCAAGGCTCCGCCCCGCTTCAAAGCCGTCTGAAAAATCGAAACGGGATCGAGTTCGCGGATTCCGAGATTTCCTAATTCGTTCTTTAAATCAAACGCCGGTGACATCGATGATCTCCATATTCTCCTGCCCCAGTTGCTTGAGGAGGGCTTCCAGTTCCGGTAAAAAATCGACGGGCGTCATGAGTTCGATGTCCCGATGCGCGTCGCCGGACTGATGCGGCAGAGTCGAATAGAAAGTCAGGCCCTCGCGTGCTTCGAGAACGAAGTACAAAAAGGCGGATTCCTCTTTTTTAACGCGAATAACTCGCGTGTCGACCTTGCCCATTCTTGAGGGTCACCTTATCCTGAATCTATGTCCATGGACAGGACTGGAGCCCTACACGCTTTCCCGATCAGCTTGGCTGTCTTGGCCCTGATCACCGGTTGCGGAAGTGCCCAGAAAAAAGAGAGTTTGTCGTTAACTCCGGCAACAACGATTGCAGTTTCAGCGGCGCCGAAGGCGACGCCCACCGACATTCCCGGCCCCGGACCCGTTCCATCGCGGACTCCGGCCGAGCTTCAGGCGGAAGTCGATTCGCTTAAAATGATGCTGGCGGAAGCCAAGCAGACGATCGATCAGCTGATGAACGTCAAAAAACCGACGCTCGCCGCGCCGGCCCCATCCGCTTCACAAAGCCGAGGGGGCGCCGTCGAGGCCCGTCAGGACTCGAATGATCCGGAATCAGGGTTCGTTTCCGATAGCGCGGTGCAGTCCTATCGCCAGGCCATGATTCTTTATCAGACACAGAAGTACCCGGAAGCCGTGCTCGCGTTTTCCGCATTTCTGGAGCGTTATGGTGACCATCCATTGGCCGGCTCAGCTCAGTTTTACAGCGGTGAAGCTTATTTCAAACAGAAGGAACACAAGCTTGCCTGGCAGGAATATCTTCGCGTAGTCAGCGCTTATGATCGTAGCCCGCAGATTTCGCATGCGCTCGCCCGTCTCGCCCAAATCGCCCAAACTCAAGGACTGAAAAAAGAAGCGACGGATTATCGCCAGACTCTGACCTCCCTTTTTCCGGCTTCGCCGGCGATCGCTTGGCTGGTATCCGGCGCGACGCAGGGGCCCGGCTCCGCCGCCGTTGATCTTCCCCCCGAAAAAGTCAGCGCGCCCGCCGATTCACCCCCTACCGCCCCCTTACCCGGCGAGGGCGCGCAATGAATCGATTCCGAATGACGGAAGCGCGAACTTGGCTGCTGCTCGTGAGCGCGGTGCAAACCCTGATCTCATTTGAGGCCTCGGCGTTTCCGATGCGCTCGCCCGAACAGGATGCGTTGGAAACTTCCAGATTTCTCCGACCGATTCCCGATGAACGTTGGGGAGAAATTGCGGGGGAACGCGCGTCTCAAGACTACGCGATCGTCACGGGCGATACCCTTTATGACGTCTCCAAACGGCTGTTCGGGGACGCCTCCCTCTGGCCGAAAGTTTGGGCTCTCAACAATCGCAGCATCACCAACCCGCATCTAGTCTGCCCAGGCAAATCGGTAGTGTTCATGCCCGGCTCCGGGTCCTCCCTCCCGGAGGTCGCGATCCAAAATACGTCAGAGATTCGATCGAGCGCCGGTGAAGCGATCCTCGATATCAACTATGCTAGCGGGCCTACTAAAGCCTCGCTTATAATGACGGACGGCGCGACCACTGGGACCGCGGTCGCACCCAAGGCCATCAACAAGATGGATGTCAGCGACAATTACGCGATGCTGTTCGATCCGGAAGCCCGCGCTAAAGCCGAAGCTGCGGTCCATAACGTTCGAAGTTCAAACGAATGGCAACACCTTCCGCGTCAGACCTGGGAGAAGACGAGTTCCGTCCTGCCCCTGGACATCGACGCGCAAGGCTTCGATCGCCGCAGTCGAATCAACAACACCCGGCGCGCGAACGGCTTCGATTCGGAACTGATCGCGGCCACTGAAGAGTATCAGCCGCTCGGCACGATCGATTTCGCGCGAACTCCCAACACCATGCTCGTCATGGGAGATTCGGTTTACGTACGGTCCGACGGCGAGCTTCAGGTCGGCGAAACCTATGCGGTCACGGATAAACCCACGAGCGTGCGTTCATCCGACGCTGGACGCCGAGGTTACGCGTATCAGGTCTTGGGCCGCGTCAAGATTTCAGGCGTGAAGGAAGGCCTCTATATCGCCTCGATTGTCAGTAGTCAGTACACCGCTCGACGCGGGAGTTTCCTGATTGCCCAACCGCCGCGAATTCGCAATATGCGACCGATCGCCGCCGCCGGCACCGTGGGCGGCCATATTCTCCTGGACCGCCGCTCGGCGACTTTCGCGACAGCGCAGTACAAATACGTCTTCGTGGACCGCGGCACCGAGGACGGCGTGGAACCGGGCATGGTCTTTAGGGTCTATCAGCGGAAAGATCCCGAGAACGATTCACTCATTTCCGAAACCGATTTCATCCGCGACGGGGATGTGCAGATTATTCAGACCTCCGAGCGGTTTTCGCTCGGAAACGTGATCGCGAGCATCTCCACGATCGAAGAAGGCAGAGATGCTACGCTCCTCACCGACGTTTCGGATCTGGTGCGCAAGCGCGCTTCGTTCGTTAATCCGTTCGGCAAAAGCAACCTGCGCGAGTCGGATCTGGATACGCTCGATCAGATGGACGCGAGCGGCGATCTCGGCAAGGAAGAGGAAAACGAACTCCAACAGCTCGAGACCTATGGCGAGCCGGCGGAGGAAGCGCCGGCCGAAGGCGAGGAGCTCGAGACGATTGAAGTCCCCGGTACCGCGGGTGCCGCGGACGGAACCGTTCCCGGCGAAGGGGTCGATGATGGAGCGGCGGAAGTCGCGCCGGAGCCTCCGGCCGAAGAACTGGCCCCTGAATCCGCCGAGATCCCGCCAGAAATGCCGGCCGAAGCAGCGCTGGAGACGGAAGCCCCCGCTGCGGAAGACGATCTCGATGCCGCGTTTGCGGCACCGGGCGCGGAAGCCGGCGTACCTCCGGTAAAAGCCGGCGTACCTCCGGTAAAAGCCGGCGGCGTCGACGAGCCGACACCCACTGCGGAAACGGCGACGGAAGGCACCCCCGTTTCTCCGCGAGACGAATTGGATACTCAGCTGGATGATCTCGAGCCGCCACCGGTCGAAAATGCCGCGACGCCGGAACCGATTCCGACTCCGACGCCCGATGCTGCCGCCTCAAGTCCAGGTCAAACCCCCAACGATCTGGACCAGTTATTGGAATCTCCCTAGCGCATGGGCATCATCCACGCGCGGTTCGCGCAAAATCACATGGCGACGACGTTTGAGTTTCTGGTGAGCGTCGATGAACGCGCGCGCGCCTCGGCGGAGTCGGCACTGGCGCGGGCGCACGTCCTCGTCGCGAAACTTGAGAACGAACTGACGGAGTTCCGCGAAATCAGTCCAGTTTTTCAACTCAACTCCACCGCCCCCGGAGTCGAAATCCCGCTGCCGGAATCAACGTGCGAACTCCTGATCCGAAGCGAACGGCTGCGCGATCAAACTCGAGGCGCGTTCGATTGCCAAGCCAAGAGCATCCCGGGCTCCACGCGCATTCGCTGGGATGTCGGCCGCCAAGTCGCATGGCGTACGGATCGCGGCGGGCATTTAGGTTTCGGCGCCATCGGCAAGGGCTTCGCCTTGGACCGCGTGCGGACCCTCCTTGAAGCGGAAGGTTTGCATGACTGGGTACTGAACGCGGGCGGCTCGAGTATTTTGATTTCGGGCTTCGCCGGTCCGCAGACTCCCTGGACCTTCGGCTGGAGCTGGACGCGCGACGCGGAAGGAAACTCGTTGGGGGTGCCATTCGAGCATCCCAGCGGCACGCCGATCGCGATCGGGGTTTCCGGAACGCACGAAAAAGGCCTCCATTTGATCAATCCGGCCGACGGGCTCGCCGCCCGCTCGCTGCAGAGCGCGTTCGTCGCGCATTCGTCCGCGACCGATGCGGACGCGCTCTCGACCGCGCTGTTCGTAGCGGGCTGGGAAAACGGTGCGGGACTGCTTCGTGACTTGCCGAGCGCCAGCCCTGCGGCTGCCGTGATCGATCGGGAATGCGTACCCTCCTGGAACGGGGCCTTCGCCCGACTCTGGCAAGTGCCGGAAAAATGGCTCGCCACTCTTGCGTTATTGCTCTCGACCGGACTTGCCCTCGCGCCGCTCACATCCCGATGCGACGATACCGTTGACCTGTCGGCCCTTGGCGCGGATGCGGAAACCTTCAATCCTTATCTGACGGAACGGAACATCGGGTGGGCGCTTTTGCCCCTCCTGATGCTTTGCTTCGTGCTTCTGCATTTGAAAAAGTACCGACCCCCGACCAAAAAGAAAACCCAGCTGGTTCAAGCCACCAAGCTATGACCCCGAAAAGGAGAGTTCCGTTCCGCACGGAGAATCAATCGATGATGAAACAAAAAGCCGTACTTGCCACCTCCCTCTCAGCCCTTTTACTTTGCGCGCAGATCGAAAAAAGCCATGCGGTGGAAATCGAACCCTGGACCAAAGCGGTCGCCGCGATCGTGAAAAAGATGAAGGACGTCGGCGTGAAGAAGCTGTCGATCGGCGGCAAGCCCGTCGAGGTTTACTTCAGCAAAGACGCCCAAGGCAAAGCGAACCAACTCGCGTTCATCGAACACGGGCTGTATCCGCCGGATTGCACGCATACTTGGGCAATCGGCATCGATGGGAAATCGGGTAAAGTGACGCAGGTTCGCGTGATCGAAATGAAGTGCAATCATGCTTTTCCCACCAAGGCCGCTTCATTTTTGGATCAATTCACCAAGAAAGGTCCGGCGGATGCCAACAAGCTCGAAGGCCAGATCATGACGATCGCCAAAGCGACCGGCTCGAGCAATTTGACCACCGATGCCGTCAAGCGCTCGATTCAGACCTGGCAGAAACTTAAAGGTAAAATTTGAGAATTCGGGAGACCTAGAGAATGTTCGGCGTCCCCACTCGCAGAGTACGCATTGTCGTACAGTTCGCGATCTTCTTCCTATGGGCGGCACTCATCGTTGCGACCCATCATCCGATGGACTCGTGGCTTGCGAAAAAAATTCCGGTTTCGATCATGCTGCGTATCGATCCGCTCGCCATGACTGTAGTCATGGGCGGAATGCGGATGGGTATTCAGATCATGATGCTCGGATTCGTCACCATGGGCGTGAGCATGCTGCTCGGCCGCGTATTCTGCGGCTGGGTCTGTCCGCTCGGCGCGATCTTCGACGCGTACGGTTGGGTCCTTCGGCGCATGCGCGTTCGTTTCGAAGGACCTTCGCCGAGCTGGTTCCGCCTCAAATACTATTTGCTCGCGGCGCTCCTGCTTTTCGCGGTCCTCGGGGGGGTCAGCCCGTTGATGGGGTTCGATCCCATCGTCCTGCTCACGCGAGTTGCCGCAGTCGTGATCAACCCGATATGGCGAAATCACCACGACGCGCTCTGGCAGGCGGGCGGTAACGTCGGTTTACACGGCTGGATTTTCGATACGGCTTCTCTCGTCCTCTTCATGACGATCATGGCGGGCACGACCAAACTCTCTCGCATCTGGTGTCGGACCGCCTGCCCACTCGGCGGTTATCTCGCCATCCTGTCACGCAACTCGATGCTCCGCCGCGACACGCAGGGCTGCGTTCATTGCAATATCTGCTCGCATCACTGCCCGACCGGCGCGATCTCTTTTGAGAACGCCGAATTTTACAACGAGTCCGAATGCATCAAGTGTTTCGCCTGCTCGCAGGAATGTCCGGTCGATGCGAACTTTTTCAGTCTTAAGTCGCCGTTCCCGGCCTTTCGGCCGCAGTCACAGATGCCGGTGTCACTTGAGCGACGAGAAATTCTCGCTACCGCCGCCTTCACGGTGCTCGCTGCGCCGGCCTTGCAACTTTCGTCAGGCGATCCCAAGTCGAGTAAGCTCCTGCTGCGCCCGCCAATGTCGCGCGAGGAGCATGATTTTCTGGGCAGCTGCATCCGCTGTGCGGAATGCATGAAAGCCTGCCCGACCGGTATTCTGAAACCCGCGGGCCTCGAGCACGGCCTGCGCGCGCTTTGGTCGCCCGTGATGGTGCCGACGGAGGGCCCGTGCCTCGAAGGTTGCAACGCCTGTTCCCAGGCTTGCCCGACGGACGCGATCATGAAGTATCCGATCGAAAAAAAGTACGCGTTCAAAGGCGGGACCGCTCTTTTTAATTCAAATCTCTGCATCAGCTACACTCACGGCAAATTTTGTTCAGAATGCATCCGCGTTTGCCCCACCAACGCGATCGAATTCAAAAAAGGCTGGGAGCCCGAAGGGATCAAGATGCATCCCAAGCTCGGAATCGCCGAAGCCGGAGCGGAGCAGCCCGCGCCGGAAGGTAAAGTTCCGACCCGGCCCATCGTCGTGAACTTCGATCGCTGCGTTGCTTGCGGTGCCTGCGAATTTGCCTGCAATCAGATCGTTTTCGGGGAGCCGGCCATGGTGACCACGTCTTACGGTCGTGCGACTCCTACAGTGCTCGAGGGATAGGCTCGCTCGTTGGGGCCGGGCCTTTTGGGGCGGATTTCCGATGCCTGGCGCCGCATCCTGCTCCTAGGTCGGGCCTTCCTGGCCCGCCCTTTTAAGGCATCGGAGAATCCGCCCCAAAAGGCCCGGCAGACGAGCGAGTGGATCGTCGAGCGGGATCGGAGTCGCGCGACCGGGACGGTGCGAACCTATGGGAATGAACCGAGATCGGACGGCGATGCTGAGCCTGTGCCAGTGGCCTGCGCCCTCCGATTCCAATCTCAGCTGCGGACTGATTCGGCAGCTATCGCGTGCGGAATTTGGCGCATCCCAGAGCCACGTGCGGCCAAGGATGGCCATAGTGCACTGCTCGCCGGATGCGAGCAGGCTCCTCGGATGCGCCAAATTCCGCACGCGACAGCTGCCGAATTCCTCTGTATCGTAGATCAATGTTCGGATTGAGCACCGGCCACTTACTTATCCTCCTCGTCGTCGTCCTTCTTTTTAGCGCAAAGCGTTTGCCGGAACTCGGCGGGGCGCTTGGCAAAGGTCTGCGCGCTTTCAAAAAGGGCCTCGACGGTGAAGAAGACCAAGCCAAGCTTGATCAGGACAAGGACGATAAGAAGCAGGGCTAGGCTTCTTGAAAGATTTGCTTCGCTGCCCTTCCTGCGCCTCCTTCCTCACTCAAGATAAAAAATTAACATGTTCGTCTTGCGGCAAAGGGGTTCCCACCTTGGCCGGCGTGCCTTGCCTCTTCGGCGATGCCGACCAATGGAAAGCGGAGTGGCGCTTCCAGTGGAATACTTTCGATTCTCAGACGGAAGTAGAAATTCAGATTTGCGACGACGAGCTGAAATCGCCCGGTCTTTCCGAACTCACTCGTAGCCGCGTCACGGCCGTTCGAAAGGCAAAGGTCGATCATCGGGAGCAAATTCGCTCAGTCCTCGCTCCCCTGCTTTCCGGCTCTTCACTCACCTTGCCTGCCCTTGAACTTCACCGCCTGGCGTCGACGCCAGCCAATCGAACCCTGCCTTACTACGCTTCGTACGTTGCGCGTGACTGGTCCTGGGGCGAAGCCGAAAACCAGGCCTCGTTAGCGCTGGCTCTCCGAGCTTTGGGCGCTGGCGTGCGAGTGGATTCTCTCTTGGTCCTCGGCTCAGGCGCGAGCCGTCTCGCGGTGGATCTACATCTGGCTTGCGAGGCGAAACAGACGATCGCGCTCGACTACAATCCGCTTCTCATTCTGGCGGCCCAGTCCGTGCTGGCGGGCAACACGCTAGATTGGACGGAAATCCCCATCCCGCCGATATCGCATGCGGAAAGTACGGCCGCGACAAGCTGCGCCTTGCCGAAAACCATCGCCCCCGGTCGCCTGGCGGGATTTCGACTCATCCTCGCCGACGCTCTCAAGGCGCCGTTTGCGGCCGGGAGCTTCGACTGCGTCGTCACGCCATGGTTCGTCGATGTCGTTCCCCAAGATTTGCATTTGCTTCTGCCGTCGATCAATCGACTACTGAAGCTGGGGGGCACGTGGTTGCACTTCGGCCCTTTCGGATTCACGGGGCCAAGCCCCAGCCGCCGCTACAGCATCGAGGAAGTTCTCGAAATCGCGCTCCAGAGCGGCTTTTCCTTGGGCGTGCCCGTCAGCGAGGAGCTACCCTATCTTCGCTCGCCGACGAATCCCCAGAAGCGCACGGAGCTCGTTCATTCGTTCGCCCTGAAGAAGCTGGCGGAAGCCAAAGGGACGGAGCCTCCGGCCGTGCTGCCCGCCTGGGCGCTGAACGAGTCCGTAGCGGTGCCTATCGTGCCGGCTTACGTGAACTTCGCGCAGTCCACGCAGACGACGCTGCAGATCCTTTCACTGGTAGATGGAAAACGCTCCCTGGCGGAGATGGCGGACTTGATCGCGTCGCAAACGAAACTCGATCGCGCCTCGGTGCTCGGTGAGCTCCGCGGAATTTTGCTGGCGATCGCGAACCGTTCGGGCTGAGCGCGGAAACTTAGAGTCCACGCGCGGTGGCTTCGGCGTCGATCCACGACGTGATAGTCGTGATTTGCACCGTATTGTAGGTCGGGTTGATAGTCGGGTGACCGTTTCGGGCCGAACCCGGATACACGAGAATCGCCGACTGCGAAGCCGTCGTGAGATCGGAGCGACCGAGAAAGTTCGCGCAAAGCGTATCGTCGGTACCGTTCATATTGAACGCAAGCAAGGCATTATTGTTGGCCGCCTGGTGGCAGCGAAAACAATTGATCGCCGTTTGAATGATCGGTTTCACCGTCGTCACAAACTGGGCGAGCGCCTGGCACGACACCGCGGTGGTGATTTCCGCTTTTTCGAACGAGATTTGGATATTGTCACCGAGCGATCCTCCGGGGATCGCCGTGCTGAGTAAAATGGCCGCCGGTGAAATGATCGGATTGGAGGGCAAAGCTACTGTTCCGGGCGGAACGAACTTGAGCACGCTGTTCCAGTTGGACTGCGCACCGGCAGCGTAGCCGCCGTTGTAGATCACTTTCACGCCTTCGATATAGATCGACTGCGCGGTCGTGTTCACGATTTTAGGCTGATAAAGCCGATAGGTGTTCGGAACGACGTTATCCATGACGATTTCAATGGTGATACTGACTCCGGGAAGCCCGATGAGATTCAATGGATAGGTCAATACTTTGAAGTTTGCTGGATTTTGGGGAGCAGCGGGATTGTAGGTCGGAATCGGGGCCGGAACTTGGAGTGGCAGAGTGAAGAGTCGGCCACGGCTGCCCGCGGAACCGTCGTCGTCATCCGGTAGGGAGCCCCCGCCGGTGTCGTCGCCGGCCGACGTGAGATAGGCCGTCACCGCATCGATCCACATTCCTTTGTCGAGGAGTTTTCCGGTCGGCAGAAAGTGGCCGTCCGTCGCTTTCGAAACGAGATAGGAGTCGGCCGGACTGCCGGTATCCAGCGCGTAAGAGATCGCGCCTGCCGCGCGACTCTCATCGTTGGCCATCCAACGCGGACTCCGTCCTCCGTCGCTATGACAGCCGACGCAATTCGCCTGCTGGGCCGAACCCAGGGTCCGAATGGCGCCGAACCCCGAACCGGATATCGAGAGATGTAGGGCCAGCCGATCGCTCGATTTTTCCATCATCAAACATCCGGACAAAGCGGCCGCCGCAGTCATCATGACTGAAGCATTGAGCCAATTATGCATGAGTGATCTCATGGAAACTCCCAAATCAGGCGATCGCCGTGTACGTAGTCACGTCCGCGAGTTTGACCGGATTTCCGGCCTTGGTGAAGGCGGCCAAGAGTCGAGTCACCGCGTTCGGGTCACCGTTGAAACGGGCGAGCGTCAATAGAGTCGCCGCCGTGGCATAACGGAAGTCCGAACCGATGAGACTGCCCCGCTGTAGAACGTCGCCGGTCGCGGTGAACGAACCGATGTGTTTCGGCGTCGGAAGCTGGGCGGCGTTCGCGGCGACGAAGATCAGCACGTGCATCGTACCGAAGGTCCCTCCGGAATCGTTGCGAGCCGTCGGGGCGGTAGCGTTCGGGACGACGCCGGCGTTTGGATTTCCCACCGCCGGATCCGTGCCGCTCGCCACGGCGCTGCCGTCGGTGAAGAAGTTGATCATGCCTTTTTCACCCGAGAGAATCATTCCGAGAATCGTGTACTTGATCTTTTCGGCCAGATCCAAGTGCACGTTCGAAATGGTTCCCGGATTGGTACCGTGATAGTCGGAGCCGCCCGTCTGGAGCGCGCCGGAGAGTATCGTCCCTGTGCAAGAGCGGAACGCGATCATCATTTCAGTTTGCTGAGGTTGAGTGAGCCCTGTCGGCGTGAAATTAAGAACGTTCGCCGCATTACCCGTTTGCATCTCCGGCTGCTGGCCGGGAGTGAAGAGGTTCAAGCCGTAAACCACGTCCGCGTTTTTCACGGCATCAGGCTCGGCGCAGCGGAAGAGCGTGTCGATACCCGCGAGGGCCCTGCGTCCCGCCATCAGGGAACCCGTTAGCGCAGTTCGGAGCTGGCCACTGTACTTTTCGGTGATCTGCATCAGCCCCGAGGGTCCACCGCTCGTGAGCGTGGCCGCCGGAAAACTCACCGCGCCCGACAAGGAGGCGGTCGTCGCGCCTACGCTGAGGCGCGTAGGGGCTCCGTTGATGCCGGACTCGGCATTATTGTACTGGCTTCCGATATTGGCGTTCAGCTCGGTGGCGACCTGCGCGCCTTTTGCCAAGGCGACGCCAGCGCTGCCGCCTCGTTGATCGTTGCTGGTGTCATCGTTGCTCGACGTCATGAGAAGCGAAAACGTGACATTCGTTGACAGGATTCGGTCCCACACTTGTTGGGCCGTCAGGCCGCCGGAGGCGCCGAGTCCCGTCGGGGCCAGACGCATGGCCGCCCAGAAGATGTCACTTCCGTTGACGATCTGTCCCTTGGCGAGCTGAAAAGCGTCATTGGCTGAACTGATTCCCCACTTGGCACCGCTCGTGGTGACGTCGGTCGCCGAAGCCAGGGCGATCCCGTTCGGATCGACGGGCCAGAACATCGACATCTGGTTGCAACCGCCGGAGGCGCGGATGGTGACGAAGCCGGTCCGGTCGGAGGCCACCGTCGGGCATTCCAGGGCGGCATGGGCGTCCGTTGACATGAGGGAGAGAAGTGAAGCGGGAAGGATGGCCGTTGCCGTACTCGTCACGAGCCCCATTTGAATTGCCTGACGTCGCGTGATGCGATTCACCGACGTGCACTTCTCAGCTACATCTCTCCAGTCAGCTTTACCTTTTTTAATCAGTGTCATAATTCCCCCAAATAAGAAGTCATTGCGAACCGGACGCCTCCCCCGAGGCGTGACCGATCAGCTTCCGATACCAAACGCACCGGCCAGAACGGCCGCCGTGCAAACCGAAACCGCCGCGGCCTGGACCGCGTTGGTGCCCGTGGGAACCGTCGCGGACTGGAGTTCGCTTACCTGAGCATCGACGATCGCCGTCACCTGATTGATGAGATTAGGATCGATCGCCGCCATGATCAGGGTCGTATTCGAAATCAGGCGTACCCCGAAGTTGACCAGGGCCGCCCGATTCGTCGCGACGCTCAGTGTAGTATTGATCCCGAACTGCGTGTTCAAAGTGCCGGCCGCACCCGCCGTGAGTGATGCGCAGGCGCCGTGGACCACCTGCAGCGCGGCCATGACGCCCGAGCTGCTGACCTGAGCCGCATCTCGGTTCTCGAAGAAGTTATCCCTCGAGAGGTTGATCGCCGTCTGGAAGTTACCGGCGTTGCGGCTCACGATCCTGGCGCCGCTGGTGCCGATGATCGAGTTTTCTGCGCGGTCGATGACTTCGTTGAGCGTCGCCATCGTGGTGGCGCCAGTGATGGGAAGGCCGGTGTCAGGATCGATGTTGGCTTGGCTCACTTGCACCTGCCCGTCACGCGAGACCAGGCCGCCGTTCTTCTGCAAAAATCCGCTGCAACCGACGACGGTCATCGAAAGACCGGCGATCAGGACTTGGATATTCATGTTCTTCATAATCATTTACCCCTCTTAACCCTGAGATCTAGATTCCGAGGCAGACGCGATGGGCCGCCAGCCGTGCGAATTGTTCGACGATGTCACCGGTCGCCTTGAGATCCGCGACACGCGCGTCAAGATCCGCCTTCGGAATCGTGATTCCCGGGCAGACGCCGTTGTTACCGGTCAGAATGCGTTCGACGAAGTGAACGTAGACCCGGTCGATCTTCGACCATTCCGTGCCGAGTTCGTTCAGACCGCAACCCGTGCGAACCCCGGTGAATCCGAGGTCTGCGGCGGCCGCCGCGGTAAAGGTGAGGTTCCAGCAGTTATCCCGACGGATGAACCCGTTCGGATAAATCGCCCGAGTGTTGGCCGGATCCGAGCCCACGCACTTGGTATTTGCCGTGTTCGGATTGGCGTCGTTCGGGTTCGTGTTGTAGCTCAACGAACCGTTCGTGTAGTCCCAGTTTCGGCAAGGAACCATCGAATGGTGCAAGCCGTGACAGCTCACGCAGTTGTTTTGGAACTCCGTGATGCCCAGGTTTGATGGATTGCGCGTCAGGAACGGACCGACGTACTGGTCCGAATAACTCGACGAACGAAGATCGGCGAGTTCGAAACCGCGCGCGGACAGGAACAACGGATCGTCATAGTTGAGGTGAGACGGCGTCCGGCCGAAGGTCGACTTCATCCACATCTGTGGCACGCGAAGGTTGGTCCCGGCCGTGTATGCGTTCTCCGCGAACGAGCCGACCCCTTCCGCCGTGAACATTCCCATCACTTCATTGGCTGGCAAGGGAGTACGGGTGTTGCCAGCCCCGGGATTGATAGCCGATTGCGCCGTCGTGCAGACGAGCGCAGTTCGCAGATCGAGATTCTCGTTTGCCGGGAGGTCAAACGCCGTGGTCGCTACGAGTGCGTTCGCCGCGTCTCGGAGCTGGCAAGCCTCGTTCGCCGTGAAAATCCGGCGAATGTCCTTGTCGACTGCCGCGGACTTCACGGCAAGCGCGATAGCCGAGTTGAAAGGAACCGCCCTCGCCGAACCCGAAAGGTTTTGCATCACCGCGAAATAATCGCGGAGCACCCTCGATGAGAAATCTTTGTCGTTCGTAGCGAGGCGAGCCGCCGCAACGAGTCCGCCATCGGATGGATCGGCGGCGATCGCGCCGAGCATCGCGGTCGTCAACGCATCAGTCGGAAGCTTGGTGTAACCCAGCAAGCGCCCCTGAATCTGCCGAACTGCGTTTGCGCGTTCGATTGGACTGTTGAGATCCCCTGCTAGCGCAGTGGAGATGGTGAGTGTAACGAAGCTCGCAACGATCAGCTTGATAGCGCGAGACGATGCCCGAAAATTAACTGTAGTCATGGCCGACTACCCCCTGTTTAAAACTTACCCCTACGACCTATGAATTAAGCCTACTCGCTTGCCTAAAAGAATCAACTATTATTTCTGCACTAAAATCGTCCATAATCTCAATTTTACAATAGAAAGTAATGGAACTACGAGGGCGATACATACACATGTGTCTGTAGAAACCCAGTCCATAGACTTATTTAATCAAGTAAAATGACGGGAGAGTACGTATCCCGGGGGCTCCGCCAATAGCGGAAGTAAAATGATGAAAGTTCGGCGTAGTGATCCATCTTTATTGAGCGTGGGTAGTTTGCTTCTCTTCAGTGCGGTCGGCGCGCTCATCAGTGGATGCGCTCCGGGCGAAGCGCTGCTCAATCAGACTCGGCAGTCCTCAGCGAATCAATTGCTCACGGGATATTTCAACACTGCCGTGGTCCCGAAGTTACAAGCCAAGAACTGCGGCAGCTGTCACAACGCCGGCGTCGCCGGAACTTTCATTTTCGACTACGACTTCATGCGAGAAATGTTGATGAGGGGTCCCGCTCGCGACAACAATGACCTTCTTCGGAAAGTCGCCGGATACTACATCAATCCATCAGGTGTTCACCCCGGCGGGGACCAATGTGGATATATCGGTGGCGAGCCCTGCGCGACAATCATGCGTTGGTGGGATCGCGAAGCCGCGGCCTTTACGCCGGGAGGCGCCGGAGCTCCGGTCGGCACCACGCCCGTCCTGGTCGGAAGCGTGAGCGTCAACGGGCAAACCGGCTTGATCCAAGGATACGCCTTCGACCGAAATGGGATCGTGACCAGCGTCCCAGTCGAACTTTACATGAACGGTCCCGCGGGCGGCGGCGGCGTTTTACTTTCTCAACAAGCGGCGAACCAGTCGCGTTCTTCGCCTCCTTTCACCTCCGGCTTCTCGTTTCAGCCGAACGCGGCGACCTATGTCGATGCTCGGCCACGCCGGCTCTACGCTTACATCATCGATGCCGCCAACGGGAACACGAAGATTCTGATCAACGGCACGCCGTATGACTTCATCGCCGGATCGGATACGAGCGGCTTGAACGCCTTCCAAACTCGCGTCGTCCCCTTGCTTGGGCAATGCAATCAATGTCATGGGACTTCGTGGAATGATTATTTCAATTCGAGAATGCGCCTCGCATCTCCGTCGCCTTTGGACGGTGGAACGGCGACGAACAATCGCTTCTACGGCAAGGCGTCCGGCGGACTCGGGCATGGAGGCGGGAACCGTTGCAACGGGAATGCGCTTTGTGCTGAGATTCAGGCTTGGTATGCCACCGACTTTGGGAACTAAAACAAAGCCTAAAGAGCAACAACCGCCCGAAGCGCCGTATAAGAGAAGTTCACCTTAGTCGGCACCGCCTTATTCAAATCAATACTATGGTGCAGCGAAAACTCGACGATACTCGGTTTATAAAGAATCGTCGCCCCGACAATCGTCTGGTCGGTGACATCGCGCGCGCGATCATCAAACTGAACCGCACCCGCGCGAGTCAGAAATTTCCATTCCCTCTTCGACCCGAATTTAAAAGCCGCTTCGCCGTAGAACCCCCCGCGAGTAAGCCTAGTCCCGTTGTTCAGCGCGACCTTTCCGCCCGTCAAACCGAAGCGATATTCCGCCGGCCCCAAGCGGATCTGGTTATCGAGCCCAACCATCGTCAGCCCTTTGCTGGTCGGTTCATCCTGGTCGTTCCAGCGTCCCGTATAAAACGACGCGCCGATCCCGATTCGCCCGAAGAACAAGAGATGCAACCGGCTCCCGATCGATTTCGCTTTGTTGTTGTCGCGCGCCAAGGTGGAATTGCCGCCGAACTGCGGATAACCGGCCGCCGGACTCCCCGTCACTGGATCTGTCCCGCCCGATGCGAAGCCGTTAACGATGTACAAATGCATGACAGCGGCCATCTTCTTGGTATCGACGAGCTGATACTTCGCGCCGATCCCCAACTCCGCCCATATATCCGGTAAAAACCGCTGGCTGACGGTCTGCGACCCGGTATTGCTGCTGGCGGCGGGGGCGAGATCGGAAACATTCACCCGGCCGCCGAAGATGTTGTGCGGGGATAGATCATCAAAGGGGATCCAGATCTTTCCGAACCGAAACTGAAACCGCTGCGAAAGCTGATAGTCGAGTTCGTAATACTTAGGGTCGGTACTGACCTCAAAGGAGAACTGAATCTCCGGAATCGGTATATTTTCGAAAAACAGATAACGGTGAGTATTTGAGAACGTGAACTCGTTGCCCTTTCCGTAGTTCGGATCGCCGGGCTTGGAAACGATGTTGAAGTCAAAAATCGCCTTGAACACGGGAGCGGACCCCGCGTTGACCGATCCATGATGGCCCATTCCCGAAGAGGACTGCGCCGGGGCGCCGCCCAGCTTGCTGAGATCGACTGTTCCATCGCTCGGGCCCGAGCCCGATTGAACATTGGCCACTTTGCCTTCCAGCTGCTCGACTTTGTTTTCGAGTTGCTGGTTACGCACGGCCATTCGGCGCAGAATGTCCACGACGCGCCGAATCTGATCTTTTGAAGCAGCTCCACCGCCACTTGCGGCGGCGGGTGGCGCGGCGAATGCCCCTTCGGTGAGGAAAAGAATGCCGACGATCGAAAGGAGAATACCCGGTTGAAGGACTTTCATCGACGACAGGCCCCCCCGAGCCACTAGGTCTGAACTGACACTCCAGTTCGCTTTCAAAGATACATGAAATTGGCAGGAATCCACAGTTCATGCGATCCTATTTATGAGTGCGATCCGTTCGGGCGTAGTGACGGTTCACGCGGAAACCGGGGACATGCAAAAGCGCATTGGCGAATTTCTCATCGAAAAAGGGGTGATCACGGAGCAACAGCTTCGCGACATCCTCAAGTACAGCGGAAAAACCGGCCTTCGGCTCGGCGACGCCGGCATGGCAATGGGCATCATTACTCGCGCCAAGCTGGTCGAACTCTTCGGCCCGAACTTCGCGGTCGATTTCTTCCACCTCAATCCGACCTTCTTTCCCGTGATCACCAAAGAACTTCTCACGGCCGAGTCGATTCTTAAGTTCGGCGCACTGCCCCTAGGCTTCAAAACCGAGTATCGGATGTTCAAGCCGCGCAAAATATTGAACCTCGGACTTCTCAACCCCTCCCGCGCCGATTCGCTAGCTGAAGTCGAAAAGGCGGCCCAGGCCAAACTCGGTCGCGAAGGACTTCAAGGCGTGAAGGTTTTCCTCGTTCTGGCCGATCAATTCCTCGACGTGGTCCGGGACGTGTACGGGATGACGGACGAGAAGCTTCGAAAAATGAAGCCGACGGAACTTGACGCCACTCTGACCCTCTTCCTTGAAACGGCCGAACCCGGCAAAGTGAACTGATTTTGCCGGTAGCAAGCCTGGTCAAATGCACCGTCATTTCCAAACTCTGGCTGACCCCATCGGTGGTGCAGATCCGATTTGAGCCCTCCAAACGTTTCGAATTCGAAGCCGGTCAATTCATCAGCGTCATGGTCCCGGGCGGCACGCCCTTGAACCCCATGAGCCAGCCCGTCCGGCGGATCTATTCGCTGGCGAGCCCTTACTCCGCTCACCGCAAAGAGGACCGTGGGATTTACGAACTCTGCATCAAGAATGTCGGGGGTCCAGGCACCCGCTACCTATCGGCGCTAGAAAAAGGTGACCTTTTCAAAGCCTCAGCCCCTTACGGTGATTTCTTTTACGAAAGCCGCCCAGGCCGCTCCGCATGCTTCATCTCCACGGGGACCGGGGTCGCGCCCTTCAAGGCGATGATCCTCTCCGAGCGTTTTCAGGAGCAGCCGCCTGAATCAGCGCTCGTCCTTTTCGGCGCACGAACGGAAGATGAAATCATTTATTCGGACCTCTTTCAGAAATACGGCGTGAACGTGCTCAATGCGGTCTCAAAGCCGAGTCCCGCCTTTTTGGAAGCCGACGGATTCAAAGGTCGCGTCACGGACTATTTGAAGTCTCTGCCGGAGGACTGGGCCTGGCATACGACGGACTTCTACATGTGCGGCAACGGCGAAATGGTTTCTGAAGTCCGCCGCATTTTACGCGCCAGTCACAACGTGCCGGAGAGTTCGATTTTTCAGGAAGTTTATTTTTCAACTCACGTTTCCACTTCCGAACAGCCGCAGTCGCCTCAAGCCGAAAAAATCGCCTGAGGCTCGACCGAGTTACCGGAACACTTCTTGTAAACGTTCGTCGCGATGGAAACTCTCACCCTTCGCCCGACCGACGTGGACTCGCTGGTCTCCCCCGATTTTTGGGATCTTCCCCACCCCATTCCCGAAAAGCTCACCCTGCGCGGTCATCGCTCAGCCTTTAATCTTTTACGTACACTCCCCCGAAATGGCTTGGCCGTCGTCGGCACCCGAGATCCGCAGCCGAGGTCCCTAGAGGAAACCCGGCGCGTGATTCGCCGCCTTCAAGGGTCCGGTATAGTCATCCTGTCCGGACTCGCACGCGGGATCGACGCCGAAGCCCACGAAGCGGCCCTCGAGGCCGGACTCAAGACGATCGCGGTTTTGGGCGGCGGCGTGGAGGAAGTTTTTCCAGCGAGCAACCGCGGACTCGCCCGAAAAATCATCGACCGCGGCGGCCTCCTGATTTCCGAATACGGAGACCGCGAGCCGGCGTATCCCGCGCGATTCTTGGAACGAAATCGCTTGATCGCCGGGTTATCGGCGGCGACTTGGGTCGTCGAAGCGGCCCATCGTTCGGGTTCGCTCAATACGGCCAGTTGGGCTCGCAAGCATGGGCGAAGCTGCTACGCGACACCGTGCCTCCCGGGCGACGTCAAGCGGGCTGGCAATCAAACTTTGATTGACGAACATCAAGCCTACCCGCTCTGGGGCCCGCACGGATTCGCCTCCACGCACGAGGCCTCGTGGCTTCACCTCGCGGCGCTTTGCCCCTCTGAAGCCGCACCCAAAGGCCTTGCACGGGACGCCGAGACTCGGGTTGATGTCCTGCGTTTGACCGCGATCGTGACGGAGTTTTTCGATGAGGGAATCGACGAGCAATCCCTTTTTGACCGCCAACTCTCTGACGGCTGGGTGCACGAGAGGTTTTTTAAAGCGGTCGATTTTGCCGTGAGATCAGGCGCTTTGCTCAGGCGCTCGGGTCTTCTCTTGAAAAACGCTTCGCACCCACTCTAATGTACAGGCATGGCCAAGCCAAAAAAAGCACTCGTCATCGTAGAGTCACCCTCGAAGGCGAAGACCATTCAGAAATACCTCGGCCGCGAGTACATCGTGAAGGCCAGCGTAGGGCACATAAAAGATTTGCCGAAGAGTAAACTCGGCGTCGACCCCAAAAAAGGTTTTGAGCCCGATTATCAAATCATTCCCGCCAAAACGAAGGTCATTGAGGAGCTGCGTAAATACGCCGCGCTAGTCCCCGAACTCTTTCTCGCAACCGACCCCGACCGCGAAGGCGAAGCCATTGCGTGGCACATTAATGAGGAATTGAAGGCCCGCGGTAAAAAGGTGCACCGCGTTCTTTTCAACTCAGTGACCAAAGCGGCCGTTCTTGAAGCCATGGCCAACCCGCTCAAACTCGATCAGGACAAATTTCACGCGCAGCAAGCACGCCGCATTTTGGATCGCCTGGTGGGTTACAAGATCAGTCCGCTGCTCTGGGACAAAGTGAAACGCGGGATTTCCGCCGGCCGCGTTCAAAGCGTGGCGCTTCGCCTGGTCGTCGACCGCGAAGCGGAGATCAAGATATTCAAGCCGGAGGAATACTGGGAAATATCGGCGGTCTTTTCGAAAGACGGCATCGACTTTCCGGCCCGCCTCTTCAAAACCGATGGCAAAGATCCCGAGCTCGATCACAAAAAAATCGTCGACGACCTGCTTGCCGGCATCCAAGGAGCAGAGTTCAAGATTTCATCTATTGAGCAGAAGGAGCGCTCGCGCAAGCCCCAGCCCCCCTTCATCACGAGCCGGATGCAGCAGGAGGCCGCGCGCAAGCTCGGCTACTCCGCGAAAAAAACCATGACCCTCGCCCAGCACCTTTACGAAGGCGTGGATCTCGGCGATATGGGCACGCACGGTCTCATCACCTATATGCGTACCGATTCGGTGCGCACGGATCCAAGCGCGATCACGATGGTGCGCGAGTACATCACCGAGAAGTATGGCAAAGAATCGCTCCCCGCGGAGCCGAACGCGTACAAGACAAAAAAACAGGCCCAAGACGCTCACGAAGCGATTCGTCCGACTTCCCTCGAGTTCACGCCTGAGAAAGTCCAGCCCTTCGTTGATAAAGATGAGTTCCGGCTCTATCAGCTGATCTGGAATCGTTTCGTCGCCTCTCAAATGAATCCCGCGATTTTCGATCAGACCGCGGTTGACATCCTGACCCAGGACAAGACCGGCCACGAACAGCGGTTTCGCGCGACCGGTTCCGTGATCAAGTTCCCGGGCTTCACGGCGGTTTACTCGGAAGGCAAGGAAGAGGCGCAAAAGGCCAAAAACCAGTCGACGGAAGAAGACGAAGACAGCGGCGCGCTCAAGCTCCCGAACATCAAGGAAGGCGACGTCGTCGCCGGCAAGCAGTTCAATCCCTCGCAGCACTTCACCCAACCGCCGCCCCGATACAGCGACGCGTCGCTGATTCGCGATCTTGAGGAAAAAGGCATCGGACGTCCGTCCACGTATGCTTCGATTCTTTCGAACATTCAAGACCGTGAGTATGTCGAGAAGCGCGACGGCGGCCGTTACTTCCCGTCCGAACTCGGACAGGTCGTGACCGAACTTCTCGTCGCGTCGTTCCCCGACATTTTGAACGCCGAGTTCACGTCCGGCATGGAAGACAAGCTCGACGAAATCGAGGAAGGTAAAGCCGATTGGAAGAAGGTTCTCGGAACGTTCTGGAAACCGTTCGAGAAGACGCTCGAAAAAGCCAAAATCGACATGAAGAACGTGAAGCGCCAGGAGGTGCCGACCGATATCAAGTGCGAAAAGTGCACGCACATCATGGTGATCAAGTGGGGCAAGCTCGGATCGTTTCTCGCGTGCTCCAACTACCCCGAGTGCAAGAACACGCAGGACTTCAAAAAGGACGACGCGGGCAAGATCTACATCGTCCCGAAAGAGTTCACCGACAAGAAGTGCGAGAAGTGCACAAATCCAATGGTCGTCAAGTCCGGCAAGTTCGGCAAATTCCTGGCCTGCTCGGATTATCCGAACTGTAAATTCACGGCCGCGATCACGCTCGGCATTCCCTGCCCGTCCTGCACGCCCGAAGGCGAACTCACGCAGAAGATGTCGCGCTATCGCCGCGTCTTTTACAGCTGCAACAAGTGGCCGAAGTGCACGTTCGCGCTTTGGGACAAGCCCGTCGAGCGCCCCTGCCCGACGTGCAAGTTCCCGATCGTGACGGAGAAAACCACCAAGCGCCAAGGCCTGATCAACAAGTGCCACAAGAAGGAATGCGGTTGGATGGAAGTCATCGATCCGAATCCGGCGGCGACGGCGGAAGCCGCGGAGGCGGCCGCGGCCGCTGCAGCGGCGGCGGGTACGATTGCGGTTCCGGGTACGGCCGGGGCGGCCTAGCTTTTCACCTGTCATATTTTTGGCTCTTCTCCGTTTCGAGTGGGTAACTTTTCAACATTTGATATAGAGTTTCTGCAATTTTTAGATCTCCGGCAGCATACAGCTAAGAACCTTGAGCCGAAGGTACTCCTCGTCGCGTA
>Ga0163144_10000347_pt1 | contig 106754 bp, 93 predicted proteins | sample OliLak19BULKMAT1_FD_123175 | JGI IMG/M metagenome (GOLD analysis project Ga0163144, IMG submission 123175) | Freshwater microbial mat bacterial communities from Lake Vanda, McMurdo Dry Valleys, Antarctica - Oligotrophic Lake LV.19.BULKMAT1 | ecosystem: Environmental > Aquatic > Freshwater >...
GACACCACCACAGAGCAGGAAAAACCATCGAAGTTTCATCGCGTTAGCGTAGGCGAGAGCCAATTGCGGGCGCCTGCCGAATTGTTTAGTCTCCGCCTTCCCCGAATCTCCGGGCCATGCCCGATTCCAGGGCTTTTTCCATGAAGGACGCTCCATGCTGCGGCAGGAACTGACCGAGGCGCTCAAGGTCGCGATGAAGGCGCGCGAGCTGCGCGCGGTCTCGACGCTGCGGCTCATTCTGGCCGCGCTCAAGGATCGCGACATCGCCGCGCGCACCAAGGGCAATACCGAAGGTCTCAACGACGACGAGATCGTCGAGCTGCTGCATCGCATGGTGCGTCAGCGGCGCGAGAGCATTGCCCTGTTCGAACAAGGCGGGCGGCTCGAGCTTGCGCAGCAGGAAGCCGAGGAGATCCTCGTCATCGAGCGGTTCCTCCCGAAGCAGCTCGACGAGGCCTCGACCATGGCCGCGATCGACGCGACCGTCGCCGAGCTCGGTGCTGCCTCGCTCAAGGACATGGGCCGGGTCATGGCCCGGCTGAAGGAACAATATTCCGGGCAGATGGATTTCGGTCGCGCCAGCCAGATCGTCAAGGCGAAGCTCGGCTGAGTTACCTGGGCCGGGAAGCGGGCGCGGAGGCCGGTGCTTGAACCTGGCCTGACCCGGTCCTACCGTTCACGGCAACGCTGGAGAGCGGTTCCTCATGGCCTTTCCGCCCGAATTTCTCGACGACCTGCGCGCGCGACTGCCGATCGCCGATGTCGTCGCCCGGCGCGTCAAGCTCACGCGCCGCGGGCGCGAGCATGTCGGGCTCTGTCCGTTTCATAAGGAAAAATCGCCCTCCTTCACGGTCAGCGACGACAAGGGCTTCTATCACTGCTTTGGCTGCGGCGCGCATGGCGACGTGATCGGCTTCGTGATGCGCACCGAAGGGCTCTCGTTCCCCGAGACGATCGAGAAGCTGGCCGGCGAAGCGAGCGTTCCGGTGCCGCAATCGAGCCCGGAGGAACGCCAGCGCGCCAAGCGCCAGTCGACCTTGCACGATGTCATGGAACGCGCCGCCCTCTGGTACGAGGCGCAATTGCGCAGCGCGCCGGGCAGCCGGGCGCATGACTATCTGACCGGGCGCGGTCTCAAGGCGGAGACGATCGCACGTTTCCGCCTCGGCTTTGCGCCCGACGCGCGTTCGCAACTCAAATCGGCGTTGCTCAAGGAAGGGATCGAGGAATCGCTGCTGATCGAGGCCGGCCTTCTGGCGCGGCGCGAGGACGGCGGCGATACCTATGACCGGTTCCGCGATCGCGTCATCTTTCCGATCACCGATCCGCGCGGCCGCGTGATTGCCTTCGGCGGAAGGGCGCTCGGCGAGGCGCATGCGAAATATCTCAATTCGCCCGATACGCCGCTCTTCCATAAGGGCCGCGTGCTGTTCGGTCTCGCCCAGGCGCGCGAACCGGCCCGCAGCAACAATCGCGTGCTCGTGGTCGAAGGGTACATGGACGCGATCGCGCTTGCCGAAGCCGGCTTCCCCGAGGTGGTCGCGCCTCTGGGTACGGCGCTGACCGAAGAACAGATCGAACTGCTCTGGAAGCTCGCCCCCGAACCGGTTCTCTGTTTCGACGGCGATGCGGCCGGCCAGCGCGCGGCGTTGCGCGCGGCGACGCGGGCGTTGCCGCTGCTGAAGCCGGGCCATTCGCTGCGTTTCGCGCTGGTGCCGCCGGGCGAGGATCCCGACAGCCTGGTGCGGCGGCGCGGACCCGGCGCGATCAAGGCGCTGATCGACGAGGCGGCCGCCCTGGTCGATGTGATCTGGCGCGCCGAAACCGAGGCGCGGCATTTCGATACGCCCGAGCGTCGCGCGGGATTGCGCCGCCAGCTCGAAGAGATCGTGCGGCAGATTCCCGATCGCGACGTGCAGGATCTGTATCGGCGCGAATATGCCGGGCGCATGTTCCGCGCGTTCGGCTTTCAGGGCGGCGGGGTCGAGCGTCGTCCGTTCCGCAAACAGGGAAAGTGGAACGATCCGAAGCCGGCGATGTCGGATGGCGAGGGCACGCGCGCGCGCATCGACACGCGCCAGCTTCGCGAGAAAGTGGCGCTGCTTGCGCTGATCCGTCATCCGCATCTGGTCGAGGATTTCGATCAGATCTTCGGCCGCGAGACCTTCATTACCGAAGAGCTCGAGGCGCTGCGCCGCGATCTCTTCATTCTCTTTCTGTCCTATCTCGATATCGAGCCGGCGGAACTGGAACGCCGGCTGGGCGAGAGTGGCCATGCGGCGCTGATCGATCATCTGACCAGCGGCGCCGTTCGGGTCCATGCGGGCTTTGCGCGGCCCGATGCGACGATCGAGGAAGCGCGCGAGGGCTTACGCGAAGTCTGGAAGGCGCATTATCACGACATCATCCAGGACGATCACGACCGCGCCGTCCGCGCCTTCATGGAGAACCCCTGCGACCAGACGATGAAGTCGCTGGAGACGCTGCGGAAGACCATGGAGGCGGTGAAGCAGGAGCAGGATCTCTCGATCATCTCGAGCTACCTGCGGGCCGGGGGCGGCCGGGCGGGGCGCTGACGGGCCGCGCGGCACGCGACTCGGAGAAGAGTCGTCGTCATGCGCTGGATTGAAACAGGGCGCGCAGAGCCGAACCGCAACGATCCCGCTGTGAACCCCTAGTGCATTGAAGTCGCCCGGCTTTCTGCCCTTGACTTGAAGCCCCAAAGTAGCCACTTCTCCTCCCGGGACGTCGGGGCGGGAGTATCGGGTCCCTCAATATCAGCACTGGCCACGGAGCATCCGTGGGGCCGTTGGGCAACCCCCTGACGGCAAAGGACTTTTATGACCCGATCCCGCCTCATTACCGACGCAGCGCCCGGGACCGGGCGCGCGGACCTCTGGCGACAGGCTGGTCGATGAGCACAAAAACCCAGGCGAAAGACATGGCGGAGAGTCGCGACGAGGCGGCCGAGCCGCTGATCGATGGCGCTACCGCCGCGGTCAAGAAGATGCTGGCCCGCGGCAAGGAGCGGGGATACGTCACCTATGACGAACTCAACGCGGTCCTCACCCCCGACCGCGTTACTTCCGAACAGATCGAAGACGTGATGGCGCTGCTCAACGATATGGGCATCAACGTCGTCGATTCCGACGAATCCGAGGAAACCGCGGCGCCGGTTGTAAAACCGGCCAGCGGCGACGAGGAAGAGGAAGAAGAGGAGGAAGAGGCCGACGAGCGTATCGGCGGCAATCTTTCCGACGACGATGTCGGCCGTACCGACGATCCGGTGCGCATGTATCTGCGCGAAATGGGCTCGGTCGAACTGCTGTCGCGCGAAGGCGAAATCGCCATCGCGAAGCGCATCGAAGCGGGCCGCGACATGATGATCGGCGGCATCTGCGAGATGCCGATCGCACATCGCGCGCTGGTCGAGTGGCGCAACCGTCTGGCTGTCGGCCAGATGTTGCTGCGCGACATCATCGATCTCGACGCCACCTATGGCGGCGGGCCCGAGGGCGATGGCGCGACCGACGCCAACGGGGCCGATGCCGCGAGCAACGGCGCCGATGAAGAGCCCGAGAGCGAAGCGGCCGCTGCCGCCGATGAAGGCGACGAAGGCAATCCCTCGCTCGGTACCATGGAGCTCGAACTTTTGCCGGTGGTCATCGAGAAGTTCGATGCGATCGCCGAGACGTTCAAGAAGCTCGACCGGCTGCAGGAAAAGCGCCTCACCTCGATGCGCAAGGGCGAGAAGGTCACGACCCAGTCTGACCGTCGGCAGGAAAAGCTGCTCGACGAATTGAAGACACTGATGGGCGATATCCGCCTGCACAACGCGCGGATCGACGAGCTGCTCGAAAGCATCTACGTGCATAACCGGCGCCTGGTGGCTTCGGAAGGCAAGCTGCTGCGTCTCGCCGAAAAGCGCGGCGTGAAGCGTGCCGATTTCATCGAGCGCTATTTCGGCAGCGAGCTCGACCCGCGCTGGACCTCGAAGATTGCCCGTTTGCAGGGCAAGGGCTGGCGCGATTTCTCGAACCGCCATCGCGACGAGATCAAGGACATCCGTGCCGGCGTCGCCGAGATCGCCGACGAAGTGTCGCTGCCGATTTCGGACTTCCGCCGCATCGTCAACACGATCCAGAAGGGCGAACGCGAGGCCAGCCGCGCAAAGAAGGAAATGGTCGAGGCCAATCTTCGCCTCGTCATCTCGATCGCCAAGAAATATACGAACCGCGGCCTGCAATTCCTCGATCTGATCCAGGAAGGCAATATCGGCCTGATGAAGGCGGTCGATAAGTTCGAGTATCGCCGCGGCTACAAGTTCTCGACCTACGCCACCTGGTGGATCCGCCAGGCGATCACCCGTTCGATCGCCGACCAGGCACGCACCATCCGCATTCCGGTGCACATGATCGAGACGATCAACAAGCTGGTGCGCACCTCGCGCCAGATGCTGCACGAGATCGGCCGCGAGCCGACGCCGGAAGAGCTGGCGGTCAAGCTGATGATGCCGCTCGAAAAGGTGCGCAAGGTACTGAAGATCGCCAAGGAGCCGATCAGCCTCGAGACGCCGATTGGCGACGAGGAAGATTCGCATCTCGGCGATTTCATCGAGGACAAGAACGCGGTCATGCCGCTCGATGCGGCGATCAACTCGAATTTGCGCGAAACCACGACGCGGGTTCTGGCCAGCCTGACGCCGCGCGAGGAGCGCGTGCTGCGCATGCGCTTCGGCATCGGCATGAACACCGACCACACGCTGGAGGAAGTCGGCCAGCAGTTCTCGGTGACGCGCGAACGTATCCGCCAGATCGAGGCGAAGGCGTTGCGCAAGCTCAAGCATCCGAGCCGCTCGCGCAAACTGCGGAGCTTCCTCGACAACTGATTTTTTGTAGCGGACAACGCAAAACGGGCCGGCATTTCGCTGGCCCGTTTTTTTCGCTCGTCTTTCGTTCACTCTGAAGAGGTGAAGGGGGCCATCCCGAAAGATGGCCCCCTTCGTCCGTCACGGGCCGGGGTCCTGGGCTCGTGGCCCGCGACGTCCTTGTCAGGTCGCGTTCAGCCGCGCAGGCAGCTTACTCGCGGTCCTGACCAGGCCGATGCGCGCGCTCGTCGCGGCGCGCGGGGTCCTGACGCTGGTCGCGGCGCTCATCGTCCGGATTCTGGTGCTTTGCACTGCGACCTTTGTCGCCATCCGGATTATGCTCGGAATCGCGCTTCGGATTCTGGTTCGGCTGACCGGGCTTCTGATTGCGCTCGTCGCCATACACATCCGGCGCCTTGCCGGGGAAATGCTCTTTCGGCTGCGCGCCGGGTTGATTGCCGGCCGGCGACTGGCCCGGCGCCTGTTTCGGGTTCGGCGAATTCTGGTTCTTCTGTTGCATTGCAAAGTCTCCTTATAGGTGAGAGCGACTTGCTCCCCGTATCAACGCCATGACGGCGCAGCGGTTCCGCGATCATTGCGCAAGATTTTGTTTGAGAAACTTCACTGTGAAACTCTTATTGGAAGGTTTTTATGATCGCTGCGTAAGCTGATTGCGCAGGATCAACGCGATATTGCAGCAGCGAATAAAATGGAACCGATGCATCCCGATTGCATTTGTCTTGCAGAGGCTTCCCACCAGCGAAGCCTCGATCATCATCAACGCAGGAGACAATCATGAACCAGGATCAAATCGCGGGTCAGTGGAAACAGCTCAAGGGCAAGGTCAAGGCGCAGTGGGGCAAGCTGACCGACGACGATCTCACGGTCATCGAAGGCAAGCAGGATGAGCTCGTCGGGCGCGTGCAGGAGCGCTACGGCATTGAGCGCGAGGAAGCCGAGAAGCAGGTGAAGGACTTCTACAGCCGCCACTGATCTCTCTACCGATGCGGCTGCCGGGGCCCGTCGCGAAAGCGCGGGCCCCGTTCCTATTGGGCGCGCGACCCTCTGCAATCGATCGCTTTTACACATCGATTGTCGGATTCCGGGGGGGGGGTGATAGCCGCGCCGGACCGCCTCACAGTCTGTTGCGGCCCGGCTCTTCGTTGCCGCAATGTCACAGTTGCGCGACCGGGGTCGCCGATTTGGCATCCAACGGAACCGATTGCCAAGGTACGCATTCGACTATGATGCAGCACAAACATTTGGCGTCGCAGGGTCGGGGGACCGGATCACGGTTAGGGGGTAGAGATGGCGAAGAAGGCAGGCAATATGCAGCCCGAGTTGTCAAATGCCGGCAACGGCCACGCGGCACCCGTCGAAACGGTCGAGCAGCGTCTCGATCGTTGCCTCGGAAATTTGTACGACGAAATTCTGGCAGAGCCGCTTTCGCAGGCACTTGCGACGTTGGTAGCACGTCTGCGGAATCACACGCTCGCATAGCTGATTGAGCGTCACTTTGCGCTGCCGCAATGCCCGAAAGGTGACACAGCGGCCTCGCTGCACGGCCCCCATCTGTGTGTCTGGTTCGACACGCAAACACAGGGGTCTTTTTGTCCGAACATCACATCGACAAAACGACTGATCCGGTCGTTAAGGCGGCCCGACCTGTTCAATCGGGGACTCCTGCGTCGCCATCCCTCGCCTATGACAGGGGTACTTGCGGTCGCGCCATGACTGTCACGGGAATGGCCCGGAATCGCCGAGTCCGCCATGTTTGAAACAGGGCGCAGGGAGAAACAAATGCACCGCACTCATACCGAATGTCCAGCTGACGAGGTGCGCCAGAGCGCGGTCGAATGCATTCCACATCTGCGCGCTTTTGCTCGATCGCTCTGCGGTAATCGCGATCTTGCAGACGATCTGGTACAAGATGCCGTGGTCCGTGCTTTGACATGCGCCGGCCAGTACACGCCGGGGACCAATTTCAAAGCCTGGATCTTCACCATTCTTCGTAATCTCTATTTCAACGAGCTGCGCCGTCATCGCGGCCGGTTCACGTCGATCGACGATCTCGGTTCGCGCGAACCGTCGATCGGTGCGACGCAGGAATCGGCGCTGGAGATGTGCGAATTCCGCCGCGCATTCTGGCAGCTCAGCGCTGAGCATCGCGAAGTCTTGATGCTGGTCGGTGCCGGTGGCCTCGGCTACAAAGAAGCCGCGGCGGTTTGCGACTGCGCCGTCGGCACCATCAAGAGCCGCGTTTCGCGTGCGCGTCAAACCCTCAAGGAATCGATATCGAACGGCGAGCTGGGTTGCGCACGCAACGAAGCCGCTGCCGTGGCCGGCGCCGATCCGCTCGACACGCTGGCGGCCGGGCTCTCGACTCAGCGCTCGAGCCGCGCGGGCTAGTCACTATTTCGCCCCGCGACGCCGGGGAACAAGCAACGCGTTCAGCGGATATTCCCCATGAGACCGTCGTTAAACGGCGGCCAGAACATACTGACGCCGCGAGGGCGCCAGTCCTATGGAGGGGTCCATGCTGTACTGGGCATTGTTGTTTTTCATCGTCGCGATCGTCGCCGGTGCGTTCGGGTTCGGTCGCATCTCGGAAGCTGCGACGGGTATCGCGAAGATCCTGTTCCTGATCTTCATCGTCCTGTTCGCCATCAGTCTCATCTTTTATCTGGTCGGCGCGGGCAGTCCGCCGGTCTGATCATCCGTCGCGATCCCGGCGGGCAGCAGATCGGCAAAGGCAAAGCCGTCGCGCTCGACGATTTCACCAGGTTCGACGGCAATCGGCCGGGTGAACATCGGCCCGGCGCAGGCGAACGAGTGAAACTCGCCGTTCTCGCCGCACGGATCGACTCCCGCCGGTAATGCGTCGAGGAATTTTTCGTCGAACCAACGGCCGACAAACCGCGGATCGAGTTGCTTCGGATCGACGCAGGTTACATAGGCCCGAAGTCCGCCCGCGATCATGTCGCGCGCGAGGCGATCGGTCTTTTCGCCCCATAGCGGGAACAATGAACGGATACCGCTTCCGGCCAGCTTCTCCTCGCGGTACCGGCGTACATCCTCGAGATAGAGATCGCCGAAGGCGACCGCGGCAACGCCGTCCCGCCGAAAGCGTTCCATCGCCTCGCCCATACGCGTCTCGTAGACTTCGTTGGGGCAGGGCCAGGGCAACTGCACCTTGTGTAATGTGAGGCCGGCGGCTTCGGCCTGCTTCTCGAGCAGCGTCTCGCGGACGGCATGCATGGCGACGCGCGCATGGGTTTCGTTGATCGTCGTCAGCAACCCGACCGGCTCGTGCTCACCCTGATGGCGCAGCCGGTGAAGTGTCCAGGCGCTGTCCTTCCCACTGCTCCAGGCGACGATGCATGTCGGTCGGGTCAAGGCGGGCTCCTCGGGTTCGATCGGGCAGAGCCTAGCGCGTCACGGACCCTTCCCGCGACAGCGCCGGGTGACCGCGGACATCGCTCGAAAGGGGGGCTGGCTGAAATGGCCGATGGGCCTTGATTACAGGTCGCTCTTCCGGCTTCCTTGCGCCGGGATTGTGGCCGCGAGCGCCGCAAGGGGGCCCGTAGTTCAGCTGGTCAGAACGCGCCGCTCATAACGGTGTTGTCGCAGGTTCGAGTCCTGCCGGGCCCACCACCCCCCCCCCTTCCTGAGAGAGCTGAAGTAGCGGCGCACCAGCCAAACACCTGTTCACATCCGAGAGACACGGAGCGAAAGCCAATGCCTCACTTCCGCGGAACATCGACGTCGATCTACTACGAGCAGACCGGATATCGTATGGGTCGGAGGTGGGGGCACGATGGGAAGGGACTGGCATCGATTCCAGACGCCTGCTTTCGACGCGGGCTTTCGCAGCACGGTGTTCGACAATCGCGGTATCGGTCAGACGACCTGCGATGCGCCACTCCCCTGGCCGCTTGGCGATTTCGCAAGCGACCTTGCGGAGTTAGTCAGGGGCGTGTGCAAGGGCCCCGCGGCTTTCGTCGGGTCGTCGCTTGGTTCGGCGATCATTCAGGAAGTCGCGATCGATCATCCGGAGTTGATGCGATGCGCGGTGGTCATGGGCAGCGGGGCGTGGAGCACCGGCTGGGGCTGGGACTATCAGGAAGCTGAGATCGAGTTTCGCAGGCGCGGCGGCCGCCTCGACGGCATGATGGGTGTGTCTCACTACGCGGCCACGCTGTATCCGGCGAAGGCGCTGGGTGACCGCGAACTCTGGCCGCGCCTCAAGGAGCTCATGCTGGAGTGGATGGACTCAGGGGAGAACGAGGGCTCGCTGGTTTCGCAGTGGGATGCCGCCCTGCGATACGATCAGCGCGACCGGCTGCCGTCGGTCCGTGTGCCGGTCCATGTCATCGCCTTGGCTGAAGACGTGCAGGCTCCGCCCCAGGATGGCGAGGAACTGGCGCAGTTGATCCCAAACGCCGAATTCCATCTGTTGGAAGGAATGGGTCACGGTTCGTAGTATGGACACGCGCATGAGCGCCTCAATCCATATATCGCGAACATCATACGCCGTTACATGTGATCCATCCGTTTTTGGCGAGGGTATCCGGCGAGAAGTCTTCAGATTCGGTAACGAGGTTTTGACGGACAACGGGCATCGAATCCTCACGTCGCCACCGCTCGCCGAGAATTAAGCTCCCCGTTTGCGCTCGCCCGCCAACGATCGAGGGCCCAGCCGCATGCCGGCTGGGCCCTTTGTTTCCTGGCATTGCGGCGAAAGAAGACTCAGGCAGTCTCGATCAGTTCGAAACCTTCGCACACGGTCGGTGCGTTATCGGGGAAGGGGATGCCCCAGTCCTTGCATTGCAGCTCGAAATACTCGCGATGCACGTCCTGCCAGTACTTCAGGGTCTCGTCGCCCTCGCCCTCGCGCGCGGCGAAAGACAACTTCACTTCGTTGAACGGCGTCACGGTGACGTCGGTCACCCGCACCAGATAGCGTGGATCGTTACCGCTGGTCGTGACGACCACCCAGTAATCGCCGACCTGGCGGCGCTTGACGTTGTTCTTCTCGAAATCGAGCGCCATATGGGCGGTTGCCCGCTTCTTGCCGGCTCCCACCAGATCCAGAAGCTCGTCGTGATAGGTGGCATATTTCGGATCCGCGAACGTGCAGGCGTGATACTCGTTCGTGGTGATGCCGTGTTCGCGCCAGCAGCGCTGCCAGAATTCTTCGACCGCCTTCGACTTCTTGCCGATCATCGCTGAACGATTCCTTTGCTTGAGTGCGGAAAGCCGGCAGGCGGCGGCTGGCGCCGCCTGCCGATAACACCCTATGCCTTCAGGAATCGCTCCCACTCGTCAAGTACCTCGTCGAAGGTGACATAGTCGCCTTCGCGATCCAGCGGCCAGAGCGGGAAGGGTCCGCCGCCGGTGTCGGCGAAGAATTGCGGGATATCGTCATAGGGATACATCGATCGCGCCCGGTCGTTGAGCAGCGGCACGGCCGGTTCGGCCGTGACGCCGGTCGTGTTCACGTTGGCGACATGGGCCTGCGCCTCGGCCGAGAGCCCGTGATTGAGCAGCGCATAGGCCGCGTCCTCGTTCGGGGAATCGGTGATGAGGGCGAGGCAGTCGATCAGGGTCCAGGTGCCTTCCTGCGGCACCGTCCAATCGAGTTTGACGCCTTTGTCGCCGGCCCAGGCGGCGACCGGCTCCCAGGATTGCGCCATGATCACCTCGCCGCTGGCGAACAAATCGGCCAGTTCGCCGTAACCCGATGCGATCGTGCGCGCATAGTTGGTCTTGACGTCGATCAGCATGTCGATCGCCGCGCTCAGTTCGTCCTTGGTGATGCGCGTCGGCGTCTTGGTGCTGGTCGCGGTCATGGTGAACGGGATGATGACGCTGATCACGTCGTTGGTCAGCGCGACCCGGCCCTTATATTCGGGCTTCATGATGTCGCGCCACGAGGTCGGCTTTTCCGTCACGAATTCCGGATTGTACATCAGCGGAATCGAACCCCAGGTATAGGGCAGTGCATATTGCGTGCCGTCGACATTGGGGCCGGGCACGTTTTTGAAGAAGTCGAACAGATTGCCATAGTTCGGCAGCCGTTCGAGATCGAGTTCCTGCAGGATGCCGATCTCGGCCATGACCGGGGTGTAGCCATGATCGGGCGTGGCAATGTCCATGTTGCCCATCCCGCCGGCCGTTGCCGTGGCGATGATCTGGTTGTTGTCGTTCATGTAGGTGTTGTTGAGCGAATAGCCGTTCGCTTCGAGGAACCCGCCGGCGGCGAATCCTTCCTCGTAACCCTGCCAGCCCATGAAATTGACGGCCGTGTCGGCGCGCGCGATGCGGCCTGGCAGCATCGCCGCCGCGGCCGCACCACCGAGCAAGCCGCCGCTGAACGCCCGGCGCGAAAGCGGGCTGAGCCCCCGCATCCGCACGAGTCCCCCCGGACCCTGTCGAAGTACGTTGGTGCGGAACATTTTGTCGACAATTTTCTTGTTCATCCTTGCCTCCCCGGGCGTTTCCTCTTGGGCTTCTCCCGGGCCCAGAGTTGGGTCGGACGGGGTGCCGGTGAAATGGGTTTTCGTCGAATGATCTTCATAGCCACGGCCGATGGTTGTCCTCCCGAAGGCCGGATCGCCGCGGGTTTGGCTCAGTCCATTACATCGCCGCGGTCGATATGCAGCGACTGCCCGGTGATATCGCGGGCGAGGTCGGAAGCGAGGAACAGGTAGGTCGATACCACGTCGGCCGGGTCGAGCAGCCCGCCGATCGCCTGGTTGCGCAGCAGATCCCGCGTCACCTCGGCCTCGGTTGCGCCGGTCCGCTCGGCTTCGGCGGCGACCGAGCGCATCGACGCTTCGGTCCGGATGAAGCCGGGGCAGACGGCGTTCACCCTGATGCCGCGCGGGCCGAGCTCCTGGGCGATCGAGCGGGTAAAGCCGAGTACCGCATGTTTCGAGGCGCAATAGGCGCTGAAGCCGCCGACGGCGGTCTTCGCCCAGATCGAGGCGGTCATCACGATACTGGCGCCTTGCTTCATCAGCGGCAGCGCGTCGCGGGTCACGAAAAACGTGCCCATCACATTGATCTCGACGATGCGGCGGAAATTTTCCTCGATGCGCGTTCCTTCTTCACCGAGCGGCGTAATCAGCTCGATCCCGGCGTTGTTGACCAGCACATCGATGCGTTCGAGCGTGGCGATCGTGCGCGCGACTGCCGCGCGGTCGGCGATATCGCAGCGCAGCGCCTGCACCCGCGCTTTGGTCTCGCTCTGGAGGGTTGCAGCCGCCGTTTCGATATCGCTGCCCTCGGCGAGAATGGCGAGGTCTGCGCCGGCCGCAGCGAAGCCCCGGGCGACCGCATAGCCGATGCCGCGGCTGGCGCCGGTTACCAGAACGCGCCGGCCGGTAAAGTCGAATCCAGACATGAGCCCGCCTTTCGAGATGTCGTTTGCGATTGCGCAGCGAGGGTAGGGACCGGGGAGGGTCGATCAATCCCGGGAATGGCGATCTTCCGGATTGACCGGATCAATGCAGCGCGCTCCCGATGCGCGATCCCGCTTCACGGCCCCGCGCGACTGCGTAAGATGGGCGAGCGGCGGACAGCGTCGCGGCGCAGGAGAGCGAATTCGTGCATGGCTGACGCGGTCAATCGGCGGTTGATCAAGAACCTCGACTGGAATCTGCTCAAGATCTTTGCCGAGATCGTCCGCTCCGGCGGCGTGAGTAAGGCTGCGCGCGTCATGGCGCGGCAACAGCCTTCGGTCAGCAGCGCGTTGAAGAGGCTCGAGGATCATCTCGGCGTGCTGCTCTGCCAGCGCGGGCCGAGCGGCTTCGAACTGACCGATCACGGCAAGGCGCTGGCTGAAATCTGTTTCGGCATGGAGCGACAGCTTCAGAGCGTGCCGGCCGCGTTCGACGAAATCGCCGGCGAGCTGATGTTCCAGGTGCGGCTCTTGGTGGTCGGCAATCTCGTCTCGCCGCGGCTCGATCAGGCGATCGCCGGATTCAGCCGGCGCTATCCGCGTGCCGAGCTGCTGATCAATGTCGCGTCCTGCCAGGTCATTACCGAACGGATCGTTCATCACGATGCCGAGATCGGCGTCGCCCCGGTCGCGACCTCGGCCGAACGGCTGCAATATCAGTTCCTCTATCGCGAGCAGCATGTCGTCGTCTGCGGTGCGCTGCATCCGCTGGCCGGCCGAACCTTCGACAATCCGGCGGATCTGGCGGGCGAGGCGTTCGTGCTGCCCGACGGAGACGAGGCGGAACCGGTGCAGAGCTATCGTGCCACCTATGGCTGGGGTTGCAATCTTGCCGGCCAGTCGCTCGATCTCAACGAGGTCAAGCGCATGGTGGTGGCGGGTCTCGGTATCGCGCTGCTGCCGCGCGAGTTTTTGGCGATGGATATCGAGGCCGGGCGCATCTGGCCGCTGATGGCCCCGACGCCGGAATTGCAGGACGATATCTACATCATCACCAGCGAGGCCAATCCCCGCTATCTGGCGGTCAGCAAATTCCTCGAACTGATGCCGCCGGCCGAGTAACGCACCTCATCAGCCGCGATAGCGGGTTACCCGAAGCCCGATCAGGCTCATGCCGATCGAGAGCAGCATGATGATGACGGCAATCACGTTGATGCTCGGATCGGCGCCCTTGCGCAACATGCCCCACATGAAGATCGGCAGCGTATTGCCGCCGCCGATCGTAAAGAAGCTTACAAGGAAATCGTCCAGCGAGAGAGCCATCGATATGAGCGCCGCCCCTACAATGGTCGGGCGCACGATCGGCAGGGTGATCGAGAAAAACGCCTGACGGGCGTTCGCGCCGAGATCGCGCGCGCTGTCGACGGCGGCGAAATCGAACCCGGCCATGCGCGCGCTTACGATCAGGATGACGAAGGGCTGGGTGAAGACGAGATGGCTCAGGATGACCGTGTGCAGCCCGAGCCGGAAATCGAGCCAGGTCGTGTAATAAGAGAGAAACATGATACCGAGCATCAGCGGCGGCACCATGACCGGCAAGGTGAGCGCCGCCGTCATCGCCGATGCGGCGGAACCCGGCAGCCGGACCAGCCCCGTCGCCGTCATCGTGCCGACCACGGTCGAGATCAGCCCGACCGCGCCGGTGACGATCAGGCTGTTCCGCAGCGCGACATAGAATTCGGGCCGCTCGAACAACGCCTCGACCCAGCGCAGCGACAGGCCGGTGATCGGAAAACTGAGCAGCGCGCTTTCGTTGAAGCAGAACAGCAGCAGGATCACCAGCGGCGACAGCATGAAGGCGACCGCCAGCAGCGCAAATCCGTACCAGATCGGGCGGTTGTAGCGGTTCATCCGCGCGGCCTCGTGAGGCGGAACAGGATCCAGGCGAAGGCGGCGATGGTTGCGAGGCAGATCGCGATGACGCTGAACGACATCGCGGCACCCAGCGGCGCGTTCAGCCGGTGGCCGAACTGGCTCTGGATGAAGAGGCCGATCATCGACGTGTGCGGCCCGCCGACCAGCAGCGGCGTCACATAGTCGCCAGCGGCGAACAGGAAGGTGAGGCTGAAGGACGAGAGCAGGCCGACGCGGCTCTGCGGCAGCACGATGTCGACGAACACCTGTCGTGGCGTCGCACCGATATCGCGGGCTGCTTCGAGTGGCACGTCGCTGATGCCGCGCAGCGACCCGTAGATCGGCAGGATCGCCAGCGGCATCGTGTAATGGGTGAGGGTGATGAGAACGGCGACCGGGCTGAACAGAAACACGGTGATCGGGTCTTCGATCAGATCGAGCAACTGGAAAGCGGAATTGAGAATGCCGCTCGATCCCAGGATCGTCTTCCACATATAGATCTTCGTGAGATAGCCGCCGAACAACGTCACGATCGCGACGAACAGGAACGCGACGCCATGCCGTCCCGCCTTGAAGCGGCAGAAATAGGCGTAGGCGAAAGCGAGCAATGTCGTGACTACGGCGATCGCGATCGCCATCAGGAAGGTGTAGAGCAGCGGCCCGCCATATTCGGTAAAGACGATCTGGTACTGTACGATCGTCGCATCGGGAACGAGCCGATAGGCCCGGACGCGCCAAAAGCTGATCAGCAGAAAATACGAAATCGGAACGAGAAACAGCGCGATCAGGATCACCGTCGAAGGCGCCAGCAGCAACGCAGGGCGGCGCAGGCGCATCGTCGTTTACCGGTCGGCCAGCACGCGCTGGTTGTCGAGTGTCCAGCCAACCCGCACGGAACTGCCGATGCCGAGCTGACGGCGCAGCGCCATGTCGCGGCTGTCGACCAGGACGATCCGGTCGTCGGCGAGCCGCAGGCTGTATTTGACCGTTGCGCCGAGGAAGACCGCATCGTCCAGCGTCGCCGGGAGCGAGAGATCGCAGCCCGGCACGCGCTCGCCTGCGGTAGCCGGGGCGATCTGCATCTTCTCCGGGCGTACGATGCACACGATCGGTTCATCCGCGCCCGGATCGGCAAAGCGCAGCCCGCTGACGAGCGTAACATTACCGTTGCTGCGCGCGCCGGGCATGACATTGGCTTCGCCGATGAAGGTCGAGACGAAACGCGATCGCGGCTGGCTGTAGATGTCTTCGGGCGATCCGTCCTGCACGATCCGGCCGCCTTCCATGACGCAGATGCGGGTCGCGAGGCCCATCGCCTCTTCCTGATCGTGCGTCACGAAGATGAACGTGCCGCCGGTCGTCGCGTGAATTCGGCGCAGCTCTTCCTGCATCGACTTCCGTAGCTTGAGATCGAGCGCCGCCAGCGGCTCGTCGAGCAGCAGCACCGCCGGCCGCATCACCAGCGCGCGGGCCAGGGCGACGCGCTGCTGCTGGCCGCCGGACAGCTGCGTCACCATGCGGCCGCCGAACCCGTCCATATGGACGAGTTCCATGACCTGCCGCACGCGCTCGGCGATTTCGACCGGCGTTGCGCGCGCCAGCCGCAATCCGTAACCGATATTCTGCGCGACGTTCATATGAGGGAACAGGCCGTAGCCCTGAAACACCATGTTTGTCGGTCGCCGCTCGGGCGCAAGCCGCGTTACATCGCGCCCCTCGATGACGATGGCGCCGGCGGTCGGCTCGATGAAGCCGCCGATCATGCGCAGCAGGGTCGTCTTGCCGCAGCCGGAGGGTCCGAGGATCGCCAGGAATTCGCCGTGGCCGATCGAAAGATCGAGCGGATGAACGGCTGGAACGGTGCCGTACGACTTGCAGACGCCGTCGAGCCGGACCAGCGCAGCCGGCGACGATTGCACCGCCATCGTCGATGCCAAAGCAGCACCGGCGGCGCTCATGACCGCCCCTCAGCGGTGCGATGCTGCGCGCCGTCGGCGAGGATTCGGCGCCAGTCGCTCTGCGGTTCGAGGCCGAGCAGAGTCTGTGTGCGGCGCAGATCCCAGATCGCGGCATAGGGATTGTCGACATAGAGCCGGGGGTGGCGCAATTCGGGCAAGCGGCCGAATTTCCGGCGCATAAAGGTCAGCGTCTCTTCCGGCGAGAACGTATCGCGCGCACTCAGATAGAACACGTCGAAGGGTGGGCCCTGGTAGGCGAGCGCAAGCCGCGCCGCACGCACCACGTCGGCAAGTTCGACATAGCTCCACAGGTCCGGGTCGTCGATCGCACGCACGCGTTCGATATAGCTCGCCATGCCGGGCATGACGATCAGCGTCGGACGAAGCGCGACGATCTGGATCCCGCCGTCGCGCGCATAGCTCTGCGCGGTGATTTCGCCGACCTGCTTCGAAACGCCATAGGGTTCGCGCGGGCGCAGCGGATGCGCCTCGTCGATCGGCAGATAATCGGGGCAGGGCGGTGGCGACCGCCAGAGCGAAATCACCCCCGAGGCGCACTCGCTCGACATCATGACGATCTTCCGGATGCCGAGATCGCGCGCCGCCTCGAGCACGTTCCAGGTGCCGAGCGCGTTCACCTGGAACATCTTGTCCCGCGGATCGTGCGGCTGCAGCAATGCGGCGACATGGACGATCGCATCCTGCCGCTCCAGCGCGCTCTTGAGCGCGTCGAGCGACAGGACGTCGACATAGCGCGAGCGCACGCCGGGCCGGCCGGGCGTGATGTCGAGCGACGTCACCTCGTGATCGGCCATCAGATCGCGGACGATGGCATCGCCCAGAGCGCCATTCCCGCCGGTCACCGCAATGCGTTCAAAGGCCATGGGGTCTGCTATCTCTCCAGTTGGTCGGGCGACGTTATGGCCGGCGGATGAGGACATGCCGGTTCAACGCCGATCCTGCCGGTCGCGCCCGTTACGATCCCGGGACTTTCGGATCGCCCTGCCTCACGGCAAAGCTCGAAAATCCCAATCCACTCTATCGGCCCGGTCAATGCGCCGCGCCGGGCGGCCGGGTCGGCTCCCGGACACGGTTCTTTCAGATCAGTTTGGGCCGCCAGCCGGGCCAGATCAGGTTGCTCACGATGGCGAGGAACCAGAAAATCGCGGCGATGGCCAGCGCGTAGCGGGCATAGCGCCGGTAAATCTCGGTGAGCGCGCCGCCGATTGCGCGCTGGATCCGATCCGCCGGGAGGTCGGTCTTTCGATCCATCAGGAGCCAGACTTCGGTCTCGCGGTAGGGTCGTTCGGCCGCGTTGTGTGCCTTGATCAGCAGCACGCAGGCGACGATCGAGACCAGGGCCGCACCCACCCGAAGGGCGAGCACCGGGTCGACAATGAGAGCAAACATCGTCGCCCAGATCGCAAAGCCGGCAAAAAAGCAGGCGCGACCGACCGACAAAGCGGCGAGCGATCGTATGCGGTCCATCGGGCGGTTTCCGGCCGGCAGTAGCGCATCGGATGGTGCAAAGCTCAGCAGGGCCGATGCGGCCGGCAAGCCGCGCGGCGTTACAGCAATGCGAGAATGCCGGGCAGGGTCAGCAGGATGGCGGCGCCGAGCCAGACCATCATCGAGGCCGTATCGCTTTGCTTGAGGCCGAATATCCGCTCGTAAAGCGCGGCGGGCACCCCGGCAAGAATCAGCGTGCCCGTCGAGACGATCAGCGAGGCGAGCAGCAGCAGCACATTGGGCGAGGGATTGAACAGGCTCGGCGCCCAGAGCGGCGCGAAGATAAGCACGGGCAGGAGCGCCGGCGACGTCAAGCCGTTGACGATGCAGACGAACACCATGACGACAAAGATCATGCGCGAACTCATGGCGCCCCCGCGATAGTCGGCAGCATCCCGTTCAGCGCCAGCGTGAGCAGCAGAAGAAAGCGCAGCAATGTCAGCCAGAAGGCGGCGATCAATGGCAGGAACAGGAACATGACGTAGCGCGGCGTGATGAAGGCCACGATCGGCAGCAGCCAATCGGTCAGCCGGCAGAACCAGCGCCAGATGTAGTTCTGCGAATCCGGCGGCAGGAAGAATCCGAGCGCGAACCGCCCGAGAAGCGTGTAGACGAGCGCCGCCAGCGCAAAGTTCGGCAGATGAAAGTACCAGTGCTGCCAGAAATCCGCCCCGGTCATCGTTCAGTCCGCGTCCGGTTTGCTCAAAAAGGAACGGGCGGGGTCCCGATCGGAAGCCCCGCCCGCACGATAGACGAATGCGTTACGATTCGCCTATTCGATGCCCGCCTGACCGGAGGCATGCCGAACTGCTCCGCGCGGCAGCGGCGATCGCGGCGTCGGGACCGGCGGCCCTCGAAGCACCGCTCGCGGACCATGCGAGCCGCCCGGTCGAAACGTTGCCTGCCGATGCGTTTGCATACCGCGCATTGGCGCGGATGGATCGGTTGGGCATCCGGCATATTGCGATTGTCGATCCGGTCGATGACCGCGCTTGCCCGCGATCTGCTTGCGGAGGGGCTCGAAGTGCGTGCGGTCACCGCGCTGATCGGCGCCGTGCTGCGCGACATGAGTGCGCGCGCTGCGGAACTCGCGGGAAACGCGCTGGCTGATGAGGGTCGGTCGGCGCCGGCGAACTGGTGCTATCTGGTGCTCGGTTCGGCGGGGCGCGGCGAAAGCCAGCTTGTACCCGATCAGGACAATGCGCTGATCCACGACGGCAGCGCGGCGGACGATCCGTGGTTCGCCGAACTCGGGGCGCGTGCCTCCGACATTCTCGACCAGGCCGGTATCCCTTATTGCAAGGGCAAGGTGATGGCGAGCAATCCCGCCTGGCGCGGCAACCTTGCCGATTGGCGCAACCGGATCGACGCCTGGGTCTCTCGCGCGACGGAAGAAAATCTGCTCTCGGTCGATATCTTCTACGATTTCCTGCCGGTCTATGGCGATCGGGCGCTCGCGCAATCGCTGCGCGATCATGCCGCCGAAGCGGGCCGGACGCGCCCGTTCCTCGTCATGCTGTCGAAAGAACTCGGCGCCGGCGGTTCGCCGGTCGGATTTCTGGGCGGCCTGAAGACCGAGAACGGTCGGGTCGATGTGAAACTGCACGGGCTGTTTCCGATTGTCGCCGGCGCGCGCGTGCTCGCGCTCAAACTCGGCGCCACCGAAACCGCGACGCGGGCGCGACCTGCCGCGGCGCTCGCCGCCGGGATCATCACCGAAGAGGATTTCGATGCGCTCGAGCGCGCACAGGCCTTGTTCCTGCGCCTCATCCTCGACCAGCAGATCGCCGATATCGAAGCGGGCCAGGCGCCGACGGTTCGGGTCGATGTGCGGCGGCTCGGCAGCGTCGCGCGACGACAGCTCAAGGAAGCTTTGCGCCGGACCGAGATCGTCCAGCGCCTGGTGCAGGATGCGCTGACCGCAGACCGGTGATCGTCGAGCTCGTCCGGCTGACGGCGACCGGGCGCTTCATGCTATGGATAGGTCATGCAGCTTCGGCATCTGCAGTATTTCGTCACGCTCGCGGAGGAACGCCATTTCCGCCGCGCGGCCGAAATCTGTCACATCACGCAATCGACTTTGTCGGCGGCGATCCGGCAACTCGAGGACGAGCTTGGCGCCCCGATCATCGAGCGCGACAAGCGCTTCAAGGATCTCACCCCCGAAGGACAGGCGTTGCTCGACTGGGCGCATCGCATCCTCGCCGAGCGCCGCAATCTCGATCAGGAAATCGGCCTGCTGCGCGACGGGCTGGTCGGCCAGTTGCGGCTCGGCGTCGTGCCGGCCGCTTTGCCGACGATCTCGCTGCTGACGACACCGTTCAACCGGCGCCACCCGAACGTCACCTTGCAGGTGCTTTCGCGCACATCGAACGAGGTGCAGAACGCGCTCGACGATTTCGCCTTCGATGCCGGCGTGACCTATCTCGATAATGAGCCGCTGCATAGCGTGCGCTCGATCCCGCTCTATCGGGAGCGCTACATCCTGTTGACGCCCGCCGACGGACCCTTCGCCGGCCGCGAGGAGGTGACCTGGAGTGAGGTCGCCGAGACGCCGCTCTGCCTGCTGACGCCGGACATGCAGAACCGGCGGATCATCGACGGCATCTTCCGCTCGGTCGACAAGCGCCCGCGGGTGCTGGTCGAGACCAACTCGGTCATGACGCTCTGCTCCCATATCCGGATCGGCGCCTGGTCGAGCGTATTTCCACATAATTTTCTGTGGGTATTCGGGACGCCGCCCGGGATGCTCGCTCTGCCCCTTGTCGACCCCATCCGGACGCACGAGGTCGGTCTGGTGGTCCCAGACCGGGAGCCGGTCGCCCCGGTCGTCCGGGCGCTGGAGGCGATCGCCAGGGAGGCCGATATGGACGCCGCGCTGGAAGCGCTCCTCCCCCGGGCTTGATCGGTTTTATCGATCACGATATTGATAAAACTCGTTTGAGTTAGGCCAAGCGCGGTATCATTCTCCGGTATGAGACGGCCGGGCAATGCAGCCGGCCATGGCACAGTAACGGCACATGCAGAACCAGAAAAACAGCACGATTTCAAACGGCTGGGACGAGTCGGCTGTCCGCGAGATGGCCGAGGCACTGAAGGGCATCGACGGTCCCTTGCTGCCCATCCTGCACGCGCTCTGCGAGCGATTCGGCTATGTCGACGAGCGGGCCATTCCGGTTATTGCCGACGTACTCAATCTGTCGCGCGCCGATGTGCATGGCGTGGTCAGTTTTTACCATGATTTCCGGCGCGAGCCGGCGGGCCGGCATGTCGTGAAGGTGTGCCGCGCCGAGGCCTGTCAGTCGATGGGCAGCGACGGTTTCGTCGATCGGCTGGAAAAGGCCTTCGGTATCGCCTGCGGCGAGACCACGCCGGACGGGCGGGTCACGCTTGAGGCCGTCTACTGCCTCGGCAATTGTGCGCTGTCGCCGGCAGCGCTGATCGACGGCCGGCTCTATGGCCGCATGGATGTCGATCGCACCGTCGCGTTGATCGGGCGGGGCGCCCGATGACCGCGCGCATCTTCGTTCCCGGCGATGCGGCCGCGCACTCGATGGGCGCCGACGAAGTCGCCGCTGCGATCCGCGCGGAACTGAAGGCGCGCGAAATCGATGCGACGATCGTTCGCAACGGTTCGCGCGGCCTGTTCTGGCTCGAACCCCTGGTCGAAATCGAAACGGCGGAAGGTCGCGTCGGTTACGGGCCGGTCGCCGAAAGCGATGTCCGAAGCCTGTTCGATTCCGGTTTTCTCGACGGCAAGGCGCATCCGCGCCATCTCGGCCTGGTCGAAATGATTCCCTATCTCGCCAACCAGCAGCGCGTGACCTTCGCGCGCTGCGGCATCATCGATCCCTTGTCGATCGTCGAATACGAGGCGCATGGCGGGTTGCGCGGATTGCGTCGCGCCCTGGAGATGGCGCCGGCCGCGATCGTCGAACAGGTCACGGAATCCGGATTGCGCGGTCGCGGCGGTGCCGGTTTCCCGACCGGCATCAAGTGGCGCACGGTGCTCGGCACGCCGGCGGCGCAGAAATACATCGTCTGCAATGCCGACGAGGGCGACAGCGGCACGTTCGCCGATCGTATGCTCATGGAAGGCGATCCGTTCGTCCTGATCGAAGGCATGGCGATCGCCGGTCTCGCGGTCGGTGCGACCAAGGGCTTCGTCTACATTCGCTCCGAATATCCGCATGCCTTCCATCAGATGAATCGCGCGATCGAGATTGCGCGGTCCACCGGCTTGCTCGGCGCCGACCTTCTTGGCAGCGGCAAGAGTTTCGACATTGAAACAAGGCTCGGCGCCGGTGCCTATATCTGCGGCGAAGAGACCTCGCTGCTCGAGAGCCTCGAAGGCAAGCGCGGCCAGATCCGCTTCAAGCCGCCGCTGCCGGCGATCGAGGGCCTCTTCGGCAAACCGACTGTCATCAACAATCTGGTGACCTTCGCCAGCGTGCCGTCAATCCTCGCCGAGGGCGGTGCCGCCTATCGCGAGTTCGGCATGGGCCGCTCGCGCGGCACGATGCCGATCCAGCTCGCCGGCAACATCAAGCATGGCGGTCTGATCGAACGAGCCTTCGGTCTGACGCTGCGCGAGATCATCGATGAGTATGGCGGCGGCACCTATACCGGCCGGCCGGTTCGCGCAGTGCAGGTCGGTGGGCCGCTCGGTGCCTACTGGCCGACGCATCTCTTCGACGTGCCGTTCGACTACGAGGCGTTCGCGCAGCATGGCGGCATGGTCGGTCATGGCGGCGTCGTGGTGTTCGACGACACGGTCGATCTCGCCCGCCAGGCGCGGTTCGCCTTCGCCTTCTGCGCGATCGAATCCTGCGGCAAATGCACGCCCTGCCGGATCGGCGCGGTGCGCGGCGCGGAGACGATGGACAAGATCATCGCCGGCGTAGAGCCGGTCGCGAACATCGATCTGGTGCGCGACCTCTGCGAGGTGATGCGTGACGGGTCGCTCTGCGCGCTGGGCGGACTCACGCCGATGCCGGTTTTGAGCGCCTTCGATCATTTTCCGGAAGATTTCGATCGGAAGCCGCAGCCTGCGGCGGCCGAATAGGGAGTAACTGCCATGAATGCGCAAACCACGATCGATCGCGGCACGCCGGAACGCGTGAGCGAGGCGACCGTCGAAATCGAGATCGACGGCATCCCGGTCAGCGTGCCGGGCGGAACCTCGGTCATGCGCGCGGCCTCGATCGCTGGCATCGCGGTACCGAAGCTCTGCGCCACGGATTCGCTGGAGCCGTTCGGCTCCTGCCGTCTCTGCCTGGTCGAGATCGACGGACGGCGCGGCACGCCCGCTTCCTGCACGACGATGGTCGAGCCGGGCATGAAGGTGAAGACCCAGACCGACCGGCTGTCGAAACTGCGCAAAGGCGTGATGGAGCTCTATATCAGCGATCATCCGCTCGACTGTCTCACCTGCTCGGCCAACGGCGATTGCGAGTTGCAGGACATGGCCGGCGCGGTCGGCCTGCGCGATGTGCGCTACGGCTATGACGGCGAAAACCATCTCAAAGCCGAGAAGGATCAGTCGAACCCCTATTTCACCTTCGATCCGTCGAAATGCATCGTCTGTTCGCGCTGCGTGCGTGCCTGCGAGGAAGTACAGGGCACCTTCGCGCTGACAATCGGCAGCCGCGGTTTCGAATCGCATGTGTCCGCCGGCGTCGAAGAAGATTTCCTCGCGTCGGAATGCGTTTCCTGCGGCGCCTGCGTGCAGGCCTGCCCGACCGCGACGCTGATGGAAAAGAGCATCATCGAGATGGGCCAGCCGCAACGCAGCGTCATCACGACCTGCGCCTATTGCGGCGTCGGCTGCTCGTTCGAGGCGGAATTGCAGGGCGACCGCGTCGTCCGCATGACGCCGCACAAGGACGGTAAGGCCAATCACGGCCATTCCTGCGTGAAGGGTCGCTTCGCCTGGGGTTATGCGACGCACAAGGATCGCATTACCAAGCCGATGATCCGCGCCAGGATCACCGATCCCTGGCGCGAAGTCTCCTGGGAAGAAGCGATCAACCATGCCGCGTCCGAGTTCAAGCGCATCCAGGCGAAATACGGCCGCGATTCGGTCGGCGGCATCACCAGCTCGCGCTGCACCAACGAGGAAACCTTCCTGGTGCAGAAGCTGATCCGCGCCGCGTTCGGCAACAACAACGTCGATACCTGCGCGCGCGTCTGCCATTCGCCGACCGGGTACGGCCTCAAGACCACGCTTGGCACCTCTGCCGGCACGCAGGATTTCGATTCGGTCGACGAATCCGACGTCATCCTGGTGATCGGCGCCAATCCGACCGACGCCCATCCGGTTTTTGCGTCGCGCATGAAGCGCCGGCTGCGCGAGGGCGCGAAGCTCATCGTCGCCGATCCGCGGAAGATCGATCTCGTGCGCATGCCGCATGTCGAGGCGCAGTATCATCTGCCGCTGAAGCCCGGCACCAATGTCGCGCTGATCAACGCGATCTCGCATGTGATCGTGACCGAGGGCCTGATGAACGAAGCCTTCGTGGCGGAGCGGTGCGATCCGGCCGATTTCGGCGTGTGGCTGGATTTCATCAAGCGTCCCGAAAATGCACCCGAACAGATGGAAGAGGTCACCGGCGTGCCGGCCGGGGATATTCGGGGTGCTGCGCGTCTCTATGCGACCGGCGGCAACGGGGCGATCTATTACGGGCTTGGCGTCACCGAACATAGCCAGGGTTCGACCACGGTCATGGCGATGGCCAATCTGGCCATGCTCACGGGCAATATCGGACGCGACGGCGTGGGGATTAACCCGCTGCGCGGTCAGAACAACGTGCAGGGCGCCTGCGATATGGGCTCGTTCCCGCACGAACTTTCCGGCTATCGCCATGTGTCGGACGTTGCGACGCGCGATCTCTTCAACGCGGCCTGGGGTGTCACGCTCGAGGCCGAGCCGGGCCTGCGCATTCCGAACATGTTCGATGCGGCGCTCGATGGCAGCTTCATGGGCCTCTATGTCCAGGGCGAGGACATCGCGCAGTCCGATCCGAACACGAAGCATGTCTCGGCCGCCTTGGCGGCGATGGAATGCATTGTCGTGCAGGACCTGTTCCTGAACGAGACGGCGGACTTCGCGCATGTGTTCCTGCCGGGCGCATCGTTCCTCGAGAAGGACGGCACCTTCACCAACGCCGAACGGCGGATCAGCCGCGTACGCAAGGCGACGGCGCCGCTTGCCGGCATGGCCGACTGGGAAGTGACGGTCGCGCTCTCGAATGCGCTGGGCTATCCGATGCACTACAACCACCCCTCCGAGATCATGGACGAGATCGCGCGGCTGACCCCGACCTTTGCGGGTGTCAGCTTCGATCGCATCGACGAACTCGGCAGCATCCAGTGGCCGTGCAACGACAAGGCACCGGAAGGCACGCCGATCATGCATATCGGCGGGTTCGTGCGCGGCAAGGGCAAGTTCGTCGTGACCGAATATGTGCCGACCGACGAGCGGACCGGCCCGCGGTTCCCGCTCTTGCTGACCACCGGCCGGATCCTCAGCCAGTACAATGTCGGTGCCCAGACACGGCGCACCGGCAATTCGACCTGGCATGCGGAAGACATTCTGGAAATCCATCCGCACGATGCCGAGAATCGCGGCATTCGCGAGGGCGATCGCGTGGCGATCATGAGCCGGGCCGGCGAAACCAGCCTGCATGCGCATATCAGCGAACGGATGCAGCCGGGCGTGGTTTTCACCACGTTCCACCATCCCGAGAGCGGCGCCAACGTGGTCACCACCGACAATTCCGACTGGGCAACCAACTGTCCCGAGTACAAGGTGACGGCGGTCGAAGTGCGCCTCACTAACAACTGGGCACCGTGGCAGGAAGAGGCGGTAGAGTTCCGCAACAACGCGCGACGGATTTCGCCGGTGGCAGCCGAGTGACCGCAACGGCAATGGCCCCTCGGCCGGTGCAGGCAAAAGGGTCGCGGCGCAAGTCGGCCCGCTCGTCTGCGATTGCGGCACCGGCAACGACGCGCGTGCGCGACGGGCAGGGTACATCGTTGCCGCAGATCGTCGCCGCCGAAGTGCCGATCGCGATTTCCTATAACGGGCGCAGCCATGTCGTGATGATGGGAACCCCGGCCGATCTCGAGGATTTCGCGGTCGGGTTCAGTCTCGCCGAAGGCGTCGTCGACGATGTCGACGAGATCGAGGACATCGCCTGTTCCGATTCCGGCAAGGGGATACGGGTCTCGATTGCGATCCCGCCGGCCTGGGCCGCGCGAATCGAAAACCAGCAGCGCAATCTCGCCGGCCGTACCGGCTGCGGCCTGTGCGGCGTCACGACGATCGAGCAGGCGCTCAGGCCGCTGCCGACCGTTCCGCCGGGACCGCCGATCGCCGCGTCGGCTATCGAAGCCGCGCTCGACGATCTGCCACGCCATCAATCGATCAACCGCGAGACCGGCGCGGTGCATGCGGCCGCCTTCGCCGATCGCGACGGCGCGCTGCTCGTCGTGCGCGAGGATGTCGGCCGGCACAATGCGCTTGACAAGCTGACCGGTGCGCTCGCGCGCGCCGGCATCGATCCCTCTGATGGATTTGCCATCGTCACCAGCCGCTGCAGCATGGAAATGGTGCAGAAGGCGGCGACGGTCGGCTTCCCCTTGCTGGTTGCCATATCCGCGCCGACCTCGCTGGCGATCGAACTGGCCGAGGGCTGCGGCCTTGCGCTGGTGGCTTTTGCACGTGGCGGCGGTTTCAACATCTATGCCCATGGCGAACGGTTGAGTATCGATTGATGAAAGCTGAGATGCTTGTTCGCATGGCGAACCAGATGGCGGATTTCTTTGCCTCGCAATCGCACGACGATGCGGTCGCCGGGATCGAAGATCACATTCTCAAGTTCTGGGATCCGCGGATGCGTCGCGCGCTGCAGGCGCATCTGGCAACCGGCGGCGACGGCCTGAAGCCGCTTGCGCGCGAAGCCGCCGACCGCGTGGTCGCCCGCCTGCCGGCGGCACCTGACGCGCCCAAGGCTTCCGCACCCGGCACGGCGGGCGCCTCCTAGGGCTTCTGAAGCCCGGCTCCGGTTGCCCGCGCCGCGCGCCGCCGCTACAACCCCCGCCCGAGACCGGCCCGATCCTGGCGCCCGGCATTTCTCAACACGAAGGCGCAGCGCTTCCTATGGCTAGCTATCAGTACATCTACGTGATGAAGGGCCTCACCAAGGTCTATCCGGGCGGCCGCAAGGTGCTCGAGGATATCTGGCTGTCCTTCTTGCCCGGCGCGAAGATCGGCGTACTCGGCCTCAACGGCTCGGGCAAATCAACCCTGCTCAAGATCATGGCCGGCATCGAAACCGATTTCGGCGGCGAGGCGTGGGCGGCCGATGGCGTCAGCGTCGGCTATCTGGCGCAGGAGCCCGAGCTCGACCCGGCCAAGACCGTGGTCGAAAACGTGATGGAGGGGCTGGCCCCGATCAAGGCGCTGCTCGACCGCTTCGAGGCGGTCAATGCGCGCTTCGCCGAGGAAGTATCGCCGGAAGAAATGGATGCGCTGCTCGCCGAACAGGCCGACCTGCAGGAGAAGATCGACGCCGCCAATGCCTGGGAACTCGATCGCACCGTCGAGATCGCGATGGATGCGCTGCGCTGCCCGCCGGGCGATGCCGCTGTCGACAATCTTTCCGGTGGCGAACGCCGCCGCGTTGCCTTGTGCCGGCTGCTGCTGCAGAAGCCCGACATGCTGCTGCTCGACGAACCGACCAACCATCTCGACGCCGAATCGGTCGCATGGCTCGAGCGGTTTCTCGCGGACTATCCGGGTACCGTCGTCGCGGTGACCCACGATCGTTACTTCCTCGACAATGTCGCCGGCTGGATTCTCGAACTCGATCGCGGCCACGGCATTCCGTGGGAAGGCAATTACACATCCTGGCTGGAGCAGAAGGAAAAGCGTCTCGCCCAGGAAGAGAAACAGGAAACCGCACGTCGGCGTACGCTGGAACATGAGCTCGAATGGGTCCGGCAGAGCCCGCGCGCGCGTCAGGCCAAGAGCAAGGCGCGTATCAACGCGTACGAACAGCTCGTCGCCGCCAGCAAGAATCAGGAGATCGAGGCCGGCCGCATTTCGATTCCGCCCGGCCCGCGCCTCGGCGATCTGGTCATCGAGGCGACGGATCTGCGCAAGGGCTTCGGCAATCGGCTGCTGATCGACGAATTGAGTTTCCTGCTGCCGCCGGGCGGCATCGTCGGCGTGATCGGGCCGAACGGCGCCGGCAAGACCACGCTCTTCCGCATGATCACCGGCCAAGAAGAACCCGATGGCGGCCAGTTGCGCGTCGGGCCGACGGTCACGCTCGGCTATGTCGACCAGTCGCGCGATGCGTTGAATCCGAAAGCGACGGTCTGGGAGGAAATCTCCGAAAACCGCGACGAGATCGAGCTCGGCGGGCGCAAGACGCCGAGCCGCACCTACGTTGCGGCGTTCAACTTCAAGGGCGCCGACCAGCAGAAAAAGGTCGGTCAGCTATCGGGCGGCGAACGCAATCGGGTGCATCTCGCCAAAATGCTGAAGTCCGGTGCGAACGTGCTGCTGCTCGACGAACCGACCAACGATCTGGACGTCGACACGCTGCGCTCGCTCGAAGATGCGTTGCTCGGTTTCGCCGGCTGCGTCGTGGTGATCAGCCACGATCGCTGGTTCCTCGACCGGATCGCGACCCATATCCTCGCCTTCGAGGGCGACAGCCGCGTCGTCTGGTTCGAAGGGAACTATCAGGCCTATGAGGAAGATCGCCACCGGCGCCTTGGTGCCGAGGCCGACCAGCCGCACCGGATCAAGTTCAAGCCGCTGACGCGAAGCTGAAACACCCGTCACGGTGCTGCGATACGCGGCGCCGTTCCGACCAAGAAAAACGCCCCGGATCGTTGCCGTCCCGGGGCGTTTTTTATGCGCTATGGCGTCTGGATCAGGCGCCGGCGGCTTTCTTGCGCAGCGCGTCGAGCAGGGCCGAAACCTGGCCGCCATTGTTCTGGATCACCGATGCGAACTCGGAGCGGTGCGTTTCGCTCATGCTGAGCCCTTCGACCTTGAGGTCGAGAACGCGCAGCCCGCCATCCTGCCGCTCGATAATCCAATCAAGTTTGGCCGCTTCGCCGTTGCTGGTCACGATGTGGCTGCGCACCGTCTCGAGCCCGTCGCTGCTGCGCGACGAGATCACTTCGAATTCCTGGCCGGTATACTCGGCAAAGCGCCGCGCATAGCTGGCGACGAGGTAATCCTCGAACAGATCGAGATACTCGGTCTGCTCTTCCGGCGTCGCGCTGCGCCAGTAGCGGCCGAGCACGTACTGGCCGATCTGGGGCACGTCGAAATGCGACAGCAGCAGTTCGCGGAATCGCTCGTTCCGCTCGGCGACCGACAGATCGGCGACGGTCAGTTGGCTGACGGCGCTGTCGCCCAGACGGCGGACAAAGCTCTCGGCTTCTTCGTCAGCGGACGCGGCGCTGGCGAAAAGCGGCAGGGCAACCACGAGCCCGAGTGCCCCAAGGAAGCTGCGGCGGAGCAGGCCGGATCCGTTCGGGCGCCCGTAACCCGCGGAAATTCGGTTAAAAATAGCCATTATTCCTCGTTGTCCTCGTCGTCTTCGTTGTCGATCAGCGCTGACCGATCCTGACGATATAGGCTGCGAATCGTCGCATAGTAGTCAATGGCGTTACGACGAATCTCATCGAGGGTCTGAAGGTTGCGGGATCGGGCGTCGACCACGTCCAAACCCGTGCGAATGTAGAGCAAATATTCTACGTCATAGTGCCGTGCAATCCAGAAGAACGGATCGGAAACGGTGTCCACGGCCAAGCCGGTCGCGTCCCGCATGTTCGAGGGGCCAATAAACGGCAGTACGAGATAGGGACCTTCGTCCGTACCCCAGACCGCCAGAGTCTGGCCGAAATCCTCTTTATGGTAGGGCAGGCCCATTTCCTCGGCGACGTCGATCAGGCCGGCAAGGCCCAGGGTCGAATTGATCACGAACCGCCCCAGCGTCACGCCGGCCCGGCCGGGCTCGCCCTGCAGCAGGTCGTTGAGGAAGATGACGGGGCTCTTGAGGTTGTCCAGCGCGTTGCGGATGCCGTCGCGCGCGAAATCGGGCAGGCCGATGTAATACCAGCCCGCAAAAGGCTTCAGCACCAGTTCGTCGAGGGCGTAATTGACCTCGAAGAAATAGCGGTTCATCGGCTCCAGCGGGTCGTTGGTCTCTTCGAAGGCTTCGCGCGCTTCCGGGTCGTCCGGCACCGTCGCGCAACCCGAGACGGCGAGGCCGAGCGCCACCGCCATGCCCAGAACCCAGGATTTGCCGTTACGCCCCCGCGCGTCAGCCAACATACCGATCACCGATTATCCCCCATCTGGCTGAACGCCGTCCGCCCGCCCGTAGCCCCGGCAGCAACGACATTGCCATGCCATCGTCTCTACCCTCAATCGGCCCTTATCCCCGGACCTTGCTCAAGGTGCAGACCCCATCGGCCTTGGCCCAGACCGGGCCTCACGCCGAACGCCCCACCCCATTTCGCTACCATAGCGCTACTGGAATTGCCAGATCGTCCCCGGGGAATGTGGATTGTGGGCCACCGTACCGTGGCAGAAATGCCGCAAAGTCGGGCTCCGGCGAATGAATCTTAATGTCCGTTAACATCCGGTTACTGCCCGACTTGTTCGGCGTGATGACACTCGACCAGGCGCCCTGCGACCGGTCGCGACTCGGGCTGTACCCGCTGGCAGATCTCGGTCGCATAAGGACAACGCCGGTGGAACGCGCAACCGGGCGGCGGATTGAGCGGCGAGGGCAGCTCGCCGTGAATGCGGAATCGCTTTTCGCCGGGTTTGCGCGCACCGACCTTCGGCGTGCTCGCGAGCAAGGCGCGCGTATAGGGATGGCGCGCATCCTCGAAGATCAGATCCCGCGCGCCGCGTTCGACCGGCCGGCCGAGATACATCACCATCACTTCGTCGGCGATATGACGCACCACGCTGAGATCGTGCGAAATGAACATATAGGCGAGCTCAAATTCTTTCTGAAGGTCCATCATCAGATTGAGAACCTGGGCGCGGATCGAAACGTCGAGCGCCGATACCGGCTCGTCGGCAACGACAATCCGCGGATGCAGCATCAGGGCGCGCGCGATCGCGATGCGCTGGCGCTGGCCGCCGGAAAACATATGCGGATAGCGGCTGTAATGCTCCGGCCGCAGCCCCACCCGCGCCATCATGCTGCGCGCCCGTTCCGATCGTTCGGCGGCGCGCAGCTTGGTGTTGATCTCGAGCGGCTCCTCGAGAATCGTGCCCACCTTCTTGCGCGGGTTGAGCGAGGCATACGGGTTCTGGAACACCATCTGCACGACCGGACGCAGCTTGCGCCGCGTCTCGTCGTCCGCCTTGGCGACATCGGTGCCGTCGATCCAGAGCGACCCGCGCGTCGGCGGCTCGATCATTGTGACGAGCCGCGCCAGGGTCGACTTGCCGCAGCCGGATTCGCCGACCACCGCGAGCGTGCGGCCCGGCTCGAGCGTGAAGCTCGCATTCTCGACCGCTTTCAGCGTCTTGGTACCGCTGAACCAGCCGGTGCGGATCGCGTAATGCCGTGCGAGATCGCGCGCCTCGAGCAGAACGGGTTTCATGGCAGCCGCTCGCCCGGTTGCAGCGGATAGTGGCACCGCACCGAGCGACCCGCGTCGATCGTTAAAGCCGGCCGCACACGCCGGCAGAAATCGTCGGCCTTGGGGCAGCGCGGCTGGAACAGGCATCCCGCCGGCCGGTCGTCGATGCCAGGGACCACGCCCGGGATCGTAGTGAGCCGTGCCTTGGACTGGTTGCGGTCGGGTAGTGCTTCCAGCAGGGCCGCCGTATAGGGATGACGCGGTGCTTCGAACAGGCTGCCGGTCGGCTGGCCTTCCATTTCCTGTCCGGCATACATCACGACGACATCGCGCGCGGTCTCGGCGACCACGCCCATGTCGTGCGTGATCAGCACCAGCGCCATGCCGCGATCGCGCTGCAGGTCGCTCAGCAGATCGAGGATCTGCGCCTGGATCGTGACGTCGAGTGCCGTCGTCGGTTCGTCGGCGATCAGCAGACGCGGGTTGCAGGCGATCGCCATTGCGATCATCACGCGCTGGTTCATGCCGCCGGAGAGTTGATGGGGAAACGACGACAGTCGCGTCTCGGGCGCCGGGATACCGACCTGGTCCAGCAACTCGGTCGCCCGCCGCCGCCGTTCCGCGCGATTGCCGCCCTCATGCACAGCCAGCGCCTCCATGATCTGGAAGCCCACGGTGAAACACGGATTGAGACTGGTGGCCGGCTCCTGGAACACCATCGCGATGTCCTTGCCGGTGATATGGCGCCGGGCGGAGGCACTCATCGCCAGCAGATCGCGCCCGTCGAACGCCATGCGATCGGCGCGAACCTTGCCGGGCCAGGGGATCAGCCCCATCACCGCCAGCATCGACACGCTCTTGCCCGAACCGGATTCACCGACGATGCCGAGCACTTCGCCGGCTTCGAGCGTGAGATCGAGCCCCTCGACCGCGTGGAACGCGCCGCGCGTCGTCTGGAACTCGACCGACAGGTTGCGAATTTCGAGCAACGGCATCGCGGGCCTACTGCTTCAGCCGGGGGTCGAGCGCATCGCGCAGCCCGTCGCCCGCGAGATTGAAGGCCAGCACCGTGATCAGCACGGCAAGACCGGGTAAGGTCACCACCCACCAGGCGCGTTTTACGAACTCCTGCGCATCGGCCAGCATCGAACCCCATTCCGGCGTCGGCGGCTGCGCGCCGAGACCAAGGAAGCCGAGCGCCGCCGCATCGAGGATCGCCGACGAAACATTGAGCGTCGCCAGCACGATCAGCGGCGCCATGCAGTTCGGCAGCACGGTCTTGAACATCAGGCGCAGCAGCCGTGCGCCCGCGACGCGCGAGGCCGTCACATATTCCTTGGTCAGTTCTGTGATCACCGCGGCGCGGCAGACGCGGGTGAAATGCGGCAGATAGACGATCGCGACCGCCATCACCGCGTTGGTCAGGCTGGGTCCGAGAATCGCGACGATCACGATCGCCAGCAGCAGCGATGGCACGGCAAGCATGATGTCCATCAGACGCAGGATGAGATCGCCGATGATGCCGGGAAAGAAACCGGCGACCAGGCCGAGCACGATGCCGCCGCCGAGACTGAGCACGACGACCAAGAGGCCGATGAACAGCGAAAAGCGCGCGCCGTAGATCAGCCGCGAGAGCATGTCGCGTCCGACATCGTCGGTGCCGAGCAGAAACTTGCTGGTGCCGCCCTCGGCCCAGACCGGCGGCGTCAGGAATGCATCGCGAAACTGTTCGATCGGCGAGTGCGGCGCGACGACGTCGGCAAAGACCGCGACGAAAACAACCAGAAGGATGATAACCAGCCCGCCGACGGCGCCCCAGTTCTTCCGGAAATGGTGCCAGACCTCGATCGCGGGATGGACCGGCCGCCTGATCGGCTGGTCCGCGCCCGGAATCTCGGCCCCCGGAACGTCAGCGTTGTGAATCTCGGGTTCTGTTGCGATGTCTGTCATGTCAGTGCCGCGCGTGCCGGATACGGGGATTGAAGAGCGCGTAAAGCAGGTCGACGATCAGGTTCACGAGGATGATGAAGGTCGCGATCAGCAGGATGCCGCCCTGCAAGGCCGCATAGTCGCGTCGCCGCACCGATTCGATCAGCCATTTGCCGACGCCCGGCCAGGAAAAGATCGTTTCGGTCAGAATGGCGCCGGCCAGCAGTACGCCGATCTGCAAGCCGATCACGGTGATGACCGGGATCATCGCATTGCGCAGCGCATGGACCGCGACGACGCGCCACGGCCGCAGCCCCTTGGCGCGCGCCGTGCGGATGTAGTCCTCGCTCAGCACCTCCAGCATCGCGGAGCGCGTCATGCGCGCGATCACGGCGAGCGGAATCGTGCCCAGCACGACGGTCGGCAAGACGAGGTGATGCAGCGCCGACCGGAAGGCACCCTCCTGACCGGATAGCAATGTGTCGATCAGCATGAACCCGGTCACCGGCTCGAAAAAGTAGATCAGCGAGATGCGACCCGAGACCGGCGTCCAGCCGAGATTGACCGAGAACAGGATAATGAGCAGCAATCCCCACCAGAAGATAGGCATCGAATAGCCGGTCAGCGAAATGCCCATCACCGTATAGTCGACGACGCGGCCGCGACGGACCGCGGCGATGATGCCGGCGGGAACGCCGAGGATCAGCGCAAACAGAATGGCGCAGATCGAAAGTTCGATCGTCGCCGGAAACAGCGTGAAGAATTCGACCAGGATCGGCTTCTTGGTCACGAACGACTTGCCGAGATCGCCCGTCAGCACGTCGGCGATGTAATAGAAATATTGCAGCAAAAGCGGCTTGTCCAAGCCGAGCTCGATCAGCAGTTGCGCATGGCGCTCCGGTGCGATGCCGCGTTCGCCCGCCATCAGTTCGACCGGATCGCCGGGAATGAGGCGAACCATGGCGAATGTCAGCAGCGTGACCCCGAAGAAGGTCGGGATCAGAAGCCCCAGTTTGGTGGCGATATAGCGAAGCATCGGGAGCCCGGAACAAGAGCGGGGGAGCGCTTGCGGCGCTCCCCCGGCCCTTGCGAACGACGTTCCGGCTGTCGCCCTTACTCTTCGATGTCGACGCCGTAGAAGATGTGCGTACCGAACGGGTCGATCAGATAGTTTTTGACCTCGTTCCGCACCGGCATGAAGACGATCGAATGCGCGACCGTGATCCACGGCGCCTCTTCCTTGAAGACCACCTGCGCCTGCTCATAGAGCTTCGTGCGCTCGTCGATATCGGTGATCTGCTTCGCCTGGGTCAGCAAATCGCTGAACTCCTCGTTGCACCAGCGGGCCCGGTTGGCGCCGGCTTCCGCCGCCGCGCAGCTCAGCAGCACGTGGAGGAAGTTGTCCGGATCGCCATTGTCGCCGGTCCAGCCAAGAAGCAGCGTCTGGTGCTCGCCGTTGTTGGAGCGTTCGAGATATTCGCCCCACTCGTACGAGACGATTTCCGCGGTCACGCCGATCGCCGCCCAGTCGGCCTGGATCAGCTCGGCCATACGCTTGGCGTCGGGGTTGTACGGACGCTGCACCGGCATCGCCCAGAGGTCGGTCGTGAAACCGTCCGCGAATCCGGCTTCGGCCAGCAGTTCCTTGGCGCGTTCCGGGTCGTACGGATAGTCCTCGATATCGTCGTTGTAAGACCAGATCGTCGGCGGAATCGGGTTTTTAGCCGCCTGGCCGGCACCCTGGAACACCGCCTCGATGATGGCCTCCTTGTTGACGGCCATGTTGAGGGCCTGACGCACCAGTTTGTTGTCGAACGGCGGCTTCTGTGTGTTGAACGCGAGATAGCCGACGTTGAGGCCTTCCTGCTCCAGCAACGTGATCGATTCATCGGCGCGGATGGCGTCGAGATCGGCCGGATTCGGATAGGGCATCACATGGCATTCGCCGGCCTGAAGTTTGGCGAGACGCACGCTGGCATCGGGTGTGATCGCGAAGATCAGATCGTCGATGTCCGCTTTCCCGGCCCAGTAATCCGCATTCGCCTTGTAGCGAATGACGGCGTCCTTCTGATAATCGACCAGCGAGAACGGACCGGTGCCGACCGGCGTCTGGTCGAGTTGCTCGGGCGTTCCGGCTGCGAGCATCGCATCGGCCTGCTCGGCCGACAGGATCGACGCGAAATCCATCGCCATGTTGGCGATGAAGGGCGCTTCCGGTGCGGTCAACGTGAAGCGGACGGTCATGTCGTCCACTTTCTCGACGCTGGCGAGCAGGTTGCCCATGTCCATGCCGCCGAAATATTCATAAGTGCCACCGGAAACCGTGTGATACGGATGATCGGCCTTCAACTGCCGCTCGAAGCTGAACACTACGTCGTCGGCATTGAAGTCGCGCGTCGGTGTGAAGCTGCTGTTGGCGGCGAATTTCACGCCCTCGCGCAGATGGAATGTGTAGACAAGACCATCGTCGGACACGTCCCAGCTTTCTGCCAGGCTCGGGTTCACCGTGGTGCCGCCGCGCTCGAACTCGACCAGCCGGTTGAAGATCGGCTTGGACGAGGCGTCGAACGTTGTGCCGGCGGTGTAGAGCTGCGGATTGAAACCCTCGGGACTGCCTTCCGAGCAGTAGACGAGCGTTTTAGCGTTCGCCGAAAGCGAAACACTGGTGGCGATGGCGATGACCGCCATAGCCCCCAGAAGCCTGGACTTCATGGTGAAACCTCCCCGAAGAGTGCTGGCAGTTGCCTGCGGGGGCAGGGCCGCCGCAATGAGGTGAAAACCCTAGGCTTGCGCAATTCGGGTTGTCAACGCGCGTACGTTGCGGATTTCCAGGGCGAAAGGGCAGTAACCTTGCCCCTTGAGCGCGCTGAAAGTTCGATTATTGTCCCTGCCATGCAGCAGAACAGCGATACCGGTATCGAAACCCCGTTTGTGGCCGACGCCATCACCGTCCTCCCGGAATGGATCGATTATAACGGACATTTGAACGTCGCCTATTATCTCCACGCGTTCGATCTCGGCTACGACGCGGTCTTCGAGAAGATGGGCTTCGGGTCCGACGTGATCCGCGAACGCAACGCGTCGGGCTTCGCGGCCGAGCTCCATCTGACCTTCCAGCGCGAATTGCTGTTGGGCGATCGCCTGCGCATCACGACCCAGCTTCTCGGCTTCGATGCCAAGCGCTGCCGGATGTTCCAGTCGATGTACCATCACGACAGCAACGAACTCGCCGCCACCTGCGAGTGGATGTCGCTCTATATCGACATGACGAAGCGGCGGGTGACCGAGATGCCGGCGGAATTGCAGCGCCGGCTCGCGCGCGTTATTGAGTCGCATGGCAAACTGCCGGCGCCGCCGGAATCCGGCCGCGGCATTTCTCTTGGCAATCGACGTCGCGACTGACGGCGTCAGTCTTCCAGCAGCATACCCTTGCGATAGCTGAGCGGCTCGCGGCCGACCACTTTCGCCAGGCTGTCGCCCGGTCGCACCATCTTGTGCGAGCGGCGCGAGAGCAGCATGCCGTCGGTCTGCGCCTGGACCGGCGTGCGCGCCTTCATCGGATCGTCGGCCAGCGGATCGACGATCTCGGCGATCGTCTCGCCTTTCTCGATCCATGCACCGAGCGGCTTGCGATAGGTCGCGATCCCGGCAACCGGGCTTCGGACGATATCGCAGGCATCGAGCATCGTCGCATCGCAGAGTGCGGTCGGCAGCGGGCCCGCATCGCCGGCGACGAGGCCGCGGCGCTGCAGGAAGCGGAAGAGGCCGCTCGCATCCGCCTCGGCATAGGTGTCGTTCGCATCGGCCTGGCCGCGATACTCGATCGTCGCAGCCATACAGGCGGCTGGCACGGGTGTCTTGTCGCCGACGGAACCGGCCAGCTTGGTCCAGGGCGTCGAAAAGGATTCGTCGAACGACCGGCCGCCGGAATCTTCGGCCAGCAACGTCGCGCGCGTGCCGATGTCGGCCGCGAGATCCGCGGCGTCGGGCCAGTGCGCGGGGATGAGAAAGAGATGCATCAGCGAATCGTCGTCGCAATGTAGGTCGAAGACGAAATCGGCATCGTGCGCGAGCTTGCATACCGCAAGCCGCAGGCTGGTGAGTTCCGTCGCTGCGGTCAGCGCCTCGATGCCTTCCGCCATCGCCGCGCGCACCGTTGCGACGTTAGCCGCCGAATCCGTGCCGAGCTTGCCGGCGACGCGTTGTGCGAGACCGGCATGGAGGTCGGGCCAGTTGCGATTGAAATTGCCGCCGCCGCCGAGCTCATAGCGACCGGCCATGTGATGATTGAGCCATTGCCCGAGGCCGATCGGATTGGCGACCGGCACGACGAGGATCTCGCCCTTGATCGCGCCGGCCCGGTCCGCCTCGTCGAGCAGCCGGATCAGATGATGCTGCACCAGCATGCCGGGCGTTTCGTCGGCATGGACCGAGGCCTGCAGATAGGCCTTCGGGCGCGCACCTTTCTTGCCATAGCGATGCACCATGAATTGCCGCTTCGTGCCGGGGCTGACATCCATCAGGTCGATGCGTTCGATCGTCTTGCTCATACGTTTCTCAGTCCTCAGCGATTGTGCGAGACCGTTGCCTCGTCCGCGCCCGTCCGCCGCGCTAGGCTGGGCCGGGTTCGGGTGGAACCGTCGGGAAGATTTGCACGGGAGGGGCCGGACGGACGAATCCGGCGCGATCTCGCGCGGAAAGGTCGAGTGCGCGATGCGGGGCGAGGGCGAAGCGGCGGCCGCAAGCCTGCTGCGCTTTGTGCGGCACACATTAAGCCGTGCCAATTCCGGCATCCCCGATGCGATGGGCTGGTGTGGGCTGCTGCCCGCTGCGGTGCCGCCGATCGGACGGCGCGCGCATCCAGGCGTTGCGCTGCCGGTGTCGCGCTGGTGGCCGCGCGCGGAACAAAGCGCGCTGCCGGCGCTCCGTCCTGCCTTGGCGGCGCTCGCGCCGCATCTCGTGTGGACCCGCAATCCGAACTATCGGGCCCGGCCGCCGCATCACCGATTCCTCCATCGTTATGGGTATGCGGTCATTCTCGGCCCCGACGACCGCGAGGCGCGACCGCTGATCCGGCACGACGGGCTGGCGCTCGGGCTGTTGCTGCTCGGTCCCGGTAACGACTATCCGCTACATCATCACCCGGCCGAGGAAATCTATGTGCCGCTCGCCGGTACCGCACTCTGGCTGCGCGGCGATGGTCCCTGGCTTCCGGTCGCACCGGGCCGGCCGATCCATCATCCGCCCGACCTGCCGCATGCAACCCGCACCCGGGCGGCGCCGCTGCTCGCGCTCTATCTCTGGCGCGGCGCACTCACGACCCATGCAAGGCTGAGCGTCGGCTGAGCCGCGGCAAGCCGGGCGTTGGCCACGCAAAACCCGTCCGCCCGAAAACGAGCCCGGCGGGTTCGATCCCGGCCGTCGCATGCTATATGCACGGCGATGAACGATTCTCCGGCCACGACCGATTCAACACCCCCGGCGCCGCAGCCCGCCTATCTCGCCGCGCTCAATACCGAGCAGCGCGAGGCGGTGCTGGCAACCGAAGGCCCGGTGCTTGTGCTGGCCGGTGCCGGCACCGGCAAGACCCGCGTTCTAACGACGCGGCTGGTGCATATCCTCGCCGGCCGTCTGGCGGGCCCCGGCGAATTGCTGGCGGTCACCTTCACCAACAAGGCCGCGACCGAGATGAAGGAGCGTATCGCGAACCTGCTCGGCCGGCCGGTCGAAGGCTGGTGGCTCGGTACCTTTCACGCGCTGGCCGCGCGCATGTTGCGCCGCCATCCCGAACTGGTCGGGCTCAAGCCGAATTTCACGATCCTCGATACCGACGATCAGATCCGCCTCTTGAAGCAGATCGTCCACGCAGCCGACATCGACGAGAAACGCTGGCCGGCGCGCGGGCTGCTCTCGGTGATCGAGCGCTGGAAGGATCGTGGCCTGACGCCCGAGAAAGTGACCGCGGCCGAAGCGGGCGATTATGCCGACGGTCGCGCGCTCGAGTTTTATCGCTTCTATCAGGAGCGGCTCGCGACGTTGAACGCCGTCGATTTCGGCGATCTGCTGTTGCACTGCCTCACGTTGTTTCAGAAGAATCCCGGCGTGCTCGCCGAATATCAGCAGCGCTTCCGCTATATCCTCGTGGACGAATATCAGGACAGCAATGTCGCGCAGTATCTGTGGCTGCGCCTGCTGGCCCAGGGCCATCGCAATATCTGCTGCGTCGGCGACGACGATCAGTCGATCTATGGCTGGCGCGGCGCCGAAGTCGGCAACATCCTGCGCTTCGAGAAGGATTTTCACGGCGCCAAGGTGATCAGGCTCGAGCGCAATTACCGCTCGACCGGTCATATCCTCGCAGCCGCGTCCGGCCTGATCGCACAGAACAGCGGGCGGCTCGGCAAGACGTTGTGGACCGAGGACGATCACGGCGAGAAGGTTCAGCTTCGCGGCTTCTGGGACGGCGAGAGCGAAGCGCGTTTCGTCGCCGACGAGATCGAAGCGCTGCAGCGCAAGGGCGCCAGGCTCGGCAACATCGCGGTCCTCGTTCGCGCCGGCTTTCAGACGCGCGAGTTCGAAGAACGGTTCATCACGCTCGGCGTTCCCTATCGCGTGGTGGGTGGCCCGCGCTTCTATGAGCGCCAGGAAATCCGCGACGCACTCGCCTATCTGCGCATCATCAACCAGCCGGCCGACGATCTCGCCTTCGAGCGCATCGTGAACGTGCCGCGCCGCGGCATCGGCACGTCGACGATGCAGACTTTGCACGCCTTCGGCCGCGCGCAGGGTGTGCCGCTGCTCGAAGCGGCGGCGCGGCTGATGGGCACCGACGAGTTGCGCCCCGCTGTGCGTCGCTCGATCAAGACCTTGCTCGACGATATCGGGCGCTGGCGCGCCGAGGCGGATCGGTCCTCGCATGTGGCGCTGGCCCAGATCGTACTCGACGAATCCGGCTATACCGCGATGTGGCAGGCCGACCGCTCGCCCGACGCGCCGGGGCGCATCGAAAACCTGAAAGAGCTCGTGCAGGCGATGGGCGAGTTCGAGAATCTCGGCGGGTTCCTCGAACATGTCAGCCTGGTGATGGAAAGCGGGACCGGAAATCCGAGCGACATGGTCAACCTGATGACCCTGCACAGCGCCAAGGGTCTCGAGTTCGATACGGTCTTCCTGCCGGGCTGGGAGGAGGGACTGTTTCCCCATCAGCGCGCGCTCGATGAAACCGGCATCGCCGGGCTTGAGGAGGAGCGCCGGCTCGCTTATGTCGGCATCACGCGCGCGCGACGGCGCGTGTTCGTTTCCTATGCGGCGAACCGCCGGCTCTACAATCTCTGGCAGAGCTCGCTGCCCTCGCGCTTCGTCGAGGAACTGCCCCCCGACCATACCGAACGCGATATCGAGATCGGCCTCGATCCCGGTGCTGCGGCGCCGGGCAGCAGCTTCGGCGACTGGCGGCAGTCGCCCGGCTCGCGCCGCCGCCATCTCGGCGAGGGCGGCATCTCGTTTCATGCGACGCCGCGTCCGTCGAGCGTCGACTACGACGTCGGCCAGCGCGTGTTTCACATGAAATTCGGCTATGGCAGCGTGATCGCAACCGACGGCGACAAAGTATCGATCGAGTTCGACAAGGCCGGCAGCAAGAAGGTGATGGCGAGCTTCCTCGTGCCAGCCGAGAAAGCCGGCTGACCCGATGCGGACGACCACCGGCGGGTTGTGGACCGCACGTATCACCGTGCCTGGCGCTACGGCGCCGCTGTTGATGCAGGCAATCGAGACGGTCCTCGAACCTGACGCGCTCGCCTTGACCCGCTTCGAACATCGCAAAGGGGCTGCCTGGCGGATCGAGGCGATCTACGATGTCGAACCGGATGCCGACATTTTGCGCGCTCAGTTGGCGTCGATCGGTGCCGCGCGTTATCCGCGCGCGATCCGGCGTCTGCCGCAACGCGACTGGCTCGAAGAGATCCAGCGACAGATGCCGGCGGTCCGTGCCGGCCGGTTCTTCGTTCACGGCAGTCATGTCGCGCTGAAGCGGCCGCGCGGCACGATTCCGTTTCTGGTCGATGCCGGGCTCGCCTTCGGCACCGGCCATCACGAGACGACGCGCGGCTGCCTGCTCGCGCTCGACCGGCTGGCGCGACAAGGTTACCGCTTCAGGAAGCCGCTCGATCTCGGCTGCGGCACCGGCGTCCTGGCGATGGCGTCGTCGCGGCTCTGGAATGTGCCGGTCATCGCCGCCGATACCGATCCGACGGCGGTCACGGTCGCGCGCGAAACCGTCGCCGCAAACCACATGTCCGATGAAATACGTTGCGTGCGCAGCCACGGCTATGCCGGCCGCGCGGTGCGCGAGGGTGGCCCCTACGATCTCGTGACGGCAAATATTCTGGCGGGGCCGCTGATCCGGCTCGCTCCCGGACTCGCGCGCCATACCAGGCCGCGCGCGGTTGCGATTCTGGCGGGCCTATTGGCGCCGCAGGAAGACGCGATCCTCGCCGCGCACGAAGCGGTCGGCTTTACGCCGATCGATCGCCATCAGGAAGGCGACTGGCCGATTCTCGTGCTGCAGAAAACCGGCAAAAGAAAACGGCGGCCCCAGGGGAAGGGCCGCCGTTCCGACAGTTAGACAGTAACGAAATTACGCCGCGTGTGCCGCGCGATTGCCGTTGGCCGTGACCGACCGGGTCGCGAGAGTCTCGGTGACCCAATCGATATCGCCGCGCACCATGCCCATATCGTCGAGCATGCGATCGTCGTATGCCGCAAGCTGCTTGAAGGCGAGACGCGAGCGGTTCCACACCCGGATCGGGCGAACCACGTCGAAGTCGGCCTCGATGCCCGCTTCGCTCATCTGCATCGAGCGGACGATCGCCGTGATGTCGCCGCGCATGATGCCGATATCGGCAAGCATCCGATCGTCGAGCGCACGCAGATGGCGCTCGGCGCCGCGACGCATCAGCCAGCCCTGCACCGGGCGGACGATGCCCGAGCGGACGAACGCAACCAGGTCGGTCGCGATCGAGCCGTTCAGCGGGAAGCGGTGCTGCGCGGCCTCGGCCGCCTTGGCCGAGACGTCGACGCGGGTCAATCCGAGATCGTCCAGCATGCGCTCGCTCAGGGCGTTGAGCTCGTGGGCGACCGCACGGCGGCGCGCGCCATGCGCAATACGCCGGCGAACCGAAGCGGCCAGACGCCCGAAGGCGCTGCCGAATGAATCCTCAAGAAGGGGTGTCGCGGCCTTGGCGCGCGAGACTTCCGCCTTTTCCATATCCGTAAACCTTGCCATTGTCTGTGTTTCCCCTGAAAAACTGTGGGTTGGCGCCTGCCGCCAGCCTGTTAAACGGGAATATAGGTAGCGGTTGCGCACCCGGTCAGGGGTGTTTCCGCATTGCAGTAATGCAGCCCGAGCATAGCGAGATTTGACCCTATGTTTTCTTCATTTATCCTTAATGTTGCAATGCACAATAACAGGTCGGTTTCCGGCCTGAACGGGTCGCAAGTCAGGCAGGTTTGCATGACCCCGAAAGGCCGCCGATGACCGCGCCGACCCTCGAAACGACCCTGAAAACCGCGCCAATCCTCGATCCGGGCGCGGTTTCGACCGTCCTGCGCGAAGCCGGCCCGGGGCTGGACGAGGCCCGGCTGCGACGCCTGTTGGCCGGGGTCGCCGGTGCCCCCGTCGGCAACGATCCGGAGGCTTGGATGCGCCTCGTTTCCGAGCATCCGACCCCCGATCTGGCCGCCGCCCTGCGCCGCCTGCATGACGCCGTTGCGACGCCCGTGCGGGCCCGTCCGGGGCCGGCCGAGCGGCTCGCTGCGCTGCGGGCAGCCCTGGTCTCACGCGGGCTGGACGGGTTCCTCGTGCCCCATTCCGACGAGCAGCAGAACGAATACATCCCGCCGCGCGCCGAACGCCTCGCCTGGCTGACCGGTTTCAGCGGCTCGGCCGGCATGGCGATCGTGCTGATGGCTCGTGCGGCCGTCTTCGTCGACGGGCGTTACACGCTCCAGGTCCGCCAGCAGGCCGACATCGCCTTGTTCGAGCCGCGCCATATCAGCGACGAACCGCCGATGGACTGGCTGGCCGACCATCTGCCGCAGGGCGGCAAACTCGGCTACGACCCGTGGCTGCACACACCCGACCAGCTCGACACGCTCCGCAAGGCGATCGCGCCGCGCGGCGGCACGCTGGTCCCGGTCGAACACAATCCGGTCGACGAAATCTGGACCGATCAGCCGGCGGCGCCGATCGCGCCCGTCGTACCGCATCCCGAGGAGTTCGCCGGTCGCGCCTCGGCCGACAAGCGCGCTGAGATCGCGGCGGCGTTGGCGAAGGGCGGTGCGACGGCCGCCATCGTCTCCGATCCGGCGGCGATCGCCTGGCTCCTGAACATCCGCGGCGGCGATGTCGCGCGCACGCCACTGCCTTTGTCCTTCGCGATCGTGCATCAAGATGCGCGCATCGAGCTCTATGTCGAACCGCTGAAGCTCATCGCGGCCACGCGGCAGCATCTCGGCAATGCCGTACGTATCGAACCGGTCGAGGCGCTCGGTGCTGCGCTCGACAAGCTCGGTGCCGATGGCGAGAAGGTCCTCTGCGACCGCGCCAGCGTGTCGGTCTGGATCGTCGAGCGCTTGCGCAAGGCCGGCGCGTCCGTCGCGCTCGAGCGCGATCTATGTGCTTTGCCGCGCGCGATCCGGAACGAGACCGAACGCGCCGGCATGCGCGATGCGCATCGCCGCGATGCCGCCTCGATGGTGCGGTTTCTTGCCTGGTTCTCGGGTCAGACACCAGGCGAGGCGCTGCATGAAGTGGCAGTTGCCGAAAAGCTGGCCTCGTTCCGCCGCGAGGATCCGCTGTTCCGCGATCTGAGCTTCGACACGATCGCCGGCGCCGGTCCGAACGGCGCGATCGTGCATTATCACGCGACGACGGAAACCAGCCGGCATCTGCAATCGGGCGAATTGTTCCTGCTCGATTCCGGGGCGCAATATCTGAACGGCACGACCGACGTCACGCGCACGCTGGCGATCGGTACGCCGAGCGCCGAAATGCGCGACCGGTTCACGCGCGTGCTCAAGGGCCATATCGCGATCGCGACGGTGCGTTTTCCGCAAGGGACCAGCGGCAGCCAGCTCGATACGCTGGCGCGCGCACCACTCTGGCAGCTCGGGCTCGATTACGATCACGGAACCGGCCACGGTGTCGGCAGCTATCTCGGTGTGCATGACGGGCCGCAGCGGATCTCGAAAGTGCCGAACCAGGTCGCGCTGCGTCCCGGCATGGTGATCTCGAACGAGCCCGGCTACTACAAGACCGGCGCCTACGGCATCCGCATCGAGAACCTGGTCGAGGTTGTCGAATCGCCGCCCGCTGCCGGGGTCGTCGAAGAGCGCAAGATGCTCGGCTTCGAAACGCTGACCCTGGTGCCGCTCGATCGGAATCTGGTCGAACCGTCCTTGCTCACGGTCGCCGAAATGGCGTGGCTCGATGCGTATCACGCGCGGGTGCGCGAGGCGGTGACGCCCTTCGTTGACGCGGAAACGGCGGCGTGGCTCGCAGAGGCGACCCGATCGCTGGCACGCTAGCGGCGGATCAGCCGCCGATCAGCGTCAGCCATTCCTGTTCGGTCAGCGTCGTGACGCCGAGTTCGGCGGCCTTCTTTGCCTTCGATCCGGCATCGGCGCCGACCACAAGGTAATCGGTCTTCTTTGAAACCGAACCGGCGACCTTGGCGCCGAGCGTTTCGGCGCGCGCCTTCGCCTCGTCGCGCGTCATGGTTTCCAGAGTACCGGTAAAGACGACCGTCCTGCCCGAAACCTTCGAGCCGCTCACTGTCCGCAGCTTCGCGTCCTCGACCTCGATTTCCGACGTGAGATCGTCGAGCGCCTCGAGGTTATGCGGCTCGCCGAAGAAACCGACGATGTCGGCGGCCATCGACGGGCCGATGCCCTCGATATTGTCGAGCTCGCGGAACGCTTCGCTCTCTTCGTCCTGCGCCTCTTTCATCGCAACGCGCAGCGCCTTCAGAGACTGGTAGTTGCGCGCGAGCAGCTTCGCGGTCGCTTCGCCGACCTGGCGAATGCCGAGCGCATAGATGAACCGGTCGAGTGCGATGGCGCGGCGCTGCTCGATCGCCGCCAGCAGCTTCCCGACCGACTGCTTGCCCCAGCCTTCGCGCTCTTCGATCTCGTCGCGCCTTTTGTGCAGACGAAAGATATCGGCCGGCGACTGGATCAGTTTGTCTTCCCAGAAAGCCTGGATGTGCTTGGCGCCGAAGCCTTCGATGTCGAACGCACCGCGGCTGACGAAATGCTTCAGCCGCTCGACCGCCTGCGCCGGACAGATGAGACCGCCGGTGCAGCGCCGCACCGCTTCGCCGGGCTCGCGGATCGCATGACTGCCACAGACCGGGCAAATCTCGGGCATCTTGAACTTGCGCGCGTTTTTCGGCCGCTTCGCGAGCACGACCTGAACGACCTGCGGAATGACGTCGCCGGCGCGCTGGATGATGACGCTGTCGCCTTCGCGGATATCCTTGCGCGCGATCTCGTCCTCGTTATGCAGCGTGGCGCGCGCCACGACGACGCCGCCGACATTGATCGGCTTCAGATGCGCGACGGGGGTTAGTGCGCCGGTGCGTCCGACCTGGATGTCGATCTTTTCCAGAATCGTTTCCGCCTGCTCGGCCGGAAATTTGTGCGCGAGCGCCCAGCGCGGTGCGCGACTGACGAGGCCGAGCCGTTGCTGCCAGTCGCGGCGGTTCACCTTGTAGACGACGCCGTCGATGTCATAGGGCAAGGTCGCGCGCTTTGCGGCCAGTTCGCGATGATAGGCCAGCGCCTCTTCCGGCGTTGCACAGCGCCGCGCCAGCGGATTGACCGCAAAGCCCCAGGCACGAAGCTGTTCGAGGAATTCCCATTGCGTCCTGACGCGATCGAGCGCGCCGTCGCTTTCGCCTTCGGAATAAGCGAAGAAATGCAGCGGCCGGCTCATCGTCACCTGCGGATCGAGCTGCCGCAGGCTACCGGCGCCGGCGTTGCGCGGATTGGCGAACAGAGGCTCGCCGGCGGCTGCGCGCCGTTCGTTCATCGCGATGAAATCCTGGCGCGTCATATAGACCTCGCCGCGCAACTCGAGTAGCGCCGGCGGATTCCTGCCCTTGAGCTTTTGCGGCACGTCGCCGATCGTCGCGATGTTGCGCGTCACGTCCTCGCCGACGCTGCCATCGCCGCGCGTCGCGCCGAACCGATACTGCCCGTTCTCGTAGGTCAGCGAAGCCGACGCGCCATCGATCTTGGGTTCGGCCACGATTTCGATCGGATCGTCGGGGCCGAGCTTCAGGAATCGCCGGATCCTGGCGAAGAAATCGGCGACGTCCTCTTCGGTAAAGCCGTTCTCGAGCGACAGCATCGGGCGGCGATGTGCGACCTTGGCGAAACCGGCTGCCGGTGCGGCACCGATCGTCAGACTGGGGCTGTCCGCACGCACCAGTTTGGGGAAACGCTGTTCGATCGCCGCATTGCGCTGGCGCAGCGCGTCGTAGTCGGCGTCGCTGATCTCGGGAGCGTCGTCCTGGTGATAGAGCTGGTCGTGCCGCGCGATCTCGCCTGCGAGGCGTTCGAGTTCGGCCTTGGCGTCGGCCGCGCTCAGTTTGTCGGGCGCGATCTTCGCGGTGCCTTTGGCCATTACGCCGTACCGCCCGCGATCAGTTGATCGGCCTGCGCGCGCGCCGCATCGGTGATACGCGCGCCCGACAGCATGCGGGCGATCTCCTCACGCCGTCCGGCCTCGTCGAGCGGTTCGACCATCGTGAGCGCGCTACCGTCCTTCGCCTGTTTCTCGACCCGCCAGTGATGAACCCCGCGCGCCGCGACTTGCGGCGAATGCGTCACCACGAGCACCTGCACCGACTCCGCAAGCCGCGCGAGCCTCGCGCCGACCGCAGCGGCCGTCGCCCCGCCGATCCCCGCATCGACCTCGTCGAACACGAGGGTCGGCACCGGATCGGACGCGGCCAGAACGACCTTGAGCGCCAGCATGAATCGCGCCAGTTCGCCGCCCGAAGCGATCTTCGCCAGCGCGCCGGGCTCGCTGCCGGGATTGGTCGCAATCTCGAAGGCAATGCGGTCGATGCCGCTTTCGTTCCAGTCGCTTTCGTCGAGGCGATCGAGTTTCGTCGCGAACCGCGCGCGTTCGAGTTTCAGCGGCGGCAGTTCGCCGTTGACCGCCTTGTCGAGCTTCTTGGCCGCCGTCGTCCGGCCCTTGGATAAGCTGGTAGCCGCCGTCCGATAGCCATCGCGCGCGGTGGCTTCCGCCCTGGCAAGCGCGGCCAGCCGGCCGCCTTCGTCGTCGAGTGCGGCGAGTTTTTCGGCAAGGCTCGCGGCGTGCGCCACCAGCGCATCGGGTTCGACGCCATGCTTGCGCGCGAGATCGCGGATCGCGAACAGCCGTTCTTCGGCCGCTTCGAGGCGGCGCGGATCGGCTTCGAGATCGATCGCCGCGCGCTGCAACTCGCGGATCGCCTCGGCCAGTTCGTTCGCCGCCCGGTCGAGCGCCGAAATCGCCGGTTCGATCGCCTTGCCCGCTTTGTCGGCGATGCGATCGAGGCGCCGTTGCGCCCCGGCAAGCTGGCTGTCGGCGCCGCGCTCGCCGATCATCTCGCCGAGCGCACCCTGAACGGCCTCGCCGAGCTTTTCGGCATTCATCAGCCGCGTCCGTTCCTCCGAAAGCTGGGCTTCCTCGCCGGGTTTCGGATCCATCGCGGTCAGTTCGCCGACCGCATGTCGAAGAAACGCTTCCTCGCGCCGCGCACTGACGAGCTGTGCTTCCGCCGCCTCGCGCGCGGCAACCGTGCTGCGCCATTCGCGCCAGCTTGCGCGCATCCGGTCGACATCGGCCGCGTGCCCGGCAAAGGCATCGAGCAGGCCGGCATGCGTCGAGGGATCGAGCAGGCCGTGACTCTCGAACTGTCCCGCGATTTCGACCAGCGCATCGCCGACGCGGCGCAACAGGCCGATGCTGACCGGTTCGTCGTTGATGAAGGCGCGGCTGCGGCCGTCGGCGCCGAGCTGCCGGCGCAGGATCAGGACCGGTTCGACCGGCAAAGCCTGTTCCTCGAGCATCGCGAAGACGCGATGGCCGGTGGATAGGGAAAACTCGGCGCTCACCGTCGCCGCGTCGCTGCCGTTGCGCAGCAATCCGCTTTCGGCGCGGCGGCCGAGGGCGAGACCGAGTGCATCCAGGAGAATCGATTTGCCGGCGCCGGTTTCGCCCGTGAGAACCGACAGGCCGGATTCGAACGACAAATCCAGCCGGTCGATCAGCACCACATTGCGGATCGACAGGCGGCGCAGCATGGCGGGTTTAGAACAGACCGCCGTCTTCGTCGATCGGCTCGATCGGTTCCAGGTCGCGCTCGACGAGGAGCGCATAGCTGTCCTGGTACCAGTCGCTGCCCGGGAAGTTATGCCCGAGCACGGAAGCGGTTTGCTGTGCTTCCTCGACGACGCCGAGGGCGAGATAGCTTTCGACCAGGCGATGCAGCGCCTCGGGCACATGCGTCGTCGTCTGGAACCGGTCGATGACGCGGCGATAGCGGTTGATGGCGGCGAGATGCTGGCCCTGCATCTGGTAGTAGCGCCCGATCTCCATCTCCTTGCCGGCGAGATGGTCCTGCGTCAGGTCGATCTTGAGCGAGGCGTCGCGCGCATAATCCGTGTTCGGGAAGCGAGCCACGACCTGGGCGAGCGATTGCAAAGCGAGTTCGGTGTTGCGCTGGTCCCGGCCGACATCGGTGATCTGGTCGTAATAACAGAGCGACAGCAGGTAATAGGCATAGGGCGCGCTGCGATTGCCGGGATGTAGCTCGATGAACCGCTCGAGCGCGATGATCGCGTCGTCGTAGGCGTCATCGAGATAATAGGAATAGGCGGCCATGAGCTGCGCCTGGGTCGCCCAGCGCGAATAAGGGTGCTGGCGCTCGACCTCCTCGAACATCTTGGCGGCGGTCGCGAGCTTCTCGTCCTGCATGGTGACGAAGGCGGTGTAGTAGAGCTCTTCCGCCGGGGTCTCGGGAATCTCCTCTTCGTCGCTCGAACAGGCGGCGATCGCGAGAAAACTGAACGCAAGGAGGAGGCGGCGGCCGCCGCGCAGGCTCGAACGGCTCTTCGGGATCATGGGCCGGCGCAATCCTTCGGGTCTTTTCACAACCAGGCCGCCTCGGCGGGTCGCGGGCGGCCAGGGCCCATTATACCGGCCGGCCCCGATCCGGCTCAAGCGAATGACAGCACAGGGAAATTTGTCGCAGCCGGGGCCCTTGCGGGGGTGGCCGTTCAGGCGACCGGCAGCGTCTTGCCGATCGAGGCGGCGCTGCTGGTCGCCCGCCGCACGCTGTGGCTGATGCCGCAGAAGCGATTGCATTGGCGCATCGCCTCGCGGATCGGCTCCGCCTCGTCCCAGAAACGGCGCAGGTCGCCGGGCTCGCGAAGCTGGATTCCGGGAAACCCGGTCGAAAAGCAGAGCCGGGCCATCCCGTATTCGTTGACCATGATGTTGCGGTCGTAGGTATTGCAGATATGCTCTTCGGTGCGCCCCTCGGAGCCCCAGCCGCGCTCGATATCCTGGGCCGTGCCGAGCGAGCGGAAATACATCTTCACCTGGTGCAGCCATTCGGGATTGAGCCCGAGGGCATATTTCTCGTCGCAGCGCGCGATGATCGAGCCGATTTCGTCGGGGTCGACGCCATGATGGTCGGCAAAGAACGGATCGGTTTCGCCCGCCTGCCCGAAGGCGGGCTGGAGGAAATTCAGCTTCAGTTTGTCGGCGCCGATATCGTTGATCACGAAATCGTAGAACGCCTCGATCTCCCGGTAGTTCCGGTCGAAGATCAGGCCCATGACGTAGATGCGCGTGTCGTTGCTGCGCAAACGCTGCCGCGCCGCCAGCAGAAGGCGCAGCGCCTGGACTGCCTTGTCGAAGGCGCCGGGAATGCCGCGGGTTTCGTCGTGCAGGTCGGCGCGCTGGCTGTTCAGCGAAATCGAGATCTCGTGCGGTCCTTCCCGCACCATGCGCTCGGCCATCGCGTCGCTGCGGATCCGCGTGCCGTTGACGACCGAAATGGCGTTGAGGCCGAGCTCCCGACAGGTCGCCGTGATCCCGAAATAGATCTCGCGATCGAGCATCGGCTCGCCGCCGCAGATCACGATGTTGCCGCGAGGGCTCATGTCGGCGAACTCGCCGATCACCTCATGGAGGCGGGCCTGCGACATATAGTTCGGCCGGTCGCTGTCGTTGCGTTGCCAGAAATAGCAATGCTGGCAGCGCAGGTTGCAGCGCTGGTTGACGGTCACGAACAGGAATCGCGGTGCGGCTGGCAAATCGTCACTCCGGCGTCAGGCGGGTGGAGAAGATCATTGTATGCCGCCGCCGACCGGCCGCCAGTCGGAATTCGGCGCGTTTGCGATCCTCAACAATTTCCGTGCGGACAAAAAAGGGGCGCCCGACGGGCGCCCCAGTTCAGGGAGGTTGCCGTCGCCGAGGCTCGGTTGAACCTCGGCGACGGCCCGGGAATTCCGGTCAGTTCGCCTGACGACGCAGGAAGGCCGGGATATCGAGCTGGGCTTCCTCCGTCCGGCTGGTGGCAATCCGCTCGCGCGCATCGAGACCGGCAAGCCGCTGCTGCTGCACCGGCGGGATTGCCGGCGCGGTCATTGCGGGTGCCGGCGCGGGCTGCGGCAGAACCGCCGCCGCCTGTGCCGTCGCTGCCGCCGCTGCCGCCCTCATCGGCTGGCTCGCCGGCTGCTGCATCGTCGGCTGCGGCGCCGCGGTAACGCGAATCGTCGGCATCGCGACCCGAGCCTGCGCAGTGGCCGGTGCCGCCGCCGTTGCCGGCATGATCCGCGGCGCCGGCATTGCCGACTCGCGCGGGGCCGCACGGTCCGCTGCCGGTGCCGCGGTCTCGGTACGCGCCGGCGCGCCGCGGCCGAACAGGGCCGTGGTGCCGGTCACGCGCGAGAAGAGGTTCGAGATCCGCCGTGCTTCCGCCGCCGGTCCGCCATCCGCCGTACGAGCGACGGCTGCCGGTGCCGGAGCAACAGCAGGCTGCGGCGACGGTTCGGCCCGCTCGGCCCGCAGCGGTGGAACGACCGGTGCGCGGGTGAGGAAGGCCGGACGCCGCGGCAGATCGCTCGCGACTTCGGGTTCGACTGCGGTGAGCGGCTGATTGGCCGGTGCCATCGGCTCGAGCTGCGGGATCGGATCGTACTGTTCCGCCGCCGGTTCGCCGATCGGTTCGAGACGCGGTTCCTCGTGGCTTTCGGCTGCGATGACCGCATCGTGAGCCGACGCCGGACGTGCCGGTTCTGCCCGCTGTTCGACGGGCAGTTCGGCCGGCATCTCCATCGATGCGACGACCGGTGCCGGCTGCGGCCGACGCATGGCCTCGCCGACCGGCTGTGCCGGCGTGCGGGTGACGCGACCGCGATCGGCGACCAGCGCGAGGCTCGAGGGCCGCGGCATTGCCGATGCCATCGCCTCGATGCCCGTTGCCACCACCGAAATGCGGACCTTACCGTCGAGCGATTCGTCGAAGGTCGAGCCGAAGATGATGTTGGCGTCGGGATCGACTTCCTCGCGGATGCGGGTCGCTGCCGCATCGACCTCGAACAAGGTGAGGTCGGGGCCGCCGGTGATGTTGATGAGCACGCCGCGGGCGCCCTTCATCGAGACATCGTCGAGCAGCGGGTTGGAGATCGCCGCTTCCGCCGCGTCGATCGCCCGGTTGTCGCCGCTGGCCTCGCCGGTGCCCATCATGGCCTTGCCCATCTCGGTCATCACCGCGCGAATGTCGGCGAAGTCGAGATTGATCAGGCCCGGCATCACCATCAGATCGGTGACCCCGCGCACGCCCGAATAGAGCACCTGGTCCGCCATCGCGAAGGCGTCGGCGAACGTCGTCTTCTCGTTCGCGATCCGGAACAGGTTCTGGTTCGGGATGATGATGAGCGTGTCGACATATTGCTGCAGCTCGTCGATCCCGCTTTCCGCGATCGCCATCCGGTGCATGCCCTCGAAATGGAAGGGCTTGGTGATGACGCCGACGGTCAGGATGCCGTGCTCGCGCGCGGCCCGGGCGATGACCGGTGCTGCACCCGTACCGGTGCCGCCGCCCATGCCTGCGGTAATGAACACCATGTTGCTGCCGCTCAGATTCTCGATCACCGATTCGAGCGACTCTTCCGCCGCCGCCCGTCCGACATCGGGCCTTGAACCGGCGCCGAGGCCCTGGGTGATGGTGGTGCCGAGTTGCAGACGCCGTTCGCACAGCGATTGTGCGAGCGCCTGCGAGTCGGTGTTGCTGACGATGAACTCCACCCCCTCCAGGTTGGAGCGAATCATGTTGTTGACTGCGTTACCGCCGGCACCGCCGACGCCAACCACGGTAATCCGTGGCTTGATCTCATGCGCCTTGTTGGGCATCGATAGGTTCAGTGTCATAGCGAGGCCTCCGTCTCCTCTACGTCGATAAACTTTCGGCGAAATCGCCGCTCGTTACGTCGCGCCCGGATGCTTCGGGCTTCCGGGTCCGTCCCCTCTCAAAAATTTTCGCGAAACCAGTGACCGACGCGGCCCATCAGGCCGTTCGGTTCGTCTCTCATCCCCATGCCTGCGGGTAGCGGCGGCCGGTCGGCCGTCTGCTGCGCGTAGACAACGAGGCCGGCACAGGTGGCAAAGGCCGGGCCGCCGGTCGACTCGGCCAGACCGCTCACGCGGAGCGGGCGTCCCATACGAATCTGTTTGTCGAGCACGAGCGCCGCGAGATCGCGCACGCCCTGAAGCTGGCTTGCACCGCCGGTCAGAACGACGCGACGGCCGGCAAGCCGGTCGAAGCCGCTCTGTTCGAGGCGGCCGCGCACGAGCTCGAAGGTCTCCTCGAGTCGCGGCTGGATGATTCCGGTCAGGATCGATTTCGGCATCGTGTTCGCGGCGGCGAGATCTTCCTCGCCGACCAGCGGCACGGTGATCATCTCGCGCTCGTCGCTCGGCGAGGGCATGCAGTTGCCATAGAGCGTCTTCATGCGCTCGGCATGCGCGAGCGGCGTCGACAGACCGCGCGCGATGTCGTTGGTCACATGCGCGCCGCCGACCGGCACCATGTCGGTATAGACCACGTTGCCGTCGAAGAAGACCGCGATGGTCGTGGCGCCGCCGCCCATGTCGACAACGGTGACACCGAGATCGCGCTCGTCGTCGACCAGCGAGGCAAGCCCCGCCGCGTAGGACGAGACGACCATCGCCTTGATGTCGAGATGGCAGCGGCCGATGCAGTTCGCGAGGTTGCGCACGGCACCGGAGGCCGCCGTGACGATATGCATGTCGACGCCCAGCCGCTCGCCGAACATGCCGCGCGGATCGCGGATGCCACGGCTGCCGTCGATCGTATAGCCGACCGCGATCGAATGGATCAGGCTGCGCTCGCCGGTGCCGTCGAGCATGTTGCCCTGGTCGAGCACGCGGCGCAGGTCGCCGTCCGATACTTCATGGCCGGCGATCAGAACTTCGACGCCGACCGTGTGCGAGGTCGGATAGCCGCCGGAGATATTGACGACCACCTCGTGAATGGTCTCGCCCGCCATCTGCTCGGCCGCATGGACCGCACTGAGCACCGCGCTCTCGGCCGCTTCCATGTCGACGATCGTGCCGCCGCGCACGCCGTCGGAGATCTGGTGGCCGATGCCGGTCACGCGCGGGTTGCCGTCCTCGTCGAGGCGGGCGATGAAACAGCAGACCTTGGTCGTGCCGACATCGAGCGCGGCAATCACGCCGTGCCGTGTCGCGATTTTCGGTTTCTTTTTGCCCAATTTCGTCATCTCCCCCATTTGGTCCCGATCAGGTGTCGTCGCCCGGTGTCCGCCGGAGCTCAGCCGCTGCTGGCGACAGCCGGACCACGAGACGGTCGGGTGTCCGCAAATCGATCATTACGAGGTCGCGGTCGAGCAGCCCTTCGTCGCGCTCCAAGTCGGCGAGCGCGCGCCAGGCCGAGGCCGCTTCTTCTTCCGGCAGGCGTATGTCGACGCCGTTGTCGAGCCGCAGGTTCCAGCGCCGCGCGCCGACCCGCTGGGCCGCGACGACGCGCGCGCCGAGTTCGGGTTCCAGCGCCAGCAGTGCCAGCAGCGCCTGCGCATTCGCCGGTGCATCGGTGCCGGTCAGCACGATCATGCCGGCGTATTTCGAGACATCCGCGACCGGCATGGTGTCGCCGTAGCGGTCGACCAGATGATACCGGCCTTCGCGCTGCCACAGCGCCATCGGCACGCGCTCTTCGATGGTGAGGCGGATCTCGCCGGGCAGCAGCCGTTCGACCATGGCGCGGCGGATCCACGGCAGTTCCTCGAGCCGCAGCCGCAGCGCGTTGGCATCGACCGCAAGGATCGGTTCGCCGACTTCGTGTTCGACAGCGGCGATCAGAACTTCCGCCGGCGTCTCGTGCCGGCCTTCGACGGTGACGCGATCGATGCGCAGGCCGATCTCGGCGCTGAACGCCAGCGCATCAGCTTCGAGCGTGGCCTGTTGCGCCGTCAGCCATTCGGTCGGCCAGAACAGCCAGCCGCCCAGCGTCATTGCCAGCAATGATCCGCCGCCGCCCAGCATCATGACGGTGCGCGGCGGCATGCGACGCGGCGCGCGCCGGCGCGGCGGTGCCTTGCGCGTGGTCTTTTTCGTTACCCGTCGCATCGTGCGTTCTCCACCATCCAGCCGACCAGCTCGGGGAAACCGATGCCGCAATACTTCGCCTGTTCCGGCACGAGCGAGAGCGGCGTCATGCCGGGCTGGGTGTTGACTTCGAGCAGATAGAGCCCCTCGCTGCCGCGCTGGCGGTCGTCCCAACGCATGTCGGAGCGGGAGACGCCGCGGCAGCCGAGCGTGCGGTGCGCGATCCGCGCCATCTCCATCGCCGCTTCCGCGACGACATCGGGAATGGGTGCTGGAATCAGATGAGCGGTTTTGCCGTCGGTATATTTGGCGGTGTAGTCGTAGAAGCCCTGATGCGGCTTGAGCTCGGTCACGGCGAGCGGCCGGCCGGCCATCACCGCGACGGTCAGTTCGTGGCCGGGGATATAGGGCTCGACCAGCACCATCTCGCCAAAGGACCAGTCCGCCGGCAGCAGCGGCGCGTTGTCGCCTTCGAGCACGATGCGCACGCCGACCGACGAGCCTTCGTCGTTCGGCTTGATCACGAACGGGCGCGGCAGCGGATCGCCTTTCCGCAGTTCGCCAACGCTGGCGAGGCGGCCGTCGGGGCAGCGCAGGCCGGCGGCGGCGAACATCGTCTTCGCCATCGCCTTGTCCATGGCGATCGCCGAGGCGAGCACGCCCGAATGCGTATAGGGGATGCGCAGCAATTCGAGCAGGCCCTGCACGCGGCCGTCCTCGCCGTTCGATCCATGCAGCGCATTGAAGACCGCATCCGGTGCCGGATCGAGCGCCGCCACCAGCGCGCGGATATTCGCACCGACATCGATGGCGAACGCGTCATAACCGGCCTCGCGCAGCCCGGCGATGCAGGCCTTGCCGCTGGTCAGCGACACGTCGCGCTCGGGCGAGATGCCGCCCATGATGACCGCGACGCGTTTCATGCGGTCCTCCGGTCGGCGCTAACGCCGATGCGGCGGATTTCCCATTCGAGCTCGACGCCCGAATGTGCACGCACGCGTCGGCGCACTTCCTCGCCCAGCGCTTCGAGATCGGCGGCAGTCGCGTTGCCGCTGTTGATCAGGAAGTTGCAATGCAGTTCAGACACCTGGGCGCCGCCGAGCTTCAATCCACGACAGCCCGCCGCATCGATCAGTTCCCACGCCTTGCGGCCCGAGCCGTCGCGCGGGTTGGCGAAGGTCGAACCGCCGGTGCGGGTGCGGATCGGCTGGCTCGCCTCGCGCGCGTTGCGGATCTCGGCCATGCGCGCGCGGATCGCGGCCGGATCGCCTTCGTTGCCCTCGAGCGTCGCCGAGATGAAGATCGTGTCCGCCGGCAGCGCGCAATGCCGATAGCCGAAACCGAATTCGCCGCGCGTCAGGCGCCGGAGTTTGCCCTGGCCGTCGACGATCTCACCGTCGATCAGCCGGTCGCTGAGTTCGGTGCCGTAGGCGCCGGCATTCATGCGCATCGCGCCGCCGATCGTGCCCGGCACGCCGGAGAGAAATTCGAGACCGGCGATGCCGGCATCGGCCGCCTGCATCGCGACATTGATGTCGAGTGCGGCGGCACCGGCCGTCACGCGCGTGCCCGCAGTTTCGATCCCGGCGAAGCCGCGACCGAGGCGCAGCACCACGCCCGGCACGCCGCCGTCGCGAACCAAAAGATTCGAGCCGACACCGATCGCGATGACCGGCACGTCCGACGGCAGCCCTTCGAGGAACGCAAGCAGATCCTCGCAGTCGGCCGGGCGAAACATGATCTCGGCCGTACCGCCGACGCGGAACCAGGTGATGCCCGCGAGCGGCGCGTTTTCAGTCAGCCGGCCGCGCACCGGCGGCAGGCGATCGATCAGCGGTGTCATGTCGAGGCGGCGGGCGGCCATCATGCGGCACCCCCGTTGCGCGTGGCGGCCCGCGCGTCGAGTTCGGCGCGAAGCTGTTCGGGCAACGCATTCGCCCAGTAGGTGATCGTGCCGGCACCGAGGCAGACGACGAAATCGCCGGACGACGCCAGATCGGCGACCAGGCCCGGCAGCGCGTCGGCGCTCGCAAGCGGCGTCACATTGCGATGGCCGCGCTCCTGCAGACCGGCAACCAGCGCGTCGCGATCGATGCCGTCGATCGGCGCCTCGCCGGCGGCATAAACGTCCGCGACCACCACGTGGTCGGCATCGTTGAAGCAGGTGCAGAATTCTTCGAACAGGCTCGCGAGCCGCGTATAGCGATGCGGCTGCACCACGGCGACGACCCGGCCCGGTGCGGCGGCGCGTGCGGCACGCAGCACGGCGGCGATCTCGACCGGATGATGGCCGTAATCGTCGATCACCGTGATGCCGTCGACCTCGCCGGTTTTGGTGAAGCGACGCTTGACGCCGGCGAAGCCGGCCAGCCCGTTGCGGATCGCGGCGTCGGGAATTTCCATCTCCGCCGCCACCGAAATCGCGGCGAGCGCGTTCTGGACGTTGTGTGTGCCCATCATCGGCAGCACGACGTCGTCGAGGCGCCGCTCTTCGTTGCGCAGCCGGTCGGCGATGATCACGTCGAAGCGGCTGCCGCTGGAATCGATCCGGATATTGTCGCCGCGCACGTCGGCTTGCGGCGAGAGGCCATAAGTCACGATGCGGCGATCGGACAGTTTCGGGATCATCGCCTGTACGACCGGATGATCGAGGCAGAGCGTCGCGAAGCCGTAGAACGGCACGTTCTTCACGAACTCCTCGTAGGCATGGTTCATCGCGTCGACCGTGCCGTAGAAATCGAGATGCTCGGGATCGATGTTGGTGACGACCGCGATCGTCGCCGGCAGCTTGATGAAACTGCCGTCGCTCTCGTCGGCCTCGACCACGACCCAGTCGCCGGCGCCGAGCCGCGCGTTCGAGCCGTAATTGTTGATGATGCCGCCGTTGATGACCGTCGGATCGAGACCGGCCGCATCCAGCAGCGCCGCGACCAGCGAGGTCGTGGTCGTCTTGCCGTGCGTACCGCCGACCGCGATCGACCATTTGAGGCGCATCAGCTCGGCCAGCATCTCGGCGCGGCGCACCACCGGCAGGAAACGCGCGCGCGCCGCGACCAGCTCCGGATTGTCGCGCTTCACTGCCGAGGAATAGACGACGACCGAGGCTTCGCCGAGATTGGCGGCGTCGTGCCCGACGCTGACGCGGATGCCGAGCGAGGCGAGGCGTTTCACCGTCGCATTCTCCGACTGGTCGCTGCCCTGCACGCTGTAGCCGAGATTGTGCAGGATCTCGGCGATGCCGCTCATGCCGATGCCGCCGATGCCGACGAAATGGATGGTGCCGATGGTCAGCGGAAGCGCTCTCATGCCGCGCGCTCCTGCGATGCGAATGAATCGGCCGTCGCCAGCACGAGCGTCGCAAGACGGTCGGCCGCATCGCGCCTTCCGATCGCGCGCGCGCGTCCCGCGGCAACGCCCAAGGGTGACGGATCGGCAAGCCAGAAGCGCAGCCGTTCGGTCAGCGCCGCGGCGGTGAATGCGGGTTGCGCCAGAAGCCAGGCGGCACCCGACGATACCAGCGCATCCGCATTGGCACGCTGGTGATCGTCGGTCGCATGCGGATAAGGGATCAGCAAAGCCGGCCGTCCCGCAGCGGTCAGTTCGGCCACCGTCGAGGCGCCGGACCGCGCAATCACGAGCTGCGCTGCGGCAAGCCGCGCCGGCATGTCGTGGAAGAACGGTGCCAGTTCGACCGTCAAGCCGAGTTGCGCATAGGCCGCGCGCGTCGCGTCGAGATTTTCCGCGCGGCATTGCTGCACGAGGTGGATGCGGCTGCGCTCGGCTTCGGTGAGCTGCGTCATCGCACCCGGCACGATCGTCGAAAAGACGGTTGCGCCGAGGCTGCCGCCGAGAACGAGCACATCGAGCGAACCGCCCGGCGTCGGCGCGGGGTAGGGCAGGGTGGCGAGCTCGGCAATCGCCGGCCGCACCGGATTGCCAGTTAATGTCACGCGCGAGGCAACGCCCAACGGCAGCGCGCGTACGTTGTCGAACGACGTCGCGATCGCACTCGCGCGCCGCGCCAGCAGACGATTGGCGCGGCCGAGCACCGCGTTCTGTTCGTGGATTACGCTGCGGCGGCCGCTGCGCTGGGCCGCGAGCAGCGGCGGCACCGACGCATAACCCCCGAAGCCGACGACAATCGCGGGATCGATCGCGCGTATCAGCTTGCGCGCCTGCAGGAAGCCAAGGGCGAGGCGACAGACGCCGCTCGCGCGGTCCGTCAGGCCGGTACCCGCGATACCCGAAGCCGCGATGCGATGCACGTTTACTTCGGGCAGCCGGTCGCCGAATCCGCCGCCGCGCGCATCCGTCACCAGTGCGACAGAACGCCCGCGCGCGATGAGCGCCCGCGCCAACGCTTCGGCCGGGAACATATGGCCGCCGGTGCCGCCGGCGGCGAGCAGCACGGGGCGCCCGGCGGCGGTCATGCGTACTCTCCCATGCCGGGCCGGCGGCGCGTCAGCGCCAGCAGCATGCCCATCGCGAGCGAGAGGGCGATTAGCGACGAGCCGCCATAGCTGATGAACGGCAGGGTCATCCCCTTGGTCGGGATCATGCTGAGCGCAGACGCCATGTTGATCGCCGCCTGCAGGCCGAAGCTCACCAGCAGGCCGGCTGCGGCCAGCAGCACGAACAGATTCTGCTCGTTCAGGAGGCGCGCCATACCGCGCAGGATGACGAAGCCGAAGATTGCGACGATCAGCAGCGCGGTGATCGTGCCGAACTCTTCACCCAATACTGAGAACACGAAATCGGAATGTGCATCCGGCAGCACCAGCTTGACCGTGCCCTCGCCGGGGCCCTGGCCGAACCAGCCGCCATTCGCGAAGGCTTCGAGCGAGCGGTCGATCTGGTAGCGATCGCCGGCTGCCGGATCGAGGAACGAATCGATGCGGTCGCGTACATGCCCGAAGGCGAAATAGGCGCCGACCAGACCGGCGATGCCGACGACGACCAGCGCGCCGACCCAGACGATCGAAAGACCGGCAAGGAAGAACTGCGCGAACCAGGTCGCGGTCACCACCACCGCCATGCCGAGATCGGGCTGCAGCAGGATGAGGCCCATGACGAGGCCGTACAGCGCGATCGAGATCAGGTTGCCCGGCAGCCGCTGCGCGCCATGCTGCAGCGAGAACATCCAGGCCGAGACGACCGCGAAGCAGGGCTTCACGAATTCCGAGGGCTGCAGCGAGAACCCGCCGAGCGAGATCCAGCGCGTCGCACCCTTGATCTCGGTGCCGATGACCAACGTCGCTGCCAGCAGTGCAATGCCGCCCAACGTGCCGAACACCGCGAGGCGGCGCACACCGCGCACGTCGAGCAGCGAGGCGCCGACCAGCGTCAACCCGACGACCGGCAGCAGCGCGAAATGCTGGCGGAACAGGCTGAAACTATCGAGCCGGATGCGCGAGGCGACCGCCGGGCTGGCGGCGAGCGCCATCAGCGCGCCGAACGCGATCAGCACCGCGATCGCGAGCAGGGTCCAGCGATCCACCGTCCACCACCAGCGGCCGAGGATCGAACGATCGGTGCGGGCCATCGCCATCATGCGCGCACCGCCTGCCGCGCCAAGAGCAGCGTTGCAACCGCGTCGCGGAACGCATCGCCGCGCGCTTCGAAATTGGCGAACTGGTCGAACGACGCACAGGCCGGCGACAGCAGCACGACGGCCGGGCCGCGATCGCGACGGGCCGCGTCATAGGCGGCGGCGACCGCGACATCGAGCGAGCCGCTCTGTTCAGAGGGCACGCGACCGTCGAGCGCGGCTGCGAACGCATCGGCGGCCGTGCCGATCAGGAACGCGCGACGCACCCGCCCCCAGAATTGTTCGGTCGCGGCGAGCCCGCCTTCTTTCGGCAGCCCGCCGGCGATCCAGTAGATGTTGTCGTAGCTCGCGAGCGCTTTTGCGGCGGCTTCGCCGTTGGTCGCCTTGCTGTCATTGACGAACCGGATGCCATCGATCTCGCCGACGCGCTCCTGGCGATGTGCGAGGCCCGGGAAGCTCGCGATGCCGGCAACGATGGCAGCCGGCGCAAGCCCGAGCAGTCGCGCGGTCGCGTATGCCGCTGCCGCGTTCTGCCAGTTATGTGTGCCCGGCAAAGCGGCGAAGGAGCCGAACGCGGCGATTTGGCTCGCCTTGCCGTCCATGTCGTCGATCAGATTTCCGTCGCGCGCATAGATGCCGCCGGGCGCCACTGTCTCGACCGAGATCGGGACGACACGCGGATGCCCGCTCGCGACCAGCCGGTCGCGCAGCGCGCGGCTCGGCGCATCGTCGATGCCGACGATCGCGGCGCGCTCCGCATCCGATCCGGCGAAGATATGCGTCTTCGCGGCGATGTAACCGTCCATGCCGCCGTGACGGTCGAGATGGTCGGGTGTGATGTTCAGCAGCACGGCGACGCGGCAATCGAGCGACGGCGTGAGCTCGAGCTGGTACGAGGAAAGCTCGAGCACGTAACAACCGTCTGCGCCGAGCGGGGCGAGGCCGAGCGCCGGTGCGCCGATATTGCCGCCGGTCTGCACATTGCGGCCGGCCGCATTCAGCACATGGCCGATCAGCGCGGTCGTCGTCGATTTGCCATTGGTGCCGGTGATGCCGACATAGGTCGCATCCGGCTGCGCGCGCAGCAGCAATTCGATATCGCCGATGATCGGCATGTCGGCGGCGCGCGCGCGCGCTGCGACTGGATGCGGCGTCGGATGCGTATGCGGAATGCCTGGCGAAAGCAGCAGGAATTCCGGTTCCGAAAAGTCGCAGTAATTGAGGTCGACGAGGCGCAGGCCCGCGGCAGCGGCGCGACCGCGCGCGCGTTCGTCGTCGTCCCACGCCCAGACGCGCGCATCGCTCGCACGCAACGCCTGTGCCGCGACCAGGCCGGAACGGCCGAGGCCGAGCACGGCCGCGAAACGCTGCGCCATGTCGGGGATGAGGATGCGGTTTTCGCCGGTCATCGGCCTACCGCAGCTTCAACGTGGCGAGGCCGGCGATCGCGAGGATCGAGGCGATGATCCAGAACCGGATGACGATGGTCGGCTCCTTCCATCCCTTCTTCTCGAAGTGATGGTGCAGCGGCGCCATGCGGAAGACGCGCCGGCCGGTCAGCTTGAACGAGGCGACCTGTACGATGACGGAGGCGGTCTCGAGCACGAACAACCCGCCGACGATGGCGAGCACGATCTCATGCTTGGCGATGACGCTGATCGCGCCGAGCGCGGCGCCGCAGGAGAGCGAGCCGGTATCGCCCATGAACACCATGGCTGGCGGCGCGTTGAACCAGAGGAAGCCGAGGCTTGCCCCCACCAGCGCGCCGCACAGCACGGCGAGTTCGCCGGTGCCGGGTACATAGTTGATCTGCAGATATCCGGCGAACACCGCATTGCCGACCAGATAGGCGATCAGCGCGAAACAGCCCGCCGCGATCATCACCGGCACGATCGCCAGCCCGTCGAGGCCGTCGGTCAGGTTGACCGCGTTCGAGGCGCCGACCATCACGCACATCGCGAAGGGAATGAAGAACCAGCTGAGCTCGATCAGCAGATCCTTGAAGAACGGTACCGCGAGCGTCGTGTCGAGCGCGTCGGGCGCAAGCCGCATCACCAGCAGCGCCGCGACCAGCGCGATCCCAAGCTGACCGAGCAGTTTCAGCCGCGCCGGCATGCCACGGCTGGTGCGGCGGGTGAGCTTTAGATAATCGTCGACGAACCCGAGCGCGCCGAAACCGAGCGTCACGCCGATCACGATCCATACATAAGGGTTTGCGAGGTCGGCCCAGAGCAGCGTCGATATCGTCACCGCCATCAGGATAAGCACGCCGCCCATCGTCGGCGTGCCCTGCTTGGTGATGAGATGGCCTTCGGGGCCGTCGATGCGGATCGGCTGGCCCTGCGGCTGCTTCGACTTGAGCCAGGCGATGACGCGCGGCCCGAACACGAAGCTGATGATCAGCGCCGTCACCACCGCGCCGCCGCTGCGGAACGTCAGATAGCGGAACAGGTTGAAGAACGAGACGTCTTCTGCGAGGGGCGTAAGAAGGTTGTAGAGCATGCGGTGGCGACCCCTCAGGAACCGTTGACGACGCGGGGCAGCGCGTCGTCGCCGGTATCGAGCGCACGCAGCGTCTCGACGACCGGCGCCATGCGGCTGCCGAGCGAACCCTTGACCAGAACCACGTCGCCGGGACGGATCGCGCGGCGGACGAGCGGCGCCAGTGCGGCGCTGTCGGCGGCATGCGCGCCGCGCCGCGTGGCCGGCAGCGCTTCGTGCAGATGCGCCATCATCGGGCCGCAGCAATAGACAAGATCGATCTTGTTCTCTTCGATGTCGGCCGCGAGGCCGGCGTGCAGCAACGGTGCCTGCACGCCCAGCTCGCGCATATCGCCGAGGATGGCGATGCGCCGGCCGCCCTGCTTGATCGTGGCGCGGCCGAGCACGGCAAGCGCGGCGCGCACGGCGACCGGGCTCGCGTTGTAGCTTTCGTCGATCAGGTCGAAGCCGCCTTCGGGGAGAGCGACGCGGAAACGCTGGCCGCGGCCTTTCGGCGGCATCATGCGCGCGAGCGATGCGGCGGCATCCCCGACATCGGCGCCGACGGCCTGCACGGCTGCCAGTACCGAAAGGCTGTTCATCACCCAGTGCCGGCCCGGGACCGCGAGACAATAATCGAGCCGCGTGCCGCCGATCGCCGCCGTCACGGCGCTGCAGGTCGCATGCAGCGAGCAATCGATCAATCTTGCCTCGGCCGCGGCATCGCTGCCGAAGCCGACGATGCGGGCGAGGCCGGCCGCTTCGGCTTTCTTCGCGAGCCGCGCGAAATGCGCATTGTCGCGATTGAGCACGGCAACGCCGCCCGGGCCCATGCCCGCGAAGATTTCCGCCTTGGCATCGGCGATATCCGCGACCGATGCGAAAAATTCGAGATGTACCGCCTCGATCGTCGTAACGATCGCGACCTGCGGCTTCACCTGGCGCGACAGCGGCGCGAGTTCGCCCGCATGGTTCATGCCGAGTTCGAACACGCCATAGATCGTCTCGCGCGGCATCCGCGCGAGCGTCAGCGGTACGCCCCAGAGATTGTTGTAGCTGCCGACGCTGGCATGGGTCGGCGCCTGCGCGCCCAGTACGAGGCGCAGCATTTCCTTGGTGCCGGTCTTGCCGACGCTGCCGGTGACGGCAATACGTCGCGCCTCGGAACGCTCGCGCGCGGCCTGGCCCAGTCTTTCGAGCGCCGCCTGTGTATCGGGTACGACGAGCAGCGGCGCATCCGCCGCGACATTCTCCGGCCGGCGGCTCACGATCGCGGCCGCCGCATGGCCGCGCAGCGCATCGGCGACAAAGCCATGCGCGTCGCGATTGGGGCCGGCAAGCGCGACGAACAGGTCGCCGGGTTCGAGAGTCCGGCTGTCGATTGAAACGCCGGATGAAGTCCAGTCGCGGGAGGGGGCAGGGCAGCCCAGCGCGGTGGCAACATCAGCGGCGGTCCAGAGCGGCGTGCTCATGCAGCACCGCCCGAGGAAACCTGGGCGACGGCGGCGCGGGCAACCGCGCTGTCGTCGAAAGGATAAGTCTTGCCGGCGATGGTCTGGCCGGTCTCGTGGCCCTTGCCGGCGATGACCAGCAGGTCGTTCGCTTCCAGCATCGCGACGCCGCGGCGGATCGCCTCGGCGCGATCGCCGATTTCAATCGCACCGGGTGCGGCGGCCATGATCGCGGCGCGGATCGAGGCGGGTTCTTCGCTGCGCGGATTGTCGTCGGTCACGATCGACACATCGGCGAGCCGCGTGGCGACCGCACCCATCTCCGGGCGCTTGCCGCGATCGCGATCGCCGCCACAACCGAAAACCACGATCAGCTTGCCGGTCGTGTGCGGGCGCAAGGCGGTCAGCACGGTTTCGAGCGCGTGCGGCTTGTGTGCGTAATCGACATAGACCGGCGCGCCGTTGCGATGATGCGCGACCAGTTCCATCCGGCCATGCACGCCCTGCAGTTTCTCGACCAGCGGGAGGATGCGTGCGGCATCGACGCCACCGGCCATCACGAGGCCGATCGCGGCCAGCAGGTTCATCGCCTGGAACGCGCCGGCGACCGGGAAATCAACTTCGACGTCGCGGCCCTGGACACGCAAGGCGAGGCGCTGGCCGGTGCCATGCGGCGTTGTAGCGATCAGGGTGAGGTCGGCGCCGTTGCTTCCATAGGCGATGATCGTCTGCGCGCAGGCACGGCAGAGATCGCGCAGCGTCTCATATTCCGGCGCATCGGCATTCAGCACGGCAACGCCGCCGATGGGCAGCAGCGAGCAGAAGAGGCGCCGCTTTGCCTTGAAATAGGCGGCCATGTCCGGGTGATAGTCGAGATGGTCGCGCGAGAGATTGGTGAACGCGGCGGCGCGCAGCTTGAGCCCGTCGAGCCGGTATTGTTCGAGCCCGTGGCTCGATGCCTCGATCGCGAGATGATGGATGTCGGCATCCGCCAGCGCCGCGAGATCGCGATGCAGCACCACCGGATCGGGCGTCGTCAGCGCACCGGGCCGTTCGCCCTCGGGCGTCACGATGCCGAGCGTGCCGAGGCTGGCGGCGCGAAAGCCGAGCAGGGCCCAGAGCTGGCGCGTGAAGGCGGCAACCGACGTCTTGCCTGACGTGCCGGTGACGGCGGCGATGGTCGCGGGCTGGCGTTCGTAAAAGCGCGCGGCCATCTGTGCGAGGCGGCGGCGCGGATTCTCGTCCTCGATCAGCGCGACAGCGCCGGCCGGACGGCTGGTGCCGTTGGGTGCCAGCACCGCAATCGCACCGCGCGCCAGCGCATCGTCGATGAAGTCCCTGCCGTCGGCGTGGCTGCCGGGCAGCGCCGCGAACAGGAAGCCCGGTTCCACGGCACGAGAGTCCGCCGTCAGTCCCCGGATTTCCAAGTCTGCCATCGCCGATCCCTGCAACTTCCTGCCGTCATCGAGAAGCGCCGCAAGCTGCACGCTTCTCACTCCGTTGTACTGGCCTGCACGAGTAACGCGTTGCCTTCGTCCTCTGCAGGTTCCGGAACCGGTTCGATGCCGAGTAGCGGCGCCATGCGTTGGACGATCTTTCCAACCGCAGGCGCCGCTACCCAGCCGCCGGTCGCATAGCCATGAGAGAATTCGTTGGGCTTGGGTTCGTCGACCATCACGAACACGACGTAACGCGGATCGTTCATCGGGAACGCACCGATGAACGACGCGATGCGCGAGTTCTCGCTGTAGCCGCGACCCGCCAATTTGTCCGCCGTACCGGTCTTGCCGCCGACGAGATAGCCGGGCACGTCGGCATTGCGGCCGGTGCCGGTCTCGACCACGAGGCGCAAAAGCTGCCGGATCGATTCCGACGTCCCGCTTGTGATGACCGGGTTGCCTTCGAACACTTCGTCTTCGGCGCGCGCGATCAGCGTCGCCGGGCGCATTGCGCCGCCGTTGATCATCGCCGCCATCGCGGTCACGAGATGCAGCGGGCTCACCGCCACGCCATGTCCGTAGGCGATCGTCATCATGTTGATCGGCTTCCAGTCCGAGGGATACATCGGGAGGCCGGATTCCGGCAGTTCGATGCTGGTACGACGGAACATGCCGAGTTGCTCGAAGAACGCCTTCTGGCGTTCCGGACCGACCGCCATCGCCATCTTCGCGGCGCCGATGTTCGAGGAATAGACGATGATCTCCGGCACCGTCAGAACCATGTTCTTCGGCTTGTAATCGGAGATCGTGAAACCGCCGATCCGGATCGGCTGCGTCGCGTCGAACGAGTCGGCGAGCGAGACCAGCCCGCTATCGAGCGCCATCGCGGCGGTAAAGATCTTGAAGGTCGAGCCCATCTCGTAGATGCCGAGCGTCGCGCGATTGAAGCGCTGGTCGTCGCTCGCCGTTGCCGGATGGTTCGAATCGAAATCCGGCAGCGAGACCATCGAAACCACTTCGCCGGTCTTCACGTCGAGCACGAGGCCGGTGCCGCCGATCGCATCGAACGATTCGATCGCGTTCGTGAGCTCCTGACGGACGATGTGCTGGATGCGCAGATCGAGCGACAGGGTGACAGGGTGCGTACCTGCGCCCAGCACGTCGTCGAACGACTGTTCGATGCCGGCAAGTCCGCGCCCGTCGATATCGGTGAAGCCCACGACGTGGGCTACCAGCGAACCCTGCGGATAGACCCGCTTCTCTTCGTACTGGAAATAGAAACCGGGGATGCCGAGCCGGTTGACCTCGTATTGCTGCTGCGGCGACAGGTTGCGCTTGATCCATACGAAGCTGCTGTCGACCGCAAGCCGCGTCGCAAGCTGCGCTTCGCTGAGCTCGGGCAGAACCGAGACGAGCTGCCGCGCCGCTGCCGCCGCATCCGGCACCTTGCGCGGATCGGCATAGAGCGAGGCGGTGCGCACGTTGGTTGCCAGCACCACGCCGTTGCGGTCGAGAATGTCGGCGCGCTGCACGACGACCGGCGCTTCCGGTGTCGCCGCCATGGCCGGTTCCTGGTTGTGGCCGAGCCCGCCGACTTCGACCAGGCGGATCGCGATCGCGATGAACACCGCAAGAAACAGCGCACCGCCCATGATGATGCGGGCATGCCCGACATCAAGCGTGCGCTTGCGATGGCCGTCGATATGGCGGCGCGTCGTCGGTTCGAACGTCGCATCCAGCATCGGGCGGGCGCGATCGGTTTCGTGTGCGTATCCCCGGGCTTCGCTCATTGTGCGTCCTCGTAGACCGCCGGAATGGCTTCAGCGGGGCGCGGTTGTGGCACCGGCAAGGCAGCGTCATCGACGCTGCTGATGACGGGCTTCGCGGGCACCGCATCGAACTGGACGAGCTGCCCGGCGGCGACCGGCGCCAGCTCGAGATAACGCGCGGCGAGGGTGCCGAGCCGATCCGGCTCGTTCAGGTAGCTCCACTCGGCGCGCAGCACGCGGATCGTTTCTTCATGGTCCCGGATATCGCGGTTGAGCTGCGTCAGCTCTTTCTCCAGCGCCTGAACCTCGAACTTGATCTGGAACATGCCGTAGCCCGCGGTCGCGATGACCAGCGTCCAGAGCAAAAGGCTGAGCCCCCTCATGCGTGGCTCCCTTGCTGCCAGGCGGGTGCTGCGGTTCGTTCGGCCGCCCGCAGACGCGCCGAGCGCGAACGCGGATTGGCCGCAAGCTCGACATCGCTCGCGGTTGCCTCGTCCTTGTCGATGCGGCGGAAAGTCGGCGCGGGACCGGCCTTCGCGACTGGCAGATGGCGCGAGCCGCCCTGATTGCGGCCGCTGCGTTCGGCGAGGAACCGCTTCACGCGGCGATCCTCAAGCGAATGAAAAGAAACCACCGCGAGCCGGCCGCCGTCGTTCAGCAGTCGTTCGGCCGCGACGAGCGCGCGATCGAGCTCGCCGAGTTCGTCGTTCACCGCGATGCGCAAGGCCTGGAAGCTGCGCGTCGCGGGATCGATCCGGGCGGTGCCGCGTTCGCGCGCGGAAAAGGCACTGCGCACGATCTCGGCGAGCGCTGCGGTGCGCTGGATCGGTGCGTCCTGACGGGCGTCGACGATCGCGCGCGCGATCGAGCGGGCGCGGCGCTCCTCGCCATAGTCGCGGAAGATCGTGGCGAGCGTCGTTTCGTCCTCGTCGTTGACGATGTCGGCGGCGCTGCGGCCCGCTTTGCCCATGCGCATGTCGAGCGGCCCGTCATGGCGAAAGGAAAAGCCGCGCTCCGCTTCGTCGAACTGCGGCGAGGACACGCCGAGATCGAGCGCGATGCCATCGGCCTGGTCGATGCCGTGCGCCGCGAGCAGCGTTTCCATGTCGCCGAAGCGGCCTTCGATCGCGTGCAGCCGGCTGCCATAGTCCGGCATGGCGCGGGCGCGGGCGATCGCATCGGGATCGCGGTCGATCGCCCAGACGGTGCAATCGGCGGCCTCGAGGATCGCGCGGCTATAGCCGCCGACGCCGAACGTGCCGTCGACATAGATGCCGCCGTCGCGCGGATTGAGAACCTGCAACACTTCGCGCAGCAGAACCGGCGCATGGCCGCCCGCGGGACGGGTTTCCGGCGCGCTCAAGACTTGTCACCGAAACGCTGTGCCAGCGTGCGGCGTTCGGCGAGTGCGCGCTCGCGCGCCTCAGCCTTGTAACGATCCAACGCCTTCGGCTGCCAGATCTCGAAACTCGCCCCGCGGCCGACGAACGCGGCGGCCTCGGTGATGCCGGCATGTGTCGCCAGCGCTTCGGGCAGCAGGATGCGGCCTTCGCCATCGAATGGGAGCTGCTTCGCGTCGGCGAACAACGTCGCCGTCAGATCGTCATGCTCGTCGGAAAAGAGATCGACCTGCGCCACGCGGCTGCCGAGTTCGGCGATCCAGTCGATGCCGGCGCATTGCACGGCTGCGAACTTGAATGAGGGAAAGGCAACGATGCCGTGAAAAGCCTGGCCATTCAGGGTGACGCCGGCCACGGCCGCGCGGTAGGGCGCCGGTACGGAAACCCGGCCCTTGCTGTCGACCTTGTTGACGAAGGTGTCGATGAACAGCGCCACCGCCGCGCTCCCCCCTGGCCTCGCCGCGGCATCCCTCGGGTCCGCAGGCTGCGGTCGTCGGCGTTGTCGGGCGTCGCCGGCGACCATCACACCGGCCGTTATGGGATATCATGGGTCTATATGGGGGTCAATGGGATAGCGGTGAAAACTGGTGGAATTTCATAGGATTTACCCGTTTCGAACCCCCTTTAGAGCACTCCTCAAGAACAAATCCGAGCCGGCTGGTTTTATTACTTGTTCTTATTTTGTTCTCTTTGTGCCTCGATGCGAACCTACATGCTGGATAGCACGCGTTGCCGACCCCTACGGATGGGACAAAGTTGGGGCGATTGGCGAAGTTAAAATCGGGACCAGACGGCCTGTAAGCCGGGTTCTGTACCGGCCCGAAGACCGGCGATGGCCATTCATCTGGGACGCCCGTTGCCGGACGCCTCGTGCGACCTACCCGGGCGGCGGCGCGATGACCCGCCCGACGATGATTTTCCGAAGAAAATCAATCGCCTGCCGCCCCTACATGGTCTTGCTCCCGGTGGGGTTTGCCGTGCCGCGACCGTTACCGGCCGCGCGGTGCGCTCTTACCGCACCCTTTCACCCTTACCGGTCGTCCCGAGGGGCGAACCGGCGGTTTGCTTTCTGTGGCACTGTCCCTGGGGTCGCCCCCGCCGGGTGTTACCCGGCACCGTGTCACCATGGAGCCCGGACTTTCCTCCAGCCGCGCCCGAAGGCCCGGCCAGCGGCCATCCGGCCGTCTGGTCCCGAACCCGGGAGGTAGGCGAAGACCAGGGTTGGGTCAAGCGGTGCGGCCCGCCGCCTTCAGGAGTGCCGCCAGGATTCGCCGCGTCTCGGGGCCGGCCGGCGCGCCGAGTGCGTCGGGCTGGAAATGCCGCTGGAATGCAACGAGGGCGGCGGCCGGATCGGCGATGTCATAGCCATAGGCGGTGAGCAAGGTCTGCCAGTCGGCATCGGGCGCCGATTTCTGATCGATCATCGGCCACAGCCCGATCCCCGCGTCGGCGAGCCGCCGCCAGTCGAACAGCTCGCCCGGATCCTCCTTGCGCGTCGGCGCGACGTCGGAATGGCCGATCACCCGCCAGGCGGGGATCGGGTGGCGCCTGAGGATGCCCCGGGCGAGCCCGATCAGCGCCTGCATTTGCGGCTCGGGAAACGCCCGATAGCCGAACTCGTGACCCGGATTCTGCAATTCGATGCCGATCGAGCGCGCGTTGATGTCGGTTGCCCCCGCCCAATGGCTGACGCCGGCATGCCAGGCGCGGCGCTCTTCGTCGACGAGTTGCCAGAGCGTGCCGTCTTCCTCGATCAGATAATGGGCCGAGACCCGCGCGACCGGATCGCAGAGCCGGTCGAGTGCGGCGCTCGCTTGCGTCATGCCGGTGTAGTGCAGCAGCAGGATGTCGACCGGCATCGGTCGTTCATCGTGATTGGGCGAGGGGCGCCACTGCACGCGCGACGACATGGATGCCTCCCTCAGATGCGCTCGTTCAAACCCGCTGCCTCAGACTCGGCCGGCGCGCGGGCTCACCAGTTGCGGCCGGCGGATCACGATAATCGCAACGCCGGCCACTGTCGCGGCCCCGCCGATCAGGGTCGGCAAAGTCAGCACTTCGCCGAGAACGAGTACGCCCGAGAGCACGCCGAAGACCGGCACCAGCAAGGTCAGCGGCATGATCTGGTTGACCGGGTGGCGACGCATCAACGTGTACCAGACGCCATAGCCCAGCACCGTCACGCCGATCGACTGGTAGAGCACGGCGCCCCAGCCGGCCCATCCGGCTTCGAGAAGAACCGGAAACGGATTGCCTTCGACGAACCAGGTGAGTGCCAGCAATTGCGGCGCCGCCAGGGTTGCGATCCAGCCGTTGAGGCGCCAGACGCTGATCCCGTCGCCGAGCCATTTCACCTGGATGTTGCTGAAGGCCCAGATGCAGGCGGCGAGAATGACCAGCAAAAGCGGGCCGAATCCACCCTCGAAGCGCGGCTCGCCGGCGATGATGACGATGCCCGCGAAGGCGACGACGGTGCCGAGCGTGCGGCGCCAGCCGAACATGTCGCGGAAGAAGACCGCCGCCAGCAGTGCCGCGAACGGCACCTGAAGCTGCACGGCGATCGCCGCGGTCGCGACGTCGATATGCTGCATCGCCGCGAACATGATGCTGAAATGCAGGACGCCCAACGTGAGCGAGAGCGGCAGCAGATGCTTCCAGGTGCGCTTGTCCGGCCAGCGCAGGAAGGGCGACAGCATGATTGCGATCAGCGTGAACCGCGCGAACACGAAGGTCAGCGGCGGCAACGCCGTGAGGCCGATCTTCACGACCGCGAAATTGAAACCCCAGAGCGCGGTGACCAGGATCACCGCCGCCAGCGCGCCGAGGCCGAGATTGTCCGGAACCGCAGCCGGTTCGCTCATCCCCGCCGCGCGATCGCCGTGGCGTCGACGCCGCGCTCAGGCAAGTCCGCGCTCCTTCGAAATCTGATCGTAGGCGGCATTGATGATCGCCACTTTCCGCGTCGCCAGATCGATGAATTCCTGCGGCAATCCTTCGGCGATCAGCCGGTCGGGATGGGTCTCGCGAATGAGCTTGCGCCAGACCGTCTTGATTTCCTTGTCGCTCGATGTCCGCGTGATCCCGAGCACGGCATAGGGGTCGGCCATGTCGGAGCCGACATGGCCTTCGCGGATGCGCCGAAACTCGGCTTCCGAGAATCCGAATATGTCCGCGACCGAGCGCAGGTAATCGAGCTCCACGGGGCTGACCGTGCCGTCGGCCTTGGCGATATGGAAGAGGCCGTCGATCAGCTCTTCAAGAACGCGTGATCCGCTCGGAAACAGCCGGGCGATCTGTCGGGCATAGGGCTCGAACCCGTCGGGGTCGGCGCGGGCCCGGTCGAACAGCCGGCCGATATGCCCGATCTCTTCGGGCGGCACCTGGAAAACCTGCCGGAAGGCGACGATCTCCTCCCGGGTGACGACGCCATCGGCTTTTGCCATCTTGGCGCCCAGCACAATGACCGCGATCGTGAATGCAATCTGGCGCGTTGGCGCCCTGTCGTCGACGTCGACCGCGATGTCGGATGCGCCGCCGTCGCGTATCGCATCGACGGCATGCCCCGCCGCCGCGCCGAGTAGCGCGCCGAGCGGGCCACCGACCGCGAAACCCGCAGCCCCGCCCAGAATTTTGCCCCAGATGGCCATAGAAGCCGCAACATATACACTGGCCTTCGCCTCTGCCATATCGACCGTCGGGGGACGGGCAGAAGGCGACCGACCGTGAGCAGCCTGACGATTCCGAGCGAAGCCGAGACCCTCCTGGTCGCGGCGTTTCGCCATTACGAGGCCGGCGCCTTCGAGGCGGCCGAGCCTCTGTTCCAGCGTTGCCTGGCGCGCGCGCCCCGGAATCTGCGCGCGCTGCGCGGCATGGCCGCCGTCCTGTTCCAGATGAACCGGCGCGAGGAGGCGGCCGTCATGCTCGAGCGCGCGGTCGCGGCCCATCCCGGCGATCTCGAAAGCTGGCACAACCTCGCCTCGGCGCGTGCCGCCCTGCGTCAGTTCGAAGCGGCGGAGATTGCGGTTCGCCGCGCGCTCGAACTCGATCCGGCGTCGCCGCCGCTACATTACGATCTGGCGCGCATGCTTCGTGCGCAGTCGCGGCTCGAGGAGGCGGTCGATGCTGCGTCGCTCGCTGTCGGCGGCGATACGACGCAGGTCCGCTACGAACGCATGATCGGCGATTGCCTTCGTGCACTCGGCCGGATCGACGAGGCGGGTGCCGCCTATCGTCGCGCGATCGAAATCGATCCCGCGCAACCGGATGCCGCGATCTCGCTCGGTGCGCTCTATCGCCATGAAGGTTATCCCGATCGCGCGCTCGCACTGTATCGCGAGGTGCTCGACGCGCATCCCGACATGCCGGTCGGTTGGTTCAATCTCGGCGCCGTCTGTTTCGATCTCGATCGTACCGAAGAAGCGATCGAGGCCTATCGACGTGCGATCGCGCTCAAACCCGACTTCGCCGAGGCGCATCGCTATCTCGGAACGCTGCTGCAGAAACTGGGACGAAACGACGAAGCGCGCGCATCGTTCGCCCGGGCGATCGAACTCGATCCGGAATCGCCGGCCGTTATCGCCGATCTGCTTTATCGCGCACGCATGGATTGCGACTGGCCGACCGTTGCGCAATATCTGAGGCCGGCCGATAAAGCGCTTCGTCAATCGCTGGCCGACGGGACCGAGGCCGTCATGTCGGCGCATGGCGCGCTGATTTTCTATGACGATCCCGTGATCCTGCGCGACCTCGCACGCGCGCAGGCGCGGCGCGTGGCCAAACGTGTGCGCCCGGCATCGCGGCCGGCCATTGCCACCGCCGACAAGAAGCGTTTGCGCATCGGCTATCTTTCCGGGGATATCGGCGATCATCCGGTTTCGCATCTGACGCGCGGTTTGTTCGCGGCGCATGATCGCGGCCAGGTCGAAGTTTTCGTCTACTCGTTCGGCGCCGATGACGGCAGCGACTATCGTCGCGCGATCGCCGGCAGTGTCGATCGCTTCGTCGATCTGGGCGGGATGAACGATGTCGATGCGGCCCAACGCATCGCCGATGACGGGATCGATATTCTGGTCGATCTCAACGGTCAGACCGGCGCCGCGCGCATGGGAATCCCGGCGCGCCGCCCGGCCCCCGTTCAGGCGGCATGGCTTGGCTATCCCGGCACGATCGGCGCCGACTGGAACGATTATCTGATTGCGGATCGCATCGTCGCGCCCGCCGATCAGACCGAGTTTTTCGTCGAGAAACTTTGTCTGCTGCCGCACAGTTACATGGTGACCGACGATCGTCAGGTAATCGCGCCCGGCCGCATGACGCGCGCTGATGCGGGCCTGCCCGACGATGCGTTCGTGTTTGCGTCGTTCAACAGCAGTTACAAGATCGACCCCGCGATCTTCGATTGCTGGTCGCGCATCATGCGCAGCGTCGACCGTTCGGTCCTGTGGCTGCCGCAATTCGGCGCCGAGATCGAAGCACGGTTGCGCGCCGAATCGGAAAGCCGCGCGATCGATCCGGCACGGCTGATCTTCGCACCGCGTCTGCCGAAGGAATGGCATCTCCGACGTCTCGCGCTTGCCGATCTCGCGCTCGATACCGCCGCCTATAACGGACATACGACGACCTGCGACGCGCTCTGGGCCGGTCTGCCGGTCCTGACGCTGACGGGGCGCAGCTTTGCGCGACGGGTATCGGCAAGTCTTTTGAGCGCCATCGGTCTGCCCGAACTCGCCGTGTCGACGATCGCGTCCTACGAGCGCCACGCGCTCGGCTTCGCGCGCAACCGTCACCAGCTTTCGGTTCTGCGCGGTCGTCTTCAGCATAATCGCCGCAGCACGCCCTTGTTCGATACCGCGCGCTTCGCGCGCGATCTCGAACGCGGCTACCAGGCGATGTGGCGGCAATTTGCGGCGGGCGGAAATCCCGTGGCAATCGACATCGCCACGGATCCGATCGATGGCTGACGCGACAATTCAACGTCCCGCGGATGCGCTGGCCAGCGCGCGCGTCGCCGTCGAAGGCCAGCCCGACAATGCGGCGGCGTGGCTTGCCTTTGCGGATGCCTTGCGCGGCGCGGGATCGTCCGATGCGGCGCTCGAGGCCTATCGCCGTTCGACCGGCCTCGCACCGGACAATCCCGAGGCGTTCTTTCGTCTCGGTCATGCGCTGATGGCGGTCGCAAAGTTCGACGAAGCGATTGATGCCTATCGACGGGTGACCGCGCTGCAACCGGGTCGCGCCGCCGCATGGGCGAATATCGGCCTTGCGCTGGAACGGCTCGGTCGCATCGACGAGGCGATCGCGGCGTTGCTGCGCGCCATTGCGGAAAATCCGCGTCTGGTGCCGGCACACGCCGCGCTCGGCAATATCTGGCTCAGCGGTGGCGATGCGCCCAGGGCGATCGAAGCCTATGAGCGCGCGGTGGCGCTGAAGCCGGACGATATCATCGCGCTCTGCAATCTCAGCACCGCCTATCTGCGCCAGGAGCGCATCGAGGAAGCCGAGACGATGGCGCGCCGCGCGGTCGCGGCCGCACCGCAGGAACTCGCGACCCATCGCCAGCTTGCTTCGGTGCTCAGTTTGCAGGATCGTCCGCTGGATACGATCGCCGAGTTGCGCGCCGTCCTGCATCTCGATCCGAACGACGCTTCGACCAGTGCCGAGCTGCTTTATCAGGCGCGCCAGGTTTGCGACTGGAAGACGGTTGCCGAGCTCACGCCGCGCATCGTCGCCGCGACGACACAGGCGCTCGTGGAAGGGCGCCGGCCGGTCGCGACGCCCTTCACCGCGATCGCGATCGATCCGCCGACCGAGGGTGCGGTTGCGAAAGCCTGGGCGACCGAGATCGAGCGCGATGCGCTGCGTGCCGGCAACCCGTTTACGCATCCGCCGGCCACGTTGCGCGAAGGCCCGTTGCGCATCGGCTATCTTTCGAGCGATTTCCGCGCCCACGCGACGATGCATCTGATCGGTTCGATGCTACAGCGGCACGATCGCGCGCGCGTCCGCTGTCATGTCTATTCCTACGGTGTCGACGATGGCAGCAGCCACCGCAAGAGCGTCGAGAGCGCCGCCGATGTCTTTGTCGATCTGCGTAACGAGAGCGACCGCGCGGCGGCGCAGAAGATTAGGACCGACAATATCGACGTCCTGATCGACCTCAAGGGCCATACGGCCGGCGCGCGGCTCGGCATCGCGGCCCTGCGGCCGGCGCCGATTCAGGCGACCTGGCTCGGCTTTCCGGGCCCGATCGGCGCGTCGTTCTTCGACTATTCGCTGGTCGATCGAACGGTCGTTCCGCCCGAGCATCGCGCGCGCTATGTCGAGGGGCTCTGCTATCTGCCGCATTGCTACCAGATCAACGACGACAGGCAGACGGCGTTGCCGGGCGCCACCGATCGCGCGGCACAGGGCCTGCCGGCGCAGGGCTTCGTCTTTGCTTCGTTCAACCGCGTCTACAAACTGACCGACGAGGTGCTCGATCTCTGGGCCGCGATCATGACCGCGACACCCGGCAGCCTGCTCTGGCTCTATCGCAGTCGCGCCGAAGCGGTCGACAATGTGCTGGCTGCGTTCCACGCCCGCGGCGTCGATCCGGCGCGGATCGTCTTCGCACCGCCGATGGGGAAGGCGCGGCATCTGCAACGCATTCCGATTGCCGATCTCGCGCTCGATACGTTTCCGATCAACGGGCACACGACGACCAGCGATTGCCTGAAATCGGGGTTGCCGGTGGTGGCGATGCTCGGCGAGCATTTTGCCTCGCGCGTTTCGGGCAGTCTGTTGCGCGCGGTCGGCCTCGAGGAACTCGTCGCCGACGATAGCGCCGGCTACCGCGACATCGCGATTGCGCTCGCGCGCGATCCGGCGCGGCTCGCAACCCTGCGTCAAAGGCTGCAGGAGAATCTCGCGACGGCGCCGTTGTTCGACACCGCGCGGTTCGTCGCCAATCTCGAAACCGCCTACGAGACGATGTGGCAGCATCTTTGTGCTGGCGGTTTGCCGCGCGTACTCGAGATCGTTGAGCGCGATGGCAAGCGCTGACGCACCCGCGACGGACCTGAGCCGCGCCGAGACGCTCGCGCGCGAAGGCGTTGCACTGCGTCAGGCGGGTCGTGTCGACGAGGCAATCGCGCGCTATCGCGAATCGCTGGCGCTCCGTCCGGATCATCCGCCGACCTTGTTCCGGCTCGGTAACGCGCTCGGCGGGCAGGGCGACCGGGCCGGTGCGGAAGCAACCTATCGCCGCGCGCTCGTGCTCGATCCGGCTTATGCCGCCGCATCGGTCAATCTCGCGGCCTTGCTCGAGACCGGTGGTGGGATCGACGAGGCAATCCTCGTGCTGCTCGACGCGGAACGTCGCGCTCCGAACCTGGCCGAAGTGCCGAACAATCTCGCGGCCTATCTCGGCCGCAAGGGTCGTCATCGCGAGGCCGAGGCCGCGTTCCGGCGGCTGGTCTCGCTCCGACCGGCAGATCCGGCGGCGCATGCCGGGCTTGCCGGCAACCTGCAGAGCCAGGGCCGAAACGACGAGGCCATTCCCGCTTTCTTCACCGCGCTGGCGCTCAAGCCGGACGATCCGGAAATGCTCGGTAATCTCGCACTCGCGCTCCTGGCGGTGGGCCGCTTCGACGAGGCGGAGGCCGCCTGCGGTCGGGCGCTGGCGCTCGATCCGATGAACGCCGATGCGACATCGAACCTCGCCTTCGTCTATCGCGAGCGCGGCGAGATCGATCGCGCCATCGCGATCTGGCGTGGCCTGCTCGCGCGCGAACCCGATCATGCCGGTGCGCGCAGCAGCCTCGCGCTCGGGCTTTTGGCGAAAGGCGCGTTCGAGGAAGGCTGGCGCGATTATGAGTGGCGCTTCCGCACCGACACGCTGGCGGCCGCCTTGCGCGATTATACGCAACCGATCTGGGACGGGCGCCGGCTCGCCGGAAGGACATTGTTGCTCGATGCGGAGCAGGGGATCGGCGATGCGATCCAGTTCCTTCGCTATGCCGGACCGCTCGCCGCCGATGGTGCGCGCATCGTTGCCGAAGCACCGCGCAAGCTGCATCGGCTGCTGCGCAGCCTGCCCGGGATCGCAATCCTGATCGATCCGTCCGATCCGCGCCCCGAATTCGATCTGCACGCGCCGCTGATGAGCCTGCCGCATCTCTGCGCAACAACTCTCGATACGATTCCCGATGCCATTCCCTATCTCGCGGCCGAGCCCGATCTCGTGGCGCGCTGGCGCGAGCGCCTGGCCGTACTGCCGCGCCCGTGGATCGGGCTCTGCTGGCAGGGCAATCCGTTACATCGCGGCGATCGATGGCGTTCCTTGCCGCTTGCGGCGCTTGCACCGCTTGCCGCGCACACCGCCGGCACTTTCATCGGCCTGCAGAAAGGGCCGGGCAGCGAACAGATCGCCGGCTCGCCGTTCGGTGCGCGGCTGATCGACTGGAGCGGCGAGATCGATACCGGCCCCGATGCGCTGGTCGATACCGCCGCGATCATGACCAGTCTCGATCGCATCGTGACCGTCGATACCGCAATCGCGCATCTGGCCGGCGCCCTCGCGCGGCCGACATCGTTGCTGCTCAGCCATGTGCCCGATTTCCGCTGGCTGCTCGATCGCGCGGACTCGCCCTGGTATCCGACGATGCGGCTCTATCGCCAGCAGCGTCGCGGCGACTGGGCGCCCGTCGTCGCAGCCATAGGCTCCAGCCTGGAGCGCAACGATGCCGCTTGAACCGGCATCCGTACCGGCCACGTTGTTCGACGAGGCGGTCGCACGGCATCGCGCCGGTCGCGATGCCGAAGCGCTCAAATGTTGCGATGCGATTCTCGCCTCCGAACCCGATCGCAGCGATGCCTGGCGGCTGAAGGCGGTCCTGCTCTCGCGGCTGGCCGATACAGAAGGTGCCTGCGCGGCACTCGGCGAGGCCATCGCCCTCGATCCGGCCGATCCGGATCTTCGTTTCCAGCAGGCCGGCCTGCTGATCCATCTCGGACGAAAGCCAGATGCGATTGCGGCACTCGATGCGCTGCTCGCGCACACACCCGACCATCGGGACGCGCTGAAACTCGTCGCCTCGCTCAGGCGCGAAAGCGGCGACATTGCGGGTGCCATCGTCGCCGGTGAAGCGCTGATCAAATTGCGCTCGCAGGATGCCGCTTCCTGGTCGTCGCTTGCCTGGAGCTATCGCCTCGCGCTCGACTGGCCGCGTGCCGAGGCGACGTCGCGCCGTGCCGCCGCACTCGATCCGCAATCGGCGAGCGCACAAATCCATCATGCCATCGCGCTCGTCATGGTCGGCGATCCCGCAGCCGGGCTGGCCGTCGCCGACCGGGCACGCGCCCTCGATCCCGGCAACGTCGACGCCGAGGATGCGCGCGCCGCGGCCTTGCGCGATCTCGGCCGCATCGACGAAGCGCTGCAGTCGGTTGCGCGCACGCTCGCCATCGATCCGGCGCATCGCGGCGCGCTGCTGCGGAAAGGTCTTCTGCTGCACGACCAAGGCGATCCGGTGGCCGCCTGCGCTGCCTATGATGAACTTCTCGCGCTCGACCCCGATCATGTCGATGCGCACTGGAATCGCGGTGCGGCCTTGCTTGCCGGCGGGCGGCTCGAAGAAGGGTTCGCCGAGTATGAATGGCGCATCCGCTCTCCCTTGTTCTATCGCGGCAGGCCGCGTCACAAGCAGCCGCGCTGGGACGGATCGTCACTGGCGGGTCGCGCGATCCTGATCCATGCCGAGCAGGGGTTCGGCGATGCGATCCAGTTTTTGCGCTATCTGCCTTTGGTCGCGACGCAGACCGACAAGATCTGGGTCGAAATGCAGCCGCCGCTGGAGCGACTGGTGACCGAGAGCAATCTCGCCGGCGCCGTTTTCGCAACCGGCGACGCGCTGCCCGATTTCGATTGTCGCGCCTCCCTGTTCAGCCTGCCGCATCTGACCGGCGCGATGCCCGGCGATCCGCGCCTCCCGATGCCCTATCTCAAGGCCGATCCAACAAGGGTCGGACAATGGCGCGCGCGCGTCGATTCTTTGCCGCAACCGCGCATCGGTCTCTGCTGGCGTGGCAACCCCTCTCACACGCGCGATCGCGACCGGTCTTTGACGCTCGATGCGCTGCGCCCGCTGTTCGATCTCGCTGCCGCCTTTGTCAGTTTGCAGCGTGCGGATGCGTCGCCCGAAATCGCGGCCGCCGGCCTCGCCGCGCGGATTACCGACTGGTCGTCGGACATGGATCGCGACGGCGCGTTCCTCGATACCGCAGCCTTGATGATGTCGCTCGATCTCGTCGTCACCGTCGATACCGCGATCGCGCATCTTGCCGGCGCGCTCGGCCGCCCGACGCTCCTCCTCTTGCACCGCAATCCGGATTTCCGCTGGATGCTGGGCCGCGCCGACACGCCCTGGTATCCTGCGCTCACCTTGCTGCGGCAGACGCGGCCGGGCGACTGGGGCGGCCCGGTCGCTGCCGCTGCCGCGACGATCTCGCGTCTGGTGACGCATGGCTGAGGATCCCAAACCCGGCGGCCCCAAGTCCCTTGGCCCCAAACGCATCGATCCCGAGGCGGATTTCACCGCCGCGGTCGAGCATTACCAGAACGGTCGCTTGACCGAAGCGCGCCATCTGGCCGAGCGCGTGGTTTCCCATGTGCCGAACCATTCCGCCGCCTGGCATCTGCTCGGCGTCCTGCATTCCGCAACCGGCAACCAGGCGAACGCACGCCTCGCACTCGAAAAGGCGGTCAGGAGCAATCCGCAGGATTCGGGCGCAGCCTATAATTTTGCTACCTTGCTTTCGCAGCTCGGCGAACATAAAGAGGCGGCCGATAATTTCCGCCGCTCGTTGCTCTATCAGCCCGACAATCATCAGGCGCGATTGGGTTTCGCACAATCTTTGCGCCGCGCCGGTCGGGCGCGTCCCGCGATTGCGGAGTTTCGCCGGCTGCTCGAGGCCGATCCCAACCAGCTTGTCGCCGCGCTCGAACTCGCCGACATGCTGGTGACGGCCGAACTGCCCGATCAGGCGGTCGACGTGCTCGATACCGCGCGCGCCGCGCATCCCGGCAATCCGACATTACTCAAAGCTTTGGTCGCGATCCAGAAGCGGCTCGGCCGTCTCGAACAGGCCGAGGACACCGCGATGGCGCTGAAGGTGCAGCGGCCCGACGATCCCGAGGTGCTGGCGCTGCTCGGCGGCATCCTGCGCGATCGCGGTCGATCGCGCGAGGCGATCGCTTATTGCGGCGAAGCGATCCGTCGCGCGCCCAACAGTGTCGACGGTCATCTCAATCTCGCCGCCGCCTTGTTCGATGTCGGCGAATTCGACGGCGCCATCGTCTGCTACAGCAAGGTGCTCGATCTGGCGCCGAACTCCGCCGACGCGATGGCGTTTCTGGGCGCGACGCGACAGGTGCAGGGTCAGCTCGGTGCCGCGATCCGTCTGCTGCGCAAGGCGATCGCGATGCGCCCGGAGGATCCGCTCACGCATTTCAATCTGTCGATGGCCTTGCTGTCGGTCGGCCGCTATCGCGAAGGCTGGCGCGAATATGAATGGCGCTGGAAGACCGATCGCTTCCGCCGCGAGCGACACAGTTTTCGCGAACCGCTCTGGGACGGCAGCGATCTGACTGGCCGGCGTCTTCTGGTCTGGACCGAGCAGGGCTTCGGCGATGCGATGCAGTTCCTGCGCTACGTGCCCGTGCTCGCGGCGCAAGGTGTCAATGTCGCTCTCGAAATCCAGCCCGAACTGAAACGATTGGTGCGCGGCGTCGACGGCGTCGAGATTCTGGCCGCGCGCGGTGAAAAACTGCCGCGCTTCGATTGTCATGTCCCGCTGATGAGCCTGCCGCATCTCTGCGGCACGGCGTTCACCAGCGTGCCAGCCTGGATTCCCTATCTGAAGGCGGAACGCGCGCGCATGGCCCTTTGGCGCGAGCGCCTCGCGTCGTTGCCCGGCTTCCGCATCGGGTTCTGCTGGCAGGGTTCGATCCGGCATCGGGCGAATCATCTGCGCTCGCTCGAATTCGCAAACCTGTCGCCGCTGCTCGATCTGCCGGGCGTCTCCGCAGTCAATCTCCAGAAAGGGCCCGGCCGCGAACAGATCGCCGAATCGGGGCTGGCCGATCGCCTGACCGACTGGACCGGCGAGATGGACGGACCGGGCGAAGCCTTCTGCGACACGGCGGCTGTCATCTGCGGGCTCGATCTCGTCATCACCGTCGATACCGCGATCGCGCATCTCGCCGGTGCGCTCGGCCGCCCCGTCTGGCTGCTGCTCGGATCGGCGCCCGATTTCCGCTGGCTCCTGACCCGCGAGGACAGCCCCTGGTATCCGACCCTGCGCATCTTCCGTCAGGAAAAGCAGGGCCAGTGGGGCCCCGTCATCGACCGGGTTCGCACGGCGCTCACGCGCCGCATCGAAGGTGGCTGGTAACGGGGCCGAGCTTCCGCCGTTCCGCCGCTTCGGCTAGGGTCCGCGAGAAACACACGCTTATAGGATCGTTATGGAAATCCGCGTCCCGATCTCCGTTGGCGAACTGGTCGACAAGCTCACCATTCTCGACATCAAGGCCGAGCGCATTGCCGATCCGGCCAAGCACGCCAATGTCGTGCGCGAGCAGATTTTGTTGCGCGCGACTGTGACGCAAAGCGTGCCGCCGTCGGCTGAGTTGGACGCGCTGACCTTGGACCTCAGATCGGTCAACGAGGCGCTCTGGGTGATCGAGGACGAGATTCGCGATCTCGAACGCGCGCGGGATTTCGGCGCGCGTTTCATCGAGCTCGCCCGCGCGGTCTATATCACCAACGACCGCCGCGCCGCGCTCAAGAAGGACATCAACCTGCTGGTCGGCTCCGACATCGTCGAGGAAAAGAGCTACAGGCCTTATTGAGCGAATGCGAAACAGGAAAGGGGAAAACCCTCGCCCCGAAGCGAAGGTCGGCCGCGACCGATCGCAGCGCGGGGGAGAGGGTAGGATGAGGGGGATTCTCACCACGGAGACACAGAGGAAAACGAGAGGATCGCTTCTCTGCGATCTCTGTGTCTCTGTGGTAAAAAATTCTTTGTTGCGCTTCGCCCATGCATACCAGGGAAAACGAGGAACGTTTCGTCTCTCTAACTCTCTCGTGTCTCTGTGGTGATTTCTTCTGAAATTCGCTACGTCGCCATCGCGTAGAACTCGAAATCGCGCGCGAAGCGCTGCTCGACCAGCCGCGTAAGCTTCGCATTGAACAACGAAGCAACCGTCGCCTCCGGCGGACGGAAGCCGGACTTGGGGCGCATCATCTGGCCCGGCCAGGCGATGCCGAGCGGGGCCAGCACCTCGCGCAATCCCTCCTCGAGGCGGTCGTAGCGGATCAGGCGGTCGACCGCGAGCCGGCCGTCGATCGTATAGCGCTGCCAGTTCGGCGTCGGCTCGAAGCTTGCGACGAATTCGGCGAAGCTTTGTTCGCGCTGCTTGCCGAGCCAGAAATAATAAGAGATCAGTTTTTCGCGCGGGTCGCGTTCGACCGCAAACTTGAAATAGCTGTCGAAGATCCGTGCGCCCGCATGCTGGCGGATCTGCGCCGCCGGCATGTGGTTATAGAAGAAGCTGCGCTGGCGCATCGGGTAGCCCTTGCTCTTCAGCCGCGCTTCCTGCGCCTCGAGGTCCGCTTCCGGTTCGAAGGCGGATTCGAGCGTGATGAAATTGCGCGCGGCGATCCCGTCGCGGAGGCGCACCGATTCGTCGGTCGCATGGATCGGCGTCACGATGTCGAGCGGCCCGCAGAAACCCGCGAGCGCCATCTCGACCGCGGTCGAGCCGGTCTTCTCGGTCTTGAGGAAGATGAAGCGCCAGTCGTGCGAGAGGATCATGGGCAGTTCCTGGGGATGTTCCGGGGGATGGCTGCGGAAAAACCCGGCGGCCGGCGCCCGGCCTTGCCGCGGACCTTGCCTCCGCCGCGCCCGCCATCCTAAAGAAGCCGCGCGCGAGGAAAAAGGCGAACCCGCCGAGCGGTCCCTGGCGCGCGAGACGGATAGGACAGAGGATGACGGACGAGCGGCGCTGGCAGTTCTGGATCGATCGCGGTGGCACCTTTACCGATATCGTCGCCCGGCGGCCCGACGGCTCGCTTCTCGTTCACAAGCTTTTGTCCGAGAACAAGGAGCGCTATCGCGATGCGGCGGTCGCCGGCATCCGCGAGCTGCTCGGTATCGCGCCCGGTGCTGAAATTCCGCCGGTGGTCGAGGCGGTCAAGATGGGCACCACCGTCGCGACCAACGCGCTGCTCGAACGCAAGGGCGACCGGGTGCTTCTGGTCGTCACAAGCGGTTTCGCCGATGCGCTGCGCATCGCCTACCAGAACCGGCCGGAGATTTTCGCGCGCCACATCGTCCTGCCCGAGATGCTCTACGAGCGTGTGCTCGAAGTGGACGAGCGGGTGATGGCCGACGGCACATTGCTGACCGCGCTCGACGAGGCACCGGCCCGCATTGGCATGAAGGCCGCGTTCGATGCCGGCATCCGCGCGATCGCGATCCTGCTGATGCACGGCTATCGCTACACCGCGCACGAGAAGCGTCTTGCCGCCATTGCGCGCGAGATCGGCTTCACCCAGATTTCAGTCAGCCACGAGGTGAGCCCGCTGATGAAGCTGGTGAGCCGCGGCGACACGACCGTCGTCGATGCCTATGTCTCCCCGATCCTGCGCCGCTATGTCGATCTGGTGGCGTCCGAGCTCGGCGACCGCACGCGGCTCATGTTCATGCAGTCGAACGGCGGTCTCGCCGACGCGCGCAATTTCCAGGGCAAGGATTCGATCCTCTCCGGTCCGGCCGGCGGCATCGTCGGCGCGGTCGAAACGGCGAAGCGCGCCGGCTTCGGCCAGATCATCGGGTTCGACATGGGCGGCACCTCGACCGACGTGTCGCATTACAACGGCGAGTACGAACGCGCCTTCAACACGCTGGTCGCCGGCGTCCGCATGCGCGCGCCGATGATGCAGATCCATACCGTCGCCGCCGGCGGCGGCTCGATCCTGCATTTCGACGGCAGCCGCTTCCGCGTCGGCCCGGACAGTGCCGGTGCCGATCCGGGACCGGCCTGCTATCGCCGCGGCGGCCCGCTCACCGTGACCGATGCGAACGTGATGCTCGGCCGCATCCAGCCCGATTTCTTCCCGGCGGTCTTCGGCCCGAATGCCGACCAGCCCATCGATGTCGATATCGTGCGCCGGCGTTTCGCCGAGCTCGCCGCGCAGATCTCGGACGCGACGGGAACCGAACGCACGCCCGAAGCGGTCGCCGAGGGCTTCCTCATGATCGCCGTCGAGAACATGGCGAACGCGATCAAGGAAATCTCGATCCAGCGCGGCTACGACGTGACGCGCTACACCTTGACCTGCTTCGGCGGGGCCGGCGGGCAGCATGCCTGCGCCGTTGCCGATGCGCTCGGCATGACCTCGATCTTCCTGCATCCCTTCGCCGGCGTGCTCTCGGCCTATGGCATGGGCCTCGCCGACGTGCGCGTGCTGAAAGAGGGCGCCGTCGAGGCGCGGCTCGAATCCGGTGCGATCGCCGGCCTGCGCGAACAGCTAACCGCGCTCGAAGCAACCGCGCGCGGCGAAATCGCAAGCCAGGGCATCGCCGCGGCGCATATCGACACCGTGCCGCGCATCCATCTTCGCTACGAGGGCACCGACGCACCGCTGGTCGTCTCCTTCGGCGATCTCGACACGATCGTCGCCGGCTTCGAAACCGCGCACCGCCAGCGCTACGGCTTTATCGTCCCGGAGAAGGCGCTGATCGTCGAAGCGATCTCGGTCGAACTGATCGGTCATACGGGAGAAGGCGACGATGCGGAAATTCCCCTCCCCTTGCCGCGGTCGGCCGGGGCAGACCGCGGCGTGCGGGAGGGGGCAGGGGGAAGGGGCGGTGCCGAACCGCTCACGGCCCGCGCCTCCGTCGCGATGCATATCGCCGATGCGCAGGGGCCCGGGGGGCGCGATACGCCGCTCTACGACCGCGCCGATCTCGCATCCAGCGACAGGATCGACGGGCCGGCGATCATCGTCGAGCCGACCGGCACCAACGTGATCGAACCGGGCTGGCGCGCCGAACGCGACGAACGCGGCCATCTCCTGCTCACGCGAATCGTGCCGCTCGAGCGCCGCGTCGCCATCGGCACAAGCGTCGATCCGATCATGCTCGAGGTCTTCAACAATCTCTTCATGTCGATCGCCGAACAGATGGGCGCCACGCTCGAGAACACGTCGCACTCGGTCAACATCAAGGAGCGGCTCGATTTCTCCTGCGCGCTGTTCGACAGCGAGGGCCAGCTCATCGCCAACGCACCGCATATGCCGGTGCATCTGGGCTCGATGGGCGAGAGCGTGCAGACGATCATCCGCGCGCGTGCTGCGACGATGCAGCCGGGCGACGTGTTCGTACTGAATGCGCCCTATAACGGCGGCACGCATCTGCCAGACATCACCGTCATCACGCCGGTGTTTGCGCGGGATGCGGGGTCGGACGCTGCAACACCAAACCCCGTCCTCTTCTACGTCGCCTCGCGCGGGCATCACGCCGATATCGGCGGCACCACGCCGGGCTCGATGCCGGCCACCAGCCGCGTCGTCGAGGAAGAGGGCGTGCTGATCGACAACTTTGTTTTGGTCGAACAGGGTCGCTTCCGCGAGACCGAGCTGCGCGCGCTGCTGGCATCCGGCCGATATCCCGCGCGCAATCCCGACCAGAACGTCGCCGACATGGGCGCGCAGATCGCGGCCAACGCGCGCGGCGTGCAGGAACTGCGCCGCATGGTCGCCCAGTTCGGGCTCGACGTGGTCGCGGCCTATATGGGCCATGTCCAGGACAATGCCGAGGAACAGGTGCGCCGCGTGCTCGACGTCATGCGCGACGGGCGTTTCGTCTACGAAATGGATGACGGCGCGAAGATCGCGGTCGCCGTTTCGGTCGATCGTGCGAACCGTTCGGCCAAAGTCGATTTCACCGGCACCAGCGCCCAGCTTGCGACCAATTTCAACGCGCCCTCGGCCGTCTGTCGCGCGGCCGTGCTCTATGTCTTCCGCACCTTGGTCGACGACGACATTCCGATGAACGAGGGCTGCCTCAAGCCGCTCGAGATAGTCATTCCCGAGGGCTCGATGCTGAAGCCGGCTTATCCCGCCGCCGTCGTGGCCGGCAATGTCGAGACCTCGCAATGCATCACCGATGCGCTCTACGGCGCGCTCGGCGTGATGGGTGCCTCGCAGGGCACGATGAACAATCTCACCTTCGGCAACGCGCGCTATCAGTATTACGAGACGATCTGCGGCGGCTCGGGCGCCGGCGCCAGTTTCGACGGCTGCGATGCGGTGCACACGCACATGACCAACTCGCGTCTGACCGATCCCGAAGTGCTCGAATGGCGCTTCCCGATCCTGCTCGAAAGCTTCGCGATCCGGCATGGCTCGGGCGGCAACGGCGCGCATCGCGGCGGCGACGGTGCGATCCGGCGTCTGCGCTTCCTGGAGGCGATGACGGCGTCGATCCTCTCCGGCCACCGTCGCGTGCCGCCTTACGGCATGGCGGGCGGCGAGCCGGGCAAGGTCGGGCGCAACCATGTGGAACGCACCGACGGCACGATCGACGAACTCGGGCCCACGGCCGAAACGCCGATGAACCCGGGCGACGTGTTCGTCATCGAAACGCCCGGCGGCGGGGGATATGGGCGCGCCGCGTCACGCAAGGAGGCGGCGGAGTGACGCGAGTGTTACTTTCGCGGCGATATACGCGGGGTTTTCGATTTCTTGGGCTTTTGAGATTGAAGAAATAAAGGGTCGTCCTGCGGATGAGGCCCGTGCGTTTTCTTCGATCGCGGAAGTGTGGCGTCGATCTCCTGCCAAAGCTGTTCGGTACGAAGGGCAATAGAATCCACGTCGGCGAGAATTTCTTTTAGTCGGTTCGGAGGCATAGGGGCACCTTCCGGCATGAGCCGCTTGGTTCTATAGCCGCTTCTGGGCTTATCCCATTTGCCTGATGTAATTTGCAGCCGATAAAAATCTTCAGTGTCCAGCTTTACCCATATGCCATGAGCAATTTTGTCCCGCCAATCATTTACCGGCGCGATATCGGTTTTTAACTTGGTTAAGTTGATCTTGATCTCGATTTTCGAGAGTAATGCGAGATCAGCGATAGTCGCGACCAAATCCTTTGCTCGGGGGGCGCGAACGGCCACCCTGCCGCGTTTCGGATCTATATCCAGAAGCCGATAGACGATTTGTCGAAACCGCCATTCGACATATGCCCAGTGAGATATGATCGTCCCAATTTCCTGCGTATATGCCGCGGGCAATTTGATCGCTATTGGGGCAATCGACATGGTGACGTTCCCTAAAATGACCGAGCCAAAATCCGAGTAAATTGTCTTTGGCGACGATTAAGCGTTGGTGATGCCCGCTTTCGGATGGCGACGGACAATCCACCCTCACCCCTCCACTCTCCCCTCCACCTCCGGCACGCTGCGGAAGCCGATCGCGATGCGGTTCCAGCCGTTGATGACCACGATCGCCATCGTCAGCTTCATCATCTCTTCTTCCGAAAACTCCTTGCGCGCCTGTTCGTAGACATCGTCCGGCGCGCCGGTCTCCGCGATGAGCGTCAGCGCCTCGGTCCAGGCGAGCGCCGCCTGCTCGCGCTTCGTATAGAGCGGCGCCTCGCGCCATGCGCTCAGGAGATAGATGCGCTCCTCGCTCTCGCCGGCCTTGCGCGCATCGACCGTGTGCAGCTTCAGGCAATAGGCGCAGCCGTTGATCTGCGAGGCGCGAATCTTGACCAGCTCGAGCAGCGAAAATTCGAGCCCGCATTTCTCGACATAGTCCTGCAGCTTGAGCATCGTCTTGTAGGCATCCGGTGCTGCCTTGACATAGTTCATGCGCTCTTTCATCGGGCCCTCATGTTCATCGCAGTATTGAACGACGCGGCGGCAATGCCGGCGCGGCTGCTGGGTTCTGCTTTGGTCACGGTCCGTTGCAACGGCTTCCGGCCGCGCAACGGTTCCGCGCGCGAGCGCCGGATCAGCGCTTGCCGTCGAGCTCGAACGAGATCTTCGCGTTCACGCGATAGCTGACGATCTTGTTCTTCTCGACCGTGGCCGATTGTTCCTGGATCCAGATCGAGCGGATGCCGCGCACCGTTTTCGAGGCGTTCTTGATGGCGGTCTGCGCCGCGTCGTCCCAGCTCTTGTTGGATTCGGCGAGTACTTCGATGACCTTGAGCATGGTCCTGATCTCCCGTGGTTCGTGCCAATGCGCCGGCGCGGCACCAGGAGGGTTCCCGGTGCCGGCGCCAGCCGGCAGCAACGACGCTAGCATGTCGGTGATTTGCGGGCTATTCGGCGCGGCGTTACGGTACCGCAATGCCGAGCCGCATAGAAACCATCGCCGTGCTGATCGATTCCCGGCTCAAGATGACGCGGGGTGCGTTCCTGCGCCGCATCGTCGAGGATTTCTGGCGGGGAAAAGGGCGCCGGGTGAAAGTGCATGCGCCTTACGAGAAGGCGCCCGCGGGCGTCGACGCTGCCATCGTGCATGTCGATCTCACGCACATCCCGCCGGTGTTCGGCGAATGCGCCGCGCTTTATCCGGTCGCGCTCAACGGGCAGGTGCGCGACATCTCGAAGCGCCGCATCTGCACCACGCTCGTCGGTCCCGACGATTCCTATGTGGGGCCGGTGATGGTCAAGACCGACCTCAATCATCGCGGCAAGATCGAACAGCGCTTTCGGGGTTACGTGCCGCCGGATCTGAGCTGGGTTCTGCCGACCGGCGCCTATCGCGTGTTCGACCGCAAGCGCGACGTGCCGTCGCGAGTCTGGTCCGAACCGGCTCTGGTGGTCCAGCGTCTGCATGTGCAGCGCATCGGCGATCGCTATCAGTTGAACCAGTGGTTCTTCCTCGGCGATCGCGACATCGTTTCGGTCTGGGAAGGCAGCGAGCCCTATGTGAAGCGCGAGACCGTTCTCCATCGCCCGCCTTTCTCCTACGAGGTGCCGGATGCGATCCGGCGTCGCCGCGCCGAGCTTGGCTTCGATTACGGCAAGTTCGACTACGTGATCGAGGACGGCGAGGCCGTGCTGCTCGATGCCAACATGACGCCCGACAATGGCGGCGCGATCGACAACGAGCGCTGCGCCATCATCTGCGAGACGCTGGCCGCCGGCATCGACGCCTTCGCCCGATAGCGCGGGGCAAGGGCGCAGGGGTCCAACTGACTCCTCGATTTGTCTTGACATTATTTGCGTAATATGCGGTAATACCGCCGTCCGTTGGGCATACGAAATCGAGGAAACGGGCGCGTCATGACCGCCCGCCTTGCGTAAGCCCGATTTTCGCTGCACGGCTGAGCCGTGCCATTCCCGAATGGCTCCCCCGGTCGGGGAGCCGCCCCGATCGCGGAACCTCGCCCCGACCTGAAGTCCGGAAGGGGCGGTGACCGGGCCGCGGACCCTGCACAGAGGGACCGCGCAACCAAGGACCTGAAGGGCACGGAGGCCCGGGGGATGGATCCGCCAGAACGGGTGCAAGTCGCGGCTCCGGACGCGCGAACCGCCAGGCCCTGAAAGCCTGGCACCCCTGTGAAGTCCCCGGTACCCGTCGCACATCGTGCTTGGGTCCGCGGCACCGGATGGCGCGGCTCTGCCGTGCAGCGAGTCACAACGGACAAAGTCGGACGACGAACAGCATCGGAGGGACATTAATGCGATAGGATGCAATTCCATCTTCCAGCCGGGCCGCCGCGCGAACCGCATGCACGATCTTCTCCTCGAAACGCTCGGCAGCCTCAGCCCCTGGGCGATGGTCTATGCCGGTGTCGTCGTGTTCATGGGCGGCGTGCTGCGCGGCTATACCGGCTTCGGTTTCGCACTTGCTGTCGTGCCGCTCTTGAGCCTGATCCTCTCGCCGGCCGAAATCGTGCCGGCGGTGGTCGCGATCGGCATTCCCGCCGGCCTGCTGCTGATCGGCAAGATCGCCCGCCTCGCCGACTGGCGTTCGACGATCACGCTGGCGCTCGGTGCGATCCCCGGTTTGCCGATCGGCGTGTTCGCGCTCGCAAATCTTTCGGCGGATGTTATGCGCGCGATCATCGGGTTGATCGTGCTGGTCGCGGTGTTCCTGCTCTGGCGCGGGTTTCGTTTCGCGGCACCGCCGCCGCGCCGCGCGCGGCTGGGCCTCGGTTTTCTCGCCGGCATGATCAACGGTGCTACCGCGATGGGCGGCCCGCCGGTCATCATCTATTACCTCGCGCTGCCGGGCGAGGTCGCGATCGGCCGCGCGTCGATCCTGGTGTTCTTCTTCTTTCTCTCGATCGCAACGACGACCAGCGCCGGCATTGCCGGCCTTCTGACGCCGCGCGTGCTGGTCTGGGCGGCGCTGATGCTGCCCTGCTTTTTCGCCGGAAGCTGGCTCGGCGATCGCGGCTTCGACAAGACCGGCGCCGGCACCTATCGCCGCATCGCGATGATTGCGCTTGCGATGGTCGCGGTCGTCGCGATTGTGCGCGCCGCCACCGGCCTCGTCGATTTCTGATCCGTCAGCAGCGGATGGCGCTCACGCGCCGCCGCTCATCCGCCGCGGGGACGGATCAGACCGATGATAGCGCCGGCCACCACGAGCGCCGCCAGGGCTTCGCTGCCGTCGATGATGGTCAGCATCGTGTCGCGCCCGGCCCATACATTGGGAATCGCATGCATCGGCAGCGCCAGCAGCAGCCACAACAGAAAGCCCCATTTTATGCCTTCGCCGAACCCGCCGACCGCACCGCGATTGACGATCAGCGACAGCAGGATCGCGATCGCAAGCGCCGACAGAACCGACACGATTATCGGTGCGGTCATGCTGCCCGGTGCGCCGGCCGCTTCGGGCGGCATGCCGACCGCGGCCATCCATTCGGCCTGGAACAGGAAGCCGTACCAGAGGAACCCGATCGCCATCTGCGCGACGATTGCAAGCAGGACGGCAAACCAGTTGATGCGCGCAGTCATGGGAATTCTCCATCCACCCTTCGATGGCAGGAAGCTTGGAATTAATCCCCGCTGGCGAGAAGTAAATTCGCCGTGTGCCGCGCGATCACCTGTTCTTCGTCGGTTGGCACGACATAACATTTGACGCGGGCCTCGGCGGCCGAGATATCCGGCGCGTTCAGCTGGTTGGCGGCCGGGTCGATCGCAAGGCCGAGCCATTCCAGATCGCGGGCGACCGCGGCGCGCACCGCCGCCGCGTTCTCGCCGATGCCCCCGGTGAAGGCGAGGGCATCGATGCCGCCCAGGGCGGCGGCCAGCGATCCGGTCTCGCGCACGATCCGATAACAGAAGAAATCGACCGCTTCTTTCGCCGCCGGTTCGTCGCTCGAAAGCAGCGTCTTCATGTCGGCGCTGATGCCGGACGTTCCAAGCAGGCCGGAGCGGTTATAGAGCAGATCCTCGATCGCGGCGGCATCCATGCCGCTGCGCATCAGATGGATCAGCGCGCCGGGATCGATCGAACCCGAACGCGTCGCCATTGCAAGCCCGTCGAGCGTCGAAAACCCCATCGTGGTCGCAATGCTCTTTCCATCGCGGATCGCGCACATCGAACAGCCATTGCCGAGATGCGCGACCATCAGACGCGCGGGCAGCTTGCCTTCGGCGCGCAGCCGCCCGGTCACATAGTCATAGGAAAGGCCGTGAAACCCGTAGCGCCGCAGCCCCTGCGCCTCGTATTCGCGCGGCAGGCCAAGCCGCGTCGCGAGCGCGGGTTGCGTTGCGTGAAACGCCGTATCGAAACAGGCAACCTGTTTGAGGTCCGGCCGCTGCGCAGCGAGTGCACGAATCGCGGCAAGATTATGCGGCTGGTGATGCGGCGCGAGCGGCGCGAAGGCGGTCAACCGTTCGATCGTCGCCGCGTCGAGCAGAGCGGGCGCCGCGAACGCGCCACCGCCATGCACGACGCGATGGCCGATGCCCACGATACCTTCGTCGAGTTTCGTCGCGGCCAGCCAGTCGAGCAAAGCCGCGATCGCGCCCTGATGATCGCGCACCGAAGCGAGATTGGGTGCTGTCGGTTGTGACAGCGCCGCCCCGATCGGGGTGAAGGTGAACATCGCGTCGCGTCCGATGCCGGCGATCTGGCCGCGCAACAATGCGATCGGTTCGCGCACCGCGATCTCGTAGACCGCGAACTTCACGCTCGACGATCCGGCATTGAGAATGAGCAGGCGGGCGGTCATAGGCGATGATTGTGGCCTATCTTGCAAACATCGCGAGATATCGACGATGGTGAACTGTGCACGATTCTCACCACAGAGGCACAGAGAGCAACGAGGCTAGGTGTCCTCTGTGTCTCTGTGGTGAATCGGTTCAAGGTTTTGCCGTTTGTCTGTTACGCCACCGTGTAGTCCGCATACTTCTTCAGCATGCGCTTCGGCTTCTTCAGCGCGTCGCGGCGGAACGGATCGCCGAGTTCTTCCGTCGCCATGATCTCGATGATCGTCGGCTTGTTCGACGAGGTCGCCTGTTTCAGCGCATCGCCGATCTGGTCCGGCGCATCGACCTTGATGCCCTCGGCGCCCATTGCCCGCGCGATCCCGGCGAAGCTCGGGTTCTGCAGGTTCGTGCCGAGATAGCGATCGTTGTAGAAGTCGATCTGGTTCTTCTTCTCCGCGCCCCACTGGCCATTATTGAAGACGATCGCGGTCACCGGGATGTTCTCGCGCACGCAGGTCAGAGTCTCCTGCAGGCTCATGCCCCAGGCGCCGTCGCCGACATAGGCGACCGCCGGCCGGTCGGGTGCCGCAACCTTGGCGCCGATCGCCGTCGGGAAGGCATAGCCGCAATTGCCGAAGCTCATCGCCGCGAAGAAACTGCGCGGTTTCTCGAAGCGCAGATAGGAATTCGAGACCGAGCAGATATTGCCGATATCGGTCGTGACCATCGCGTTCTTCGGCATCGCCTTCTCAAGTTCGCGCAGCGCGCGGCGCGGCGCGATCGGCGAACCGGAATCCTGGCCCCATTTATTGAGCTCGGCTTCCCATTCGTCCTTCTGCTTCTTCACCTCGGCAAGGCGCGCATCCTTGTTGCCATGCGCCGCGATCTTCTCGTTCGAGGTCTGCAGCCGCTGCAGGATCTCGGCCGCCGCCGGTTTCGCATCGCCGCAGACGCCGACGGTGATCTGCTTCACGAGGCCGAGCATGCGGTGATCGACATCGACCTGGATGATCTTCGCGTTCTTCGGCCAGTATTCGATGCCGTGCTGCGGCAGGGTGCCGAAGGGTCCGAGCCGCGTGCCGAGTGCCAGCACCACGTCGGCCTGTGCGATGATTTTCATCGCGGCCTTCGAACCCTGATAGCCGAGCGGCCCGCACATCAGCGGGTGCGAGGCCGGGAACGAATCGTTGTGCAGATAGGAGGCGACGACCGGTGCTGCGAGATATTCCGCAAGCGCGATCGCCTCGGGCTGGCCGTCCGACATGATGACGCCGCCGCCGGCGACGATTACCGGGAACTTGGCGCCTGCCAGCGCCTTCGCCGCTTCGTCGAGCGACTTCGAGCCGCCGCCCGAGCGTTCGATGCGGTTCGGCTTCGGAATCTCGACGTCGATATCGCCGTAGAAGAGATCGCGCGGAATGTTGAGCTGGGTCGGCCCGCGCTCGGTCATCGCAAGATCGAAGCAGCGCGAGGTCAGTTCCGCCATGCGGTCCTGCCGCATCACATGCGCCTGGTATTTGGTGATCTTCGAGAAGATCGGCAGCTGTTCGGTTTCCTGGAACCCGCCATGACCGATCGTTGCGGTGCCGGTCTCGGGCGTGATGACCACAATCGGCGAATGCGCCCAATAGGCCGCCGCGACCGCGGTCACGAAATTGGTGATGCCGGGGCCGTTCTGCGCGATGCACACGCCGGGGCGGTTCGATACGCGCGAATAGCCGTCGGCCATGTGCCCGGCGCCCTGCTCGTGTGCGACCGAGATGAACCGGATGCCGGCGGCGGGGAAGATGTCGAGCGCATCCATATAGGCCGAGCCGACGATACCGAACACGTCGGTGACGCCGTGCGCGACGAGCGTTTCGACGAAGGCTTCGCTGGGCGTCATGCGGGTCATGGTCTTCGGAACTCCCTGGGTGAAATCTGGTGTCGATGCCGGCGCGATTGCGCCGGTCCGGCCCGATACGCGGCCGCTGGATGGCGGGCATCCTGTCACGGCCCCGCGCACGGCCGCAATCATGCGACTAGAGCGTCGCCGCGGCCCTCTCCGCCAGGTCCAGCAGCGGCGATTTCCGGGAGCCAGTTTTTGGGCCTGCGCTCACCCGCTGTTGCGGTGCGCCCGGATCACCTCGGCCAGCAATTTGATGCCGGGCTCGATCTTCTCGGTCGCGATCGAGGAAAAGCCGAGCCGGAAACATTGGCGCGGCGGATCGTCGTCGAGGAAATGCACGGCACCCGGTTCGATAACGATGCCCTTTGCAGCGGCCTCGATCGCGAGGCGGTCGGCATCGAGCCATGGCGGCCCCTCGACCCAGACCGCCGTGCCGCCGGTCGAACGCGGCGTGCGACAATCGGGCAGATGCAGCGCCAGCGCCTCGTGCAGTATTTGCCAGCGCTCCTTGAAGGTCTGGCTCAACTTGCGCAGCAGCGCATCGTGATGCCCGTCGGCGAGGAAGATCGCGATCGTGCGCTGATTGTTGGCCGGCGGATGGCGCAGCATCAGCCGCCGCATCGCGCGCGCCTCTTCGATCAGCGCTTTGGGTCCGACCAGATAGCCGAGCCGCAAACCCGGTGCGAGCGTCTTCGAGAGACTGGCGACAAACAGCACACGGCCATGGCGGTCGAGCGTCTTCAGCGCGGGATGCGGCAAGCCGATATGGCTGATCTCGCTTTCGTAATCGTCCTCGATGATCACGAAATCGTCGCGCTCGGCCCGCGCCAGCAATGCCTCGCGCCGGTCGAGCGTCATGGTCACGGTGGTCGGGAACTGATGGCTCGGCGTCACATAGACATAGTCGCATTGGCCGAGCCGTTCGTCGGGCACCAGCCCTTCTGCATCGGTATCGAGACCGATCAGTTCGCGCGCGCGCAAGGCGAAGATGTTGCGCGCATCGGCATAGCCCGGATTCTCGATGCCGACTCGCGTCCTCCCGTCGATCAACAGGCTCGCCATCAGATAGAGTGCGTGCTGCGCGCCGACGGTGACCAGGATCTCGCTCTCATGCGCCGCCACGCCGCGCCGTGGCAGCAGGCGCGTGCGTATCTGCTCGATCAGCAGCTTGTCGTCTTCGTTGAAGTGATCGCGGCTCCATTCTTTGACGGCATCGCGCGCGAGCGCCTGTCGAGAGCATTCACGCCAGGTCGCGATCGGAAACGCCGCGGGATCGATCTGGCCGTAGATAAACGGGTAGGGGTAATCCGCCCAGTTGCCCGGCTTCACGATGTTGCGCTGCCGGGTCGGCTTGAGGCGAAGGCGCCGCTCCCAGCCGTCGCCGGAATCGGGTGCCGCGCTTTTGACGGGCATCGGACTGGCCGGCGTCGCGGCATGGCCATTCATCACATCGTCGGCGACAAAAAAGCCGCGCCGCTCGGCCGAGACGAGGAAACCCTCGTTCACGAGTTCCTGATAGGCGAGTGCCGCAGTATTCCGCGCGATGCCGAGATTGGCGGAAAGCTGCCGGCAGGACGGCAACGGACTGCCCGGCCGGATCCGCCCTTCGAGAATGGCGTCGACCAGCTGGCGGCGCAGCTGCGCCTGCAGGGTCACGCCCGGTTCGGGTCGCAAATGGAACAGATGGTCGCGCAAGGGGCCGGCTGCTCCATGTTTTTTCGCGGCTTGCCCGCCGGGCCCGGCACCCCGAACCCTCTCCGCTGCGCTGCAAGAGCCGGTTGAAATCTCGTAACGAATCCGACACCGGGCTGCAACAACCCTGCGTTAAACAGGATCGCGGTCGCGATATTGCTTTGATGTGACACGCATACTACCGTTCCGCCCAGTGTCGGCCGGGCAAGAAAAACGGCAAACGGACGTTCGGGGGACCTGGGTCTTCCGTCACCCGTCGCCGCGGTTCCCGGCGGCACCTTTCAACAGGGAGCCCTTCAGCGATGACCCGCAAGATGAAAACGAATGCGACGTTGAACGCCGCCAGGCGTTTCAGCCGTCGCACGATCCTCAAGAGCGCCGCCGCCGGGACGGTGCTGGCAAGCGGACCGTTTATCGTCCGCGATGCCTTCTCGTCCTCCGGCGAGATCAACATTTTCTCCTGGTCGGACTATGTGCCGGATGAGCACAAGAACGATTTCGAGTCCCGCACCGGTATCAAGGTGAACTTCTCGGGCTACGGCTCGAACGAAGATCTGCTGGCGAAGATGCAGGCGACCAAGGGCCAGGGTTTCGACCTGATCAGCCCGACCGTCGACCGCGTCGGCCAGTGGAAGCCGCTCGGCCTGCTGCAGCCCTTCGACATGAACCGCGTACCGGTCGACCGCATCATTCCCGGCCTGCTCGCCGGTTCGGCCGAACTCTGGACCTGGGACGGTGGCCAGTATCACCTGCCCTGGACCTGGGGTACCGAGATGCTCGCCTGGCGGACCGACAAATGGTCGCGTGACTATGCCGATCTCTCCTATGGCGATCTCTGGGGCGATGATGTGAAGGGCAAGGTCATGGGCCGTCCGCATTCGATGATGGCGGGCATCGGCCTCTATCTCGACCATGCCGGCATCGTGCCCTCGAACGGCATGCAGGACGCGTACAAAGACGAAGCAAACATGCGGCGTATCTGGGAAGAGATCACGAAGTTCGCGATCGATCACAAGCCGCACGTCAAACAGTTCTGGAACGATGCCGACGCGCAGATCAACGGCTTCATGCAGAACGACGTCGTCCTCGGCCAGTGCTGGGACGGTCCGCCGGCCCGCCTCAAGAAAGAAGGCGAACCGGTCACGATGATGGCGCCGGTCGAAGGCGCGTTCACCTGGCTCGACGGTTGCGCCATTCCGATCGGGGCGACCAATCTCGACGCGGTTTACGCCTGGCTCGACTATGCGTTCGAAGCCGAAGTGGGTGGTCGCTGGGCCAACCTCACTGGCTACAACGTGGTCGGCGTCGGGGCCGCGGACTATCTCGACGAGGCTTCGAAGAAGCTGTTCGAAGAGACCTATCCGCAGGACACGCTCGACAATCGCCTGTGGTGGTGGCCGCCGGCAGAAGCCTGGTATCCGGAAATCCGCAACGAGTACGTCGACCGCTTCGTCGCGGCGTAACACTCGACAACGGAACGATCGCCGGCACCCCGATTTGCTCGGGGTGCCGGTATCGTTGCCGGCCGTTGCCCGCGAACAAAGTGGGCCCCGCGATCAAGAACGGGCGGCTGGAGACAGGGACAGAAAGCGGCTTTACGCATGAGTGCCGACGTCGAACTCGATCACGTCACCATCCGGTTTGGCGATTTTATTGCCGTCCGCGATGCGCATCTGAAAATCGAGGAAGGCGAGTTCTTCAGCTTTCTCGGGCCATCGGGCTGCGGCAAGACGACCATCCTGCGCACCATCTCCGGTTTTCTCGAGCCGACCGACGGCATGGTCCGCATCGGCGGCCGCGACATGGCCGGCATCGGCCCGAACAAGCGCCCGACCGCGCTGATCTTCCAGAATCTCGCGCTCTTTCCGCTGATGAGTGTAGCCGACAATATCGGTTTCGGCCTCGAAGTGCGTGGCGCCTCGCGCAGCGAGCGGCGCCGGCGCGCCGAAGAGCTGTTGAACCTCATCGCGCTGCCCGGCCAGGGCAACAAAATGGTGAGCGCCTTGTCCGGCGGCCAGAAGCAGCGCGTCGCGATCGCGCGCGCGCTCGCCGTCGAACCGGACGTGCTGTTGCTCGACGAACCCTTGTCGGCGCTCGATCTCAAGCTGCGCCAGCATATGCGCACCGAATTGCGCACGATCCAGCAGCGCGTCGGCATCACCTTTATCTACATCACGCACGACCAGGGCGAAGCGCTCACCATGTCGGATCGCGTTGCCGTGATGAGCGACGGCGTGATCCAGCAGATCGGGCGCGGCGCCGAGGTCTATAACAATCCGGCGACGTCGTTCGTCGCGTCGTTTGTCGGCGAGAACAATGCGTTCTTCGGCACGGTCATGCGGACGGCGGACGGCGAGGCCCAGCTCGATACCGTCTTCGGCCCGATGCGCGGCCGCAACAACCAGGGGCTCAAGGTCGGTGACAAGGCGGTGTTGTTCATCCGCCCCGAGGCGCTGCGCCTTGCCAATGGCAGCGGCACGGGCGATTGCACGCTCGAAAGCGATGTGATGACCAACGAACTCGAGGGCGCGATGGTCCATCTCCGCCTTGCGCGCAGCGAAGGCGGCAAGCCGATCACGCTCTCCCTCACCAATGACGGCAAGACGATCGCGGCCGAGCCGGGCAAGCGGGTCCGCGCCGAATTCGATCCGGCGCGCGCGGTCGCTCTGCCGCACGGGCCGCTGGCTGACGAATGATCGGGCGATGAATGATCCGTTCCTGATCGTTTCGGCCGTCGCCGTGCTGGCGACGGTGGCCATGGCCATGCGCGCGCTTGGCGTGTTCGGCGGCGGGCGCAGCGCGCTCGTGATGCGCAACGGTTCTGTCGTTTCGATTTACATCATCATCGCCGTCGCCTTCTGGGTGCTGGCGATGATCGTGCTGCCGCAGCTCTACATGGTGGATTTCTCGTTCCGGAACAATCTGCCGCCACCGCAGCAGGGCGGGCCGGACGATGTCTACACGCTCAAGAACTATCGGTATCTGATCTTCGGCGCGGAAGGCAGCACCGATTCGTTCAACCGCCTGCATCTGATGGTCTTCCTCAAGACCATAGCCTCGGCGATGTTCGTCACCTTCCTCGATTTCTGCCTCTGCTATCCGATCGCCTATTACATCGCGCAGTCGGCCAAAGGCGGTCATGCGCGGATGCTGTTCATCTGTCTGCTCGTGCCGTTCTGGGTGAACGAAATCCTGCGCGCTTTCGCCTTCCGCATCATCTTCGGTACCAGCGGCCTCCTGAATGCCGTGTTGATCGGCATCGGCATCCTGCCACCCGATGCGCCGATCGATTTTCTGCGCGCCGACGTGGCGCTCTATACCGGGCTTTCCTACGCCTACATCCTGATGATGGTGTTCCCGCTCTACAACGCAATCGAAAGCCTCGACCATAACCAGATCGAAGCGGCGCGCGATCTCGGCGCACCCTGGTGGCGGATTCATTGGCGGGTCGTGATGCCGCATGCCAAGCCGGGTATCGCTTCGGGCTGCGTCATGGTCTTCATGTTGGCGGCCGGCGCGCTCGCGACGCCGCAGATCCTGGGCGGGCCGTCGAGCCTCTGGTTCACCCAGGTCATCTACGATCAGTTCTTCCAGGGCTTCAACTGGCCGCGCGGCTCGGCCTACGCCTTCGTACTGCTCCTCTCCTGCGTTGTCTTCGTGATGTCGGCGCTAAAGGTCTTCAGGGTCAATCTCGGAGACATCGCCCGATGAGCGCGCGCAGCATCCTCAAGCTGATGGTCGGCTTCTATATCGGGCTCTTTTTCCTGTTTCTGTTCGGCCCGCTGATCATCATGGGCATCTCGGCCTTCAACGAGACCTCGTATCCGCAGGTCTGGCCGTTCGAGGGATTCACTTTCCACTGGTTCGGCGATTTTTTCACCGACGACATGATGGTGGGCGGCATCACCAACTCGATCTATATCGGGATTGGCGTGGTGTGCTTATCGGTGCCGCTCGGCCTCGCCGGTGCATTGCTGATGACCCAGGTCGGCCCGCGGCTGCGGCCGGTCTATTACACGATCGTGGTCTCGCCGGTGTTGACGCCGGGCGTCATCCTCGGCATTTCGACCCTGGTGTTCTGGGATCGCATCGGGATGGTGACCGGTGCGGGTTACGACACGATCTTCTATTCCGGTTTTTTCCTGACGATCCTCGGCCAGTCGACCTATATCTCGGCTTATTGCATGCTGGTGTTTCTCGCCCGGCTGCAGCGCTTCGACCAGACCCAGGAAGAGGCGGCCCTCGATCTCGGCGCCTCCAACGTGCAGGTGTTCCGCAAGATCCTGCTGCCGTTCCTCAAGCCGGCCATTCTTTCCTCGGCGGTGCTGGCATTCCTCTCGTCGTTCGAGAACTACAACACGACGCTCTTCACGATCCAGTCCGAGGCGACATTGACGACGGTGCTGGCGGGGCGCGTGCGCATGGGCACCGAACCCGATATCGCGGCGCTCGCGGTCGTCATCATTTCGGTGACGCTGCTGGGTGCGGTCGCCTACGAGATCGCCAAGCGGCGCGAGGCACGGCGCGAAAAGGCACAGATCGCCGCCGCCAAGAAGGCCGGCTTGCAGGATATCGGCTGGCAGCCGTCGGCGACGGAAACCGCCTGACGGCCACGCCGCGGGTTTCCGCTGGACCGATCGAAGCCGCTGTCGCTGCCTAATTCCCCCTTGCGTGAAAGAACATGTGCCTGACCTTGTCCGGTCCGACGGCACGCACGAGTTCCCGCGCGCAGCAATAGGCGAGCAACAGCACGGCGAGCCACATGTGAATAAGCACGATGTGTTCCCAGTCGGTCGCGGCGAAAAGCGTGCGATTTGCCGCGGCAAGGCCCTTGCCATCGAAGATCAGCGGTAGAAGCTTTTCGAGATAATGCACCGCCGTTGCGGCGATATTGTAGATCAGCGTTTTCCACAACGCGTTCCAGATCAGCGGCCGATCCGGGTAGCGATCGATGAAGTGAAACTTGTCGACGATCAGCACCACCTTGCCGACGATGAGCGCGCCGACGATGGCGCGGCCCCAATCCCAGACATCGATGCCGTGTTCCTTCAGCACCAGCGACTGCGTGACGAGCAGCAGGGCGAAGGCGATAAAAAAGAAGATCGTCGGCGGCAGGATCTCCCGAATCTCCCGGCCCAGCCAGCGGACAGTTTTCTCGAGACTCATGGTATTCGCTCCCCCCGGCGCTCCCGCCAATCGATCCGCCCCTGATGGCGCCAGCGTGACGGGATTCGGGTCAACGTGGAAGGGGCGGCGGGGAAGAGGCGGGGCGGGCGTTGCACCGCCGCGTGGCACCGCCCATCGCCGTTAACTGACCCTATCGGTGCCGGGTCGCCGACCTCTATCATCCCGGCCAGAAGACCATAGTCGCGACGGCATCATCGCCGTGGGCTCGGGAGGAGCCAAGCCATGCAGTACAGCGCCAATTCGCTCGAAAACCACTGGATGCCCTTTACCTCGAATCGCGACTTCAAGCAGGAGCCGCGGCTCCTGGTGCGCGGCGAGGGCGTCTATTACTGGAACCATAAGGGCGAAAAGCTGATCGACGGCTCGTCCGGCCTGTTCAATGTCGCTGCGGGGCACGGTCGCAAGGAGATCGCGGACGCCGTCCACAAGCAGCTCCTCCAGATGGATTACGGCCCGCATTTTCAGACCGGTCATCCCGGCTCGTTCGAGCTCGCGCGCCGCGTCGCGCAGCTCACACCGGAAGGGCTCGATTATGTGTTCTTCTGCGGTTCCGGTTCGGAATCGATCGACACCGCGATCAAGATCGCGCTCGCTTTTCACCGCACGCGCGGCGACGGGCAGCGGACGCGCTTCGTCTCGCGCGAACGCGCCTATCACGGCGTCAATATCGGCGGCGTGTCGCTCGCCGGCATGGTGAAGAACCGCGAGACCTTCGGCGCCGTCATGCCGGGCGTCTGTCATATGCGTCATACCTGGCTGCCGGAGAACAAGTTCGTACGCGGGCAGGGCGAGAACGGCGCCGAGCTCGCCGACGATCTGCAGCGCTTCGTCGATCTCTATGGTGCCTCTACGATCGCCGCCTGTTTTGTCGAGCCGATCGCCGGTTCGACCGGCGTGCTCGTTCCGCCCAAGGGTTATCTCGAGCGGCTGCGCAAGATCTGCGACGCGCACGGCATCCTGCTGGTATTTGACGAGGTGATCTGCGGTTTCGGGCGCACCGGCAAACCCTTTGCCGCGCAAAGCTTCGGCGTCACGCCCGACATGATCACGATGGCGAAGGCGATCACCAACGGCGCACAGCCGATGGGTGCGGTCGCCTGCTCCGACAAGATCTACATGACGATCGTCAATAACGCGCCGGAACATGCGGTCGAGTTGTTCCACGGCTACACCTATTCGGCGCATCCGGCCGCCTGCGCCGCCGGCCTTGCGGCGCTCGACATCTACGAGAAGGAAGGGCTGTTCGATCGCGCGGCGAAGATGTCGGATTATTTCCTCGATGCGATCTGGTCGCTCAAGGACCTGCCGGTCGTCACCGACATTCGTGGCTACGGCATGCTCGCCGGCATCGACATTGCGATGGACGAGAAGCCGGGCGCGCGCGGCTACGATGCGACCAAGAAATTGTTCGCGAACGGGCTGCACATCAAGTTCACCGGTGATGCCGGGATCGTCGCGCCACCGCTGGTTGCCGACAAATCGCATATCGACCAGATCGTCGATATCCTGCGCAAGACGCTGAGGGAGTATTGAGCAGTTTCCAATGCGCCCTCATGGTGAGCTCGTCGAACCATGAGGCTGTGCCGCCTCATCCTTCGACAGGCTCAGGATGAGGTTACGGTGAATAAAGCGGTGTCAAATCGGCCCTCGATCGCGATCGTACATCTCATAGAGACCGGACTTGACCCGGCGATCCATCGTCCTGTCGACCTCGATTTCGCGGGCGGGTTCGAGTGACGGTACGATGGATGCCCATCGATGGGCTCGGGCCCGGGCATGACGTTCGAGAATATGGTGGCGGTCCTCTTTGTCGACTATCGTCAGCACTCAACATTTCCGGGGGAATGAAAACTCATGCCATCGAATGAACTGACCGTCCTCAAGGGACGATTCGGCGCGGGGATGCGGCTCGCGAAGGGCCAGTCGATCGAGATCGTCAACACGTTTGGGCACCAGATCGTCGATTTCTGGGCGCTCAACGCGAACGATCTCAAGGAAGCGGCCTCGATGCCGCATTCGCGCAACAACTGGTACCGCATGATTCCGCGCAAGGGCGACCAGCTCATCACCAGCCGGCGCAATCCGATCATGACCATGACGGAAGACACGTCGCCCGGCGTGCACGACACGTTGATCCCCTGCTGCGATCACGCGCGCAACAAGCAGCTCGGCCTCAAAGACGATCACCGTTCCTGCGGCGGAAACTTCATCGAGGCGATGACCGCGCTCGGTCTCCCGGTTCCCGATCCGATGCCAATGCCGCTCAATCTTTTCATGAACGTGCCGGCACTCGCCAACGGCGCACTCGGCATCGCCTGGCCGGTATGCCAGCCGGGCGACAAGGTCGTCCTGCGCGCCGATATGGACGTGATCGTCGTGATGTCGGCCTGTCCGCACGACCTCTATCACTTCAACGGACCCGACTGCACACCGAAAGATGTCGCCTGGCGCATCGTCTGACCGAAGCGCAACGAGACCGAGAACAGGGCCGGAAGTTCCGCGATGCCGACCGACGCTGCCCGGATGCCGACGATTTTCGTGCCGCACGGCGCCGGCCCCTGTTTCTTCATGGACTGGAACCCGCCCGGCATCTGGGATCCGATGGCGGCGTTTCTCGGTGACGTGCGCAACAAGCTGCCGGCGACACCGCGCGCAATCCTGCTGGTCTCGGGACACTGGCAGACGCGCGATTTCGCGGTCGCCTCCGGTGCAAGTCCCAAGCTCATCTACGATTACTCCGGCTTCCCGCCGCACACCTATCAGCTTCGATACGACGCGCCGGGCGATCCGGATCTCGCCGCGCGTGTCGTCGGGTTGCTGAAAGATGCCGGCATCGCGGCGCATGACGATCCGGCGCGCGGCTTCGATCACGGGGTGTTCATACCGCTGAAGCTGATGTTTCCCGATGCCGGTATCCCGGTCGTGCCGTTCTCGCTGCGCGACGATCTCGATCCCGCGGCCCATCTCGAGGCCGGTGCCGCGCTCGCCCCCTTGCGCGACGATGGCGTTCTGATCGTCGGCAGCGGCATGAGCTTTCACAATATGCGCGGCTATGGCGATCCGCGCTTCGGGCCGATCTCCGATCAGTTCGATCAGTGGCTGACCGGTGCGATCGAAAGCGGTCCGGCCGAGCGCCGGGCAGCGCTGCTCCAATGGGATACAGCACCGGCGGCGCGGCTCTCGCATCCGCCGCGCGCAGAAGAACATCTGCTGCCGTTGTTCATCGCGGCCGGTGCCGCCGGCAGCGATCCGGGCCGGCGGGTCTTTTCGGACCGTGTCATGGAGACGACGCTCTCCGCCTTCCGGTTCGGCTGAACGAATGGCCGGCTGGAATTTCGCCAGCGCGCTCGACCTGGCGCTTGGGGGCCACACGCCATGGCTGCTCGCCTATGGATGCCTCGTCGTATTTCTCGCGGCGATCGTGCGCGGCTTTTCCGGGTTCGGTTTTTCGATGCTGGCGATCACCGCGATCTCGCTTCTGATGCCGCCGGCCGCGATCATTCCGGCGATCTTCATGCTCGAGATTGCCGCCAGCCTGCATCTGCTGCCCGCGGTATGGAAACAGGTGCACTGGCGTTCGCTGATCTGGCTGATCGTCGGCTGCGCGATTGCAACGCCGCTTGGTGTGCTCGCGCTGGCGAGCGTTCCGGCGGCGCCGATGAAGATCGCGCTGGCGGTCTTCGTCATCGTCGCGGCGATCGCGTTCGTGCGCGGCTGGCAGCTTGTAACCATGCCCGGTGCGCGCGCGACCTTTACGACCGGGCTCGCGACCGGGCTCGCCAATGGCGGTTTCGGCATGGCGGGTCCGCCCGTTGTCCTGTTCTATTTTGCATCGCCCGCGGGCAATGCGGCGGGGCGCGCCTCGATCATCGCCTTCTTCGTTGCGACCGACCTGATGGGGCTCGGCTATCTCGGCGCGGCCGAACTTGTCACCTGGGACAGTGTGCGGCTTGCGATCTGGTTCGTGATTCCGCTGCTGGTCGGAGTCATGCTCGGCGCGCGCGGCTTTGTCACGATGTCGCCGGCACAGTTTCGTCTGTGGACGCTGCGCATCCTTCTGGCGCTCGGCGTGCTGACACTATTGCGCGGTCTGTGGGAGCTGGTGACCTAGAGGCAAACATGGCAACGGGCGGGCTGCGTTTTGCGCAACCCGCCCGACGCATGTCGTAACGATAATATGTTGTTCTTAGCCTTCGACGACCGTGCCGCCGGCGCCGGTGCAGGCATCCGCACTCTCGGACGAAATCCAGCCCTGGCCCTTGCACGCATTCTGGGTCTTGCATTCGTTGGTGGCCGACGCGCACTCGCTTTGGCCCTTGCAGCTGTTGATGCCGGCGCATTTCACGCCCTCGGCGGCCGCCGGGCTCGGAGCAAAGGTCATGGCGCCGGCCGCGAACATCGTGGCGGCGGCGGCGGCGAGCATGAAACCGGTCGTCTTGCGCATTGCAGTCATGGTGAAGCTCCCTTGGAGAAAGTTGATTGCAGTATTCCCAAGGTTCGCCCGGCCGGGTCTAAAGGTTACGGGCGTAAAGGTTACGGCGGCCGGGAAAGCGGGTTGGACTAGACGGCGGTGCCGGCCGTTTCGCGCGTGGCGGCGCCGCGAACGAAAAATTTCGGCGCGAACAGGCGGGCGAGCCCCAGCATCAGGGCGGCCATGGCCAGGTTCGACATCAGCACCAGCGCCGTCGCGTCGAGATCCTGGTTCATCACAAGCAAGGCGGCACAGGTGAGGGCGGCCACCGCGAGC